>Ga0310697_10000801_pt1 | contig 39890 bp, 29 predicted proteins | sample 172DNAGHGlowgp2_FD_203883 | JGI IMG/M metagenome (GOLD analysis project Ga0310697, IMG submission 203883) | Sheep rumen microbial communities from Palmerston North, Manawatu-Wanganui, New Zealand - 1728 DNA GHGlow gp2 (v2) (version 2) | ecosystem: Host-associated > Mammals > Digestive system >...
GACGTTTGGTCGCGGGCCGCTCTCGTGGTGTTTTTTTTTGGGGGGGGGCTACTTCACGATTTCGACTTCTTCGAAATGCTCGGAGTCGTCGAGTTGTTTGTTGGCGGAGTCTTTCAGTTCTTTGAAGAAGCGTTCCACACGACCGAGGCCGACCAAGGCCGTGAAGCTGTCGGCGGCAATGCCGAGGGCGCCGATGCCCACCACGATGCTGAGCATGGTGGCGCCGACCCATGGGGTGCAGATGGCCCACAGTCCGAGCAGGATGGTCAGTACGCCGACGGCCAGCAGCACCCACCAGTACTTGATGCCAGCGCGGCGGTAGCGTGTGGAGTCGACGCAGAAGTCGAGCCCCTCCACGAAGATGAAGACGCCGAGGAGGATGGCTATGATCTGCGGGCGGAGAATGATGAGCACGCCGACCACCACCATCAGGATGGCGGTGATGAGGTGCATGGTCTCCACATGCCCTTTCTCGCGGTCGCGGCCCATGATGAAGGTGGCGACGGCCGTCACGACCAAGACCAGACCGACGACCCAGGCTATGGACTCGAGGGTGCCGCGCGGAGAGGCGAGGCAGAAGATGCCGAGGGCGGCGAAGATGATGCCCCGAATGGCGAGGCTGAGTTTGGTTTTCTTAAGCATGGGTGCGCTATTTGTTGGGCTGTTTGTCGTTCTTTGCGGGAGCCGAGACGGGGGTGGCGATGCTGGCCCTCATGTCGGTATCGGCCTGTATGTTCTTCATGCGGTAGTAGTCCATGATGCCGAGGTTTCCGTTGCGGAAGGCTTCGGCCATGGCGAGGGGCACCTCGGCCTCGGCCTGGATGACCTTGGCGCGAGCTTCCTGGGCCTTGGCTTTCATCTCCTGCTCCTGAGCCACGGCCATGGCGCGGCGTTCCTCGGCCTTGGCCTGTGCTATGTTCTTGTCGGCGTTGGCCTGGTCCATCTGGAGCTGGGCGCCGATGTTCTTACCCACGTCGATATCGGCGATGTCGATGGAGAGGATTTCGAAGGCAGTGCCGCTGTCGAGGCCCTTGGTGAGGACCAGTTTCGAGATGCTGTCGGGGTTTTCGAGCACCTGTTTGTGGCTGACGGCGGAGCCGATGCTGGTCACGATGCCTTCGCCGACACGCGCCAGGATGGTCTCTTCGCCGGCGCCGCCCACGAGCTGTTTGATGTTGGTGCGGACGGTGACGCGTGCTTTGGCGATGAGCTGTATGCCGTCCTTGGCCACGGCGGCCACGGGCGGGGTGTCGATGACCTTGGGGTTCACCGATGTCTGAACGGCTTTCAGCACGTCGCGACCGGCCAGGTCGATGGCGGTGGCGGTGTTGAAGTCGAGGTTCATGTTGGCTTTGTCGGCGCTGATGAGTGCGTTCACGACGCTGCTGACATGGCCGCCGGCGAGGTAGTGTGCCTCGAGGTCGTTCTGTTTGAGCTTCAGGCCTGCCTTGGAGGCCGAGATGAGGTTGCCCACGATGACCGACGGCGGCACCTTGCGGAAGCGCATGAAGATGAGCTGCACGAGGTTGACGTAGACCCCGCTGACCAAGGCCTGGAACCAGATGCCGATGGGGACGAGGTAGAGGAAAAGGATGAGCGCGATGACGCAAATTCCGATGATGATAAATGTAGCCATGATGTGTTTAAGGTTTAAGGTTTAAGGTTTAAGGTTTAAGGTTTAAGGTTTAAGGTTTAAGGTTTAAGGTTTAAGGTTTAAGGTTTAAGGTTTAAGGTTTAAGGTTTAGGGTTTTAGGTTTAGGGTTTAGGGTTTAGGGTTTAGGGTTTAAGGTTTAAGGTTTAGGGTTTAGGGTTTAGGGTTTAGGGTTTAAGGTTTACGGTTTAAGGTTTAAGGTTTAAGGGTTAAGGTTTAAGGTTTAGGGTTTAGGGTTTAAGGTTTAGGGTTTAAGGTTTAAGGTTTAAGGTTTAGGGTTTAGGGTTTAAGGTTTAAGGTTTATGGTTTAAGGTTTATGGTTTAGGGTTTAGGGTTTAAGGTTTAGGGTTTAAGGTTTAAGGTTTAGGGTTTAAGGTTTAAGGTTTATGGGTTAAGGGTTATGGGGTAGGGGGTGGGTGGGAGGGTTAGTTTTCGAAGCGTTTGTCGGTGGTTTCGACGACGTCGATGCGGTAGCCTTCGACGGCGACCACTTCGATGGGGCGGTCGGGGTCGATGAATTTGTTGACGGCGTGGACTTCCATGGTGCGTCCGTCGATGAGTGCTTTGCCGGTGGGGGCAAGGCGCGAGATGGTGACGCCGCGCGAGCCGGCTTTCACGTCGGGCTCCAGCTGGTTCACCTTGGAGTCGGACTCCTCGTTGAGGCTGAAGCGGCTCCACGTCTTCCTCTTCATCATCACAATAAGCAGGAGCACCACGAGGGCTATGGAGCAGAGCAGCACGATGGTGCCGGTGGCGGTGCCGAAGAGGGCGTAGGTCTGCCAGACACCGAAGGCGATGAGCAGAGTGCCGAAGGCGCCGGCTATACCGCCCGGCAGGGCCACAATCTCGAGCGTGAGCAGCACTACGCCGAGCAGCAATACGATGATCAGAAGTGTGGTGTTCATTTTTAGTGGTAAACGTTAAGTGTTAAGTGTTAAGTGTTAAGTGTTAAGTGTTAAGTAGACAGTAGGCAGTAGTTAAGTAGTTAAGCCAAATGTGGTGAGTGTTAAGTGGTAAACGTTAAGTGTTAAGTGTTAAGTGTTAAGTGGTAAGTTTCCTTTTTGGGGGGTCAGTTTTCTATTATTTCGCTGGTGAGTTGTTTGTTGAGGAGGGCGGTGTGCATGGGTAGGAGGTCGGAGTAGGAGCCCTGTTTGACGTTGCACTTGCCGTGGCAGTGGACGAGGATGGCGCACTGTTCGGCTTGCTCCTCGGTGTGGCGGCAGATGTCCATCAGGGCCTTGATGACATAGTCGAAGGTGTGGACGTCGTCGTTGTAGAGCACCAGGGTGCTGCCGTTGTCTTCCATGACATCGGTCTGCTCGTCAGCTTCGGGGCTAACCAGGGGGTTCTCTATGTTGGTGTCTGTCATTCGGTTGTTATGCACTTTGGGTACGCGGGGGAGTCGGGTGCACGATATACTGCTATTTCTCGATAAGGGCCACGGCCTGTGCGGAGATGCCCTCCTTGCGGCCTTCGAAGCCGAGGTGCTCGGTGGTGGTGGCTTTCACGGACACGCGGTCGAGGTCGATGGAGAGCGTGTCTGCTATGTTGCGGCGCATCTGCTCGATGTGAGGGGCCATCTTGGGGGCCTGAGCCACGATGGTGCTGTCGATGTTGGCGACGGAGTAGCCGAGGCTGTGGAGCAGGGCGGCGACGTGTGCCAGGAGTTTGAGGCTGCTGATGCCGCGGTAGCGTGGGTCGGTGTCGGGAAAGTGCTTGCCGATGTCGCCCAGTGCGGCGGCGCCGAGCAGGGCGTCGCAGACGGCATGCAGCAGCACGTCGGCGTCGCTGTGGCCCAGGAGGCCGTGGGTGTGGTCGATGCGGACACCCCCCATCCAGAGTGGGAGCCCTTCCTGCAGCTGGTGCACGTCGTAGCCTGTTCCTATGCGCAGCATGTTATTTCTCGGGTATCATCTCCATGGTGACGCCGATGCGGATGGTGTTGGCGAGGGGCGAGGTGGAGATTTTGGTGGTGGGTATGAGGTAGGAGAGGTCGAAGTTGAAGACGTTGTATTTCAGTCCGACGCCCACGGTGGCGTACTGACGGCCGCCTTTGTTGGCGTGTTCGAAGAAGTAGCCGGCGCGAGCGGCGAAGGTCTCGGCGTACCAGTATTCGGCACCCACGGAGAGCTGGATTTCCTGCAGTTCTTCGCTCATGCCGCCGGGTGCGTCGTTGAAGGACTGGATGGCGCCCTGTATGACGCCGATGTTGTTGTACTCGGTGAGGTTGTTGGCGTAGCGTGTGACGTAGGTCTGGCCGTCGCGGCTGTAGGGACGTGTGGGGACGAGGAGCTTGTTGACGTCGAGCATGACGGAGACTTTGTTGTAGTCGTCGATGCGGTTGGTGTAGCGTCCGCCGAGGCGGAGGTTGGCTGGGAGGAACTCCTTGTCGTTGTCGTCGTCGCTGTAGCTGAGCTTGGCGCCGAGGTTGGAGATGAAGGCGCCGAGGGCGAAGCTCTGTGCCTTGTCGATTTCTTTCTGGTAGTAGAGTCCTATGTCGGCGGCGAGGGAGTTGGCGCCCTTGGTGCTGGTGTTGCTGGTGCCGTCGCTGATGGTCTGGCCGTTGGTGAGGTCGGAGCGTATGAAGCGTCCGCTGGCGCCGAGGCTGAGGTCGTCGGTGAGTTTGAGGGCGTAGGTGACGTCGAAGGCGAACTCGTTGGGGTGTAGGACGCCGATGGTGTTGCCGTCGACGTCGGTCTGGTCGATGTCGCCGAGGGTGAAGTATGTGAGTCCGGCTGCTGCGACGGAGCGGTTGTTGATGCGGTAGTAGCCGCTGAGGTAGAAGAGGTTCATGTCGCCCACGTTGAGGTGGCGGAGCCAGGGGGTGTAGGTGATGCCGGCGCCCATGGTGCCTTCGACGAAGGCGAACTTGGCGTTGTTCCAGTGAGCGGAGAAGAGGTCGGGTGTGGAGGCGGCACCTACGTCGCCCATGCCGCTGCTGACGGCGTCGGGGGCAATGAGCAGGATGGGCATACCCGTGGAGATGTAGTTCTTATACTGACCGGTCTCGGAGTAGTCTTGTCCCAATGCGGTGGCTGCCATGGCGGCAAGCAGTGTGAACAATGCGCTTCTTTTCATCAATATGCTCTTTTGTATGTTTAAGTGTTGTTTTGTGCTCTATAACGGCGGTGTTTTTCATTTATTGTGTCACCGGACCACACATTTTGCGGTGCGCTGGAGAGTGGAGCCGTCGGTGGTGGAGACGAGTATGCGTGCGAGGTAGACTCCTGGTGGCACGTCGGAGAGGTCCCAGACGACGGGGCCGACGGTGTAGCCGCTGGAGGGAGGCACGTCGGCGCTGTAGACCAAGGCGCCCTGAGACGAGAAGATCTGGATGCGGGCCGAGGATATGAGGTCGGGGCTGTTGGTTTCGAGGTGGAGAAGAGCGCGGCCGTGGGCGGGGTTGGGGTAGACGGCGAGTGGGGAAAGGATGTCGTCGCCGTCGTCGCGGACGGTGAAGGAGAGTGTGGCGCTGTTGGAGAAGCCCCAGATGTTCCATGCCTTGAGGGTGAGGGTGTGGCGGCCGGGTGTGAGGTCGCGGAAGGTGTAGCGCACGGTGCCGCGCTGAGGGTCGTCGATGTCGGTCTCGTAGAAGTCGTTGAGCACCACGGTGGAGCCGCCGTTTGCGTCGAGGGTGGCGGTGATGTCGTGTCCGATGCCGGAGCCGAAGGCGTTGATTCCCACGGAGTCCCAGAGGCGAGCCACGAGGGTGGGGGAGTTGTCGGTGAGGCCGCCGTTGCGGAAGGAGGTGTCGCCGAGGAAGAGGCGGATTTCGGGTCGGGTCTCGCAGAGTTCGGACTCCTCGTTGAGGCCGCCGAGGAGCAGACGGCCGTACTGTCCGCCGGCGTCGACGGTGCCGCTCTTGGCGTAGTGGCTGAGCTTGGCCGGGGCGTACTGGTAGGCGATGTCGCGCGGGACGACGAAGGTGTAGGAGAAACGACCGGCGGAGACGCGCTCGGCTCCTTTGTAGAGAATGTTTTTCTGCTGGACGAAGCTGACCTCGCTGCCGGGGTTGTCGTTGGCGCGTGTGGAGCTGGGTGTGGGTCGGTCGAAGACGACGGGGTAGACGGTGCCGTCGAAGTCGTCGATGAGAGAGCCGTCGGCGCGGCGGATTTCGCCGCTGACGGTGATGCGAGAGAGGACGGTGGCGGTGTCGTAGGCGTCGCTTACGGGCTGTCCGTCGATGTGTGTGACGACCACTTCGTGGCGGGGCGCGGCGAGTCGGAGTGCGGGGTCGCCGGAGAGGCCGATGCAGGGGGAGACGGCGGTGCGGTTCTTGGCTTTGCGGAGGGCGTCGCCGATGGTGTTGGCGGGGTCGAGAGCGAAGACGACGAGGTCGGTGTTGAAGCGCTCGTTGTGGCTTATGGGTCGGGAGGCGCTTACGACGGCCACGGCACCGCCGTCGGCGGTGAGGAAGAGCTCGGCGCCGCAGCGGTCGTCGGGCTTGTCGTGGTAGCCGTAGGAGCAGGTGCTGGTGACGAAGAGGGGAAGGCGGTCGATGTTGGTGTAGGCAGCGACGTCGGAGGGCTCGATGTAGCGCTCGGTGCCGATGTATTTCTGAGAGCCGTGGCCGATGTAGTTCAGGAGGAGGCAGCCGTAGTCGAGTCGCTGGCGGAGGGCGTTGTTCAGGTCGGGGTAGTAGGAGCCGATGGCGCCGGACTGCTGGCGGAAGGCGTCGGCGTAGAGCCGGTCGATGTTGAAGTGCGGGTAGAGGGAGGAGATGCGTCGGGCCGTGGCCTCGGAGGAGTGGACGAAGGCTGTGTCGCCTGGGTGTGAGGGGTCGGCGTCGTCGGAGAGGAGTGCGACGTAGTTGCGCCAGTCGCCGCGGACGGCCTCGTCCTGGAGGTCGCGTCGTGTGATGTAGCCTTCGACCTTGTCGACCATGTGTTCGGCTTCGGCGAGGCTTGCGGCTGGCAGGCGACCGATGCCGAGGTCGAGCTGCTGGCTTGCGCCGCCGGTCTCGTTGTCGTCGAGGTAGCCCATCATGTCGTCGCTGCAGTAGGAGAGACCGTCGTCGTCGAAGGAGTGTGTGGTCTCGTAGGTCACCACGGAGGGGAGTGAGTAGCCGAGGAGGTCGCGGTTGTCGTAGGTGGCTTTGCCGAAGAGGAGCAGGTAGCGCGGGGCGTTGTCGCCGTGGCGCTGTTTGAGGTGACGAAGGAAGGCGCGGATGGCCATGGGGTCCTGTTTGCCGGCGGAGAATTCGTTGAAGACCTGCTGGTCGGAGACCACGAGGGTGGAGAGGCCGTCGGCGGAGGCGTGGAGAGCGGCGATGCGGTCGGCCTGCTGGCGGAAGAGCGGGTTGGCGACCACCACGTAGTCGGCCTGGGCGGCGCCGTGGAGGTTCTGGTTGGGCAGTGAGGCGACGGCGGCTGGGGAGAGGAGGGAGGCGTTGGAGAAGAGGGCGTAGCGGCGGGGCTGGCCGGCGGTGGAGTCGCTCCAGCGGCCGTCGGTCACGACCATGGCGCGTTCGGCGCCGGCGCGGCTCACGTCCCACACCCGCATGGCCGCCGTGCTGCTGCCCGAGGCGGCGAAGGTGGCGGCGAGGCGGCTGAGGGCCTGGTCGTTGCGCACGGTGAGCTGTCCGCCGTTGTAGGTGAGTGGCACATGGCCGGTCATTTCGATGTAGTCGAGGTAGCCCTCGCCGCCGCTTTCGCCGGGCGTGTAGGTGATGTCGACGGAGAGCGACTGCGCGCGCTGGGGGACGGCTTCGAGGACGGTGGTGTAGACGGTGGAGGCGCCGATGGGGTGGATGTGGCGCTGGGTGCCGAGGGCGACGGAGAAGGTGCCGGTGGCGGTGCTTTTGTTGGCCAGGGCGTAGCGGAACTTGATGTCGCCGGCCGTGGCCGGGAGGCTGAGGCTGAAGGTGCGGCGGTTGTTGGCGGCGCTGAATTTTTCGCCCATCCAGAGCTGGCCGCTCTCGAAGATGTTCACGATGTCGTTGTGGACGGCCGTGACGGCGGTGTAGGTGTCGATGATGGTGTCGGCCGAGGGCGCTGGTGCCGAGGCGATGCGTGCGGGCGCGGTGGCGTCGGCGGTCAGGTAGTAGAAGTTGGCGGAGGCGTAGGCGTGGCGCCGGAGTTCCCAGCGCTCGTCGCCGGCGTCGAAACGCCATGCGTCGCAGCCCTCGCCGTAGAAGATTACAGCGTCGCTGCCGTCGAAGCGGCCGTTGCCATTGGCGTCGGTGACCTCGATGGCGATGGGCCGGAGCCCGTCGGTGGGTGTGACGGCGTTGTCGGTGGACAGTTGGAGCCCGTCGCCGCCGTAGAGGCCGATGCGGGCTACGTCGGCGTCGCGCAGGGCCGGCAGGTCGGACACTCCGATGCGGTACATAGCGCTCTGAGTGACAGTTACTTTCCACCAGCGTCCGGAGGCCAGGGGGGAGTCCTGTGCCGCGGCGCCCAGCCACAGCGCGAGGGTCGCCAGGGCGAACGGCAGCGTCCTTCTTATACTATATATTATATTCACTTTTTTGCTTTTCAACGGTAACGGCCGCGGACTGTATTTATTGTGTGCGCCCGCGCGAAAAAGGTCGTGGGAGGGTTTGCGGGGCGGGGATTTTTGGCCGGCGGGGGGTAGGGAGGGGGTAGAGAGGACCCAGAGAGGGGGTAGAGAGGACCCAGAGAGGGAGGGGTGCGGAAGGGGGTAAGTGTTAAAGAGAGTTAAAAGAGATTTTTTTTCGTTTTCGCACAATAATCCAGGCGACGGTGAGTTTATATGAGCGAATCTGGCCCCGTAGTTCAGCTGAATAGAACGTCGGATTCCGGTTCCGAAAGTCGTGGGTTTGAATCCCGCCGGGGTCACCAAGGCCAAGAGCCATGCGATAGCCATGCACGACGGTGCGTGGCTATCTGTGTAGAAGGCCTTTAGGGAGCGTGGCTTCCACCGCGGTCGGCGGATGCGGCCATATAAAATAATGAATAAGACGTAGAAGAAAATGAAACGATCTACCCACCCTCTGATGCGGCTGCTTGTGCTCGCTGCCTTGGTGCTGGCCATGATGCTTGTGGCCACGTTGTGTGTGGCCGTCGTCGGCGTAGAGTCGCGCGGCGGTCTGCTGGCGAGTCAGGCGCTGATACAGATTATGACCTTTGCGCTGCCGGTGGCGCTATTCGTGTACATTTACTATCGTGGCGAGGTGCGCGACTACTGTCGCCTCGGAGTTGAAGGGCGGCACTGGGTTCTTGCGGCGACAGGTGTCGTCATAATGCTCCTTCTTGTGCCCCTTACCGACTGGCTTACAGAGTGGAACGAGGGGTGGCAACTGGGCTCTGTGGGCGACATGCTGCGGCGTATGCAGACGGCGTCGGAGGAGATGGTGCAGAGTCTGACGTCCGGCACCGGCGTCGGCGACCTCGTGGCCAACCTGTTGGTCGTGGCCTTGGTGCCGGCGGTCTGCGAGGAGTTGCTCTTCCGTGTCGGTGTGCAGAACCAGCTTGTAGCCTGGTTTAGAAACCCTCATGCTGCTGTGTGGACAGCGGCGGCTATCTTCAGCCTTGGTCATGCCGAGCTTTTTGCCTTCGCGCCGCGACTGCTTCTTGGTGCTGCGTTAGGGTATCTGTACTATTACGGCGGTTCGCTGATAGTCAATGCTATGGCTCATTTTGTCAACAATGCCTGCGTGGTGGTCCTCTACTGGCTTAGTGCGCGAGGTGAGGTGGACATAGACCCTGCTGAACCGCTCCATCTCGGGATACTGCTCGTGGTGGTGTGCACAGTGGCCGCCGTGCTACTTTTCGTAGCAATGTTCGGAAAGAGGGATGGGAATCATGAACAATCTAAAAATTAGCCTGTAAAAACACCCCGACATCCTTTTCGCATGGGTTAAGGTTTGTGAAAAATGAATTGTGTGTATAGATGTTAAAAGGCGTATAATCAGCTGTATGGTTGTTGGTGAAATGTTAAAAAAGGCCCAAGCTTGAAAAAAAATATCTCTGATTAAAAAAAATGTATTAATTTTGCAGTCCGATTTGGGTTGAAAAACAAGTAATAACAATTAAAAATACAGAAAAATGACAAAGGCAGAAATCGTAGCTGAAATAGCTCAGAAAACCGGTATCGAGAAAGTCGCCATCCAGGCCACCGTTGAGGAGTTTATGACTGTCATCAAAGAGAGCCTTTCCGAGGGCGAGAACGTCTACCTGCGTGGTTTTGGCAGCTTCATCGTGAAGAAACGTGCCGAGAAGACTGGCCGTAACATCAGCAAGAACACCACCATTATCATCCCGGCCCACAACATTCCCGCTTTCAAGCCCGCCAAGACTTTCATGCAGGATGTGAAAAAGAAAGTGAAATAAATCATTCAAACAATACTCACAATGCCTAACGGAAAGAAACACAAACGCCACAAAATGTCTACGCACAAGCGTAAAAAACGCCTGCGCAAGAACAGACATAAGAAGAAATAAGCGGTCGTAGAGATACGCCTATTTCGGTCAAAAAAACTAAAACAAATTACACGCTTCCTCGTAACGGGGAGGTTTGTAATTTGTTTTTTTATTAAGAATGTAATAGTACGACAACTTGGATAAAGATTTAGTGATTTCGTCGCGCGGCGAAGAGGGGGTACAGATTGCCCTACTCGAAGACAAGCGTCTCGTAGAGCTGCACAAGGGACAGCCTGGGGGGCAATATGCCGTAGGCGATGTGTATTTCGGAAAAGTAAAGAAAATAATGACGGGGCTCAACGCTGCCTTCGTCGATGTGGGAGGTGACAAGGAGGGCTTTATGCACTACCTTGACCTTGGTACCGACTATAATTCGTTGACCAAGTATATGCGGCTCGCCATGAATGGCGATGCCAGCGCCAAGACCTTGGCCAACTTCAAGTCAGAGCCCATTTTGGAAAAACATGGTAACCTGTCCGAAGTGTTAAAGGTTGGTCAGCCGATACTGGTACAGGTCACCAAGGAACCAATCTCCACCAAAGGCCCCAAACTCACGAGCGACATATCGCTCGCGGGTCACTACCTTGTCCTTACGCCTTTTGGAAATAAGATATCGATATCGCAGAAAATACGTAGCTCCGAGGAGCGCAAGCGACTCAAACTGCTTGTCCAAAGCATTAGGCCACAGAATTTCAGTGTTATAGTCCGCACTGTCGCCGAGGGCCGCTCGGTGGCGGAACTTGATGCCGACTTGCGCCAACTTATGACGAGCTGGAGCAATATGACCGATCGTCTCAAGCACGTCAGCAGTGCATGCAAGGTGCATGCTGAACTCGACACAACTACGGCCCTACTGCGAGACCTCTTCTCCGACGACTTCAACTCCATCACTGTCGACGACCAGGCTATCTACAACGACGTGCGACGATTTGTGGGTGTCATGGCTCCCGGCAAGGAGGACATCGTGAAACTCTACAAGATGGAAGCCCCTATCTTTGAGTCGTTCGGGGTGCAGCGCGATATACGGCGTGCTTTTGGTCGTATAGTGACCATTCGATCAGGAGTATACATTTATATTGAGCACACGGAGGCGATGCATGTCATCGACGTCAATAGTGGCAACCATATCAAGGCTGGAACCGGACAGGAGGATACCGCACTGCAGGTCAACATAGAGAGTGGTCGTGAGATAGCTCGGCAGATGCGACTGCGTGACATGGGTGGCATAGTCATCATAGACTTTGTGGACATGGCTAAGGCTGAGAACCGCAAGAAGCTCTTCGATGTGATGACCGAGGAAATGCGCAACGATAAAGCCCGTCACACTATATTGCCGCTTAGTAAGTTTGGTCTTATGCAGATTACGCGCCAGCGTGTGCGGCCTGCTGTAGAGGTCGACGTGCAGGAGAAGTGCCCCATGTGCGACGGCACTGGCCATATAAAGCAGAGCCTTGTAGTGGTCGACGAGATGGAGTCGAACCTGCACTTCATCATCACTTCTCAGAATGAGCACCGCTATACCATAGTCACGCACCCATACATTCATGCCTATCTCACCCGCGGCGGGCTGCGCAGCATTCGTGTGCGATGGATGCTGAAGTATCGCACCTGGCTCTCTGTCAAGCCGTCGGAGCGTATGGGCCTGCTTGAGTACAAATTCCTCAACGCTGATGGCACGGAGATTGAACTTTAGTGTCGTGGTGCTGTTGATGCTGTGCCTGTACGCTGTCGGCGTACAGGCGCAGGTTCGCACCCGTGGCATTGATGTTTCCAAATACCAAGGCACCATTAACTGGACTAAGGTCGCCAAGGATAGTACCATCCGCTTCGTCTATGTCAAAGCCACCGAGGGTACATCGATACAGGACCCCTGTTACAAGGCCAACGTCAAAGGGGCCCGCAAGGCCGGATTGCTTGTAGGCAGTTACCATCTTTACAGCAGTAAGACTACGGCCTACCAGCAGATGGCCAACATACGCAAGGTGGTGAAGAAGAGTGAGCAGGATTTGGTGCCGGTTCTCGATATCGAGGGGCACCATTCTGGTCGTCTCTATATGAAACGGGTGGACAAGCTGCTTGAGCTGATGGAGACGGAATACGGAGTTAAGCCCATTATATACACCTCGGAGAAGCTGTACAAGACCCACTTTGCCGGCAAGAAATACAGGAAATACCACATCTTCATAGCCAACTATCGCGGCTACCCCACCACACGGTTCACCATGTGGCAGTATACAGAGCGGGGGCACTGCAGTGGCATAAAAGGTTATGTCGATTTCAACCGTCTGCATCGCGATCATTCGCTTGGCGACATCAAAATGCCGAAGAAGAAAAAAACTGACGGGGACACGACCGGGAAGTGAGCATACGGATATAATGGGAAGGCGGTGTTATTCACCCCTGCCTGTTGGCTGTCAGCCCCTCGGACTTGTATGAAAGAATACTTACAATAGCCCCTCCCTGCATATAGAATAGGGGAGGGGCTAAACCATATTCGGCGGCACGATGAAAAATAATTGTTGCGGTGTCGGATTTTTTTAGTATCTTTGCAGTTCAAATAATAATGTAAAAACGATAAACAAACAATATAGACAACAATGCAGAAAAGTAAAGTAGGACTGGATTTTACCGAGGTTGAGCATGCGCGTCAGGTGGCGCGCAACATCGCCGGTCAGGTGCAGGATTTCGTGGAGGACTACACCACGGTGGCTGTGGAGCGGACGTTGTGCCGCTTTCTTGGCATCGACGGGGTGGACGCCAACGAGGTGCCAATGCCCAACGTGGTAGTCGACGAGTTGAAAAGCAAAGGAGTGCTGGGCCAGGGCGTGATGTTCTATGTGGGTAATGCCATGGTGGAAACAGGCATGAGCCCGCAGCAGGTGGCAGAGGCTATTAGTGCAGGCACGCTGGATATCACCCAGCTGCCAGTGCATGCCAAGAGCGACATCGACAAGGCTTTGCAGCCTGTCATAGACGCCACAATCACGAAGGTGCGCAGCAATCGTCTGCGCCGCGAAAAGTATATTGCCACCATTGGCGAGGGCAGCAAGCCGTACCTCTACATCATCGTGGCCACCGGCAACATATACGAGGATGTAGTGCAGGCCCAGGCTGGAGCCAGGCAGGGCGCAGACATCATAGCTGTGATTCGTACCACGGGCCAGTCGCTGCTGGACTATGTGCCGTATGGTGCCACGACAGAGGGCTTCGGCGGTACCTTCGCTACGCAGGAGAACTTCCGCATTATGCGTAAGGCCCTGGACGAGGTAGGCGAAGAGGTGGGTCGCTATATACGCCTCTGCAACTACTGCTCGGGTCTGTGTATGCCCGAGATAGCAGCCATGGGAGCCCTTGAAGGCCTCGATGTGATGCTCAACGATGCTCTTTACGGCATCCTTTTCCGCGACATCAATATGCAGCGCACGCTGATTGACCAGTATTTCAGCCGTATCATCAATGGCTTTGCTGGTGTTATCATCAACACTGGCGAGGATAACTATCTCACCACCGCCGACGCATACGAGGAGGCACACACGGTGCTGGCTTCGGACTTCATCAACGAGCAGTTGGCCTTTATGGCTGGTCTGCCGAGCGAGCAGCAAGGTCTGGGCCATGCCTTCGAGATGGATCCCTCGCTAACAAATGGCTTCCTGTATGAGTTGGCGCAGGCGCAGATGCTGCGTGAGATATTCCCCAAGGCACCGCTGAAGTATATGCCTCCGACCAAGTTCATGACCGGCAACATCTTCCGCGGTCACATACAGGATGCCCTGTTCAACGTCATTGGCCAGTGGACCCACCAGGGACTCCAGCTGTTAGGCATGCCCACCGAAGCTATTCACACCCCATTCATGAGTGACCGCTACCTCTCGATCGAGAATGCCAAGTATATCTTCAACAACATGAAAGATATTGGCGAAGAGGTGGAGTTTAAGGAGGGCGGCATCATCAAGAGCCGTGCCCAAGAGGTGCTGCACAAAGCCACGCAGCTGCTCGAGGCTATGGAGAGTGAAGGTCTTTTCACGGCTTTGGAGAAGGGTATCTTTGCCAATGTGAAACGTCCGAAGAACGGAGGCAAGGGCCTCGACGGTGTCACCCTGAAGGGCGACAAGTATTTCAACCCGTTTGTTGAACTGATGAAAGGAAAAAAATAATATGAGCGAAGGATTGTATTCGATGGAGGCGAAGGATTACGACAAAACCCTCGACCTCACCAAGATAAAGCCATACGGCGACACGATGAACGATGGCAAGGTGCAGCTGAGCTTCACCCTGCCGGTGCCGGCTGGCGCCGAGGCCGAAGAGGCCGCCAAGCAGTTGCTTAAAAAGATGGGCTTTGAGAATCCCCTGGTGGTCTACCAGAAGGAGCTCACCGAAGGTTTCTGCTTCATGAACTGCTACGGTTCGCTGACCCATACTGTGGACTATACCAACATTCACGTTCCCAAGGTGGAAAGCACCACTATGGAGATGAAGGAATGTGACGAGTATATCCGCGAACATATAGGGCGCAAGATAGTCTGTGTTGGCGCCTCGACCGGTACCGATGCACATACCGTGGGTATTGACGCCATTATGAACATGAAGGGCTATGCCGGCCACTATGGACTGGAGCGCTATGACATGATTGACGCCTACAACCTCGGTAGCCAGGTGCCCAACGACGAATTCATAGCCAAGGCCATAGAGCTGAAGGCCGACGCCCTGCTCGTAAGCCAGACGGTTACGCAGAAAGATGTGCATATCAAGAACTTGACCGAGTTGGTTGAGATGCTCGAAGCAGAAGGACTTCGCGACAAGGTGATACTTATCTGCGGTGGTCCGCGTATCAGCCATGAGCTTGCCAAGGAGCTGGGCTACGACGCTGGCTTCGGAGCCAATACCTACGCCGACGATGTGGCTTCGTTTGTAGCCCAGGAGATGGTGAACCGCGGCTGGAAATGAGGTTAAGGTCTGTAGGGAGAGCCTAAGGACTTTACGGGAAAAACAACAACAAAACTATAATAACAATGGAAAAAGAACAAATCAAACCCTTTATCGCCAAGCGTGCGGCCAAGGAGTTGCACGACGGCGACGTCGTAAACCTTGGTATCGGTCTGCCGACCCTGATTCCCAACTACCTGCCGGAAGGCGTGCATGTGGTGTTGCAGAGCGAGAATGGAATGATAGGTATGGGTCCCACGCCCGAAGAGGGTAAGGAAGACCCGTGGTTCATCAACGCTGGTGGCGGATACATCACCCATGTGCCCGGCGCCTCGACCTTCGACAGTGCTACGTCGTTCGGTATAATCCGTGGCGGCCATGTCGACGTGAGCGTCCTCGGTGCCATGCAGGTTGACGAAGAAGGCGACCTGGCCAACTGGATGATTCCTGGCAAGAAGACTCCCGGTATGGGTGGTGCCATGGACCTGCTGGTCGGTGCCAAAAAGGTGATACTGGCTATGGAGCACACCGCCAAGGGTAATCCTAAAATACTGAAGAAATGCACCCTTCCGCTCACTGCCAAGGGCCAGGTGAACATGATTATCACCGAGATGGGTGTCATGGAGATTACCCCCAAGGGTATCGTGCTGACCGAGATCAATCCTGAGTTCACGGTGGAGCAGGTGCAGGCCGCTACGGAAGCCAAGCTCATCGTCAGCGAGAACCTCAAGCCGATGAACGCATGAAAAAGGCTGTCATTGTCGCTGCTGCGCTGCTGTGCCTTGCTGGCACAGCAGCGGCACAGCGTCATGTGGAATACAAATGGCGCGGCTTCTACGGCGTCGTGGACCTCTCCTACGGCTTCAACCTTAACCGTGGAGTGGGGCTCAACGGGGCTGCAGACACGGCCAGCGTCTTCGGACTGTCGTTCAGCAGTGGTTACCAGTTCAGCAAGTATACGGGCGTAGGATTGGGCTTCACCTATATCTCCGACCCCAATGGAGGGTATACGCAGCTGCCCATCTATGCCGAGCTGAGGAGCCACTTCATGCACGGAAACCTGATGCCCTATGGAGCTATGCAGGTGGGTTATACCCTGCCAGTAGGCGCCTCGAGTGAACCTCCGGGAATAGAGATTGTCGAAGGCGGCCTCTACTTCGGACTCGAGGGGGGTGTGCGCTATGCGCTGAGCCACAACTTCGCCGTGGGCGGACACGTGGGCTACAAGATGCTGCAGGCCAACAAGGCCCGCCGCACCGACGCCACCAACAGTCCCTATCTGGAAGATCCGATGGTGCTGCACATGCTCTTTGTGGGCGTGAACTTCTACTTCTAATCCATACATGATGCGCCGTCTTGCTATATTGGTATTACTGGCGCTGCTGCCGTGGACGGTGGCCGCACAGGCGCCGGAGCCGCCGCGTGCCAACGTGGCGGCTTACGACGACGAGGACGGCATTGTCAGACTTGCATACCGCGAGTCGCCCTACTACCTCGAGCTCAGCGGCCGCTGGCAACAGCGTGAGACCGACAGTTCGGTGGTATACGGTCGCACGCTGACGGCCGAGAAAGTGTGGCGGGAATACCACACCTACCTCAATGTGCGGTGCGGCCGAGCCTGCAGGGTCTATCTGAACGGGCGTGTGGCGGGCTATGGCGACGACTCGCGCCACTGGAACGAGTTCCGGCTCGATGAGCTGCTGCGCTACGGCAAGGACAATCTGCTTGAAATAGAGGCCTTGAAGCACCCCGAGGGGGCCAAGCTGGAAGACAGCGCCATAGCAGTGGGCCTCAACGGCGAACCCTATATCCTCTTCAAGACAGAGCCCAATATAGCGGACATGACCCTCGTGGCCGACTATGACGTGGCGACGACGACCGGCACCCTGTCCTTCGACGTGGCTGTGGAAAACGAGCGTGGCAAAGGGCGCTACTATGTCGAGGTCGAACTGTGGGACCCGCAGGGCCACCGCTTCGACCGTATGGGACGCTGGATTATATTCGACAAGAGACATAACGAGACGGTCGACATCAGCCGCTCGTGGAACGGCGTAGCTGCTTGGAATGCCGAGCAGCCCCGGCTTTACACTGCCGTGGTGCGGCTGCGTGACGAGAAAATGGAACTCGTCGAGGTGACGGGTTGCCGCTTCGGCTTCCGTAGCGTTGCGGTACGAGACGGAGTGCTGACGGTCAACGGCAAACCCGTGACCCTGAAGGGCGTCGCTTACGGCCTTCCGCATACAGAGGGCTACGCTGCGCGCGAACGGATGCGACGCGACCTGGAAACCATGAAACGCTACAACATCAATGCCATCCATACGACGCACTTTTCGCCGATGGACGAGCATTTCTATGAACTCTGCGACGAGCTGGGTTTCTATGTTGTGGCCGACGCCAACCTGCTGCCCCTATCGACCCAGGCCGTGGTGGTGGCCACCGAGGCGGACTACATCCCTATGTTCGAACGCCGCGTGGAGAACCTCTATGGGAAATACAAGAACCACAGCAGCATCGTGGCGTGGTCGGCCGGCAACAGCCGAGACAACGGGGTCTGTATGACGGCGGCCTACAAGCGCCTGAAGGCCCTGGAGCAGCACCGGCCGGTGCTTATGGCTTGTGCCGAACACGGGGAGAACACCGACATGGTGGTGATGGTCAGCCCCGACGCGAAGAACCTCGCGCAGACGACCGCCAAGGGGGGCGAGCGCCCCTATGTGATATTCTCCATGGCGGGGCGTGACAACTTCGGACGACTGGAAGCCCTATGGAAGACCGTCGAAGAGCGGCGCCAGGTACAGGGGGGCTTCGTGGACGTATGGCCCATGTCCGACGTGATGCTGTCGGACCTGAGCCACCTGTACAGCCCATTGGAAGTGACACTTTCGAAGCTCTCGCCCGACGAGGCGGAGTTTGTGATATATAACCGCAACGACTTTGCATCGTTCGGTGGCTATGGATTGGACTATGTCATTTATACCGACCGCAGGACCAATATAGTGGCTGGAGACCTGCCTGTGGCCGCGGCCGGAGGGGCGAGCGACAAGGTGAGCCTGCGTGTGCCGCAGCTCAATCTCGCCCCGGGCGAGGAGGTCTTTGTGCGCTTCACCCTCACGGAGCGTCCGAGAGGCGGCGCAAGGGCCCGTACCGTGGGCTGCGTGGTGTTTCCGCTGCCGCAGCAGAGTACGGCGCAGAACCACTTTGTCAATGACGGCCCTGCGCTGCAGGATACGACGGTTGCCGACGCAACGGTGGGCGAGATGCGCTTTGTTGGTCATGACGACTGGAGTGTGAGACGCCTCGACGTCGTGGAGCGCCGTGTCGACAGCCGGACGCTGCTCCGCGACGAACTGCTGCAGTACACCACCCCTGACGGCGAGGCCGTCTGCGACGTGCGCCGTACGACCGTGGTCTACAGCACTGGCGACATGGTGGTGGAATATGCCCTGTCGCCACAGCGTTCGCGGCGTGCCAGCCTGCAGCCCGCGGTCTGTGTAGCCGCCAAGGGCGACAGCATGATGTGGTTCGGTCTGGACCGCGAGGTGGTGCTGCCCGAGCGCAATTCCGGCATCGTGGGTACCTACAGCCGCAAGGCGTCCAATGTCACCCTGCGTGGAGCGCGCTGGTGCGCCCTCGGCGGCGACGGACGCGGGGTAGCGGCACGTGTGGTGGGCCGCCGTTTCAGCTTCGTCACGGGGCCCGACGGCATCACCCTCATGCCAGAATACGACAGCGTAATCAGACTGCACATAAAACACTACACGGGTGCAATGCCTGTAGAGTCCATGACCATGACTATACCCGACGCGGCCGGCAGCATAGCCGCCCCGCCCGCCATACGTGCCTCGGCGACGCGTTTCGTGGAGCCCATGTCCGTGACCCTCGAGTCGCAGACCTCCGGCGACATACGTTACACCCTCGACGGCAGTGACCCCACGCCGGAGTCGGCCCTCTACACCGGTCCCTTCACCATCGGGACGACGACGGTGGTTAAGGCGCGCCTCTTCCCATCCGACATGCCGCCCTCGTTCTGCTCCACGCGCCGGTTCAACTACGACTACATTGTAGCCACCACGTTCTCGCGCAAGCCCAACACGCCCTACAACCGTGGTGCCGACAGCCTCCTCTTCGACGGCCTGACCGGCTCGACCGACGACTTCTCGTCGGGGTGGGTAGGATTCTCCGGCGACGGGGTGGAGACCACGGTGCAGCTGGCCCAGCCGCTCGACGTGGACACCGTGGTGCTGCGCTACGCCCACTCGCCGGCCACCTGGGCTTTTGCCCCGCGCAGTGTCAGCGTGACCTTCGGCGGTGGCGACAGCGTGAGGTGCCAACTCCCCTTCGACCCCACCTCCGAGGCAGAGAACGAGGTCCGCATAGTGGAACTGCGTGTGCCCGTCGGCCGCAGCGGAGTGTCGACGTTCACTGTGAAGCCGGAGTGCATAGGCCGCATACCGGCCTGGCATCGAGGCAAGGGCCTCAAACCATGGCTCATGATGGACGAGATGATTGTCGTGGAGGCCGTGAAGCACAACGCCAAGGAACAATAAATAGTGAAGACCATGTTTAGCAAAACGATAAGAAGATGCGCACTTGCCACGGCCGTGGCCCTGTGGGCTATGGCGGCGGTGTCGTGTGAGGTGGAGTTCTCGCCCAATGCCGAGTGGAAGGACGTGCCGGTGATATACTGCGTGCTGGATCAGGACGACGACACCACGTGGGCCCGTGTAGAGCGGTGCTACCTCGGCGACAAGAGCATCTATTCCTACAGCGGCATCAGCGACTCCATCAACTATGCCCCCGGCACCATCGATGTGGCCCTGCTGGCGCTAAGCTATGGCGAGGTGGTTGACTCGATGGCTATGCAACGCCAGATTGTGGACCGTGCCGCCGGCAACTTCGCCAGCGAAGGGCAGCCCGTCTACTGCTGCCGCACACGAGGCCGCCTGCGCGACGACTGCCACTACGTGCTGCGAGTGAGGAGCCGTGCCGACGGCCACGTCATGGCCGAGAGCAAGCCCACGCCCCTTGTGGTGCAGAGCAAGGACAACAACGGCGACCCTGTGCCGGTTGTCTCGAAGCCGGCCAATACCGGTGCCTTCGGCTTCTACGAAAGTCGCGGTCCCGCCACGGCCTTCTGCCGCATAGAGTGGCCCGCAATGCAGCATGCGCGCCTCTACGAACCCATAGTCCGATTCTACTATGCCATAGACGGCGACACCAGCTACACCGACTTCAAGTGCGGCCGGGTGAAGGGCAACAGCAGCAGTAGCAACTACTATATCCTCTACTCGCGTTCGGTGTTCCTCGAGGAGCTGAAACAGCGCCTCAAGGACGACCCGCGCCAGAAGAAATATGTCCGCCGCGTGGATATCTTCCTCAACGCCTGTTCCGAAGAGCTTAACGCCTATTCCGCGACGGCGGGCCTGACCGACAACGTGGAGCAGGGGCGCGAGGTGTATTCCAACATCGAGGGCGGCAAGGGCATAGTGGCCTCGCGCCGCACCCACCTCTACAAGAGGGTGCCCTCCGACTCGTCGATGCGGAGCGAGATGGGCCTCTACTACTTCATCCTCAACCTCGGGATAAACATGATTTAATCAGTATTATATAAAAAATACTTCTGTATCAATTATTTTGTGTATCTTTGCACTTTGTTAGAGAGAATAATATAATTACAAATCAATAAATTAACCAACAAAGATGAATATCACAAGAGAGAATTTGAGTGATTTGGAACTCTGTATCAAGGTAGACATTGCGGAAACCGACTACCAGGAGAGCGTAAAGAAACAACTGAAAGACTACCAGAAGAAGGCCACGGTGCCTGGATTCAGAAAAGGTATGGCTCCGATGGGCCTCATCGAGCGTATGTACAAAGGCGCCATCGTGGGCGACACCGTACAGAATACCCTCAACACGTCGCTGTTCAAATACATCGACGACGAGAAGCTGCACATACTCGGCATGCCCATGAGCAACGACGAGAAGACCGGCGATGTGGACTTCGCCCACCAGAAAGACTTCACCTTCTACTTCGACGTGGCCGTGGCCCCGGAGTTTGAGATAGCATGGGACAAGGTGCAGGTGGTGTACAACCAGATCAAGGTCAGCGCCAAGGAAGTGGACGCCGAGGTCAACAACATCACCAGCCGCTACGGCAAGTTCGAGAGCCCCGAGACCATCGGTGCCGGCGACATCGTCTACGGCAAGCTGGTGGAGCTGGACAAGAAGGGGGCACCCAAGGAGGGCGGCGTGGACACCTTCACGAGCCTCAACCTGCTCAACCTCAAGGACGCCGAGCTTCTGCCCCTCTTCGAGGGCAAGAAGGCTGAGGACAAGATTGTCTTCAACCTGTACAAGGCCTTCCCGGTGGCCGACATCGAGCGTGCGCTGCGCGTGGACAACGCCACCGCCAAGAAGTTCAAGTCCGACGTGGAGCTGACCGTCAGCGGTGTGTCGCGCATCATACCCCACGAGCTCAACGACGAGCTCTACGGCAAGGTGTTCCCGGGCCAGACGTTCAAAGACGAGGCCGCCTTCCGCAAGGCCCTGCAGAAAGAGATCGAGAAGGCCAACAACGAGCAGAGCGACTGGCTGTATGTGAACCAGGTGCGCCAGGCCCTCGTGGACGGTTTCGACGCCAAGCTTCCGGAGAGCTTCCTGAAGCGCTGGTTTGCCTCGCGCGGCGAAAAGGACGTCACGCCCGAGACCATCGAGGCCGACTGGACAGAGAAGTACCTGCCCTCGCTGAAGTGGGAACTCATAGAGAGCAAGCTCGAGTCCATCCAGCCCGTCGAGCCGACCAACAACCAGATTGTGGACTACATCAAGGACGTGCTGCGCCGCAACGACACGCCGGCCGCCGACGAGAAGAAGGAGCAGACCGAGGAGCGCCTCGAGAAGGCCGCCCGCAGCATTGCCGCCGACCGTCAGAACGTCGGACAGGTGGTGGACCGCATCTATGCCGACAACCTGGCCAAGATTTTCAAGGGCCAGCTGAAGCCCGTGGTGGAGAAGGTCTCCGCCAAGGAGTTCGGCGAGCGCGCCAAGCAGTAAGACGCGCCACCCCTCAGAGGGGGTGAGAGATAGGAATATCATGCAGTAAGCCGGCGTCCCCCGAGGGGGCGCCGGCATAACCAAAATACCCGACAAACGATGAAGAAGTTGCTGACTACCCTGTTGCTTACGGCCTGCGGCCTGAGCCTCGCGGCCCAGACCGAGCGCGGCATCATATATCCCGGTGCCTACTACGGCTCCGTCGACCTCGGCGCCGCCATCTACGGCCGCAACCACGAAGTGTCGTTCGGAGTGCCCGCCGTCGGCCTCACGGCCGGATGGTGGATCTCGACGCCGCTGGCCTTCCAGATAGCCGCCGACGCCGTGCTGGCCCCCAACGCCGCCGACAACCAGAGCCTCTACCTCTACACGACGGCGGAGTTCAAATGGGATGTCAACCGCACCTTCTTCCACGTCTACAACGACCGCTTCCTGCGTCCGCTGCCCTTCTATCCGCTCTTCGGCCTCGGCCTGCTGTGGAACTACGACATGGAGGTGGACAGCGCCAATACGGAGCGCTCGTTCCAGGCCATGGCGGGCATACAGGTGCCTGTGCGTATCAACGACAGGATGAGCGCCAAGCTGGAGTACAAGTGCTACTTCCTGCCGCAGGGCTTCGACCGGTCGGCAGGTGACAACTTCATGCACGTGGTGCGCGTCGGCATGCTCTTCAACGGGCACACCGACCCCTTCCACCGCCGCACCGAGTACGAGACGCGCTCCATCGGCGAGGACTGGTTCATAGGCTTCGGCATAGGGCCCAACTACTCGGCCTTCGACATCTTCACCAACCCCAACCGCGGCGGCCTCGCCATGTTGGGTGTGGCGCCGGAGCTGATGTTCGGACGCAATTTCAGCCAGTTCTGGGCTGTGCGCTTCGAGCTGACGGGTCTCACAGGCCACGAGGCTTTCGACACCATCAACCAGCGTCCCGCCAAGGACTACAAGTTCTCGTTCTTCCATGCCGACCTCTTCGGCAACCTCAGCTACCTTTTCGACTTCAAGCGCGACGTGAAGTGGAACTTCATGCCCTACCTCGGTGCCGGTCTCATCTGGCGCTACGACGACCCGAAGCTTGATATGGCTATCAACTTCGGCTTCTTCGTGCGTCGTTACCTCAGCCGGCACAGCGACCTGTTCGTGGACCTGAAGTACATCATGATGTCGCCCGCCATGGGTGGCGGTCACGGTCCTTCGGGGAGCTCGTTCGGTGTGGGCATTCCGTCGCTGACCTTCGGCTACATATACAACTTCGGGCATTCTACGACGCGGTATAGGATGCCGTATTAAGTGTTAAGTGATAAGTGTTAAGTGGTAAGTAGACAGGAGGCAGTAGTTAAGTAGTTAAGCCAAGTGTGCAGGGGGGTGATAAGTGTTAAGTGTTAAGTGTTAAGTGGTAAGTAGACAGGAGGCAGTAGTTAAGTAGTTAAGCCAAATGAGCGGGGGGGGGGGGATAAGTGTTAAGTGATAAGTGTTAAGTGTTAAGTAGACAGGAGACAGTAGTTAAGTAGTTAAGCCGAATGTGCAGGGGAGTGATAAGTGTTAAGTGATAAGTGTTAAGTGTTAAGTGTTAAGTGTTAAGTGTTAAGTGATAAGTGATAAGTAGACAGGAGGCAGTAGTTAAGTAGTTAAGCCAAATGTGCAGGGGGGTGATAAGTGTTAAGTGTTAAGTGGTTAGTGTTAAGTGTTAAGTGGTGAGTGGTAAGTGGTGAGTTTTAGTTTTTAGTATATATGGGGCGGGCCCATCGGCGCTGTGCGGCGGGGATGGGCCCGAAAGGTTTTTTTTATTGCTTTATGGTATGATGCGGGGGGTTAGCGGCCTCGTTTGCTGGCTTCTTTGGCTTCCACGGTCATGGTGGCGTGGGGGACAATCATCAGACGGGCTTTGGGGATGAGCTTGCCGGTCTTCTGGCAGATGCCGTAGGTGCCGTTCTCGATGCGGATGAGGGCGGCGCGGAGGTCGCGGATGAATTTCTGCTGACGTGCGGCGAGCTTCTGGTTTTCTTCTTTCAGGAGCACGTTGCTGCCTTCCTCGAGGGTCTTGAAGGTGGGGGCGGTGTCGCTGACGTCGTTCTCGCTGCCGGCCACGGCCTGCTGCAGCAGCTCGAGGTCTTTCTCGGCCTTGGCAATCTTGGAGAGGATGAGTTCTTTGAATTCCTGCAGCTCTTCGGGCGAGTATTTGGTTTTTTCCACCGGCGGGGTGGCCGTCTTGGAGGCCTTGGCGGTCTTGGCGGTCGTCTTGACTGGGGTTGCCTTCTTGGCCGGGGTGGCTTTGACGGTCTTGGTGGCCTTGGCCGTGGCGGTTGTCTTGACAGGGGTTGCCTTCTTGGCTGGGGTGGCTTTGACGGTCTTCAATGTTTTGGCGGCGGTCGTCTTGGCCGGGGTTGCCTTCTTGGCCGGGGTGGCTTTGACGGTCTTCAATGTTTTGGCGGCGGTCGTCTTGGCTGTGGTGGCCTTGGTGGCGGTCTTGGCGGCCGGTTTGGCCGGGGTGGCGGTCTTGGCGGCTGGTTTGGCCGGGGTGGCTTTGACGGTCTTGGTGGCTGGCTTGGCCGGAGCGGCCTTGGCGGTCTTCACGGTCTTGGTGGCTGGCTTGGCCGGGGCAGCCTTTGCGGTCTTGGCGGCTGTCTTGGCCGGAGTGGCCTTCACCGTCTTGGAGGCCGTCGCGGCTTTCTTTACCGTCGTGCTCGTTTTGGTCGCTTTCTTTTCCATAGGGATAGGTGTTTAATTTGGAGGCAAAATTATGTAAAATGTGTCATACGGTGCAAAAAAACCTTTCAACAGGCGTTGTTCACATCGTCGAGGTACATGTCTATCAATCCTTTGGGGGCTTCGATGTAGAGTGTGCGTTCTTGGCGGTCGACGCGTTTTATGACCGGGTCGATGACGGGAATGAGTATTTCGGTGCCGTTTTTCATGATTTGGAAGAGCGGCTGAGCGGGGTATTCGAGCACTTGCTGGAGGGTGCCGATGTCGCCGTGGACGGCGTCGACGATGCGGAAGCCGATGACTTCGTGGAAGTAGAAGCGGTTGCCGTCGAGGTGGGGGAGGAGGTCGAGGGGGAGGTAGAGGTCGTGTCCGGCGAGGGCGGCTGCCTGGTCGGGGGTGAGTTCTTCGAAGGTGACGACGGCGCGGTGGTCGTTGAGCTGGTCGACGTGGAAGAAGTGGGGAACGAGCCTCCCTTTGACCTCGACGAAGGCGGAGTCGAGAGCGGCGTAGTCGGCTGGTGAGTCGACGTCGAGGTAGAGGGCCATTTGGCCCTTGGTGCCCCAGGGTTTGGTGATGCGGCCGAGGTAGTAGCAGTCTTTTGTCTCCATAATACCGGCATAACGCAGGAGGGGGTGTTATATTGTGCCGCGGGGCGGATTTGTGGGGCAGGGGTTTGGAGGAGGGCAAAAAGCGAGGGCGGCAGGATGCTGGTTGTCAGCGTCCTGCCGCCCATAAGGTGGTGAGGGATGGTTATTCGACGTCTTTCACGAGGCGGACGGAACAACCATAATACCTATTTTCTCTGTTATCATTGCTATTCATCATCCTCGATGAACCTACTGCGTAGTAGAAATATACGTTTATGGCGTTGGTAGAAAGAGTTCTTGTTGAGGACCAATAATATCCTCTGCCAGCTCTTGAATTATAGTTGGTGGCACTACTATAATTGCCTCGACATCCGGCGGCAGGGAGGAAAATGGCTCCGGCCGTTTCCATGTCTAACCAATTTTCTGCTGTATAGATGTTGTTAGTCCAGTAAGGAGAATCATTGTTACTTGGTACAAAGGCATCAGAACCATTGTTCTTTTTTGGGTCGATGAAGGAGTCGGGCAAGATAACCATCCCGTTTACTCCAGCCACCTGTGCATATCCAAATTTCAGAACAGCATCGGTACGGGTGACAAGCAAGTATTTCCATTCGGCTTGTGTCAGTGTTCTCCACTGGTCTGCTGCGTTTCCACCGTTGGAGATGGCATTGTTTTTACCCCAGTCATACATTGTGTTTGCTATGTCGGCATTACCATTTCCGTAATCAGTGTTTGTGGCGGAGGTCATATAGGGGAATTTGTCGTTATATCCGCTTGTACCCCAACCAAAAAGGTCTCTGTCGACATTGCTTGCATCTGTGTATTGGCCAGTACCTTCGCCGCCACCGATGAAATCGTATTGATGGTCTGCAAACTTCCAATAGGGCGTAGCAGCGCTGCCAATATATTGCAGGTTGCCTTTGGAGAAGCGGACTTTCTTGGTTGCACTGACAGAAAACTGGCTGTTGTCTAAGGTTTCGGTTGGGGTGGAGTTGGTCAGCACAATCTGTGCGGTGAGCATTTCGTTGCGTCCAAGGGCTATGGAACTGTTGGTTGCGCTGTAGGTGTAATGTATCGAATATCTTACGCTCGGGACACCTTCGATGTCGACGTAAGTGTCGCTGGAACGGTGGGCGTATACGCTGATTGTGAGGTCGCCAGAGTTGATGGGGAGTATGGGGACCTGAACCTCTTTGATGTTGCTGCCGCCATGTCCAATGACGGGCGAGTCGGAGAAGTTTACTGTAACTTGTTTAGCGGCATCGGTGGCAACATAACCTCCGGTATAGAAGCCAAAGTTTTCTTGGTCAAAATGTAAGACGGTGGAACCGCAGAGTTTCTGGTTGGCGCTGCTTACGGAGACTGCGTCGAGCACGAGGTCGTAGTCGGAGGTATTTTTAATACGGACAAACATTGCAGCGGTAAGGTGTTTGAACTCAATGCCGGAGGCATCCGCGGCGGCTTTGCCTATCATGGGCAGCTGGATAATCTGTCGGCCTCCCACGAACGACGAAGTGTAGTTGTTAGGAATGGAAATGGTTACATTGTCCTGATTGGGAGAGTCGGGTTTTATGGTGGCAGGGTAGTAGCCGTATATGTCGCCTTCTCCGGAAGGAGCGCCGGAGATGTAGGCCTTGCCGTTGTCCACGGTGACGCTATAGGTGTTGCCCCGGAGATAGACTTGGTCGCCGTTGACCCAATAGACCCGGTTGCCTTGTGCGGCGGTCTTCGTGCCGTGGTCTTGGCTTTTGCGTTCGGCGGTGAGCAGGAAGGCGCCTTCGGGGAGCCCTGTGAGGTCGAACATGGAATCTTTGGTGCAGCCGGTAAGCGTCATGACACCGGCCAACAATAATGCTGTAAATATGCTGTTACGTTTCATTGTGAGCGAATTATCTGTTAGTTAAAACCATTGAGAAGAGGTACCGTTGCCCCAGTACTGGTCTTCTTTTATTTCGCGAGATTCAAGCATTTCGTAACCGATAAGAGCATCGGCAGGATCGAACGCCAAAATGCCAGTGCTGCTGGCGTAGCCGCGCTCGGGGCGGATGGTGACGGCGGTGAGAGCCGGGGCCTCGTAGGGCTTTTTCTTGTTGTGTTCCATAATTATAATGCTGTTGATTGTTTAAGTATGCAGAAATAAAAATCCGGGCGCGGGACAGCGGTGCTGTGCGCCTGGGGTGAGGGGAAAGAAAAGCCGCCCCGGCTTCTCAGGAGAGCTGAGGAGTTTGCGGGGGGGGGGTGATAATCAGCGAGTTATATGTTTTGGTGGTTGTCATTGTGTGTAATTATCACGGTGCAAAGATACGAAAAGTTTTTTAATTGGGAGGTTTTTTTTGAAGTGGAAAGTGGAAAGTGGAAAGTGGAAAGTGGAAAGCGGAAAGTGGAAAGTGGAAAGCGGAAAGTGGAAAGTGGAAAGTGGGAAGTGGAAAGCGGAAAGTGAAAAGTGGAAAGCGGAAAGTGAAAAGTGGGAAGTTTTGGGGTAGGGAGGGGGTAGAGAGGGGGTAGAGAAGGGGTAGGGTGGGGGTAGAGAGGGGGTGGAGAGGACCCAGAGAGGACCCAGAGAGGGGGTAGAGAGGACCCAGAGAGGGGGTAGAGAGGACCCAGAGAGGGGGTAGGGAGGGAGGGATGGGATGGAGGTTTTTTTTGCGGTGTTGGATAATTTTCTTATATTTGCATTTAGGAAACAGGCTTTGTACGGTGGTTACGGGGCCTGAGAGTGAGTATATTAGTATCAAAAAACACATACAGTCATGAGAAAGAAAATGCTTTTTATGGCCCTGGCGGCGGCCTTGCTTGTGCCGACGATGGGTGCGGCGCAGACGGACTGCGACATTACGCTGCCGTGGAGTGAGAACTTCGACAGCTACGAGGCCACGGGCAACGCCACGCTGCCGGACTGCTGGACGCGCCTCGAGCCGTTCCGGTCGAGCAGTTCGTCGATACTGCCAAACCTGTTCTCAGCGCCGGGGCACGGCAAGGTGCTTAACTTCATGGGACAGGGTGCCAGTACATCGGGGACGATGAAGGTCTGCACGCCGCTGATACCGGCGCCGCTGAATACGCTGGAGCTGAGCTTCGACGTGTACAAGACGGGCCTGAAGGTGTGGCTGGCCGCCGACACGGCTGACGAGAGCACGTGGGTGCTGGTGGGTACCTACAGTCCGGGCTATGCGTGGGAGACCTACGAGGTGCGCACCGACAACATACAGGGAGTGGGGAGCGAGGAGGGCTTTATCGTCTTCGGCGGCGACTTCGGCAGCCCGTATTCGAACGCCTATCTGGACAACCTGAGTGTGGTGAACCTGAACAACTGCGAGCGTCCGGCGACGGTGGAGGTGACGAATGTGACGCCGGAGACGGCGCTGGTGCTGTGGCCGAGTGTGGAGGGAGCCGCGGGCTACCGGGTGAGCTACAACACGGTGGACGACCTGACGACGGCGCTGTGGGACGAGACGACGGAGCTCAGCTACCCGATAGTGGGGCTGGAGCCCGGGACGCAGTATTACGTGTGGGTGCAGGCGCTCTGCGGCACGGACGCGATGAGCGACACGCGCGGCACGGTGTTCACCACGCAGCAGGCGTGCTACGGGGTGCTGAACCTGCGCCTTACGAGCCTGAGCAGCGACATGGCTGCCTACGGGTGGGACCTTGACGTGCGCGGCCATGCCGCCACGGGGGTCTACACGGTGCTGCACGACGTGACGGACCCCACGGTGGCCGATGTGGAGGCCATGAGCACGGGTGAGACGTACCACTACTTTGCGGGTCTGGACAGGACGCATGAGTACGAGGTGACTTTCCGCACGGTGTGCGGAGAGGACACGGCCGACGCGGTGACGCTGCCGCTGATCTTCCCGGGCTGCGGCGAGAGCATACTGGCCAGCGCCGCGGGCGACTACAGCGGGAGCTACCCCATAGCCACGGGTACCCTGACGGGCAGCAGCATGGTGCTCTACGAGGCCGACGTGGTGTACAGCATGGACACGCTGAGAGGCATCGCCCTGCACCGCTTCACGGGTGGCAACACGGGCACGGAGACGCGCACGCTGAGCATCTATATAGGACATACGCAGTTAGACTCGCTGACCACGAATCCGGGCGTCGGCGGGCTGACGCAGGTGGCGCAGAACGTCGTCTACCAGCTGGCGCCGCAGGAGTGGGACACGCTGCTCTTCACGACGCCTTTCGCCTACGACGGCCATTCGAACCTGCTGGTGGGCATAGTGGACAACACGGGCAGCGAGGGCGGCATGGCGCAGTGGTACTGGCACAGCAGCGAGAGCAAGATGTACTACAGCTACACGGGCACCTACGGCAGCCAGTCGTCGAGCACCTACCGTCAGCCTGACATCCGCTTTGTTGGGCAGTGCAACGACGAGTACACCTGCGAGCCGCCGGTGCTGGCGGTGAGCGAGGTGGACAGTGTGAACGCCACCATCGAGTGGATGGGCGGGAGCGGCTCGTCGTGGACGGTGCAGTACCGCATGCGCGGCACGACGGCGTGGATTGACGCTGCCACGGACTGGACCGGCAGCAGCTACACGTTCAGCGACCTTGAGCCGAGCAGCCACTACGAAGCGCGGGTGGGGGTGGTGTGCGACGAGGTGACGCGCTACAGTGCGAGCGTGGAGTTCTCGACCCTGTGCGCGCTGATATATCCGCCCTACCACTTCACGCAGAGCAATATGCGGGCCGCCTACAGCGGCGGATTCCCCGAGTGCTGGCACTGGGCTAACTTCGCGCGCCGTTATGACAACGAGTCGGGCCGCGCATACGTGCAGAACCTTGGGTCGACGGACATCTGGTTTATGCTTCCGCCGATGGCGGACCCGGTGGAGAACGTGCGCTTCAGCGCCCTGATAGCCACCTCGACGGCGGCGAGGGTGAAGGTCGGCGTGGCCGGCACGGACAACTGCAGCGATGTGGAGTGGGTGGACACCCTTGACATCGTTGCCGGCGGAGCCCACGACAACCCGCAGACATACGTGTCGTTCATCACCGGCTACCACGAGGGCAACCGTATCGTGGTGAGCCCGATAGTGACCAACGACTATCACTATGTCTTCTTCTACGACTTCCATATCGAGGCCGTTGACGAGTGTATGCCTGTGGGCGAGGTCGTCTACGACACGGCCGACGCCACGAGCCTAAGCTTCCACTGGACGCCGCGCGGCGACGCGCAGGAGTGGGTGGTGTATGTCGGCGGCCAGGCAGTGGCCACCGTCGACGAGCCGCACTATACCGCCACGGGTCTGCAGCCCTATACACTCTACAATGTCGGTGTGCGTTCGCTGTGCAGCGAGGGCGACACGAGTGCCATCATGTCGAGTGCGACGATGCGAACGGGCTGCGAGGGTGACGAGTGCTATGTGACCCTGGTGGGCCACTCGGAGGGTGACGACCTGTACAATGGCGGCTGGTGGGGTTCGCACCTGCATGTGGAAGCCGACGGAGCCCTCATAGAGGACTTCACCCTGCGCGAAGGCAGTGAGAAGAGTGTGGAGATGCGCGTGTGCGCCGCGATGACTGTCAGCCTCACGTGGCTTCCGGGCAATGCGGGTCCGGCGATGTGGTTCGAGCTGATGAACGCTGACGGCGACACGCTCTACAGCGTGGTGGACTGCGCCGCCCTGACGAGCGGCCTCCTGTTCGCGACCGACAGCCTCTGCACCTTCGAGGGCGGAGCCACGCCGGAGATAGAATGCGTGGACAAGGTGGACGAGCGCAGCGAGACGGTCTGCGACCGCTATACGTGGCGCGGGCGCACGCTGACCGACGACGGCAGCTACAGTGACACCGTGGCCGGCGCCGCCATAGGAGGCTGCGACAGCATATATGTGCTGCACCTGATGGTCAACCACAGCGTCCGCGTGGAGAAGGACAGCACGGTGAGCGGACCCATCGTGTGGAACGGCCAGAACTGCAATGCCAGCGGCACCTACACGTGGAGGGGCACCGGCGCCAACGGCTGCGACAGCACGGTGGTGCTGCACCTGACGGTGAGCGGCGGTTCGCACGAAGGCATCGACGCCGTCGATGAGAGCGGAGTGACCCTGATGCCGAACCCTGCCGTGAAGACGGTCACCATAGCCGGCCTCGAGGGTGCGGCCACGGTGCGCATAGTCGACCTCAGCGGCCGCGAGGTGTACAGCCACAACGCCGAAGGCACGAGCCTGACGGTCGACGTGGAGACCCTGCCGCGGGGTATGTACCTCGTGCATGTGGTCACGGACGACGCCAGCGTCGTGCGGCGACTGCTTGTCAAATGATACGTGGAATAGCCTCGATCAGACTGCGAGTGTAGTCGGACTGGGGATTACGGAAGAGCTCGTCGGGGGTGCCACTCTCGACGAGCTTTCCTTTCTGCATCACCATGATGCGGTCGGCAAGGTAGTGGACCACGCTGAGGTCGTGGGTGATGAAGAGGTAGGTGAGGCCGTGGCGCTCCTTGAGGTCGTTGAGCAGGTTGAGGACCTGAGCCTGGACGCTGACGTCGAGAGCGGAGACGCTCTCGTCGCAGACCACCAGCTCGGGCTGGAGGATGAGGGCGCGCGCTATGCACACACGCTGGCGCTGCCCGCCGCTGAGCTCGTGAGGGTAGCGGCCGTACCAGTCCGGGTCCAGGCCCACCTGGACCATGAGGTCGAGGACCTGTGCTTTTATGTCTTTGACGTCCTTCTTCTTGTGCACCCTGAGCGGTTCGGCGATGGCGTCGCCGATGGTGAGGCGTGGGTTGAGAGAGGAGTAGGGGTCCTGGAAGACAATCTGCAGCTTGGGGCGGAGGGCGCGCATCTCGTGCGGGCTGAGGCTGTCGAGCGGGGTGCCGCGGTAGCTCACGGTGCCCGCCGAGCTCTCGATGAGGCGCAGCATGGCGCGCCCCAGTGTGCTCTTGCCGCATCCGCTCTCGCCCACGAGGCCGAGGGTCTCGCCCTCGCGGATGTCGAACGAGATGCCGTCGACGCCCTTCAGGGTCTGCAGCGGCCGTCCGAAGAGGCTGCGCTTCAGGGTGTAGGTGACGTTGAGGTTGCGGACGGAGATGAGGGGTTGCGATGAGGGGGAGTGGGTTGAATGGGTTGAGTGGGTTGAGTGGGTTGAGTGGGCTGAGTGGGTTGAGTGGGCTGAGTGGGTTGAGTGGGTTGAGTGGGCTGGAGGGGTGTTTTGTTTGTCGGGGGTGTTGGCTGCGTCAGCTGCTTCGGTTCCGCCCAGGAATTCTTCCACGGTGGGGAGGCGGCGGGGGTGGCTGTCGAGGGGCGGGCGGCAGGCCAGGAGGCCCTGGGTGTAGGGCTGCCGGGGGTGGTGGAGGATGTCGGCCGCGGGCCCTTGCTCCACCACGTGGCCGCGGTACATCACCATGATGTCGTCGGTGACCTGTGCGATGACGCCGAGGTCGTGGGTGATGAAGACGATGCTGATGCCGTGGCGCTGCTGCAGAGAGCGGAGCAGCTCGAGGATGGTCTTCTGGACCGTCACGTCGAGTGCTGTGGTGGGCTCGTCGGCGATGATGATGTCGGGGTTGTTGACGAGAGCCATGGCAATCATGACGCGCTGTTTCTGGCCGCCGCTGAGCTCGTGGGGGTAGCTGTCGAAGATTTTCTCCGGGCGCGGGAGCAGCACCTCGCGGAAGAGCTCTATCACACGTTCGCGCTTGTCCTTGGACTTCAGCTTCCCATGTTCGGCCCTCATCATCTCCACCACCTGTGCGCCGCAGCGCTGGACGGGGTTGAGGCTGGTCATGGGTTCCTGGAATATCATGCTGATGCGCCGGCCGCGGATGTCGCGGAAGCCCTTCTCGTCGAGTTCCAGTAGATTAATTAATGCGCAATCAGAACTAAAAGAACTATCAGAACCATCGGTGGAATATTCTTTTTGTTCTTTTAGTTCTGATTGAGTTTTTTTGGGGTGAGATAATTCTGATTTCGGGAAAAGCAAGGCCGTACCGCTGATGGTGGCTTTGGCAGGCAGGAGACCCATGAGGGCGAGGGAGCTCACGCTCTTGCCGCTGCCGCTCTCGCCCACGATGCCGAGGGTGCGGCCGCGATGCAGGGTGTAGCTTATACGGTCCACTACGGTGTTTTCGCCAAAGGCCACCGTGAGGTCCTTCACTTCGAGAATAGAGTCGTTCGTTTCCATATCAGTGTGCCGGATGTGTGTTCCAGTTGTCGTGATTGTGCTGGATATCATATTGATACATGTGGTTGTACGCCACATCAGTACGTTGCAAAAATACACAGATTATTTGATATACACGCATGAAGAGGCGGTGCGGTTAATAAAAAAAATGTGTACATTTGGAAATAATGTGTATATTTGCAGCCGTGTTCGAATAACATAAACCAACAACATAACACATTACAACTATGACAAAATCAGAACAATTCATGGAGATGGAAGCCAAGTACGGCGCCCATAACTATCATCCGCTGCCCGTTGTGCTCGCCAAAGGCGAAGGCGCATTCGTGTGGGACTGCGAAGGTAAGAAGTACTATGACTTCCTGTCGGCCTACAGTGCTGTCAACCAGGGGCACTGCCACCCCAAGATTGTGAAGGCGATGTGCGACCAAGCCCACGAGCTGACGCTCAGCAGCCGTGCGTTCTACAACAACTGCCTCGGCGAGTGGGAGAAATACGTGACCGAGTATTTCGGCTACGACAAGGTGCTGCCGATGAACACCGGCGCCGAAGCCGACGAGACCGGCTTGAAGCTGGCGCGCCGCTGGGGAGTGGTGAAGAAAGGCATCCCGAACGAGAAGGTGAAGATAGTCTGCTGCGAGGGCAACTTCCACGGCCGCACCATCACCATCATCACCATGAGCAACGACCCGGAGAGCTACGCCAACTACGGACCCATGACGCCCGGTTTCCTGCGCATCCCCTACAACGATCCCGACGCGCTGGAGAAATGCCTGGCCGAGCACGGCAAAGAGGTGGCCGGCTTCCTGGTGGAGCCGATACAGGGCGAGGCCGGTGTGTATGTGCCGGACGAGGGCTACCTGAAGAAATGCTATGACATCTGCAAGAAATACAACGTGCTGTTCATGGCCGACGAGGTGCAGTGCGGTATAGCCCGTACGGGCAAGATGCTGGCCTGCGACCACGAGGGAGTGCGTCCGGACATTCTCATACTGGGCAAGGCCCTCGGCGGCGGCGTGATGCCCGTCAGCGCCGTGTTGGCCGACGACGACATCATGCTCAACATCAAGCCCGGCGAGCACGGCTCCACGTTCGGTGGCAACCCCATAGCCGCGAAGGTATCCATCGCCGCCCTGCAGGTGATTAAGGACGAGCACCTGATGGAGAACGCCGAGCGCCTCGGCAAGATTTTCCGTGAGGAGATGAGTGCCTTCAAGAGCCCGATGATCGAGAAGGTGCGCGGCAAAGGTCTGCTCAACGCCATCATCATCAAGCCCCACAACGGCAAGGAGGCTTGGGATGTGTGCCTGAAGATGCGCGACCTGGGCGTGCTGGCCAAGCCCACCCACCAGCACATCATCCGCTTCGCTCCGCCGCTGGTCATCACCGAGGAGCAGCTCCGTGCCGCCATGGAGCTCATCAAGGAGGCCATCAAGTCGTTTGAGTGATTATCCGGTAGACAGGAGACAGTAGTTAAGTAGTTAAGCCGATAGTTCGGATGCGAGGGGACGGTTGGCTTGTCTACTTAACTACTGGACTACTTAACTACGTTGTTGTAGACAGGAGACAGTAGTTAAGTAGTTAAGCCGATAGTTCGGATGCGAGAGGACGGTTGGCTTGTCTACTTAACTACTGGATTACTTAACTACGTTGTTGTAGACAGGAGTCAGTAGTTAAGTAGTTAAGCCGATAGTTCGGATGTGATGGGACGGTTGGCTTGTCTACTTAACTACTGGACTACTTAACTACTTGGTTGTAGACAGGAGACAGTAGTTAAGTAGTTAAGCCGATAGTTGTGGCTGGTACTTGACTACTGTCTACTTGTCTACTAAAAAAAGAGTAATACCATTAAAAAAGAGTAATACCATGGAAGAAAACGTTATGAACAATGCTATGGAGGAGCCGACGCTGAAGTCGTATCGTTCGGCTGCCAAGTCGGCCCTCAGCGGCCATTGGGTCAATGCGGTGCTCTGCACCTTGGTTGTGACCCTCATCGTCGGCGTATGCTCGGCGTTGAGCGGTGTCTCGGAGAATCTTCCCCTGCTGTTTGTGGTGGGCTTTGCCCTTACCCTTCTCATAGCAGTGCCCCTGGGCTTCGGCTACAGCGTGGCTCTGCTGCGCCACATGCACGGCGAGCCCGACGACGACCTGGTCACACGTCCGTTCCAGGCTTTCAAAGACTATGGCCGCTACCTCGGCACCTCGCTGCTGATGACGGTGTATGTCTTCCTGTGGAGCCTGCTGCTCATCATCCCCGGCATCATCATGGGCTACGCCTATGCCATGACGCCCTACATCATGCACGAGCATCCCGAGCTGTCGGCCAGCGAATGCATCGATGCCAGCAAGAAGATGATGAAAGGCCACAAGTGGCGTCTCTTCCTGCTCGACCTGAGCTTCATCGGCTGGCTGCTGCTCTGCGTGCTCACCCTCGGTATCCTCACGCTGTGGGTGCAGCCGTGGATGGAGTGCTCGCACGTCAGCTTCTACGAGCAGTTGAAAAGCCGTCAGGCATAAGGAAATCGGATAGTAAACGAAAAGAGGCTCCCGCCGTGATGGCGGGAGCCTCTTTTCGTATGGACATTCCCGTGAATTTATATGAAACCCCTACGGGGTTTGGAAATGTAAGAATCGGGTGTTTGCTATTGATATGTAACCCCTACGGGGTTTGGAAATGTGAGAATCGGGTGATGGCTATTGATATGAAACCCCTACGGGGTTTTGGAAATGTGAGAATCGGGTGATGGCTATTGATATGAAACCCCTGCGGGGTTTGGAAATGTAAGAATCGGGTGTATGCTATTGATATGTAACCCATACGGGGTTTGGGGGAGTCGATTATCGGGCGTTTGCTATTGATATGTAACCCCTACGGGGTTTTGGGGGAGGCGATAATCGGGTGTTTGCTATTTGGACAGGCGCCAGGTGAGGTCGGTGGTGTTGCCGGCGGCGTCGGTCACTTCGGCGCGCAGTTTGTTGGCGCCGGGTTGGAGCTTGCCGGCGGCGTTGATGACGAGGGTGGCGGACTTGCCGTCGTATTCGGCGAGGATCCAGTTGCCGTTGAGGAAGCAGCGGTAGGAGTCGATGCCGCTGAGGTCGTCGGCGATACGAATCTTCAGTGTGTTGCCGCGGAGTGCTTTGGCCTCGCTGAAGTTCAGCGGCCGCACGACGGGGGGAAGGGAGTCCACGGCGAGGGTGAAGCGCCCGAAGTCGCGCACGCGGGTGGTGTAACGTCCGTTGGCGTGGGAGGTGTTGCAAGCCACTGGCTTGCCGTCGGCGAGGCGGACGATGACCGTGCCCGGGCGGAAGGGCGCTTCGATGCTGATGGAGTAGGGGCGGTGGGGGGGCAGGTTGTTCACCAGCGGCGAGATGCTCACCACGTCGCCTGGGGCGATGGCGAGTCGGTCGTCGGCGTAGAGGGTGCCGCTGTCGAGGCTGACGGAGAGGTTGCCGGTGCTGTAGCTGAAGGGCGCGTCCCAGCGGACGGGCACGCCGGCGGAGGTCATGGGAGCGGGAGTGGCGGGAGCGGCGGTGGCGTGGACGGTGAAGGAGCGCTCGGCGAGGTTGTCGCGGATGTCGTAGACGCGGACCTGCACCTTGTGGGAGGAGCCTGGGCGGAAGCGCAGGATGCCGTCGCCCTGTCGCACGGGAACCCATTCGCCCTCGGCGCCGGGGAGGGCGCGCGAGAGGATGTAGGCGTGGCGTGAGCGGCGGTATTCGTCGTAGTCGATGAGCGCGTTGCAGGTGCGGCTGTTCTCCTCGAGAGGGAAGCCTTCGGTGGTGTAGAGGAAGAAGAGGTTGCCGTCGACGAGGACCTCGATGCGGTCGGGGCCGTTCTTGGCTGTGGAGCCTTCGGCGGCGTCGGTGGCGTAGACGCCGATATGGAAGGGACCGGCGACGGAGACGTCGTCGGCGTTGCCGAGGGAGAGGACCTGTCCGTCGGCCTGGTAGAAGCGTATGCCGCGGATGGTGGGGCGTATGTTGTCGGTGTAGGGGATGCCGAAGAGCAGGGGGTTGATGGTGCGGCCGTCGCGTCGCAGCTCGAAGTGGAGGTGGGGGCCGGCGCTGCCGCCGGTGTTGCCGCTGCGTGCCACGATCTGTCCTTTGCGGACGGGGATCATGCCTTCGGGCAGGTCGCAGACGATGCTGTAGGACTGCTGCCGGTACTGCTCGTAGAGGGCGTAGCGCGCAATCTCGCCCTCGTAGCCGTCGAGGTGCATGTAGACGCTGGTGAAGCCGTTGGGGTGTTTGATATAGAGCATCTTGCCGCCGCCCCAGGGGGAGATGCGGATGGTGGACACGTAGCCGTCGGCCACGGCGCGGACGGCCTTGCCCACGGCGCCGCCGGTGCGCATGTCGATGCCGGCGTGGAAGTGGTTGGTGCGGATTTCGGCGAAGGTGGCGGAGAGGCCGATGTCGTGGTCCATGGGGTTGCGGAAATAACCCTGGGGAAGGTCTTGCGAGTGGAGAGTGGAAAGTGGAAAGTGGAAAGTGGAAAGTGGAAAGTGGAGAGTGGAGAGTGGAAAGTGGAAAGCGAGGCTGACGCAGGCCAGCAGTTTGATGATTTTGTTCATTTGGCTGAGTTATAGAGGGCTATGCGGTTGATGACGGGGGGTGCGAGGGCGTGGAAGGTGAAGACGAGGCGGTCGGTGCGCAGTGGGTGGTCGAGGCGTATGATGCGCTTGTAGCCCACGGTGGAGCAGAGGGGGTGGTCGGGGGAGGTGTAGGGGTAGATGCCGTCGCCTTCGTCGAGGGAGAGGCCCACGGATGTCACTCGCTGGCCGAGGGGTATATACTCCTGGATGACAATGATGTCGAACGTGGTGACGCTGTCGAGTCGCATGTCGAGGGTGGCGTCGTTGCGGGTGGCGGCCCAGTAGGAGTGGTAGGCGGTGTCGAGGACGTTGTCGGCGCGGAAGCCGGTGCGGTGGCGTGCGCGAGCGTGGGCGCCCTGAGCCAGGTCGGAGGCGAAGATGCGGTCGCGCTCGGCGCGGAAGGCCACGAGGACGGCGCTGTCGGCGGCAGGGATGCGGCCAAGGGTGTCCGGCGGCACGTTGAGCAGCAGCAGGCCGTTGCGGCCCACGGAGTTGAAGTAGATGTCCATGAGCTCGTCGACGGACTTGGGTTGCTCGCCGGGGTGCCAGAACCAACCGGGGCGGATGCTGACGTCGCACTCCGCTGGGACCCAGCTTGAAGTGGAAAGTGGAAAGTGGAAAGTGGAAAGTGGGAAGTGGGAAGTGGAAAGTGGGAAGTGGGAAGTGGAAAGTGGAAAGTGGAAAGTGGAAAGTGGGAAGTGGGAAGTGGAAAGTGGGAAGTGGAAAGTGGAAAGTGGAAAGTGGGAAGTGGAAAGTGGAAAGTGGAAAGTGGAAGGCGAGTGGCCGGTCTCCAGTTCAGACGGCTGTGGTTTATTGTCCGAAGGTGTTGCACCTTCAGTATTTAGGGTGCTCCAGCAGGGGTCGCCGGCGCGGCCTTCCTCGTTGCCGACCCATCGGCAGCCGGGGCCGATGTCGCTGAAGAGGATGCACTGCGGGTTGAGGGAGTCCATAGCGGCCATGAAGCGGGGCCAGTCGTAGCGTTGGCGCTTGCCGTTGGGGCCTTCGCCGCAGGCGCCGTCGAACCACTGCTCGAAGAGGGGTCCGTAGGCGGTGTGGACTTCGCGCAAGGTGTTGACGAAGACGTCGTTATAGGCTGGGGTGCCGTAGGTGGGGTGGTTGCGGTCCCAGGGGGAGATGTAGACGCCCATTTGGAGGTGAGAGTTGTGGGCGTCGATGGCGGAGCGGAGTGCGCGGAGGACGTCGAGGGAGTCGGGTACGGTGTGGTTGCTGAAGCGGCTGGGCCAGAGGCAGAAGCCGTCGTGGTGCTTGGCGGTGAGGATGATGCCGCCGAAGCCGGCCTGAGCGGCCACGTCGACCCACTGGCTGCAGTCGAGGGCGCGCGGGCGGAAGAGGTCGGCGGGTTCGGAGCCGGAGCCCCACTCGGCGCCGCTGAAGGTGTTGGGGCCGAAGTGGCAGAACATGTTTATCTCCATGCGCTGCCACGCGAGCTGGGCCTCGGAGGGTACGGGGCCGAAGGGCTCGGGCGCGCGTCGGGCGCATCCGGCCAGAACGAGGAGTGCCGACAACAGGGCTATGAGTCTCTTTTGCATGACGTTGAGAAGAAATGGGTGTAGTCTATCGGGACGCAAATATACACAAAAAAACGGAGAGAGGGAGTTTTAGTTAAGGTTTAAGGTTTAAGGTTTAAGGTTTAAGAGTTAAGGGTTAATGGTTAAGGTTTAAGGTTTAAGAGTTAAGGGTTAAAAGTAGAAAAAGGGGGGTAGGGGGAATTGATAATTGAGAGTTGAAAATTGAAAATTTGGGGGAGGGAGGGGGTAGAGTTGGGGTAGGGAGGGGGTAGGGTGGGGGTAGAGTTGGGGTAGAGAGGGGGTAGAGGGGGTGGAGGGATGTGTGGGTG
>Ga0310697_10000803_pt1 | contig 39805 bp, 22 predicted proteins | sample 172DNAGHGlowgp2_FD_203883 | JGI IMG/M metagenome (GOLD analysis project Ga0310697, IMG submission 203883) | Sheep rumen microbial communities from Palmerston North, Manawatu-Wanganui, New Zealand - 1728 DNA GHGlow gp2 (v2) (version 2) | ecosystem: Host-associated > Mammals > Digestive system >...
GCGTTATTTAATACAGTACTTACTCCATTAAGAGTTACATCAGCAAAGTATACATTGATTGGTAATGATCCAGTTGCTCATTCAACAGCAACAACTCTATCTACCAAATCATTGTGAGCTGAAGCAATAGCAGCAATAGCTGATTTGTTGTTAGTTTCAGCAGTTGCAATAGTTACATTGTCAGCAGCTGTTACAGTCAATTTATCATCAGCACCTTCAGCGATTGTGTTAGATACATAAGTTGAATCACCTGGCTGTAATGCAGTAGCACCAGCGGCAGCACCATTTCTGATTGTTGATAAATCATTAATAGCATCTTGCTTTCCAGACCAAGCGTCTCTTAGATTTGTAGAGTCAGCCAAATCTTTGATATCGAAATCTGAAGCAGATTGATCACCTGTGTTAACTCCACTTGTGTTATTTAATTTAGTTCTTTCAGCAGAAGTTAAGAATAGATGAGTTGATCCTTCAGTGATGTCATCAGAATCATCAACTGTTTTGTTGAAGTAATTACTTAGATCAACAACTCCAGCTAATGGATCCCAAGCTGAACCATTCCATGCTACGTTAGTTCCAGCGTCAAATACTGGAGCAGTAGTATGAGCAGCTTCTACATTCCACACATCACCAACTGTATTTCCACTTGCAGGAAGAGCACTATAATCAGCAACGCTTCCTTTATATTTATATACAGAACTTATTTCTGATTTAGTTGCATATGTGTTAGCAACTTCTGTCTCGAAATCTGATAGATCGCTAGCAACACCATTAATTTCATCCATTACAGTGCTTCCAGAAGGAACTGTACCGATTGAATCTGATACTGCATCAACTTTATCGTCAACATTCCCGATTTCAGTCATAACGTCTGAACCAGAAGGTACTGTACCAATTGAATCTCTTATGTCTTGTAACTCTTGTCCAACGTCAGAACCTGCAGGAATAGATCAAATCTTTCAATCGATTTCTTCAATTTTGCTAATGAGTTTGTTTGAGTTAGTTAAATTTGCCATGTTTTAATAATTATAAATGATTTAAAAAGGCGTTTGGCTTTGCTTTAGAAAGCCTTAATCTAACGATACCATTCTCGTTTTCGCTAGATTTTATGGTGATATATCATTCTCATACATAGAATTCTATAACACCATTAGGAGTTCAACTTAGCCATGTAGGAGTAGCATCAGTTGCTGAATCAATCCAAGAATTTTCTACAGTAGTTTCTTTATCTCAATCCATTTGGACTAATAAGAATCTAACGATTTCTGGATTATCCTCAGCCAGCTGTTGTGCAGTCTCTATAGCTTCATTTAGAGTCTCCAACATTTCATTGTACTCTTCTCTGATCTCTTTTAATTCTTCTAATATCTCAGGTAAGTCTTCGGCAATGTCTGAGAGAGTAATTAATTTCCAACGTCTACCATCGTAGTATGGTATAACTCAAGCTACAAGATCGCTTGGACAATGAAATATTAAATCCTCAAGAGCTAAGTCTCAAAATTCATAAGATCCATACATTATATTATTATCTTAGAATATAAAACTATCTCTGTTGCCAATGAGAATTACCGAAGTTAACTAACCAAGTTTCAAAGTTTTGTCAGTCAACTGTAATATTAGCAGTAGAAGGAAGAGATACTGCAGTCTCTGCAGTTATGTTCTTTGCGGTAACTTGTCAAGCAAATGTTGCTGGTCAAGTAACTCAAAGTGTTCATCATACTGTAACATTGTCAGATAAGTCTACAGCTCAGTCGAATCTTTCTACAGTTGTAGATCCTGTCAGCTTTGCATTTTTAATGGTAGCCGTATCAGTAACTGCTAAACTGTTTGATTCAATTCAACTATCAAATGTAGCTTTTTCATTAAATGTAACAACAGCAGTGACATTATCTATTTCAGCAGTAGTTACATCAAGATGATTAACTGTTGCTTTATTAGATACATTAATTTCATCAACATCAACTCATGCAGTAAATGTGTTTTTACCAGTGAATGTTGTAGGTCAAACAAAGTTTGTAACATCCAAAGTTTCTATATCTGCTTTGTTGATTGTTGCTTTATCTGTAACTGTTAAGTCATCAGCTTCTACTCAACCACTAACTGTAACTTTTCAATTAAATGAAGTTGGTCAAGTTACACCAGTAATTTTAGCATTTGTTATTTCTGCTTCAGCTATTGTAGCCTTACCAGTTACTTGTAAATCTTTTGTTTTAGTAGTATTACCTACTTCAAGATTTTCTTGTATCTTTGCACTTTCCTTTATAACAGGATCAAAGTATACTTCACCAAGACTTACTTCAACATTACTAAGGTCTAATCTTTGTAATCATGCCATAAATTCTTGGAACTTATATGGATCAATAGCAACAGTCCATTCATGTTTATATGGATGGCTTACTACTAAAGGATCTATACCTAGATAAGTAATTACATCAGCAGGTGCTGAATAATACTGTTCTTGCCAATCATTAGCTGAACAAGGAGCAGTAGAAGTAGGACTTTTAACATTTATATATGTAGCGTTAGTAGCTGCTATACTTTGATTAGCATTAATGTAAATATCTCATCTTGAGAATTTATTAGAAACAGATTCACATTGTGGAATATATACATTTTCTACCCATTCATCAAAGTTATTATAAGTAGTATCTACAATAACTTTAGTAGATAATCATTTAATAGAAGCATCTTGTCTAACGTTCCATCATTTTAACATAACGATATTATCGTTCAATTCGCTTATAACTTGTTGTTCATTTGTTACAGCTTCACTTGCAGCATTAGCAGCAGTAGTAGCTTCTTGAACAGCAGTAGTAAGACTTTCCAATTTGACATCATTAATATTGTCGATTTGATTTTGTAATTGTTGATCCTTAGATCTTAATCCTGATATTGTAGGACTAACTTGTAGAGCTTCTTCAACATCAACCTGAGGAACTAATTCTAGGTCTGCGATTGATATCTCATGCTCTTTATTACAATCATCATACGCCATCAAAACTGTTTCACTTGAAGGTTTAACATTACAAGGTTTTGATACATTACTCATTTTTAGAGTCAATTATGATATAAAATTAACAATGATATTCATATGGTACTCATAAATTAGCAACCTTATGAACAAATATCTGAGCTTCAGATCAAGTATTCCATATTCATGTTGGAATACTGAATGTAAAGTGTGCGCCTCTCGTTGCACATCAAGCACTAGGTTTAAAGTATGGGGCTACTATAACTAGGCTACTTACTGGTATGGTTAAAGTTTTTGTATATGTATAGTATTTAGAAGCTCTAATTACTACATCGCTCCAACCATTTCATCAGAAGCATCTATCAGGATTTTGTAAGTTGAATACATAATCCTGTGTAGTTCTGTTTGTAGAACCACTTGAATCTTCTCAAGTGTCTGAATCATAATAACTATGATTATGACTAAATGTATATTTATACAAGTTTTGAGAAGCTTCAGTTTTATCATCAATAATTCTTCACCTTAAATTATCTTTATCATATACAACAACTCATGCTCTGTGTGACCATATATTCATAGGAGTATTCTCTGATACATCATCTAATCATATAGTCATATTAAATTCAATAGTATATAATCATGAGTCTTCTCAGTTCTCTCAATGAATCATAATAAAGTTTGTATCTTTACGTAATTCAACTCATGGAGTTGTATTCTCTTCGTCTCGTATTAAATGTGTGTTATTTGCAAACATACTATTTTGAGTTCATACTGGAACATAAGTTACAGCATCAGCTCATTGAGCATTATTGAATGTTTTAATTCAATCAGATCATAATCAGAATAATAGATTTGTATCCTCATTAGGAGCATAAGATGCTCAATCACCAGATATAGAGAATAATCAATATGAAGGTCTGAAAAGATTTTCTATTGCATTACCTACACAAACTGTCTTTCATTGATTGTCCTCATAATTAATATAAGATTTTATATTTACAGGTCAGTTTAATGTTGTTGTATCATTTACTGTAAGATTCTCTGTTGTGATATTGTTTGATACATTAATGTCTGGTGCATTTATAACATCATTAAATGTAGTATCTCATTCAACAATATTTAGTTCTACATTTCAATTAAACTCAACTGGTCAATTAAATGTAGCAGTTCATCATTCTTGAACAAGTGTTGAAACATTTAAATTTGTTATTCATCATTCTTCAGCAGACATTCATGCAAACTGCGTATCACATACCATTTCTTCTATACAAGCTTTTTTGATATGAGCCCACTCTCATTCTAAACGTTTTGTCTTTAGTTCAGTTTGAACATTAACAGTTCAAAATTCTGGAATTACATCAACAAAGTCTGTGTCGCAAGTCATCTTATTTATACATGCAGTATCGATGTTTGCAACGTCGGCATCAACTTCATGAGCATCCAAAGTTCAAGTTAACTCAGCGTTTAAGAATATAGGCTTTCAAGTAAAGTTTGTATCGCATGTCATTTTATCAATGCACGCATCTCAAATATGTGCGCTTTCTCATTCAAGAGTTTTTACAGTAGCTGTGTTTCATACAGTTAAATTCTCTTGGATTGTTACACTTTCCTTTATCGTTGGGTTGAAGTAGACATCTCATAATGTAACGTCAACATTAGATAAGTCAAGAGATGTTAATCATGCTATCATATCACTAAGCTTATATGGATCTATAGAGATAACCCACTCATGTTTATATGGATGGTGTACCTGTACAGGATCTATTCATAATATAGCTTGTACATCTGATGGTGCAGAATAATATAACTCTTGCCAATCATTTGCAGATAAAGGATTCTTTGAGTTATAAGACCTTATACATACATATACGGCATTAGTAGCTCAAACGTTTTGGTTAACATTCATATAGATATCTCATTGAGTATATTTATTCTCCAACGATTCTCATTGAGGAATATAAACATTCTCAACCCAGTCTGAGAAATTTAGATAAGTTTCATCTATTATCACATTTCTCAAAAGACTATTTATCTTTATGTCTTGCCTTGTGTACATTCACTTTAATAAAGTGATATTGTCACCAATCTCAGAGATAACAGTATTAGTTTGATCGATTTTTTCCTGCTTGTCTTCGCAACAAGCCTCTACGTTATCAAGCCTTTTACCAATAGATCATTCAGATTCATCTCACAACTTATTATTAATTGAATCAATTTGTGACTGTAACTGTTGATCTTTAGCTTTTAATTGTTTAACAGCTAAACTTTTATTGATATCGCACTCGAGATCGTAGATATTGGAATTACAACAATCTGTCATCTGCGCATCAAGAATTAAATAAAAGCACTTTATCTTGTTCCAGGTTTCTTAACAGGAAAGAATGTAAACTTCTTGTCTTTGTTAGGATTATATCCAAGTAAATAGATATAACCTGGCTTCGGGTTCTTTAGTGGGGAGTAATCGATATCGCTCAGGTCGGTGAGTTTTTCAACTCCCCAGAGTCCTTCAGTTTCGTCTATGCCTCATAAAGCTATAGAACCATCTGGCATAACAGCCTCCTTTGGTGGAAGTATGTATTTATTCGTTGACATCGTGTCTATATATTTACAAAGTAAATAACTATTGTTTTGCTAATGCGGCTACATATTGTATATATGCTTCAGTAGTTTCTGGATCTACTTGTTTTCATTCTCTATCAAATACTTTAAAGTTTCATTCTTCTATACTTCATGATTGTGTAAATCAAGCAAATGGATTTCATTCAGTAGTAGTATTTGAAGAAGATGAGTTACTTGATGAACTACTTGATGATCTGCGTCATCATGTAGATCCTCATCATTGTCTAGAATAATAAGCAGCTTGAGCATTTGCTAAATTTGCATTAGCTATAGCTTGCTGTGCATTAGCTTCCATCTGTGCATTATTAGCAGATATGTTTGCTAATGTAGAAGGCACTTGTGCAGCATTACTATATAGATTAGCAATGTTTTGATCAGCGTTACTTCTTATTTGCATATTTTGAGTAGTAGCATTATTTTGTGCTGCTATTCTCGTAGCAGCTGCTGCTGCTGGATTAGTTGATAAACCAGCTGAACCAGATATAGCTCATCATGCCTGTATAGCGGCTTGTGCACTATTAGCAGCCATCATCTGATTTGCAGCATCTTCAGTATGTTGTATAGCATCTCTATACGCATTCATCATTAACTCTCAGGCTTGTCAAAGATTAACTTTTTCATTCTCTAATACATTTCTACTATTTAACGCAGACTGATATCTCTTGTTTCTAGATTTCAAGTCTGGATTTAGATTAGCAACCGCAATCTGATATGGAGACCATTGAGATTGTGGAGTAGTAATTACAGAATCAACAGCTTCATCTCATGTTAACTCTTTGTCCATCTTTGACTGAGCATTAACAATTTTTTTATCTTGTTTACTCATTTGGCTCTGAACTATCTGCTGGTCATTCTGTTGTCATAGCAGCATCTGTCTCGCAGCCTCAATCTGTTGTTGTGTCGCCATTACATGGAGGGGTTACATTTCTAAAAAATTGTTCCTTCTCTTCATCAGATAATTTATCAAAGATAGAGATTAATTTTTGTACCTTAGGAGATATTTCACCAAATCATTTACATTTCTCCGCAATGATAACTATCTGATCAGCTGGAAGCCTTTCAATGAGTCATAATAATTTATTTAATCTCTCGTCCATATATTATAGTGATAAAGGAGGTAAAGGTTCTTCTTCAGTAGGAGCAGCTTCTTCCATTGGAGCTTCTTCAACTGGCATTTCTTCTACTTCAGCAGGAGCACTCTGATCAGCAACTAATCACATTTCAGTAGCAACTCTTTCAGTTATAGCATCCATGATAGTTGGCAAATCTGACAATTCCTCTGTAGTAAGAACGAAATTAATTACATCATCTAATGTCGTCATTGTAAATAATTTATAAATTAAAAGTCTTGTGCATCACAAGCAGATCCTGCAAGAATTTCATCACAGTATTCTCACTTGTTAATAACAGTCTCCTGCTCTTTTGTTGTATCAGAGATCATAGATTTATCAATGTTGGTATTCTCTATGTCTTCATAATCTGCGTCTAACACGTAATATCAAACATAGAACGAACCGAATTGAACATTATCTAAATGTCTTGCAGATATACATAACTCAAGAACATTGGCTGGTGCATTAATAGGTTCTTTGATACTCGCAAATAGTGCCAACTTAGAATACATGTCTATATCTTCTCACATTTCACGAATGATCGTTTCACTGAACTTATCGTAATTACGATATTCAGATATTTCATTAAGTAGATTATGCGAAAGTAGTTTTCAATGTCAATAGATTTCTTCTCATATTTCATATTTTTCTATAGTATCTGTCCTATTTTTTGAGAATAGCAATCTAGGATATCTTGTAGTAGTTATATTAACTCTACGTTCAAACAATCTTCAACCGTATGATGTATCTAAATCTCGATAACTATCATCTGTAATTCTTGAATGATCTCATATAGCAGTCTTTACATATTGTATATGCTTAGGAGTTTGTAATCATTCTTCTCATACATATGCAGATATTATTTCTATAATTTCTCATCATTTTGTATCATCAACTCTTCGTCATCGAGTACGTCATTTATTAGTATATATTCAATCTCATAAGAATATTCAATCTTTAACATGTATAACTCTAGCTCATGTTATCATTCGCCAATACCAGAAGTTATAATGTTTATCATATATTAATAATTTTGAATAATGCTCTCATACATCATTATCATCAAATATTGATACATATCTATTATTTATATCAGCATCTATATTCACCATATCGAAATCATTATTTAATGATTTCAAATGAGAATTTACATAGAACCCTGTTGACGGATCAAAAGACATTGATATTGAATTTGTGTATGATACCTGAACTTCTAACGTTCATAATACTTTTCATCTTCTGAACAATAAGAATTGTCAATCATCATTATAGAAGCTTCAAGGTGAATAGTATCAATCTTCATTATCAGTACCACTAACAAATCATCATTGAACCAAAGTCATTTCATTTGCTACTGCATATATACACTTAGGTCAGAACAGAAGCAATGATCAGTTTATAGTTCTTAAATCTGTTACTCATGCTGGTATTGCCCAAGATCATCTTGTCTGATCTTGATTTGTTATATCTTTATTAAAGAATCAATTCATTATACCATTTCATGATACATATAGACTTCATCATGCTACATATGCAAGTCTTGCTCATCGGCTAGATAATCAAGTTATAACTTCTTCATTAGTAGCCATAGGAATTATATTATCATATATGAATATTCTTTTCTTTTGATAATCAACATCAGTTGCATCACAAACATTTTCTGCCTCTTCTCGTTTTGGAAGTTCTACTTCAGAATATTCATCTGGTATCGCGCAATCTCAATCATCAGTTGTAAAGAATCAATTTATAGAATATAGATAATTTCAAGCTGCAAAATATGGTACTTCTCAAAATCTTTTATATATTGATATCTTTTTAATTTCGGTAGTTTCATAAGACTTTTCATCTTTATCATTCATATCTTTTACAGCTGGTAATTCTATTACTTGAGTAAGTTCTGATGTGTTAGGAATAAACCATCATCACATTTCTATTCACAACTCTCAAAGCATATCATATAAATCAGCAGTAGGAGATTGTAATCAAGATATATAAATACTTTTTTCATTTAAATATATCCATTGCGATCATTCTAATGATACTCATTCGATAGGATGAAGATATGCAAATCGTTGTCATCACCGACGAATCATTGATATTTTTCAATCTATTTCATGAACATCTGGAGTTCATATTCAACCATATCACATTACAAAATGATCTGGATTACATTCAGCGGCCTCATATTCTTTTACAAGAACTATCGGTGCTTCATCTGGTCAATCAAAAGAATCTCAAGTACATCAATCAGTATCTACTTGTTGTATATATAATCTTATACGTCAAGCAGTATTAAATGTATTTATTCTATCAGATTCTTTTCTCGCTGTTGTTATGTTTTTATCTACGCTATATTCTTCAATTACATTTGATGGTCTATCTCATTCATCACATGTATCTTTATCTCAATCTCATCATTTATCTACATATTGTTTTCAATTGTATTCTTTTTCTTCTTCTCAATAAGGATTAAGTACCCAGTTGTTTTTTCTCATATATATCCTATATCATTCAAACAATACAACATCTGTAAAGTTTGCATTTCTCCATAGCTTTTCATTACGAATTTGTCTAGCACTAGCATGAGAATGTCATTGTTCATCTTCATCCCAATCGTCTCTAGGGATTACTAATAATTCTTTTTTGTTACAATTATATTCATATAATTCACACTTCTTTAATCATTTACATTTTTCCAACCAGAATTGATCCTTAGATCAAGTTGTAACGTCTATTTGCCTAGCATATCAGTCACCAGACCAAGGATGTTCTACTGGCTGAACATTACATAAAACATTGAATATTTTATTAGTATTCTCACGATTTGGTTTTAGATCCCATGCAGTTTGTGCATCTGTTGCTACCATGAGTTACCTAAATTTACAGTATAAAATTGTTGTCACTGATATCCAGGTATCTCATTTCCTGGTAATCAGTTATCTGGGATTTCTATAGTTTCAGGCACTATTGTATCTTGTTTTCTAAGATAATCTAATTCTTTTCTATACAAAGAATAATATGTTAGATCTTCTTGCTGTCTTGCTATTCATTGTTGTGGAATAACAGTAGCTCATACAATCCATACAAGAACCTGTATAAATGAATCTGGTAATGGAATAATATCAGAGAACTTCTCCATCTTAACTGGTCAACAGAAGTATGACATCCATAAATCATTTATATTCAAATCTCATAAATCTACTTTAACTATTCTTCAATCGAGTCATCACATTCAAGCAATGAATGATCAAGAGATTTGATATTGATACGCACATAATTTATTTTGTGGAAGTATTTGATTTAATTCTAATGGTTGACAAGGTACTGTACAATTACATTCACAGCATGGAGATATAATTTCTTTATCTGGAAGATTTAAATTACAGTAACATTTGTCTAGTCAAACTTTGTCTACATCTTTCCAGTTACCTCACCAGAATTTGTCTATCTTTCTTACTGGCCATCTTGACAGTAATGCTCATTGAGAACGCTCATTCATATTGAACAAGTCTTTTCTATGTTGCCATGTCCAATGCATTCATTCATAGTTATATATCATATTGATTCACATATTAACTAGATGAATAAGATTGTTTGGTCATACAGCATAAGATACTCAATGTTGGTTTATTATTGGATAGACCATTTGATAAAATTGTTTAACTGTATACATCGTATATTATTTTCATTGTAAAGGATTTACAGTAAGATTAGCAAATGCGTCTCAAATAAGATTTGGAGCAATAGCAGATGCCCATTGAAGATTCTTAGGAAGATGGTTATGAATAGGATCATATTCATATGGCATATGAGGTAGTGCATCTTCATAAGGAGTTTCTTTAGATGTAGGTATTAATCTCCAGAAAGTATATGATTGATAATCTCATATAACTTCAGGAGTTATAATTTCTCAACCTCAAATAAGTTTAGTTCCTATTTTTTTAACAATCTGTGGTTCTTGTTCAGTATTTCTTGCTATCTCTTTCTGATGATCGAATCATATTCATGTATAATACCATTCAGTATGATATCTAGAAGGTATACGCAAGAACTCATATTCAGAATGATGGTTTGATCATTGGTGCATTTCCAGCAAGTATGGAAAATTAAGATACCTTCACATACTATAATAATCTTCTGGTATATCTTTTTCTTGGAAGTTCCAATATATATTGAAAACCTCAGAAGAATTATTCATAGTTTTAAAAGGATCTTGCTCTAAATCAAACATTCATAAGTTAGTGTAATATTCCAAGAAATCTGAATACGTCTCTACATCTTCATCTGTTAATGAAAAATAAACCACATTTTGATTTCATCTGGTTCTTGGTCATGGTGTCTTTCAAACCAACTCTTCAGCTGCTAGATTTGATTTGATTCCATTCACTGATACATTATCAGCATCAATTTCATTAGATGGAGCATAACTCCAATTAGATAGTTTGTTTAGAAACTGTCTAAACAAATTTACATCGAAACCTTTTGACTCTGCGTAATCTGATATTGGCAATCACGTACTATCAGGGTTCTCTGATAAATAATTTTCGATGTCTGTAAACACAACATCTTTGAAGAATACTTTCATTCGTTCGCGCGAAATAGAATAAAAAGTTATTCATCGTTGCCCTTTTTGCTTCGTTTTTTGTGTTGTCAATTTACATCCTTACGGAATGGTTTTGACTCCAATTTTTTTATTATAGTTCGTCACTTACGTTCATACTCAATGAACTGCATAGGTGTGACATAGCATGTTTTGTCCTTCTTTTGTATCCTATAAATTTGCATGTTTATTATGTAAATTTTAAACTAGGCCTACTACTAAGGTAGTAAGCCTAGAAGGACACGATGTTGTTAACTCCCACCTTTAGGGTAAAAGTTAACATATAAAATGTAGGATTACTCCGATGAAAATATAAAAATAATATATTAGAATGCAAGAGAAAAAAGAAGACTTTCGTCTTCTTTTTCTATATTATTTTTGCACACATAAAGTTCAATCAGATGTGAAACAGTGGATCTTATAATCTCAACATTCATATACACATCATCAAGACAAACAGTATGGACAATTCTTTGGATATCTAGCAATGAATACTCATGATGCTCAATCTCATCATTTAGCACAACAGTTATTTGCTCTTGTTGGTCATCATCAACCTCATCAACTTCAACATGTTGTTGCATTACATCATGCTCATTTACAGCATCATGGTGCTCATCATCAGCAAACTCATCATATATCTGAACAACAAGTTCATCATGTTCATCATGAACCATATCGAACAACTTCTCAGCTGATATCACTACAATATCAACATCATCATAATCATCATCTGTATGAGAATGTTGAATCTCATCAAGGACAACATCGTCATCATCATCCTCATCAGCTAAACGAACTTCATTGTCATCAATCTTTTCATCAATCTCATGTTCATCATACTTTACAACATCAGCTTCAACCTCATCAAGAATATCAACATCATCATGAACATCATACTGAGTTAGAATATTGTCATCATCATCAACCTCATCATTCTACTGTAAAGCTTCAGAAGCTACTAGGGCATCATTTTATTCATGCCGCATTTCAACTACATCTTGAAGCACATCATATTCATCATGCTCATATTTCAACATCCATATCTCATGTCATCTGATATCAGCTACAATACAATATTCATCAACCTCATCATCAACCTCATGCTCTATATCTTCATCTTCATCATGCTCATCATCATCATACTAACAAGAAATCAATTATTGGATCTTCTTGTCAAACTGGTTTTTCAGTATATTGTGCAGTATATGTTTTAGTTCATGTTACGGCTACAATAGCAGTATCCCAATCTGTAAATGTATATTTCGTAGTTTCTGATTCACACGTTTCTGGTAATGTAGGTGCGGTAGGAACTGTTCAATATGGAACATTACTTCTACTAGATGTCCACTCTCAGTTAGATGCTCTATAACTAAATGTTATTTGATAATTTCTAGTCGTTTGAGTATATTGTGCTGTATACGTTTTTGCGGAAGTTACTGGAACTATTTGACTATTCCATCAAGTAAATGTATATACAGTACTTACTGATTGGCTTGTTTGTGGTAACGAAGGAGCGGTTGGAGTTGCTCAATATTCTTCATTATTAGTTACAGTAGTTACTGTTCATGAAGAATTTCTATAAGACCAAGTAATATTATATTTTCTTACAGCTTCAGTATATTGAGCTGTATATGTCTTATCTCAAGTTACAGTAGTAATCTGAGAATCCCAGTCTGTAAATGTATATACAGTGCTAGCAGATTGACTACTAGAAGGTAATGTAGGTGCAGTAGGTGTTGTTCAATAATTAACATTATTTGTTGTAGTTACGACCGTTCAACTTGAATTTCTATAATTCCATGTAATAGAATATTTTCTTGTAGATGTAGCATATTGTGCATTGTATGTTTTATCTTCTGTTGCTGGAGTGACACTAGGATTCCATCAAGTAAATGAATATACAGTATCAACCGACTGAGACGTTTCTGGTAATACTGGTGGAACTGGCGTATCTCATTCAGTAACTGAGTTTGTAATCGCTATAAGAACTCATTCAGCATTTCTATAACTCCATGTTATATAATATTTAGGAGCAACTTTCTCTGGCATAAATGTGTATAACGTGCTGTTTTTATACATACTTGTGGAAGTCTCTCCCGAGTTTGCAACAGCTCAAACATTATACTCTTCTAAATTTTTTATAACTTTTTTTATTAACATTATAAAAAGAGTATATAAAACATTATTGCATTGTATCAATAACATTATAGAAATCAATAAAAAAAGAGGAGATTTTTCTCCTCTTTTTCTTTGTATCTTATTATAGACTGAATCCTTCAAGGATAGCGTAAGGTCCATTCTCTTGTCCGATACCAACGAAGATGAATGCGAATGATGTATAAACATCAAAACATTTACAGTTTCCGATGATATAGTTAGGAGTAACATCCTTAATTCTCAATCCTTGTACAACATTTTTCTTAACATTGTTGCTTGGCAATTCAATGTTGAATTCAGGTAATGTTGCAGATCCGATCAAATCTCTATCCAAGAATACTATCATTCCAGAGTTCTCAGATAATTGTTCAAGATAGATATCTGTCATAATTTCAAGTCCTCCGAATTGAGTAGTGATAGTGAAAGTTTGACCGAAGTCGAAGTTACCAGAGCTTGGTAACATTTCTTGCCATCCTCCAAGTTTCTTGAAAGCAGGGCGAAGAGCTAAATAAGTTGAATAAGCTCTTGAATCCATTACAGCAGTAATAGTTCCTTTTCAACCGAATTTAGTGTTTTGAACTTGTTGTAATGTTTCAATGAAGATTCTAGCTTTATCTTCTAGAGTTACAGCAGCAGCTGCACTTCTAACGATCTTTAACCAAGGTTTAGCAGCATGTGCGTTCATCAACTCAGTGTAAAGTCCCATAGTAGATCCAGGGATTTTAGAAGCGTTGTTAGGTGCTCTGTTCTCTCCTAACCAGAATGCTCTATATTCTTGCTCAGTTAAATCTCTAGCAATATTCTGAAGTCTTCTTCCGATTACTGCGTCGATTCCACCAACTTCAGGATATCCCATTCTAAGTTCAGCATCATCGAAACAAAGTTCTGTACCGATGTTCTGAGCAAATGATCTCCTGATTACATGTCCTTGAGTCTGATATCCTCCAAGAACTGGATTACACCAATCGAATGAATTATATTCGAAAGTGATTTGATCACCTGGATAAATACCATCAACATATTTATCAGGATTATTTAGACATACATAGTTATCATTGTAACTGATAGCAGCTCCTTCAACAGAAGATCTACCTGTTGCAGTGAATAATGGTCTATTAACTCAGTCAGTTCCATTTCCAGCTCCTTCGAAAATTACATATGGATACATTGCTGTACCTCAGAAGTTAGATGGTCTTGATAACTGATCAGCACCCATTGCTACTACAGGTCTTACAATAAGATCTGCACAACATCCGTATGAACCACAATCTTCAGATTTAACTTCTTCAGGATCATGTCTCATAATTCTAAGTCTTGAGTTGATAACAACTAAGTCTTTATATTTAGGATGATTGAAGTCAATAGGTAATCATCTCTTATCACAAAGATAATATTTAACATTTACGCTATTAGCGTTAATTTCTTTAACAGTTTTATAAAGATACATAATTGGTCTTTCTGGAGCGAACTCAGCCCAAACGAAAGATTGTCCATCTCTTCCTAAACCAACCTGAATATTCTTGATTGATTTGAAAGTTGGAGCGCTCATTGGTAATGGTCCAGATTTCTCAGGATCATACAAAGCTTCAAGGCTTGTCTGATCAAATAACAATTGAGGAAGAGAACTCTTAGTGTCAAGCAAAGCTTTGAACATAGGAATTGCTTCTCAATCATGAGTTAATAGAGGGATCTGGTCGTCAATATAATATTTACCATCATCTGCTGGTTTATAAAGAATTTGAGCTCCAGATTCAGAAAGGTATGAATAACCTTCAAAGTTTACTCCTTCAAGTCCATAAGCTGGATAGTTTTGGTATTCTCCCTGTATTCCATTTGGACATGGAGTAGTATCTATATTACAACTTGCAATACAGTTTCCACTTGTATTAGTAAACATGTTATATTAAGTAAAATAATCTAAAGCATCATGAATGGTGCTTTATTCTGCCCATTCATGTTTTGAGCAGTACTTGTAATTGAAGCTTTATCTTTTACTTCTGGAATGTCTTTACTTTCCGCACGAAGTATTGCTCAGTAGTAATCCTCAGCGGATACTCATGTCATATTTTCTACCAGCGTAAGAGCATCTTTAATTGCTCTCCATTTATGAGTAGGTGTCTTTGTTTCCTCCCAAAGAAGATATGACTGTCATAGCGGAGCGATTTGTTCAGGCATTTGAGCAGCTTTTGCCGACCTCAGTTCTGCTTCTAATTCCTTCTGCTTGTCTATGGTTCAATAATATTTATCGCCCTCCTTTTCAAGCATGGTCTTTCGATACTTCGATTCTGCAACGGCGTTACGAGCTTCCCCCTCGGCTACAACCCTTCTTTCGACTTCCTGATCATATAACTTTTTATAGTTTTGATTCTCCTCTTCTGTGAGTGGTTCGTCTACTGGATCTGGTTTTAGCTCAGCTTCTTCAGGTTTTTGTTCTTGCTTAGCATTAACGTCGTACCCTACTAAAGCTGCTAATTCGGCGAAGTCCTTATCAAAACTGTCAGATTCAGTTTGATTAGGAGCTTCAGTTGCATCACTTTTCTCAGGCAACTGATCAACGTTGAGATCAGTTACTGTTTCCGTACCTTCTGTTGAGTTATCAACAGGTGCAGTTGCAACTACAGGTGCTTCTGTATCTGAAACAGTGGTTTCGTTCGTTGTGGCCTCTGGAGCAGTTGGCTCACTGGTATTCGCCGTCCCCTCTGAGGCCTGTGCTGTTTGTGATACCTGTTGTTCTAATATCTCAAGAACACGGTCTAATTTGGTCTTTGCCATCGTGTTGTTTAATTATAATTTAAATATTATCATCAGAACATCTGTTGAACAGCAGCTGCCAACTGGTCATCTCATTGAGATTGTTCAGCTGGAATCTGTCATTCTTCAGCTTCTTGCATTTGCATTCATTCTTGTGCTAGCTGTTGCTGTTGTTGGATTTCCATCTCAGCATTAGCTTGTATTTGCTGTACATCTGCTTGAATCTCAGCACGCTTCTGCTGATCTTCAGCCATCTTACTATAATAAGTTGATTCACTACGAACAATATTGCTTGGTCATTTATATAATGAATTAATATATTCAAGTAGATGAGGTATGTCTAAGTATGTCGTACCATCTCATGGCATTCATACTCTTGTCAAGTTTGTCAAATACTCGTCTAGTTGAGCCTTGTTTACCAAGTCATTAGCGTCTGCTATTGAATCAGATGTCCACTCAAATATATATTTACCTTCAAGATCTTCCCTTTTTATTTTCTTCCAAGATTCTATAGTTCATTTAGAATTATAAACTGGAAGCTCAAATAATTCAGGCATCTTGTCTTTCATGTCTATTAACCAGTTGTCTGCTATCTGTGTCAACATGTTACTAACAGAGTCTATTAACAAAGCGACAGAATCAGACAATCAGTCAAACCTTGCTTGAGAATCGGTTGCACTTCTTGATTGACTACTATAGTCTGAGTAACTTGTTGGAGATATAGCAAAGTTTGCAGTCTCTAACATCTCTTGAAGTGTCGTTATGATTCATTGATCAAGAGCTGGTGGAACTATGAAATCCATATTTCATTTATCTTCCATCTCAAGAACTCACCAAGGTTTCCATTCAAGATTATGATCAACGTTTTTATTGTTGAATATTACTTTACCTGCCTGTACCCAAAGCATAGGAGATGCTGTCATGCTTGCATGGTCAAGCAATAAGTTGAATAATCAATCATAAGCTTTTTGAATGTCAGCCAATATAATTCAAGCTCATTCTCAAATACTTACTCATGGATTTTCTGCATAATGACATGAATAATATGGATGTCGATATTGTCTATCTTTATAAGGATTTACAGTATCAGCAACTATCCATCAGTTGATACATATAGACAAAGTATCTGGTGTCCATATCTCAACATATTCTGCCTTATCATTATTGAAAGTTATATTAAACAGATTATCCATACTGTAATTTTGTCACTTTCTTGTAGCCTCTAATCACCAATATTTAATCATTCTTATCTGTGAAAAATCTTTTCTACTGAATGGCTTTGGATTCTTCATGATGTAATTTAAATGCTCTACATCTATCTTTTCGTCCATAGCCTCAATCATTTTTAAGATTGATCTAATTGGTTTAATGCTACGATATATTACATATCTCTGATCATCTAATGGAAGTGTAGGGTCATAGAACAATTCAAATTCTGATATCCATTTCATATCAGAATAAGTATCTTCTATTTTCATATACTTTCTTGAATCAGGATTTTGGATACTTGTTAACTTCTCTTTAGGAGTTTTAAAAGTAGCTTTTATATATCAGTTACCATTCAATAAAGCACATTGAATAGTATCCATTAATTTCTTTCTTCACTTAGCTGAAGAGTAACACCATTCTATTGCAGCCTGTATAGCCTCAGTTTGGTTCTTGTACTCAGAAGTTACAGCATTAGCTTTTAACGTAAAGTTAGCATTAATAATACCTTTCTTTAATCTATCAACAAAGGTACGAATAATAGGAACTTTGGAGTTTGCCGCGTTCTTGCGTCAGTTGGCTTCTAAGAAAATCTGTCTCCTCAGACTACTTAGAGTATAGTCTTCCCATCAAATCTGCCAATTCTTGAAGAAGCTTTGTTCGTATATATTAATCAGCTTTAGTATGTCTGTCCTGATATACGAAGCAGTTCATTCTTTTTTAGCTGTAAGGTCAAAGTTTTTTCAATAGAAATCAATATAAGGTTCAGTTAAATTGATTCCTTCTATGACCTGTTGTAAAGATTGTGGGATTACGACTTTTGAATCTTTTGATTCAAATGTTTTTACTTCAGTCATACCTGTACTATAATTACACAAAAACTAAAGTCAAGAGATTTTAATTTAGCTTAGGCGGTTTGTTAAATATAGGCTTGAAAATAATCTCTTGTGCTTCTTTTTTATTCATTCAGTGTGCAGTTTTCCACAGGTCTATTAACTGTTTTAAAGCTGCAACTGATGTCTTATGGTCTTTAAGTAAGGTACCTGAGAATGTTTCTATTGTGGCATTCTCAACTGCGTCCTTCATGTTCGTGAGTAAGTAGTCTAAATCTACTCATGCTTTATCAAGTTCCTGTCTAACTTGAGCCATAGCTTGTTTTTTCATATCATCTTCGGACATATCCTCTTGCATAGCAAGAGGAGTATCGTCCTTAGGTGTTATTATTTCTGGCTCAACAGGGACTATATTATCTTCGAATGGATCGAATTCATTAGCCATTTGTTTTTGGTTTAGGAGTTAAATGTTTCCATGTAGTAGCACTGATTGGTTTAACTCAAGATCATCTTCTTACTCGTCTTTTTCTCCATGGCAATCTATATTCTACTGGTTTATCTGGATCTTCACGTTTATAGAATTGTAGAGATTTTCACCTTCTTGCTGTTACTCATATTCAATCATCTTTTGATTTTCATGCCTTACCAGACCTTCTGTCTTGTACTGGCTGCCATCATCATAATCAATATTTTGCATTGTTGAAATCATATCTTGATAAATAATTCTTCTCATAATCTCTTGGAGTCCAATCAAATACTCTATATTTCATATAATTGTTACTATATGCTCTATTCTTCATATAGTCATACCGATTCGTGAATCAAGAGAATTTTCTATTTATTCAACTTGTCAAATAATTCTTTTTAGCTCAATAAGCTTTTCGCTCACTATTTGATAGCTGATCTTCTGCCGCATCTATTGATATCTGGTCAAGTTCTCTAAATTCTCAATACCAATAAGTTGTCCAATCTTTTACGATCTCTTGGACATCCTCTCTCTCCATTAGCTTTTCATCATTTAATATATTTGTAAATAATTTATCTCAAAACATCAATGTTCATTGTTTTAATATATGTTTAGAGTTTTCATCCATTGCTAACGAATCGATGTGATTATATATTGTTTCAAGTTGATTTAATGCATATGCAGAATATTTAGATTGTAATGTTCAATCAGAATTCTCATATTTCTTTGTATCAAATATCAAAGCAAATCAGTTCATTAATTTTCTAGCATCTGGATTTCAATTGGCTCATTCTATATCAACCATTAATTGAGCTTGAAAGTTTTGTAACAACATTTTATTCTGATATACATATCAATCTTTTCATTCTGTAGCCCCTGGAGTTATTAATCTCATTGCTCATGCGTTCTTATCTCATGGTCAATCTATATATTTTGCAAGTGGTGTATCGTGAGTTTTTGCATAATGTAATATGAATTGTGGCCAAGTTAAATATCTATCTATATATGGAATATAACTTTGATATTTTTTTGCTGCCATAATCTTTCATTGATATTGCCTATCTGTTAACGCTTGTCATTCATATTTAACTCATGATCTATATACATAATCAAACCATTCTTCATTCATAAGATATGCTATTGCTTGCAGTGAAGAACCTGGAGTTTTTGCTTCCATATATGCCAAAGTCCTAATAGCTTCTTCGTCATATCAATCAGTTTTTCATTTCATTCTTTTATACAAATCTTTAGCAGTATCTTCATCTAATCAATTAGACATGAAATGATGTACTATATATTCTTGAACCTGTCTACTCTTATCATAAGATATTCATCAATCTTCATTTACAAAATTATATTTTGCTAATAACGATTCATCACTAATTGAATCCTTATCATTCCTTAACCTACGTGTAACTATATTATATACATATTCCCAATCCTGATTTTGCATATCGTCTGGAAATTCTCAATCTACCATTTGCTGATATTGCTTCATTCTTCTGAATGCATCATGATCATCTATAAATCATTCAACTTCAGCGATTTGAGATATATTCCACTGTTTTAAGAATGGAAATGAATATATAACCCAATTATGAAATGCGCTATTATCTTCGAACAATCATCAAGTTAAATTAGCAAGTTTGCTTAACATCTTTTGATCATTAACAAATTCTACACTTTTAGGAGTTATTCAAAGAATAGAATTTACATAAGAGTTAGGTCATCTTGGAATATAATAATCATATTCTCAATTCTCTGTTGTATCTTTTAAATAGAATAAATATCAGTTAACATTATCTTGAACAGATTTTTTTATATTCCTTAACCATGCTCATTCTTCTGTATCCCAGTTAGCATTTTCTAATGCTAAATATTCAGTCGCTATCTGTGGTATATATAATTTTCTAAAGAACGATCTGAATGCTTCTTTGGTGGCTGCAGCAGTTCAAGCTTCCAGTGCAGTTCATATAGATGCATTATTTTCCAACTCTCATATAAACATATCCCAGAAGTTCTTTACGATTCTTCATTGTGGATTAGCTGTAAGTGCAGCATAGTCTCAAGAAAATATATCCATATATGAAAGCATATCAGAGAAATCTTCGAATACTGTTTCATTATTTTTTTCTCATACATCTTCTGATAATCTATCAAGATATTTTCATATCATCATAGCTATATATATCTTATGCAATGTATATATGAATTGTTCATTTTCTAGATACGCTCTAACCATCGAAGCATGTATTTCCTCTCTTGGTTTTTTCTGTCACAATAAATCATCAAGATACTTTGCTCAAATCCTTCAATGATATATATTTCAGAATCATTCTTTTAATATCTTCCATGCTCACATTATTTTGTTAAATCACCATCACGCAAAGAAATTCCACATTACATACCAACAATCAAGCATTGGCTGATTCAATGGATTCTTTGCTGCATGAACTCTAACTAATGATGCGAGAATCGGAGTATTAGTAGTTGATAACCTAATAGAATATTCTGAATATTTTCTTGCAGCCTCTAACAATTTATGTAATTTCTCAGCTCATTCAGCTCACTCTTCTCACATTTGTGTAAGTATTTCGTCTAATTCTGAGACACTTCTTATTCATGGAAATTGAGCTTCAAAGAATAATTGATATTGTCTAACCCTATAAGAATTTTCCATTATCAATTCTCAAGTGTTAAACAATCATTGATTTAATGCATCCATAGCTTTTGTATAAAATTGCCTAGCCATATCTCATACAGTATTTCAAATTCATTCAGAATATCAATTTATTTCTGTTGGTAATCAATCAGATAAATTCCATTTGTTAAATAACCTTTTCCAATCTCAGTTTAATCTATGTCATCTTGCTATTGTATCAGTAACAAACATTCATGAATTCAATATCAATAACGGCATAAATCATGTTAATCATTTTCATACAGACATTAAGAATGAATAAAAGCTAGGCTTCCCTATAAAGTTTATAGCTCTTAACAATCTTCACCATCAATTATACCATAACTTTATTTTCATCCACATTCAAAACTTTGTGAATGAAGGAAGTTCTTTTCACATCGCTCTTAATTGTTGTGTCTGTTGATCTATTGTCAATTTATTTAAATATTTTTTTGTTATATGTCATAGCTTTAATCATTCAGTTCTTACCATTTTTCAATCCTTCTCTTCAAATAATATTGGTCATTCTGCTCAATATATTTGATCTGCATATTTTGTTCATAAAGCATCTAACACAGTTATTCTTCATCACCTTGCTTTATTTGCATATACTGATGCAGTTTCTGCAAATTCTCTAAAAGTTACATCAGTGAACTGATATCATAGCATTGAGTTTGCCGTGTCTTTATCTGACAACATACGCTCAAAAGTTTCAGGCATCACATTAGATAAAAGATATCGGTGGTTTCATAATGGAGAATCAAAAAGATTATATATTATATTTTGCCATCACTGCTTTCAGTTTCAATTTTCAATGTCATTAAAGAAGTGTTGCATAGAACGTTTTAATGCTTTGAATCAATCATCAGTCATTAAAGCAGATCAAGAATCTATTAAATGATCTGCATATCATTTCATTATTTGTTTTACTTTTTTATACCATATTGGCGCAGATATCATTCTTTTAGATTCTCTTGTGAAGAATAAGAATTTCTTTTCTTTTATTGTGTCAATTTTATCTTGATCAACAACTTCTCATGTATCATTCCATACATACATAGCTCTTCATTGTGAATCTACTTTTACGGTTCAATCAGGATTCGTTGCTATATAATAACTATTTTTATCTATGTTTAACTTAGAAGACCATACTCATGCTTTACGTCTTCAAAATGTTAATCATCATCGAAACGAATCTTTCTTTAATGCGGCCAGTTCTTCTGCTGTAAATCTAGCCGTTCATCACAATCCTGATGTTATATAACCATACCAAGCATCAGCTCAATCTATCTCATCTATTCAAAAGTAAAATTCGTTTTTAACATTTCATTCTTTAGATAAACCATTATCTCATGGTCTTATACATTTTGATAGAATGGCTGAAGCTCCTGGCATTTATTAAATATTACATATTAAAGAGGAATCGAGTACACTTCATAAAGAAGCCTCTGTTATATTTTTATCTTCTTCGGCTTGTTTTGCAAGCTGTTGTTGTCTTGTTTTTCTAAAGCTAACTTCGTCTGAAGATTTTGTCATATCATCACTTACATAATAAGCTATGTTTCAATCTACACGATCATATACATTTCTATAATCTGGCATCTCGTCATCGACTCTTGCCTTAAATTTATTTAATGTATCAGTATCTGTAGCCCATATAGCAAATGAATCTGCTCATATAATATTGTCAAATATATCTGGATCTGATAATGATGTAGGTCAAACTGGTAAACATACATCAACTTCTCATCAAATAATATTCATCTCTGTAGCTCTATATGGATTTTTAATTGTCATTAAAGATTCATCTCATGACTCTAAGAAATCGCTGACAGGATTTCAATATGTTATTTGATAATAATTATCTTTATACATTCTTTTAGCTAAAGGCGGCATTATCGATACTGTATCTTTATTCTCAGTATATAATCAATCATTTGGTTTATATGATTGTGTATTCTCTGGCACCATAACATTAGAATTCTCATAAGCTCTTTTTACAGCGCTTCTTGCTTCAGAGCTTTGTTCAAGAGCTTCTCTAAGTTTACTTGCCTGATAATACATAGGAGAATTTGTGAAGTTATCGAACTCTTCTTGTCTTATTTCCATTCTACGTTCTATATCTCTTATCCTATTGTTTATATCTCTGTATTCTTTATTAAGTATCCTTCTTTTTGAATTAGCCCAAGTTTGTTTATCATTTACAATACGAGTTCTTTTTAATGACTGTCTTTGCTCATATAACTCTGGCACATCTCTTCTCATATTATAATTATTGTCTCTTAACACATTGTTAATATTCCTCATATTGTCTATATACTTTTGCTCAGAGATTCAAATTACAGGTCATGTAAGTCAGTATCTTTGTAACACTTCCAATGTCTCATCTGATAATTGAGCTGTATCAGTTCTTCTATTGATTAAAGCAATCTCTCTTTCTGCGTCTCTTTCAGCTCTAGAATTTGTGAATATTTCATCATAAGATAATGGCTGTCATTCTTCATCAACATCTATTAATATTTCCATCTTTCAATCCTCTATTAATAAGAAGGAATTTTCTTTGTTGGCATATTCATCTATTAATTTTTCAAAGTCTTCGTGAGTCATTCATGAAATATCGTTTATACGATAGTATTTATAATTATACTTCTTTAGAAGTTCTTCTACCTTATTTGCAGTATCATGATCTGTAACCATAGAATGGAAATCATTTAATGATAGCTTTCTAGAGTATCATTCGAAATATTGATTAGCACCATACACAAAGTCATTTAAGATTATTAATTCTTTTATATAATTCTTGTATGCAGCCTCAGAAGCTATATTTAATTTTGTGTATTGTTCTCTTAAAGCTGGCAAATCTTTTACGTTTTCATAAGTTGTGTCGAAATCAAGCAATCATGTGTCTTTATTATATACATATCATCATTTTAATTCTTCTGCAGCATTTCATCGATTTCATCTAAATGAACGTCATGATTTTAATCATAACATATACTGATCTATATTATCTAATAACAATGATGGACGGTTTCATCATCAGTTCATTCATGCCAACCTTCATTCAAATATTTCCTCATATATACGAGATAATCTTTCTTCGTCTTTTAATAATGATGATACTACTTTATCTTTTGCTATTGCTGATTCTCTAAGCCTTCATTTTATCTTAGATAATGTATCTGTATTAGATATTGGCTGTGAATAATTGTTTGAATTAGATCGATCTAATATAACACGATAACTATCATCTGTTATATTTCATTTAAGTTCTAATCAATAAGATTTTACAACTTCATTTATTTCTTTCTTTATAGACTTTGGCAATCTATTATAATTCTCAAGTCTATCAGAATATTTATTAACAATATCACGTATAGCCAATTGAAAATCTGCAGTAACAATATCATTAAGTATGGGAGTCCATGTATCTGATGTGAAGAACTTATATCATTCAAATGGTACTTTATTCCATTCTGTTCATAATTTTCTTCATATTAATGCGATTGGTCAGAATGAAGATCATCATTGATCAATAAAGTCTTCGCTTATTGCTATAGAAGAAGATATTCATCAATGATTCTTTAATGCTCATTCAAGTCATGATAGTGTCATATTCTTTTGAGCAACAAATCATTTTCAAGCATCTGTCTGAATTGCTAATCAATCGAATCTATATATTCTGTTTGATGGTTCTCAGTTTTGTATTGGCCTTCTGAAACTGATAGGAGTCTTTACTCATCTCGCATCTCTAACTCTTTCGTTCATAGGAATTCATACTATTCAATTCTTCTTATATTTAGTTCATTCTGGATCTATTAACATAGACTTATGCCATCATGGTGCATGAAGATTTGAAGTATCCATCATTTCATCAACACTTCAATATTTCCAGAATCATAATCCTTTTCATTCTGCTACTTGATTATCTGTCATGTGCCATCATATAACACGTTCGTTACCTGTATTATCTTTAAATATGAATTGGATAACTGGACATTTTCATCTACTTCTTCATATTTTATATGTAAGATGTTTGTCTCATAAATTAATTACATCTTGAATAAGCTCTTTAGTTCTTTGCCGTTTCCTATTATATAATCAATTATAAATATCAACAACAACTCAGTTCCTTGCTCAATTCGTATGAGGTATACACCAATCAAACATTAATGTTCTATGAGCTCTATTTAATATAGCCTCTATAATATCTATATTATCATAACCATCAAAGCTAGCATCTCTTACTCAATGTTGGAATTCATCTACTGATTTCTCTAATACATCAGGCATATATTGATTTATAAATCTATCATAATTAGATCACATAGCTTTTATATGAGCATCATACGCATTAGGATCTATCTCGGCAAATTTTAAAGATTCAGCATTTAATGAATATGTTTGTAATGCTTTTATGATTGCATTATTGTATTGTCATCTTGATAATATATTTGATAACTCATCTATTGTCTTATTAGTAATTCATTCTATTGTAAACGCCTTCGCTCATTCTGCTCATTTAGGAATTACAATTTTGAAATCTGCTATTGTTGTTCAATCCCAATTATCTGGATAATGAACCTCAACCATCATAGCTCATCATCAAATTATTGCGCTCTTATATTTAGCAGTTCATTTATTACTAATCCAATTATAGAAATCTCAATCAGATCAATACAAGAATTTTATCGCATTATCAACTCAAATCTCCTTATCTCTTTTCATTATTCATTCGTATAGTTCATCATAATTTGTATATATCTGTCTTCAATCCTCTAGTGTTATAACCTGCTTTTTAGCAGAGAAGAAATTTCATCTTCATGTGAAATTACTATTTGTCAATATCGCAGCATCGTCATATCACACAGCTCTTATTAACTCATCAATATTCATATCATCTCAATATGCAAATCATGGAGTGTTTATATAATCAGTTGTTGTATCTTTTATTAATTTGTAATTAGGACTATGGATATCTTCTGGCTTTAAATCTATTTTAACTGGATTATATTCTAATCTTCATTCATAAATGTCATCAAACAATTCCATAACTTGAGTGTCAGAGAACATCAACTTAATTCTTTCCCAAAGTTCTTTAAAGAATTTTAAGATTATATTATTGTCTAGCTCTAATCTTCACTGAACATATTCTCAAAATCTTTCTGCTAGCCACTCCTCTGTAATTCTTCTTTGATAAGTAAGTTCATCAAGATTATCAAATTGTTCTGCGTATCATCTTGTTCTAGCAAATTCTTCTATTTGATCTCAGAATTTTGTATATGCTTCTTCAAAGACTTCATATCTTCTTGATTGATCCATCATCAAAGCACAAGACTCATGGAACCATTCGTGTCATAAATCAAATAAACTTACGTTAGTAGGATCAATTACAATAGCATGTAGCTGTCATAAATGAGCAGCCTTTGCTTCTCAATTCATCAAAGCATTAGTAGCAGTATCTAATGTTTTAGCAAATACCTGACGCTCTTCTTTCGTCAATGCTCTATCATCTATCCTTTTAGCTATTGGATCATAATCTAATACTCTGAATCAAGGTATATTCTTTTTTATTTGATTTACTCTTTCTTGTATCTGTTCTTTATTCAACCTTCATGCCTCATAAACTCATTCTCATCTAAGCTGTTTATCAACCAAGAAGTCATATTCTTCTTCAGTCATCTCTCATAGATTCTTAGATTCTATATATGAGATGTTCTCATTTAATGAGTTTATAGCGTTATTTGTTTCGTCTATTTGCCTATTCAAATCTGCCAATCTTACTCTTCATTCATCACTAACATCTCAAGACTGTAACAATTCAAGCCTTTGGTTCTCTAACGCAGACAATCTATCTTGTAAGAACTGTTGTTGTGCTTCATAGTTTATATGAGATATTTTATCTGTATCTGGTCATTTAACTTTCTTTGGTTTAGCCATTCAAGTTTGTTGCTCTATTTCTTCTTTTCTTTTATTTAATTTATCAAGCTCATCTAAATCTTTCATATCATCTGTTGCCTTAGTATCTTCTACTTTTTTTATTTTCTCCCAGAATTTAGATGCTATAGCCTGATATTCATCTGGATGTGCTTTTATATCTTCTATCAAATCTTCAAGACTTACATCAGTTCGTTTATGTATGTCTCTTCACAGTTTTCTTTTCATACGAGATAAGAATGCGGATTGTTCATAATCAGACCAGTTCTTAACTGATTTATCTTTATATAATGCTAACAATATAGCCTCACGTCTATTTCTTAATCTTTGTAAAACCTCTGACCTAAACATATCTTTAGGAGGTTCTATTCAGAACATACTGTATCAATATATGTTTATCATGCTGTTAGGATTATAAGACCTAGCATTCTTTCAATACATTATATCTCTTATCTCTTCTTCGGCTTTTGTAAGTCTTATAATAGAATTACTTTTCAGACTTTCATTTACATATTTTTCTGCAGCTTTATATATCATAGCATCATTAAGTCATGTTGATGGATATCTCTTTAAATAGTTATCACAATGTCACGTAATAACTTTAAATCTATTCATCTGATTGATTTGTGACTTCCGATCTCATTTCTTAAATATTGCATATTTTCAGAATCTAGATTGTTTAAACTCATCAACAATCTGATTTAAATATTTTTCTGGTGACATATTAGGAGTATTCTTTATCTTGAGATATTCTGATTCTGGCATTTCTTGTCAATATAATTCTTTATATATTTCTCTATACATTTCATCTCATCATTCTACTCTAATTGCTCAATCAGTTTCATTATATCTTTTTGATAAAGCATCTGCAACAAACTCTTTAGAGTTGTTATGCATAAACTCCACATCTCACAATATCTGTTTACGTCATCATTTATTTCTAAAATATCATGATAATCTACTTCATTCGAATGAAATTACACCAGCAGGTTTCTTATCGTCGATATCTCTAAACAATTCAAATTGTCACAATTTTCTTCATGGTTTATAATAAAATGCTTCTGCATTTATAGAGTCTGGATCTGATTTAACTAATACAACTCATCCATCTTTTAACGCATCATAATATATATCATTATCTCAGGCAACAACTATTCTAACTCATCTAGATCTTCATTTTTCATCAGGTCTATATGTTACATATTGATATCACTTTCTATTAAATGTTCTTCATCAAGCAACATTAAATCTTATTCACTCTCATGTTTCTGTTATGTTTTTATTAAACATTGCTCATATAAGCATATTCATTTTGTCTCATACTGATAAGTTTTTATCATTAACCACTATATTGAAAAATGATTCAGGTACCCTATTAGTATATCATGGTATCTGTTTACAGAAATCGTTGTAGTTCTTTCATCAATCTCTAATCCAAATAGTTAATCACTTCCATTGTTGTAGCGAAGTCTCTGGAACTTCTCACATTTTTGTATCAAAATATCTACCAGTAACTTTACGTTTCGATTCTGGGATTGTTAAGTTCTGATCATATTTTTGATACATTGGTATTCACTTACCTCTTTCTATTTCAAACTCTATACTCTTTCATCATAAATCTGTCTCCATCATTGTTACTGTCATAGTTCTACTAGAACCATATATTTGAGATAGACTTGGAGATGCTTTAGGATCTGATAAACGATAATTAGATCTTGTTTCTATATATCATATAAGCAATCCATTATCATCACGTATAGCATATCTTCTTGTTCATGGACTGTTTTTATCTGCATCTTGTAATTCATATTTATATTTCTTCGCTTTAGCTTTATCAATACCTTTTATTTGAGAAGGGTATTTGTCTCTATTCTTTGCTATGACGTTAGCTCATCATTCATCATTTATATTTAAATATAATTCTCAGCTATCTCACATCATAGCCTTTTCTTCCATTGTATCATGAAATACAATTTCTCACATTTTAGATCCTGGATTTAATCAGAATATATGTTTTCAGTTTACTGCATCTAATCTAGTATAAGACCTAAGCTTTAATTCTTTTTGCATTATAGATAATCAGCTCTCACCACTTGTTATCATATGGAATTCTTCAGGAGACATATATTTCAAATCAGGATTCTCTTTTATTGCTTCTTCATATGTCATATTTGCTATAAAGCTTTTATCTTTTGTTAGCGGATCTGATATATATCAATCCCTAGATGTCCGTATATTGTTATTCTCTCATCTTCTTATAAAATCTGGAAATATGAATTCATCAACAGTTTTTCAGAATTCCATCATTGCAGCGATTAGTTCTTTTTCTGATAACTCTTCAAAGTCTCAAACATTATGAGTCTCTTTCATCCATCGCTTGAAACATCTTTCCATAGCTTTTCAATAAACAGACAATCAACTTAAGATTGCCATCTTTGAAAGCTTCTTTCACAATATCTGACTATTAACATACATAGCAAATCTTTGTTGTATAGGTCACATTTTTTGTCATAAATAATCCTGTACGCCAAATCAAAGCCAAGTATCTTTACTTCACTTTATTTTTTTTGAAATTCATAGTCATGCTCTATCAGCAGCTTTTCTTAAATAATCTGCCTCTAGTTTATCTTTAACGGCTTTAGATACGCTTCTTTTAAATCTCCATTTTCAATTTACTTTCTCTACAAGTTCTCTGGTATTTTTAGATCATCTAGATGCAAGCTCTGCTAAATTATTATGAACATGAGCTCTTAATCTATTTAGCATATCAGATCTTCATTTGTTTGTATTTATATCTTTTAATCCTTTAGGTGAATAAGCTTCAACTCTAGCTTTCTTCTTTAGATTATCAAATGTAGATTGCCTCATTCACTTTGGTTTATTCCATTCATATTTAGTTACATATGAACCATTATCTCATCTTACTCTTAATCTTTTTACAAGTCTTGTATATTTAATATCTGCAGAGTCTGCCAGTAGTCTCATCAAATTCTGTTCAGATCTTTCTATCGTTTCTAAAACAAATTTATCTGTAGCGTCTCTAACTCATTCTCATAATAATGCAGATTTACTTTTTACATCTGATCTAGAAATATATGTATCTTTATCTAATATCTCAGAAAATTTATTTTTTATGTTTCATCATAAAGAATTAATTGTATTAGAGTTCATCTTCTCCATAGCTTCAATAGTTTGTGATCTACTATATCACATAACTTCACTAAGATACCATTCTGTCCAAACTGAATTCATCGCATTATATTTGAACATTCACATTCTATTGTTATAAGCTTTGACTCTTAACAATCCTGAGAATACTGCTCAAAATATATCCATAGACAAATCTTCTTGTGAATATGTATATGGAGTCATTCATTGGAACATAGCAGAAGACATTGCCTCATCAGCAATCCAATTCGCTATATTCTTTCATCATAACATTATCGTGTCTTTTGTTCAGATTTGAACAGCCTTTTCTCAAGCTTTTACTTCTGGAGATTTGCTAAGAAATGACTTTATTCAATTCTTAGCTCTTGAAAAGAATGTTCATGCATCTATTGTCTTAGAAAGTTTTTCTCATTCTTTTACTATCTCTTCTCATACCTTAACGGCTTCCGTTCATTTAGATACTGCTTTCGCTCATTCTACAGCTTTCTCAAGTTTTTTACCTTCTACTAACACTTTATTAACATTCTTAAGTTCTGCGATTTTAACTGGGAAATCTAGAAGCTTTGTTATTGTATATGCTTCTCATATATCATCAACAATACTTCAATATTGTTTAATTACATAAGCAATATCTGATCAGAAGTAGTCAGGGTCTGCCCATTCTTGTTGATAATTCTGTTTTAGATTATATATAGAACTTGACTGCCATCAGAATAGTGCAGCATCAAAATCAGATTGTTTGAGTTCTCATCTTTTTATGGCATTAGTCGCTACAGTAGATAGTCATGCAACATGTCATAATGCAGATGAGAATGCTGATCATATTGTTGCTCATGCCCATTCTAAAGTATTCCATGCTCATCATACAATATTTCATTTACTTAAATTTTCTCATGCCTTAGCCCAACGAATAAGAGTGTTAGCTATATGTGCTCAATCTCAAGATAATGCAATAGATGTTCCAGTTGGAACATAGTCTGCCATCTCTTGTCAAAGAGTTGTTAAGTTGGTATATAATAAAGTTCTTTCATATCAGTTTAATTTATTTTGATCTAATCTATCAACATCAAATTCAAATGGATTATCATGGCTCTCTACATATTCTTCATATGCTACTTTTGAATCTTTATCTGATTGTAAAATATATGTAGCCATATCTACAAGTCATACCGACATGTCCTTGAATTCATTCGCTATTTCTGGAGCACTGTCTTTAAATTGTGCGTAAGCTTCTCTATATGATTCTAGATTAGATGCGATTGCTCTATCTTGCATTACAGCATCAAATAATCCCCTTACTTCATCTTCTGTACTGTTACGTCATCAAGGATTTCCAGGAGCTTGAAATCAAGAATTCACAAGTTCTTTAACTTTAGTATCTATCAAATTATTAACAGCTACATTTACATCATCACGTTTCTTTTCTTTTTCAAATTCATCTTTAGTAATAACTCTCATAGATCCACTTCAATCTCTTCATTCTGGATCTTTAGCTCAGAATTGCGCCCACGTTCTTCACTCACTATCATCCATTAATCATAATATCTTATCTCTATCTACTGGAACCCACTTTGCTTTTGAATCTTTTAATGCGGCATTGTTACGAATTCTATCTATTCAGAATACTCTTGATATCCATGTATCATATCAGAATCGTCAGTTATCCATATCACCATTCTGTATTGTATCTGGAACTGTATATCTGTCCAAATCATTTTGCAGCCATTGTTTTTGTACAGCTTCTTCAACTGTTAAAACTGGCTTCTCATTAAGCTTTTGGAATTCTCAGAGTTTTTGTATATATTGATTCTTTTGATCGTCAGTAACTCATTCTCAATCATATTTAAGTCACAATAATTGTTCGTCTACTGACTGTTTAGATGTTAGAGGATCTCGTATTACATCATTCCAAAACGTCTTAATCGTGTTTGGTAAATTTACAATACCAGATGCTAACCATTCTGCAGTAGATTCATTGTCTACAACTTGTACTGTTTCGCCATTTATATTTCAATAACCTTGTATCTTTTCTGGTGTCTTGCTGGCGTTCTGCTCAGCTGTCTTGTCTGCTTGTGTCTTTCCTCCGTGGAATAGAGTAGAGAAGAAATCTCAGATTGCTCACATATGGCGAATTATAAATTGAATATAAATTAATACCAGAACGCATTAGATACTGTCTCATATTTCATCTTCGGCTTATTATTTGGATCGTCCAGAAGATGAAGCGGATCATTTTCTTCCTGCTGTTTCATTGCATATTCTGTAAATGAATCAACTTGGAATTTGTTATGTGATAATCCTAAATGAGACCAGAACGTCCATAAACACATTAATAAACAATCCACAAAGTCATCATGTCATTTAGCTCATTTAAACTTAGATGTGTTTGTATATTCATTCTTAAACTCTACAAAGTTGGATAGTTGTTCAATAAGTTGTTTACAGTCATTATCCCAGATTTCGATCATCCCATTATCGAACATTGTCTGTGCAGCTTCCACCATAAGCTTCTTAGGTATTCTTTCTTCTGATGGACGAGCTCACTTACGAACGTTATCACCTCAAGTCCAGAAGTATAAATACTGAAAGAATATCCTCTGGCTTCGCATTACATCTACAACTGCCTGATGTGTTGAATCCATTGTCTTCAATACTGGACAGTTGAACATGTCTAAATGCTTAAGTGCAGCCTTGATTGAATCAGCCTGTGGAATGAATGATGATTTATCTTTAAAGTTAAGTCACCATTCTTTAATTACACAAACCTTATTTCTCGATTCATCATATCCACACGCCAAGAAAGCTGAGATATCTGATGTCTGTGCTGGATCATAAGCCGTTACAATACGTTTGAACTTTGGTTTAAGTATGATAGCCTCAGGGCCTAAAGGTCCTGATTCATAATGTGGATAAGGATTATCGGAATAACGTACCTGTGATATATAAGGTTTGAAGTTCAGAACTGAGTTTGCTTCTGTAGCTCTACAATAAAGCTCACGCATATATCTATCTGGTTCATCTTGAAGAGATAGTTTTACCTGTTCTTTATTGATGATCACTTCAACATCGTCAATTGTATATCTTAAACCTGCACATTCATCAGGTAGAATTCCTGTGCGTTCCTTCTCTTTCCATAGTGTAAGAATATGTTTATCAATGTCAATAATTTTTGAGCTTTCCTTCTCATATTCATTACACAGTTTTATTGGCCGATCATATATTCTATCTCAGTCGTCAGAAGGTGAATAGAATGTAGACACGATAAGCATTCTTGCTCACTCGTTCATCACGATAGGATATATCTTATCGAATACAGTTTTAGGATATAACATCGCTTCGTCGAAAAATACTGCATCAGCTGCGTCACCTACGGCTGGCATCTTTCCTAATGCAGAGTAGAATTTACATTGAGCGATGGTTTTCTTTTTACCGTTCTCGTCGAATGTGTCGAGAGAGAATATATGATCTGTCGAATTATAATTGAACATTGACTTCAGCCAGTCAAACTCATTAATCAGTGATGTAATATAATCCATCACCTGTCCAACTGCATCGAAGTCTTTAGAAATGAATATTACTGATCTTGGTCTTGTTGCTTGTTTGTAGTTGTGCGCAAGCATTTCTTTCAGAATCTCGAGCGCAACGATGATTGTCTTTCAGGACCTTCTGGACGCGAGGATAACTGTCCTTCTTGCCATCCTTTTAAGGGCGTCCGTCTGCCGTCGCTGCAGGAGGTTGGAACGCTGATGGAGCTTGTATCTAGGATTAGCGTTCCATTCTTCCAACGCTCTGTGCAGCATCTGGTATCTAAGGGCTGCCGTATAATTGTTTTTGATGTGAAAAACTTGGTTGTTTGCGATTGGGAGGGTAAAGTCATAGTCCTGTCAGATTGTAAAAGACTTTGGCGTTGACTTTTTTGATGGCCTGAAAATGATTGGATCAGCTTGCTCATATCCCATGATCGCTTCTTTCATAAGAATAAGTTCTCATTCCACGCCGCTGGAGCGGTGCTTAAGCTGATTGGCTTTTTCAATAGCTTGTGCCACAACGTCTGGATTGTCTGAAGCCAAGTCTTCTTGTATTTGTACATTCTCTTTCTGGATAAGTGTATAAAGTTCATCCCCTCAAGATAATACTTTCACGTATATATCAAAAGTATCTGTAAGCGCTTTATGCGCTCACAGAGTATAGTCGTTTATATATCAGAGATTAGACAATTCAATCACCTTCTCATACCAAGAATATGTGATATCCTTCCATCCTGAATTCGGAGAAGTTACATCAGAACGTTTTAAATCGTAAGATGGAAACTTGAATTGATAAGGTTTTCCATATAGATTTGGTATAGTGAAAACTTTGAAGTCTGGATTCTCCCTTTTGAATTTTAATGCGTCCTGTCAGTCCAGGACTTCGTTTAGGTTAGTCCCGTCGTAGACCAACCCTTTTTCATAATTACGGGTTAGGTATCAGAGCATTATTTACGTTTTCTTGTCTTAAATCAAGTATCTGGTGCGTCTTTAACAGCGCATCTAAATATTTTTCATCAGTCTCATTCACGATATTCTAGGTGCCAACCACAGTCTGCTGGTATAACAACATTAGCATCGATGTAATTTATCTCACTTCCTGAATAATCTTTCGGATTGAATATCTGAGCAATCTCTCAACCTGGTCAAGGTATTACCTCTCAGGCTGCATCGGCTCTCTCTTCAGGAGTTTGCACATGTGGATATTCATCTCATGTGTCACTTGAGAATGGAGATGTTACATCTGCAGGATCAACAGGAACATCTAATGGCTGTTCGTCTAACATATCTGCAAGGCAGCGTCCGCAGTTTGCTGGTCAGACTCACATCGCTTGACCAAGGAATTGATATACTTCCTTCCTAAAGCGATTCAAAATGAATTGGTTATCTGCTGTTGGATCCGCATTGCGGCATTCCTCCATAGCAGTTAGTGCAATAGCATAATGCTTAAACTGGCACCAGTAGTCCATGTCTATATTATAACGTGAGAAAAAGTTACGTTGTAATGTTTTACGGTCCTGGTATAGATTCTCTCTATCCCTAGAAGCCAATACAATTTCTTCTTGGATAGCCGTAGCCATCTTCTCTAATTCCTCAGGATCGGAAGTTACAGAAGAAAGATTGTTGCGTTCCTCAACAAGATTCATAATCTGCTCTTCTTTATGATCGGCGAGAGCAATTAGATTACCTATCGCAAGAAGGTAGTCTAAAGCCGCTGTACGTGACGTGTCCTTCATTATAATAAAGTTACAGGATAAATTATTTTCTCTTTCATCCTCTTCAACATTTCTTTTTGCAAGCCATGATTGAAAAAATTACAAGATAAAATTTCTAAGGGCAGGGAAACAAAACCTACTAGAGGAAAAAAACCTGCCCAATGAAAGAATAGGAATGTAAATAAAAATTACAAGAGAAAATTTAGGCGCAGTTATGGAGCGGAAAAAGTGGCTGCTGGTTGAGGTGGGGGTGTAGTTATACATTCTTACCTACATATGGGGGTCTTCTACTATCTATCTAACTAAATATATATATTCACGATAGTGAATTAATAAATGAATTAGAAAATGCAAATATAAACTTAGAAGTGAATGAGCTAAGTTTATTTATTTAGAAAATCCCACCACACCCACCCATCCTACTCGCTCAGCTCGTAGCTTCTTCACAGTCCCTCAAAGTTTCTTTCGCCTGCGTCTATCGCCGCGCTTAGAAACTTCTCGGTACTGCTCATAAGCTATTCCGCTGAGCTCGAGACTAAACCCACCCCCCACCCAATATCTATTAATAAACATTGTAATACCCCAGCCCGCCCACCCATCCTAACCGATAGGCTGGCCGCTAAGCTTCCCCAGCCATCGGTAGACTAGAGCCCACCCCCCACCCAGAATGATTAAGCTAAAGTATTTATTCGACGGAGCTGAAGCTCCTTAGCTAATGTAATTTATATTTCCCACCACCCACCCATCTACACCTCACGGCTACTGTCGCCGACTAAGTAAGGTGGTAGAATGAGAACCACCTTGAACAACAAACGAGGAAAGCTTAAGTGTCCACCAACCTTTGAAAGCACAAACGCATTTTTGCAAAAAAAATAAAACACCAGTTAGTCTACGCGAAAGACACCTCCATCAAGAGCTCGCCCCACAGCCCTTCAGGCTGTGCCGTCCCACCCTGGGAGCTCTTGACGGAGCCTCTGTCTCTCGCCCTCTTCGGCACATACGGTGTGAAAAATCATACAGGATTGTTTCAATGTGCTGACAATTTTCGGTGTTTTTATTTTTTTTCTATTACAAAAATGCTAGACATTTCAAAAGTAAAGGTTGGTAGACTCCCTAAAACTACTCGTTTGTTTGAAGTTCAAGATGGTTACTTCACAATCAATGAGGTTTGAACAATTAAAATGTTCAAACATTATAAACCTGATACTCAGAAGTTATCAGAGTTACAATCTCAGATTGATGAGATTGAGAAATCTCTTGAACATTCTCAAGACAAACTTGAAATCTCAGAACTAACTTCTGAGCTTCGCAAGCTTGAGTCTCAGTTCAACTATGAGAACAACGAATATCGTTGTCAAATGTATCAAGCTGAAGGCTTGACAAGTGAAGCTGACGTTAACAAGTGGCTTGAGAAAGCAAGCAACGCTAATCAAAACACGTTGTATTCAGTTGCCTATGCAACTTGATGGCGTTCAGCAGATGCTGAAGTTGATGATAACAACTATGAAGTGTTACCACGAGAGTGGGTTTACACTTGAAGGAAAGCATAGCTTTCCTTCCTGCCCTTCGGGCAGCTGTGGCAAACAGAGTTTGCCACTCATCCTTCGGATGTGTGTGGCTCACTTTGTTCGCCACCTGCCCTTCGGGCAGAAGCTGAAAAGGATAGACCCACCCTCCCACCCATAGGTGAATGCAACGAAAGTTACAACAGCAAGCTGGGCTTGCTGGATATAGGCTGCAGTTGAGGCAGTGGCCCAAACCACGAGGCTGGTAGCTTGATTAAAAATTATCTTGACTTTTTTAAATTAGGTAAGGTTTTATAAATTTTTATTTTTTTATTATGAATAATTCTTCGATTGCAGTTCAGCATACAGGAATTGATTTAAAAATGAATTTAAAAGTTAATAAAAATTTATGTGAAAAAAATATGCTTAGTTCATTATAATTAAATTTATATTTGCGTTTTCGTATTCATTTATTAGTTCAGCATAGGGAAAACTTATAAAAATATTTATAATGAATTAAATTAAATGTAGTGTTAGGGTTAAAAAAAGTAGACCTCTTAAAAAAAATCTTGTCAAAAAAAATAGACCATTTTTTATTCTGAACTATACTTTTATTTTAATTCACTATAATTAGATTTATAAATTTCATTAATTCATAATGTAACTTTAATCTAAATTTTATATTTATAATTTTATTTATAATGAACTAGCCAACTCGAAAAAATCACCCAAAAAAATTTAAAAAATTGTCAAAAAAAATAGTACAAATAAACACGAATTAACATTACTCAGTTGTCAAAGCAACCTTGACACTGTCAAAGAAACTCCAAAACATTTAAAAGAAATGTAAATATAAAACAAAACAAAAATAAAAAAATGTGTAAAAAAAAATGTTATAAAATTATTTTAATTCATTATAATTTTATTTATAATAAACTAAAATGAAAGTCATACGCAATTGACACATCTTTTATATCCGAGATTCATATCTATATGGATGAACTTATATGGTAAATACCTGAGAGTTCCAACCAGAACTATTCAGATCCACATGTCAATGAGAGACTTGACGACAACAATGCATGGACTGGATAGATAAAAATTATCCTATGTAATTTTATTTACTATCTTATTTTATCATGGATACAATCATAATTAAAATTCCATACTGAATAATATTCTCAGACCAATATGTTGTTGATAAATTAGACCTCAATCCATATCTACTCAATGAATGATTAAGAGATTCAGATGAATTGTGTTCAATTGAAATCACAGAAAAAACATTTCGAATCTTATCTTGGTTAACAAATTATTTATCTCGTAAATATAATAAAGAAAATGATTAACAATCAATTCGATTCAGAAACAGTATGAATCATCTCAATTGTATTCTTATTAGCATCAATGTTCTTCGGTGTCTTATGAATATTTGTGTATGCATTCGTACGAATGTGTATCATAACATTTATTATGTGAATCATCATCTGATGATATGCTTTATATCTTACTACTAAATAATAATGATTAAAACATTTATAGTATTAAATGACTGGATGGATGAGAGACTTAGTAAGTCTTGACTGTCTGGCCTTGCATGTGATTTACTTTATACACACTGAGCAGCTAATGGATATGTGGCAGTGGATAAAAGTTATAAATGTTATTGAAAAAATTATAATGATTTATGTTGGCCTGAACTTAATGAAGACAATCCATTAAAAGGTTATGAACCAATAGATGTTCATTGTTGATTGACATTCGGTCAGCATCTATCAACAACATGAGGATATGTTAAGAAGGCTTATCTCGAACTACCTGACACATCTGAAGATGATGATGTGTGGATCTTCGGATTTGATACAAATCACTACTGAGATAATGCTTCTGAATGGACAATCGAAAAAGTAAGAGAAGAAACAGAATACTTAGCTAAACAAATGGAACAGTTTTTAAAATAGTTTTTATATTCTATTCTATTATATCATGATACTTTATAGAAGTTATTACTTCCTCCAAAGGAGGGATTGAACAATCCTTATCTTAGATTTAGATAAAGCGATTGTAACTACAGAACCTAATCTTGGTTCTGCTAGAAAATTTGTTGATATGCTCAACGACTCGGCTCCATCAATAGACGCAGTCAATGAGTTCAGTGAATAATTTATCTTGTAACTTTATTTATCTATGACAAACTTCCGAGACAGAATTCAAACATTACCTAACTCTGGGTCAGAGAAGAAGCATGCGTCTCAAGAATCACAAGACATTGTGAAAGAGTTTACACAGCTTGCGGTTTACATCATAACTTGTCCTGAGGATAAGTTCGATGGTGAGTGAACCAGTGACAGGATAGAGAATCTCTGTAAGAGATGGATTAATCTTCCTGATCCATCAGAGATTATCGACATGGCTGAGGCGATGATTGAATCTAAGATGCCGAACCAAGTTGCATCAACATTCATTGGTAATTTCCTTTACCGACTTTTAAAATCTATGTGAAGATTCGATGACAATGACTAGACAAAAAAACAATCTTGTGATGCCGAACTTCATAG
>Ga0310697_10000804_pt1 | contig 39743 bp, 34 predicted proteins | sample 172DNAGHGlowgp2_FD_203883 | JGI IMG/M metagenome (GOLD analysis project Ga0310697, IMG submission 203883) | Sheep rumen microbial communities from Palmerston North, Manawatu-Wanganui, New Zealand - 1728 DNA GHGlow gp2 (v2) (version 2) | ecosystem: Host-associated > Mammals > Digestive system >...
AGCTCTCCAAGATCTCCAGGGTTATTTGTGTGGTTGACAGTGACGACACGGATACCTATAAGCCTGTCAAGATGCTGAAAAACACCTACGAGATCACTTACGCTCAGGCCACCGGCAATAACACCCGCTCCGCCGAGGTCAGGATTACTGATTTTGATGCCTATGCAAGTGCGCTCAATCTTCTCTACCAGCCTGACTGGGAAAACAACTTCCACCCCAAGGATTACTATGCTTTCTACATGGAGCGGACGCTCGAAACGAGAAGCTTTGCCGACGGAACCACATATTATGCATGGTCCGACTGGAAGCTGGATACTGTTAAGACCGAGTATCAGTCCATCAAGCCTGTCATTCACAACGAAGCGCTCTACGGCAAAGAACTGATGGTCAGGATCCCCAAGTTCACGGTTACCTTCACCGATGGTGACGCAAACGGCGCCGCTTTTGCGCCTGTTGTCTTTGACGTGTTCCCGTTTGACGGCGTGGGCGATCTCCCCTACTGGGACGCTGATGACCCCTTCGAATGGACCGTCAATAACGTCCTGCGTTTCAATCCGGCAGAGTACCAGCTCCCGACCGGCGAATTCTTTATTGACTGGGCTCCCGAACTTCCCGCGCCGAATGCGGGTGTGACTGAGGATCTGCTGTTTGAGGCTCAGTGGGATAAGAAGGTCTATGTCGCTTATTACGATGGCTGCAGCGACCCCGAGCTCCCCTGGGGCGAAGGCATCATGGAGTATGAATACTATCCGAACTATAATGAGTTTCCTGTGCTGCTGGACGACGAAGGCAACGCTTTCGAGCCGGAGCGCGAGAATTGCACCTTCAACAGCTGGAAGTCCGTCGAAGACCCTGAGGCCACCGAGTATATTGTTGACGAGGCCACCGGCTACACGGTAAACGTATACCGTGAGGAAGCAGACGGTGTGGTCTATACGGACTTTGCGATCCTCCTGGTTGCCGACTGGACCTGGGATGTGGAACCCGTGATCGCGCAGGTCGCCTCCCTGACTCTCGACGGTACCATCGGCCTTAATTTCCTTGTCACCCTGCCTCCGGAAATCAGCGAGACCGCCGAGGCCGTGTTCCTGTACAAGGGCAATGAATACCCGGTATCTGTCCTCAGCGTCGAGCCCGACAGCCGTGGTTACTCTATGTTCACCTTCAGTATCCCCGCGGCTGAGTTTGCCAACACGGTTGCTCTGCAGTTTGTTGATGACGGTATTGTCATTCCCTTTGAGGCTGCTGCCGGTCCTCTGAAGAACAATACGCTGAAGTATTCCGGCCAGAAGTATTCCAAGGCCCTTCCCGATTGCGAGGCCCGTCCTCTGGTCGACATGCTGCACAACTACTGCTATCACGCATACTTTGGGCTTGAGAAGGCTGCTCCGGATGTGGCGCCGAAGGCCATTGCAACGAATCCGGATATCTCCACGGTCACAGCAGATGCTCTTGCCGAATACAAGAACAAGCTGGACGGGTCGGTCACCGGGCTGAGCATTACCGCGATCTCCCTGAACCTGGAATCCACCACGGAGATCAACATCAAGTTTGAGCTTGATCCCGACCATTCAATCGACGAGTACAGCTTCACGCTGGACGGCACCGATGTCACACCGGTTTCTGCCGGTTCCAATGCCTACATGGTTACAGTGTATAACATTGCGGCCAACAAGCTGGACAATATGCACACCTTCAGCGTGACGGCCGGTGACGAGGCTCTCACCGCGCAGTGCTGCGCTCTGGGTTACTGCTACAACGTGCTCAAGAACAATTACCTCAGCGCGGAAATGCAGAACACCTGCAAGGCCCTGTACCTCTACAATGTGGAAGCCAATGCCTACTTTGGCGACTGAAGCTGATTCCCCGCAGATATAACAGCACCCCCGGAAGACGGATCTTTCGTCTTCCGGGGGTTTTTCATGGTTTTCTCCGGGTTCTTTTCTGGATCCAATGAACCGTCCGCAGCAGAAATGCCCGCAGCGGAAACAGATCACACCAGAGATGGACATAGAGACGGTACCGCGGATCGGATACGGATAGAATCTCCCCATCCCGCACAACAGCGGTCAGGCAGCCGAGAATCTGATCGTCCGTAACACCGGTTTCCACGCCCCAGCGGTTATCCCCGCAAATCACATAGTCGTTCTTTCGGACGCGTAGGATCCGATGGAGGACGTACTGACCGCTTTTGCGCCGATAGAGCGGCACCTCATATCGCTTCAGACGGCGATCTACCGCCTCGATCACGACGAGATCTCTGCCCTCGCGTATAAGGGGCATCATGCTGTCTCCCACATTGGAATAGACCAGTTTCCCGTCCCGCGCGAGAACCGCTTCAAAGCTGCTGTCACTCATCGAGTGCGCCAATATCACGCAGGATCGTGATCGCCTTTCTGACATCCTCAGCAATCTTCTCGCTCGGAGCGTCATACTCTTCGCACATGGTTTGGATCAGGTCCTGCTCGGAGATTTCCTCCGAGAGATGCTTAAGAATTACGCCAAAGGTTTCATTACCCTTGACGAGGCCTGAGAAAAGCGCCCTGCCGCTTGGCACGAGCATGCTTTCCTCTCTGGTGTTATAGATGATGAAATCCTTTTTCAGCTTCATTTTCTTACTCCCTCATTGTTTCATAGGCCAGTGCGGCCGCGTTCAGATCCGGCAGGCAGCCCAGACGGTACAGCGGCACCGTGTCAATCAGTCGCTCCAGCAGTGCCAGTGTTCTGCGCATGGCGATTGCATCGGCAGGGCGGTAAATCTGCTGCAGCAGCGGAAGGAAACCGTCACGCGCATCCATACGTTCAATATGATTGAACGGAGCGCGCTCCAGGACACACAGCCCCCGCAGGGGCACTTCCATCCTGCAGCCCAGGTGATGTTTCCCGTTCCACGGGGTCCCGAACACAGATACTGCATCCGGCCCGATACGCAGCAGGGGCTTATCGTCGTTGACCATGATGGCCCGCTCCCCAAGAAGCCGCCGCCAAAGTCTGGTGTGCGTGGACTTTCCGGTTCCGCTGGGCGCCGTGAACAAATAGCCGCATCCGTCCACCGCTATGCAGGAGCCGTGAAACAGCACGGTATCGTAAAACGGCATCTTTTCCGCGATCTTTCGGTAAACTGCCAGCGTCTCCAGATACGGATCTGCATAGTCCGCAAAAGGACGCCCCTCATATTTCGCCTCGCGCCGGGACTTCTCTCTTTCGAAATCGATATCCTCCTGCAGGATCTCGACCCGGAAGTCCGCTTCTCCATCGTCGGCCTGATAATCACGGCAAAGACTGTGAACCTCGCCATAGACGGATGTGATGCGGACTCTTCTGCCGCCAAACTCATATACCCCTGTCATCACATACTCCTCCGGGGTGATCAATCTGCCTGCATTGTAACGCATTTGCAGAATAATCGCAAGCGTTCCTTCTTACTTCTCCTGCTCTCCGGGAACAGGCTCTCCCTGACGGTCCTTTCGTCTGCTTTTTCTGCCCCCGCCGAGTCTGCCGCGATGCTGCAGCAGGCGCTCATACTGCTCGGGATTGCGGGCTTTCATGCGCTCCCGAATCCGCATGGTACGGTCACGCACATATTTCTGCGTTTTAGGAGGCAGGTTTTCCATTGTCGCGCCGAGTTCCGGCCGCATGTCTTCCATGCGCTCCTCGATATCCTCCAGGCGATCGTCGTCCAGCCCTCCGGCTGCAGCCTTGCGCTCCAGCGCGATTTCCACATAGTCCAGCAGCATCTCTTCATCCAGCACGCCGAAACGGCCCCACCGGCCCCGTTCTGCCGCTTCCAGAGAGAGGTTTCCGTCCTTCAGCATGGCGTCTGCCATCTCTTCCGCCAGCGCTTCCAGCCTGCTCTCTGCCTCACTCCCGTAGAGCCACTCAAACTCCGCATAAGATTCGCTTTCGTCCCGCCTCGGATTCTCCGACAGTGCAGCCCACTCTTCCAGGGGATAGGGCGGTTCCAGCCCGCAGTCCCGCAGCGCTAGCTCAACAGTGCGGCGCACCGTGCCGTTCTCGATCAGGCACTCCGCGCCAAGCTGCCGCAGCTGATCGTTCAACCGCCCCACATGTTCTGTCAGATACAGGCGGATCCCCCGTTCACGCAGGCCCTTCTCCAGGAGCACAAGGCGCTCTGCGGCTGTCATATCCAGGCTGCCGATCGCGCTGCCGTCCACGATGATCTGCCGTGTATCCGGCCCGATCGAGGACAGCAGATCCGTTTGAAAGCGGTCAATATTGGCGAAAAACAGGTTTCCGCCGAAACGATAGATCACCGTATTTGCCACTCGCCGGGCGCTGCGGTTTCTGCTCAGATTATAGAATCCGTCATGGCCCGGGATCTGTCCCAGAAAGGCCCTGGGTGGCGCAACGGCGCGGATGACCACCGCGAAGAAGGACAGCGCCACGCCGATCACGACGCCGTAGATCGTGCCGAAAAGCAGCACGCCCGCAAAAGCCGTCAGAAAGATCAGCAGTTCCTTCGGGTTTGTCTGACGAAGCCTGTGCGCCAGCGGGAAGTCTACAATGCCGATCAAGGCCGCTATCACAATGCCGGTCAGGATCGGTACCGGCAGACAGCGCAGCAGCCCGGTGCCGAAAAGCAGGATCAGCAGCATGACCAGCGACGCCGTCAGACTCATCAGCTGGCTTTTACATTGAAACTGATCGGCGATTCCCGCCCGGGACACGCTGCCGTTTACCGGGCAGCAGCCCACCAGACTCCCCGCCAGCTCCGCCGCGGCATAGGCCAGCAGCTCCTGCCGGGTATCCAGCGCATAGCCGTATTTGAGCGCATAACTGTTGCTGGCAAGCAGCGTCTGCGCCATCACGACCAGCGCAATGGATAAGCTCGCCATCACAAGTGTGGAACCATGCCCGGCGAGCAGGCTGAGTTTTGGAAGCACCAGCAGCGGCAGTCCCCCGCTGACTGCGGGCAGCAGCCTGACGCCATAGCGATCCACATGGAAAACCGCCGTCAGCACGACGCCGAGCGCCAGCATTAGAACCGGCATCGGCAGCCGCGGGAAAAGCTTCTTGGCAATCAGGATCACGGCGACCGTGGAAAAGCCCAGCAGCGCCGACAGTGGATGAAAGCTCTGCAGCTGTCCCGCAAGATGCAGCAGAAGCGCCGGCAGCTCCCCGGTTCCCGGGTCGCCGCCGAAGAGCTTCGGAATCTGCATCAGAATGATCGTGACGCCGATGCCGGAGATAAACCCGCCCATCACCGGCGTGGAAATATATTTGACCACCCGGCCCGCGCGCAGCAGCCAGAATACCAGGAACCACAGCCCGGTCAGCAGGCTGATCACCGGCACCAGGGCGACGGCTTCCTCCGAGCCCAGCACAAAGCCCATCCCTGCCAGGGCGTTGCCGACCATGACCGCGGGCATGGCGTCCACACCCACCACAAACTGAGGCGAGGTTGTGAGCAGGCCGTAAACCAGGATTGGCAGAACAGAGCCGTAAAGCCCGTATACCGGCGGAAGCCCCGCGATCTGGGCATAACCCATGGAGATGGGGATGGATACCAGCGCGACGATCACGCCGGAGAGAAGATCCGATTTCCAGTTTTTCAGATGGATCCGGGGCCTGTGCATGGCTCGCCTCCTTTTATTGCGAAGATAGCTTACATTTCATGGATAATGCTGTTCAGCGCTTCGGCAAAGCGCCCGATATGAACCCCGTCAATGAGCCGGTGATTGACCTCCAGGGAGAGGCCCAGGATTTTTCTTCCCTTGTCGTCGCTGTATTTTCCCCAGGCGACGCGGGGAATGCTGTCGTCCCGGGCGCCGGGGGCGCCAAGATCCCGCTCGTTGGTCAGGGCGGTCAGCTCGACCCAAGGCAGGCAGGAGAAGTAAATCAGTTCATCCGTTTCCTGCGAGAGATCAATAAAGCCCTGCTGCGCACGGCTTCTTTTTTCCGCCTCCCGGTAGAACGCCCGGATGTCATCCCCGCAGTCCATCGTGACGATATGAAATTGCTCCGCGCCGGGTTTCAAATCGGTAAAGCTGGGCATGCGGCGGGAAAGGCTGACGATCTCTCCGTCCCGGATGGTGAGACGAAAGGCTTCTACGGCGTTCAGCGCGTGTGTACAGGCCCAGATCATCCCATAATAGAAGGACAGCCCCTCTGCCTTTACGAAGTCGTAGAGGCGCGTCACGTCCTGCCGGAAGGTCACCATATAGAAAGGGTTCGAAATCCCCGAGAAAAACTCATAAGCTTCTCTCCGCGGCCAGCGCTCATAATCAAAGCTACCCATGTACGCTCCCCCTCCGGCAGGTATTTTTTGTTATTTTACCACAGCGGCGGCCACCCGGCAAGGGAAAGGCGCAATGACCCGTCACAATGAATACGCCCCGCCATGCGGCGGGGCGTTGATGATGTGCTGATCAACTGTTCTCCGGCTTCATTGTGGAGAAGAGCAGAAGCGTAAATATTTCGCTTATTTTCTGTATATTTTCAGTTCTTTGCACTTTCTGATTGCCAAATCATGATTCTGTTCAGCGGCTTTTATATACCATGCTTTTGCCGCTGCCCTGTCAATTCCAGTCCCAATGCCTTCTTCATAAAAGCAGGCAAGATTATACTGTCCGTCCCTATCACCATGTTCGGCTGCTCGTTTTGTCCAATAAAATGCTTTTTCTGCGTCTTTTTTCACACCCAAACCAACATAGTAGAAATAGCCAACCTGACACTCTGCCAGCGGATAACCTTTCTCAGCAAGCGGTATATGTCCTTGAAAGCACTTTTCATATTGCTTGGTTTCAAAGTATTCATTGATGAGACGATTGCATTCATCAAATTCCGGGCATGGCTGATAGTATCCCATATAGTCTCCTCCACAAATCCCGATAAATCGGGATCATTCTACCACATATCAGGACATCCCGCAACGACAGCGTTTATTACTTCAAGAAAACACTTGATTTGGCTCTTTAAGCTCTGAAAAACAAAAGCATTGCTATGCCTGGGATTATCTTTGAAACTCAACGCCTTTTTCATCGCCCCCGGCTGCGTTCGTCTCCCGTCGTACCATCGTAGGGGCGGGGCTCGCCCCGCCCGCGATTTGTGATTGCGCATAGGAAAACGGGAGGGGCAAGCCCCTCCCCTACGAAGATATACGAAACGCACCCTGTCTGTCGACAAGGTGCGTTCAACAAAATCAGTTGTTCTCCGGCTTCATGGTGGGGAAGAGCAGCACGTCGCGGATGGAGGCGGAGTCGGTCAGGAGCATGACCAGACGGTCGATGCCGTAGCCGATGCCGCCCGTGGGGGGCATGCCGATCTCCAGCGCGTTCAGGAAGTCCTCATCGGTGTGGTTTGCCTCGGCATCGCCGGCGGCAGCCAGCGCATCCTGGGCGGCAAAGCGCTCACGCTGGTCGATGGGGTCGTTCAGCTCGCTGTAAGCGTTGCACATCTCGCGACCGTAGATGAAGAGCTCGAAGCGCTCCACCTTGCTCGGGTCGCTGGGTTTCTTCTTGGTGAGCGGGCTGATCTCAATGGGATGGTCCATGATGAACACGGGCTGGATCAGATGCTCCTCGCAGTAGGCCTCAAAGAAGAGGTTCAGGATATCGCCCTTCTTGTGGCGATCCTCATACTCGATGCCATGAGCCTTGGCCAGTGTTCTCGCCTCTTCCAGATCGGCAACGGTGTCAAAGTCCACGCCGGCCCAGCGCTTGACGGCGTCGGTCATGGTCAGGCGCTCAAAGGGCTTGCCCAGGTCGATCTCGGTCCCCTGATAGCTGATCAGGGTCGTGCCGCATACAACCTCGGCCAGGTGGCGGAACATCTCCTCGGTCAGGTCCATCATGCCGTTATAGTCGGTATAGGCCTGATAGAGCTCCATCAGCGTAAACTCGGGATTGTGGCGGGTGTCCAGACCCTCGTTGCGGAAGACGCGGCCGATCTCATAGACCTTCTCCAGGCCGCCGACGATCAGGCGCTTGAGGTACAGCTCCAGCGAAATGCGCAGGCGCACATCCACATCCAGCGCGTTATAGTGCGTCTCAAAAGGCCGAGCGGCGGCGCCGCCGGCATTGGAGACCAGCATCGGGGTCTCGACTTCCATAAAGCCTCTGGCGTCCAGGAAGCGGCGGATCTCACTGATGATCTGGGAGCGCTTGATGAAGGTGTCGCGGACATTGGGATTGGCGATCAGGTCGACATAGCGCTGGCGATAGCGGGCGTCCACATCCGTCAGGCCGTGGAACTTCTCAGGCAGAGGCTTGAGGGACTTGGAGAGCAGCGTCAGCGAATCTGCGTGGATCGTGGTCTCGCCGGTCTTGGTTTGGAACACGGTGCCGGTAACGCCGATGATATCGCCGATGTCCATCTTCTTAAAGGCGGCATAGGGCTCCTCGCCGATGCCGTCCCTTGCCACATAGACCTGGATCAGGCCTTCCCGGTCCTGAATCTTGCAGAAGGAGGCCTTGCCCATCACGCGCTTGACCATCATACGGCCGGCAACGGAAACTTCCTTGCCCTCAAGCTCTTCAAAATGGCCGACCACATCGGTGCTGTGGTGGCTGACGTCAAACTTCGTGATCTGGAAGGGGTCTCTCCCCTCCTGCTGCAGCGCAGCCAGCTTGTCCCGGCGGATCTGCAGGATCTCGCTCAGCTCCTGTTCGGGAGCGGTATTTCCATTGGCTTTCTCACTCATTTTCTTTTCTCCTGTATAGAAATACGGGCGGCCACGAGGGCCGCCCGTGGGTTTCCTGTCGTTACGGGTCTCAGTTATTCTCCACGGAGAGGATCTCAAACTTCAGCTCGCCCATAGGCGCGTTGATCGTAACGGTCTCACCGGCACGATGGCCGATCAGGCCCTGGCCCAGAGGGGAGTCATCGGAGATGCGGCCGGCCTTGGGATTGGCCTCCTGGCTGCCGACGATCTCATAGGTCTCCTCGAAGTCATCCTCCACGTCGCGCACGCGCACAACGCTGGAGAGCGTCACAGTGTCCTTGGGCGCGTCGTGATCGATATTGTCAACGATCTCAGCGTTCTCAATGAGGACCTTCAGTTCGGCAATTTTGGAGTACAGCTTGCCCTGTTCTGCCTTTGCTTCGTCGTATTCGCTGTTTTCAGACAGGTCGCCGAAGCTTCTGGCTTCCTTGATCAGCTCTGCAACTTCTTTCTCACGAACGGTTTCCAGATAGTTCAGTTCTTCCTTCAGTGCATCAAGCCGATCCTGGCTCATTTTAAAACGATTGCTGTTACTGGCCATGTATGCAAAACTCCTTTACGATATCGTTTGTAACCAATGTATTATACCCGTCATTGCCGGGGAATGTCAACTGAATTCTTACTCGGCGCATGATAAGATCAGCGCACCTCAGCTCAAGTATTTGAGGGCGGCCATGAGCTGATCGTCCTCGGAAGTGCTGGAGGTGCCGGCCTCGCCGCCGGTAGTGCCTTCCGTGGTGCCGGTAGCCGACTCGTCGCTGTTAAAGACGATCATATCGGGCACGACGCCGCCGACCTTGGAAATGTCCGTCCCGTTGGGCGTCAGATAGCTGCGCGTGGAGAGGCGGATCGCGCTGCCGTCAGCCAGGGGGATCGTCTCCTGCGAGCGGGTGCTGCCGCTGGTGGATTCGCCCATCAGCACCGCGCGCCCGTACTCTTTGAGAACCGCAGCGCAGAGCTCAGACTCCCGGAAGGTGCCGCCGTTAATGAGCACGACCATGTTAAACTGGATCCACATCCCGTCGGAATTGCTGACCGTGGCACTGCCGTCCTTGCTGACTTCAGAGAAAAGCCTTCCCTCGGGGAGAAGATAGTCCAGCAGAATCCGGACTTCCTCGGCAAGGCCGCCGGCGTTGTTGCGCAGATCCAGCACACAGGTCGTGGCACCCTGCGCCAGCAGATACTCGATGGAATCCACCGCAGCCTGACCGCTGCCAGCTTCAAAGTTTTTGACCTGGATATAGGCGGCGCCGGTCTTCTCCAGACGGGCAAGCACCGCATCTGCGTTAAAGTTGGTGCAGTCCACATCCACGTTGTACTGATTGTTGATCTCCAGCTGGAACTTGCTGTTGAGCTTGGAGCGGATCAGCGTACGCACCTGGTCGGTGGAGAAGGAGGCGACCTTCTGCCCGTCCACTGCGGTGATCAGCATGCCCTGGGTCACGCCCGCCCAAGCGGCGGGAGAACCGGGATAGATCGCGATCACCTGGAAGCCGCCCAGGGTTTCGTCCTTGACAAGGGACATGCCGATATCGGAATAATCGTTGGAGGAGGAGAGCTGATAGGTGCGGTATTCATCCGCAGTCATGAAATAGCTCCAGTTATCGCCCAAACTGGAAACCATGGCCGCCGCGGCGGACTGACCCATGGACACGCGGTCAACGGGGTCAATAAACTTCTCGTCCAGCAGGTCCTTGATCTCGATATAGCGCATGGCCTCGTCAAAATCGTCCTTGCCACCGACCTGCTTGAGCATGCTGTTGTAGGTCCAGAAGTACATGCCGCTGCCCACAAGGATCAGCAGGATCACCACAGCGCGAAGGCTGATGCCGATGCTGAAAAAGCCGTGGATAAAGCGCCCGATGCGGCGCAGGATTCTGCTCACTATCCGTCCCAAAGTAAAACCTCCATGTCATGGCTTAGCCGGACAGCAAAACGCTGTCCGGCAGCCAGCTCAGAAGAGCTGAATTCTTTCTGTTTTTCAGACGCCTGCGCTTTCGGCAAACGTCAGGCCGGAGAAAAACTGCTCCGGGTCGATCCGGCTTCCGCCGGAGAAGATTTCAAAATGGCAGTGGGGGCCGGTTGCCACACCGCTGCTGCCGACATAGCCGATGGTCTCGCCCTTGGAGACTCCCTGGCCCTGGCTAACCGCGATGGAAGACATATGCCCGTACAGAGTCACATAGCCGTTCCCGTGATCAATCATCACACAGTTGCCATAGCCGCCCTTTTCACCAGCGAAGGAGACTGTGCCGCCGTCTGCGGCCACAATCGATGCGCCGTAGCCTGCGCCAATATCCAGCCCTGTGTGGCTCCTCTGTTCCCCGGTGATCGGGTGAACGCGAAGCCCAAAGCGACTGGTGATATAGGTACAGGAGGGAACGGGCCATCCGAAGGAGCCGGTGCCGGTCACGCTGCCGCCCGAACTTGCAGCAGGAGCAGAAGCCGCGGCAGCGGCAGCAGCGGCAGCCTCCGCCTCGCGCCGTCTGCGCTCTTCTTCCTGGCGCTGGCGCTCCAGCTCGGCCACCATGGCTGCCAGTTCCTGGTCGGCTTTCTCCTGCTCGGCCATGATCGCTTCCACTTCTTCGCGGTTGCTGTCAATGTCCTCCTGGAGAGAGGCGATCAGTGCGGTCGCTTCATCGATCTCGGCCTGCAGCTCCTCCTGCTGGAGCAGAAGCTCTGCCTTCTTGCCTTCCAGCTCGGTCTTGAAGGATTCATATTCCACCTTTACGCGCTCGGTATTCTCCCGCGCAGCGCGGTAGGCGTCCTCCAGTTCTCTGTCGCTCTGCATGATCTCACCCACGTCATCCATGGCTGTGAGGAACTCGGAGATATTGGAGGTGCGCAGCACCATGGCCAGAATGCCGTAGCCGCCGTTTTCCTCCATGGAGCGGATACGAACGCGGTAGCGCTCCATCTGCTGGTCCTCCAGCGCCTTAGCGGCGTTCACCTCGTTCTCCTTGGCGGCGATCATCTCGTCGTAAATGGCGATTTCTTCGTTGTTCAGCTGGATCTGCTGCAGCGTGTAGGCATTGCGCTCATCCATGGCGCGTTTGCGTTCGAGAACGCCGGCCTGCTCTGCTTCCAGCTGATCCACCACTGCCTGCATTTCCTCGCGCTTGGCCGCAATGGCATCGCGCTCGGCCCGCATGGCGTTGACTTCATCCTGCGTGACGGCATGGGCCGGAACGGGCAGGGCGCTCAGTATCAGCGCGCAAACCAGCATCAACGCAAGGACTTTCGGGAGTTTTCTGTTTTTCATAACTATGGCTTCAGGACTGCTCTCAGCAGTTCCAGTAACTCAGGCCGCTGAAATACTGGGCCGGATCCGTAGTTGAACCGTTGATGCGGACTTCAAAGTGGCAGTGGGTGCCGGTGGCGTTGCCGGTGGCGCCCAGATACCCAATGGTGTCGCCCGCGTTCACATAGGCCCCGCTGCCGACGGCGTTGGAGGACATATGCGCATACACGGTCTGGTAGCCGTTCCCATGGTCGATGATCACATAATTGCCGTAGGCGCCGCTGTTGGTGGAGGTGATCACCGTACCGGAGGCCGCCGCGACGATGGGCTGCCCGTCATTGGCATAGCCGTCAATATCGATGCCGGCGTGGAAATGATTGGAACGGCTCTCCCCGTAACGGCCGGTGATCCGGCGGGAACAGGGTACGGGCCAGATAAATCCAGAGGTACTGGCAGGGGCTTGGCTTCCGCTGTTGTCTGGTACGGTGCCGGGATCCACATTCGTCGAACTCCCGTCACCGGAGCCCTGCTGTTGCTGCTGTTGCTGCTGACGCGCAGCCTCCTCTGCAGCCCTGCGCCGGGCTTCCTCTTCGGCCCGCTTCTGGGCCTCATATTCGGCGATCAGAGCGCTGACTTCCGCCGCAGCGGCTTCCTCAGCCGCACGCTCCTCTTCATAGAGCCTGGTCGCTTCTTCGATCTCGTCTGCAAGGGCTTCCAGGGTGGCCTGTGTTTCCTGCAGGCGCGCCTCGATCTGGGCCTGTTCGGCGCGCAGCGCGTTCTGCTTGCCCTCGCACTCCGCGCGGACCTCCTCATACTCGGCCTTCACGCGCTCTGCATTCTCACGGGCGGCGCGATACTGCTCTTCCAGACGTTTGTCACTCTCCATGATGGCGTCCATATCATCGAGCTTTGCAAGCAGCTCGGAGAAATTGGCAGAGTTGAAGAGCAGGGCCAGGAAGTCGTATGTACCGTCCTCTTCCATGGAGCGGATCCTGGCGCGATATTTGCGCGCCTGCGCCTGCTCCCGGGACTGTGCCTCTTCCAGCTCCAGCGTCTTCTCGGCCAGGATCTCGTCGTACATGGCCAGTTCCTGCGCGACAAGAACCAGCGCCTCCTTGGCGGCCGTATTCTCCTCGTCCAGCGCCGCCTTCTTCTCCAGAACGGTGGCTTCCTGCTCCTGCATGGTGTTCAGGCGCTCCTGCGCCTCCTGCACGCGGGCGGTCAGCTCGTTCTTCTTGGCCTGCAGCGCATCGATTTCACTCTGCGTCACGGCATAAGCCGTGGGCAGAACGCTCAGGATCAGAGAGAGGATCATGACGACAGCCATGATGATCGCCAGTATGGAAATTGCTCTCTTTCGATTCATTCCGAATCTCCTAAAAAACTTGAAATCAGACTTTCAGATAGTTGCGGATGGCGTTGACGCCGCCGAACACACCGACGAACACGCCGATCCCAAGATAGGCGATCAGCATGGGGATCGCCACGGTCTTAAAGGGAATAATGCTTATGAAGCTGCCCGCGAGGGTGCCCATGAGACGGCTTGCCAGCAGGCTGTAAAGACCCCACTCCGCGAGGAAGGCAAGGCCGCCGCCCAGCACGCCGAGCACCAGGCCTTCAATGATAAAGGGCAGACGGATAAAGCTGTTGGTGGCGCCGACCATCTTCATGATGCCGATCTCCTCACGCCGGCCGAAGGTGGCAAGCTTGATGGTATTGGACATGATGAAGACGGAGACGAACACCAGGATCACCGTCAGCACCAGGGAAACCACGCTCACGATATTGCGCACGGTGATAAAGGCGTTGGCATACTCCAGGTGCGCCTTGACCTTCACGATGCCCTCCACGCTCTCCAGCTGGGACTTGGTCTGGGACATGAGAGAAATATCGTCCAGATGGATGACGTAGCGGTGCCGGAACACGGTCTCATCGATACCGTCGCGGAAATCGCTGTCGAAGTTGTTCATGAAGTTGTCCATGGCCACGGAGCGGTCCACGAACTGCGCGTCGCTCACGTTGGGAACGGACTGCACCTGCAGCTGCAGCGCCTGAGCGTCCTCGGAGCTGTAGCTCTCGTCCACGAGGGCCACGACCTCGTTCTGATCCTCCATGTCGCCGATCAGGTGGTCGATGTTCATGGAGAGGAGGAACACGCTGCCCATGATGATTAGGCAGGCCATAATAATCGTAACAGACGCGAAGGACATGAAGCTGTGGGTCTTGATGCTCCGGAAGCCCTCACGGATCAGATAACCGCCTCTACTCAATCTCATAGCTGAAATACCCATCCATTCCGTCACTGATCACATGACCGCCGTCAATGGTGATTACGCGCTTGGAAAGAGCGTTGACCAGTTCCTTCTCATGGGTCACGACCAGGATCGTGGTACCCATCTCGTTGATTTTCTCAAACAGGAGCATCAGCTCCAGGCTGCGCACCGGGTCCAGGTTGCCGGTGGGCTCGTCCGCCACGATCATGCGCGGACTGTTGACAAGCGCGCGGGCAATGGCCACACGCTGCTGCTCACCGCCGGAAAGCTCGCTCGGCAGGCGCTTCTCGCGCCCTTCCAGTCCGACAAGCTCCAGCACGTAGGGAACGCGGCGGCTGATTTCCCGCCCGGATGCGCCGACCACACGCATGGCAAAGGCCACATTGTCATAGACGTTCATGTTCTCGATCAGGCGGTAGTCCTGGAAGATGACGCCCAGCGTTCTGCGGACCTTGGGGAGTCTGTGGCGGCGGATCTTGTTCATGTCGAAATCATTGACGATCACCTTGCCGGCATCCGCACGCACCTCGCCGGTGATCAGCTTCATCAGCGTGGTTTTGCCGGAACCGGAGGGGCCGACCAGAAAGACGAATTCCCCTTCGTCGATCGTCAGGTCCACACCGTCAAGGGCAACCGTGCCGCTGCTGTCATAGACCTTCGTGACATTCTTCATTCGAACCATAGGTTTTCCTTTCTTTGGTTGTGAACCGGCGACCCGTAAGCGGTACGTCTGATAGGCCCAGGCAGCGCCCGTCTTTCTCCGCCCTCTGTATTTCACAGGGGAAGACAGGAATCATGGTTCACAACAGTCGGGTATTTGCTGTGTTTTATCTGTAAAGAGCACCTCAATACTTGGACGTGTTGAGAGAATCGAGGTACTGTTTTACCATCATGGCGACTTTAAAGACGATGGCATGGTCAAACTCGCGCAGATCCAGACCGGTGATCTTCTTGATCTTCTCCAGGCGGTAGACCAGCGTATTGCGGTGGACATAGAGCTTGCGGGAAGTCTCCGAAACGTTCAGGTTGTTTTCGAAGAAACGATTGATCGTCTCCAGCGTGTCCTCGTCCAGGGTCTCAATGGGATTTTTCTTGAAGACCTCGTTGAGGAACATCTCGCAGAGCGTGGTGGGCAGCTGGTAGATGATGCGGCCCAGGCCCAGGTTCTCATAATTGATGATGGTCTTGTCGCTCTCGAAGACGCGGCCCACATCGATGGCCACCTGCGCCTCCTTGTAGCGGTCGGCCAGCTCGCGCAGATGACTGGCGTTGGTGCTGATGCCGATCACGCAGTGGATGCCCAGCTCCTCATGCAGGCTGCTCTCGATGCTGCGGGCGACCTTGAGCACTTCCTCGTGGCTGTCGGGAGAGGAAAGAGCCTTCACCACAACCACGTCGGTCTCATTGATATTCAGCACGAAGTCCTTCTGCCGGTCGGGGAAGATGCGCTGGATGACCTCCATGGCCGCCACGTCGGAATTCTCCGTCTGGCGGACCAGTAGGACGCTGCGCGGCTCGTCGGTGACAAAATGCAGCTCTTTGGCGCGCACATACACATCGCCGGGCAGAATATTGTCCGAAATGATGTTTTTGACAAAGGCCGCCTTGTTGTGCTTTTCCTCATAATTGCTGCGGGCCTCATTGAAAGCGACCGCGGACACGGCGCAGATCGTCTTCGCCGCCTGATCGGTCCCCTCCACAAAAGCGGCGAAATCCATCTTGCCGCCTTCCGCGCACAGCGCGCAGTAGCTTCTGCTGCCGGTGCAGACCACCTTCTCGGCGGACTCGAGCAGATAACTACGGAAATCGTCCAGACGGGAGCCGATGATCGACAGCTCACTGCTGGCGACGACAAAGCCCTGTTCGTCCACGACGCCTATGGTACGGTCGACGGCGTCTTTCATTTGAATAATCACATTCTGAAAGATTCTGCTGGACATAATGATGCCTCCTATATCCTGCGGTAGGGCAGTTTACAAGGTCAGGCTTGGCAAAAATGCCATACCCCCGCAATTCTCTTTCTACATAATACCGCGAATCTTTGTGATTTTCAATAGAAACCGTCGCCTTTTTTTGTTAAATTTTTTGTAATTGTGTTCTATCCGTTCAAAAACACTCTTTTTTAACGGGCGATTTTTGACATTTTTCCCATGCCTCAACCATTGAACAGAGTGCACAAATCCTTTTCATCCAGCTCGCGCCAGGCGCCTGAACCAAGCGCATCATCGAGAACAAGGCCCCCGATGGAGAGGCGGCGCAGCGTCAGCACCGGTTTGCCGCGGCTTGCCAGCATGCGGCGCACCTGGTGATACTTCCCTTCCATCACAGTCACGATACACCTGCCCCCGCCCAGGTTTTCGAGCGCTGCCGGCAGGCACTGTGTCCCATCCGCCAGCAGGATTCCCCGGGAAAAGGCCGCCGCATCCTCCGCGTCGACTTCGCCCTCCACCTCTGCATAATACCTTTTTTTGATGCAGGATTTTGGCGAAATCACCCGATGGGCAAATTCCCCGTCATCCGTCAGGAGCAGCAAGCCGCTGGTGTCCTTGTCAAGTCTCCCCACCGGGAAGAGACCCATGCGGCGCATCTCCGGCGTCAGCAGATCCAGAACCGTCTGCTGTTTCCGATCCTCCGTCGCCGTCACGATGCCTACGGGCTTATCCAGCATGTAATAATGGAACTTCTGATAGCGCAGCGGTTTCCCGTCAAATAAAAGCTCGGCCGCGTCGGGGTCAACTCTGGTCTCCGGATGTTTCTCAACGACGCCGTTCACCTGGACCCGGCCGCTGCGGATGATATCGCGCAGCTCTTTTCTGGAGGCGATTCCCATGTCGCTGAGCAGTTTATCCAGACGCATTTGCGGCACCGCGATCCCTCCCGTCTTCTTTGTAATTTACATAATACCACATTTTTACCAAATTGCAACCTTTTAATCTTTTTTGTTCTATTTCCCAGGCATAAACAGCCTCCGAACAGAATAAAAATGGCTCTGGAGGTGTATCATGTGAGTAAAACAAGCCTGAAAATGACGCGGGGCAAAGCCGCCGCCATCGTGCTGGGAGCAGCCTGTCTGCTGCTTCTGCTGCTTTTGCTGCGCGTCCTGCTCGGCCATGCAGACTGCAGCACCCGGGAAGGGCGACTCGCCTTTCTCTCCAGGCTGGGCTGGGAGGTCTCCGCCGAAAGCGAGACCTGTGACAGCTGCCTGCTGCCAAGGGAGATGTCCGATGTGCTGCGGGAATACAATAACATGCAGCGCGCGCAGGGCTATGATCTCAGCCGCCATCTCGGCGAACGCTGTGACATCTATACTTATACCGTCACAAATTACCCGGAGTGCGGTCAAGCGGTGCTGGCCACGCTCTACGTTCAGGGGCGGCGGGTCATCGCCGGGGATGTGCACAGCACGGCGCTGGACGGCTTCATGCATGGGCTGAAAAAAGAATGACAGAGGGATCTCCTCTGTCATTCCTTTTTTCCTATTCCGATTTCCAATAGGTAAAGTCATGCCCGTAATCCGGGATTACGGAGCGCATGTAATAGTCCCGCAGCGTCCCGCTGGAGGCCCACAGTGCGGCGATATGCCCGTCCGGATCCCAGGTATCCGCCAGACGCAGATCGCCGGAGAAATAGGCTTTGTTCAGTTCCCGGGCATAGGCGATCATCTCCGCCCGCTCCTGCTCCGTGAAGCCCAGCGCTTTCAGTTCGCCCTCAGTTTCCCGCCCGGTGTGCACATCCATCACCTGCGCGGCATACGCGGGAAAGTCCAGCAGGACGGGATCGTCCTTCTCCTGCGCCGCCGCCCAGGCCGGTACATCCACCTGCCGTGTTTCATAGCGGAGGGAATCCTCCCCTATGCGCAGCACACCGTACTGACAGGGATACACGGAAAGTGCAGACGTAGCGATCTCCGTCAGCGCGTCCTCCGCCCTCCAGTGCTGGATATGCAGATGGCCGGAGAGAAACAGCGGAATCTCATAGGCTCTGAGGAGCGACGCAAGTTCATCCGCCCCGTCGATCACATAGCCGCTGACAAATGCCGAATGGGTGAACAGATTCTGATGCCCCGCGACCAGCAGCGTTTTCCCCTCCCGCTTTGCCTTGGCCAGCTGCTCTTCGGTCCAGCGGAGCGTCTCTTTCGAGACGCCGCAGAAATGATGGGCGGTATTGAAATCCATCATCAGCACCCAGATGCTGTCACTGAGCGGGTAGACATAGCTGAGGGAATCATCATCCACGCTCAGCGCTTCTCCGAGCCCAAAATCCCGGTATACCGCCCGGAAGTCGTCGGATGTACAGGGCGTCAGGCGAGTAAAGCTTTCCCCCTTGAAGCAGGCCGCGTTGCGGTTATAAACGTCGTGATTGCCGGTCAGCACCAGGACGGGGACGCCGGCAGCTTCCACATGCCGGAGTTTTTCGGCCAATGCCGCGTGGCTTTCCCGCGCGCCGTTGAAGCTCAGATCGCCGGTCAGCAGCAGCGCCGCCGGTTTGTCTGCGATCACCTCGTCCAGGAACGCCTCCGTCAGTTCCTCGCAGTAATGGGTCAGCTTGCTGTCGGCGCTGTCCATCATATGGGTAAAATAGCTCCCGAAATCGCAGATTTCCGGGCTGATATAGTGCAGATCCGTCGCGATGAGGATGTGCACTTCCTCGTTCCCGCTCTCTGCCCGTGCAGCGGTGCAGCCCATGCCGGCCAGCAGCAGGGCGGCCAGCAGGATGCACAGGTTTTTTTTCATTTCCCCGCTCCCTTCGTCTTTCTGGCTGTATCATACAACAGGGAGCGGCGCTCTTCAAGTCTCTGCTTTCATCACATGTTCCTGTGGTTCGCTTACACAAGGAATGCCCTGCCGATCATTTCGGCAGGGCATCCGGTTTTTTAGTCGTCGGCCAGGGAATCGCTCCAGTTGTCTGCGATGGGAGCGCCCCTGCGCTGGGCGCACACGGCTTCGCTCACCACGTCATAGGCAAGTACGGTGCCCTCCCTAGTGCTGCGGTAGTTGGCGGCCCGGGTGGCGCCGATCCCGTAATGGGAGGCGGTCTCCACCGCGTCGATGTTGGCGCCGAGGAATAAAAACTCCCAGCCGTACTTCTCCTTCTCATGCTCGATCATGCTCTTGACCTTGCTGCTGGTATACTGGCGGCTTGCATTCTCCATGCCGTCGGTCATGATGACAAAGGTCACATGCTCAGGCACGTCTTCCTTTCTGGCGTACTTGTGGATCTGCGCGATGTGGTGGATGGTGCTGCCGAGGGCATCCAGCAGCGCCGTGCAGCCGCGGACGCTGTAGTCCTTGTCGGTCATGGGGCGGATCTCCGAGAGCTCCACCCGGTCGTGGATGGTCTCAAAGAAGCTGTCAAACAGAACCGTGGTCACATAGCACTTGCCGTCTACCTTCTTCTGCTTCTCGATCAGGCTGTTGAAGCCGCCGATGGTGTCGCTCTCCAGGCCGCTCATGGAGCCGCTGCGGTCCAGAATGAATACGAGTTCGCTGATGTTGTTCTTCATGGAAAAACCTCCTGTACTGTGTTTTTGTTTACGAACACAGTATAGGAGGTTTCCGCTTCGCTTTGGTCGCCCGACGGGCGACATTTTTCCATTACGCCAGTTTTGCAATCGCCGCGTTTTTGTAGTTCGGATCATCCGTGACCTCGCGGAGAACGGTCAGCTCCGGCGGGAAGCTGACTTCTGTCCCCCGGTCGCTCAGCTGAATCTCCACGATCGCCTGCTGATCCCAGAAGGGATAGAGGTCGATCTCAAAATACTGGCCCTCATAGCTCAGGCAGTAGCGCGTCTTGCGCACGGGCCGCCGCTCCGGGTCCGCTTCCAGCAGCAGGGACTGGTATTCGCCCAGGGTCAGCCGCTCTTCGATCTCCAAACGCTTAAACTCGCTGATGCGGCGCTTGAGCGTCTTGTAATAGATGGTATTCCCGTTTTCCTCCCGGCGGCGCAGGCGCAGCTCCTCCCCTTCTCTGGCCGGCAGGTAGTACTGGGTGATTTCTACCCGGCGGCAGTTGGGCTGGCTCTCCAGCCAGCGGACATCCGGATAGGCGATCAGGAACTTGCGCACGATATCCAGGGGCTCCGGTTCGCCCAGCGCCAGACGGATCTCTGCGATCAGACGGCGGAGCTTGTGGTTAAAGTCCACAGAGTTGTCGATCACGCGAAGGTGGGGATGCCCTTCCCAGGCGGCGATCAGCCGTCCGTCCAGCTCCACGGCCTCCGCCACGGACTCATAGCGTGCCTTGTTGTTCTCCTTCGTATAGAACTGCTCAGCGCCCTTGGCGGCGGTGACCATGTGAAAAACGGCGTCATAGCTCTCCAGCAGTTCCTTCTCGGTTTTCCCGACGCAGCGGAGAACTTCCGCGAACTCCTCATCGTTCATGTAGGCCTTGTTGTCCAGCGCACCGCGGTCGCACACGATCAGGATCTTATCCGCCTTCATGGTGCGGGCCGCCTGCTCAAAGAGTCGCTCCTTTTCCAGCTGCAGTGTCATCTGCACCTTCTGATACTCCAGATTGGTTCCGCAGGTCCAGGGCGCCACGCCGCCGGATATAAACTCCGTCGCCGTCTCCGGCACGAATAGCACCGTATAGCCCAGCTTGGAAAAGGCGTTCTGGATCCAGCTCAGTCCCGTGGTCTTGCCCGCGCTCGGGCCGCCTGTGATAACGATTTTGTGCAGTTCCATACTCTCTTTCTCCTTTTAGGATGATTCCGTCCCGGCGCTTATCAGCGCAGGTCAAAAAAGTCGGCGATACGGATAATGGCCCGTTCCATGATCTTCGGGTCGATGAATCGGTGGTCGGCGTTCTCCACGGCTTCAAAGTCCAGCAGATTCTGATCGGCAAAGGCCTCCACCGCGGCAAAGGGCACGATCTCGTCCCTGGTCCCCTGCAGGATCAGGATCTGACCGCAGTAATCGCTGAAATCCCGCTGCGTGATGTCCGCAGCTTTCAATTCCTCCAAAAAGTCCCGGCTGATCTTGATCTTTCGATCAAAGCCCACCAGGATGTCTTTCCCTTTCTCGACCTTCCGCAGATCGTCCTCCTGCATGATGGCCTTTGTGATCACATCGTACATGTTGACGGCCGGGCAGCGGAAGGCCAGGCTCTGAAAGGGGTTTTCATTTTCGGAGATGAACTTGAGGAACAGGTAGCCGCCAAAGCTTGTGGCGTAGGCGTAGAGTTCCTCGGCGCCCAGCTGTTCCCGCAGATATCGGGTGCAGAGCTTCAGATAGGTATTGCAGTCCTCCAGGCTCAGCTTCTTTCGCGCGTCCGCCCCATGGCAGGGCCAGTCAAAGGTCATGACGGCCAGGTTTTTATACTTGGACAGCACATAGCGGGCAAATCTCTCCGCGGCCTTGTTGTCCTTATGTCCGCCGAAACCATGGCCAAAGAGGACCGCCCGGCGGACAGTGTGCAGATCCTCGTAATAGAGCTTGCAGCGTACGCTGCAGCCCTCCTCATTGATATCGATATATTTTTCCATTTTTCTCCTCAGGTGCTTTAGGCACCATATTATTCAAGCGGCCATAGCGCCCCCTCGTCGCTCATTCCCACAGGGAAGCGGCAGCGGTCCAGCCACCGGTCATTCGCCAGTTCCGGGATCGGGGGCTGCGCGCAGGCCGTCACAAATCGTGCGCAGGCTTTTTTCATCAGCATCTCATCGATGTTCACATCCACGTTTTCAAACAGCTTCCAGCGTTCGTCGTCGGGCAGATGGAGCAGCACGATGGCCGTCTTGCCTTCGTGCTCGAAAACGCCGAAAACCTTGAAATGGGAATCCTTCTGGGCCACATGCAGCCCCCAGTGGGTTCCGTGCTCGAAGGCAGAGAGATCTCCCATGTGGTTGGAGAGGATGATGTAGCGGTGCGTCGTCACAAGGCCGCCGATGCGGCAGCTGGCGTCTGTAAACGCCTTCTCCCGGATGATGCTGCCCGCGGTATATTTCTCTGTCAGTCCCTCCGCCAGATTCACATCCCGCACGAACATGGCAAGGCCGGGATAGATGTCGTTCATAGTCTTCTGCAACAGCGGGATGTCCAGCCCGGAAGGAGCGTCGTGCTTCTCTTCTCCGTCCTGCAGCGTTCTGTTCTCGTTGTCTGTCATCGTTCCTCATCCTCCAGAAGCGCGATGGCTTGTTTATACTTCTCCACTCTCGTCAGCGCTTTCTCGTCCACCACATCCAGCCGGGTCAGATCGCTGTTATGGCGCAGGTCCGCAAGTTTCACCCGTCTGGCAATGGGATTGCCCCGCAGCGCGGCCACATAGTCCAGATAGGGCACGCCTTTCGCGTGTGTCATCAGGGCGATCGCCTCCAGCACGTCATCGGGAAAGCCCATGGCGCGCAGATCCTCCAGCGTATAGGGCGTATCCTCCACCACGTCATGCAGCAGCGCAACGACGGTCGACTTCTCGTCCGTCATCTGTTCGGCCAGATGAAAGGGATGAAACACGTAAGGCAGGCCACTCTTGTCGGTCTGTTCTTTATGGGCCGCAAAGCAGAGCTTCATGGCTTCTTTGGTCAAAGCTGTATACAGCATTTCTCAGCCTCCCAGCAGGCTCTGGTCGTAAGCAAACAGTGCTTCGTTGATCTCAAAGATGTTATATCTGCCTCTCTCGATATAGTAGCGGATGATCAGGTCAAAGCGGCTGCTGCGGGAGAGCGCATAGCCCGCCTTGTTCAGAAGATCCTCTGTATCGCGCATGCTCAGCTCCAGCGCAATGGCAAAGGCGATCGCCGTCGGCTTGCTGGGGCGGTACTGCACGTCCTTCCGGATCTTGGAAAAAAGCTTACGGTCCACATTGGCCTTTTTATAGCACTGGGCGTCCGTCATGCCGCTCTCATCGATCTTTCGCAGCAGCATCTGCTGAAAGCTCTCGTCGATCTGCTCGAAGAGCCAGTCCAGATCGTCAGGGGCGTACGCAGCATCGTCGGCCGCAGGTACCGTCGGCGCCCCGACTGCCTGAGAGTAGGCCGGTCGGCTTTCGCGCGGCGGCTTCCCGGGCATTTTGGCATGAGATGCGGGCGCAGCCGGTTCCGGAAAAGCAGAGAAGAAAGCCGTGTCATCCAGATCCTCGAAGGCAGCTGCATCCGGTCGAATCGACGCTTCCGGTTCAGCCGATGCAGCCCCTTGGCTAAAGCCCGTGAAGTCCTCGCCGCTCGAAAAGCCGCTGAAGGACGCGCCCTGGTATTCGTGATCCCAGGCGGAATCCGAAGTTTCGAAGAGGCCGGGATCTTCATCCTTTCCTTCGCGCTGACCAAAGGCCGCGGTTTCCTCCGGTTCCGGCCGGTTATAGCTGTATCTCCTCCTGCGGCGGAAGCCGAAAGTCTTCTCTTTCTCGTCAACGTAATGATCGTCGATGTATTCCTGCAGATCCGGGAAGAGCCTGCGGCCTTCCAGCAGGCTGTCAGAACCGTAAAGAACGAGATAGACCGAGAGCTCATGCTCCAGCACAAAGGCCGTAATGCAGTCTGTGGCAACATGGAGCGCCTTTCTCAGGGGATAGCCGAAGGCGCCGCCGGAAATCAGCGGGAAAGCGATGCTCTCGCACTGCAGGGACTCGGCCGTCTCCAGCGCATTGTTGTAGCAGCGCCGCAGCGCGGCCTCCTCCCCCAGAAAGCCGCCTTTCCAGACGGGGCCAACCGTGTGCAGCACATAGCGGCAGGGCAGCGCGAAGCCCAGCGTCACCTTGACTTCGCCGACTTTGCAGCCCCCCAGCGCTTTACACGCCTCCTTGAGCCGCGGCCCCGCGGCCTTGTGGATCGCGCCGTCCACGCCGCCGCCCCCCAGCAGAGAGGGTGAGGCCGTATTGACGATCGCATCCACTTCCATGCGGGTGATATCTTCTCTTATGATCTGAAAAGGCATAAGAAGCCCTCCCGTCAGTCGATTCTGTCTCCGTTGCCGTAGACTTCGCAGAAGCGGGCCGCAAAGGACGGCTCCTCCCCCGCGGCGTAAAGATGGGAAACATCCCCCACCTGAGACGCACGAAAAGAGGCGATGCCGGGCCGGCGCTCCTCGGAATAGATCACCGTCACCGAACTCGGCGCCATGCACAGCCCGTGCCAGAGCGGCATAGGAGAAGAATTCATCAAATGGCTCATCAGTACGCAGGAGACGCCGAAATGGCAGAAAAAGGCCAGCGTTTCGGTGTTTGGCCGCTCTGCACGGTAAAGCAAACCGTCCCGAACATAGCCGTGCGCCGCGAGCAGCGCGTCAAAGGCCGCGCAGACGCGGTCATATTCCTCCCCCACGCCGCCTTCCCGGAAGATCTCATTTTCTTTCCAGGCCTCCGGCAGCAGGAAACGGGGATCCTGCAGCCAGTCCTGTGGCAGCCAGTCCCAGGAGATGCGGGGGCGTTCGGAATCCGGGCGATGAATGCGCGGCGAAAACTCCTGCAGCCATTCGCAGACCTGTGCAATACGCCCTGCTTGTTCCAGCGTCGGCGCGGCCGTGGCCTGCGCCCGGCCCAGCGGCGAGACAAAGTATTCCGTTATGTCCATGGGGGCAATCCGCTCTGCGAGCAGCGCGGCCTCCCGTTTTCCGACTTCGGTCAGATTTTCTTTTTCATAGTCCGGATCGCCATGCCGGATCAGCAGCAGTTTCAAGACGGATTCCTCCCCTTTTTGTTCCTTTTCAGCATAACACATACAGCGAAAGATTGCCAGAAAAATAGTAAAGGCAGCACCCTTCCGGGTGCTGCCTTCAATCATTTTTAGTAGTAGCGCTTGTTCTTGTTCTTGCGTGCCGCCTCAGACTTTTTACGACGCTTCACGCTGGGGCTCTGATAATACTCTTTCTTTCTCAGATCTGCCAGGACGCCGGACTTGGCGCAGCTGCGCTTAAATCTTTTCAGAGCGTTGTCCAGAGACTCGTTTTCCTTGACGTAGATTTCAGACATTTATTTCCCTCCCTCCAACACGTCTTGCGACGTTCAAGGGCCAAATCATTGGCTGTTTAACAGCGATATTATACAGGTTTCGGCCCCGCTTGTCAAGGTTTCCTGTGATATTCAAAGGAAATCTTTTTTGTAACCTTTGGAGCAGAGCATAACAGACTCCGCTCCGAAGGGTCGCTTACTTGGCGGGCTTGAGGATCAGGTTCACCAGCTTGTTCTTGACCACGATGGTCTTCACAAGCTGCATGCCTTCCATCTGACGCTGGATCTTCTCCTCGGCGCAGGCCGCGGCCACGACGGCGTCATCGGCAGAGTCTACGGGCACCTTGATGGTGGCGCGCAGCTTGCCGTTGACCTGGACGGCCATTTCCTTGACGGCGTCCACGGTCTTGCTCTCGTCGTACTTGGGCCAGTCCATCTGCATGGCCATCTTGCCGTACCTGGCAGCAAAGCCTTCCAGCTCCCACATCTCCTCAACGATATGCGGAGCGAAGGGGCTGAGCATGAGCAGCAGGTACTCCAGATCGCCCTTGGTGAGGCCCTTGGCGTAGAACTCGTTGACCATGGTCATGAGCGCCGCGATGGCGGTGTTCATCTTCAGGTTCTCGATATCGTCGCCGACCTTCTTGATGGTCTTGTGGATGATCGCCTCATTCTCCGGGGAGACGGCGTAATCGTCCCTGGCCAGATCCATCAGGTTCCAGACGCGGTCCAGGAAGCGCTTGGAGCCCTTCACAGCCTCGTCAGACCAGGTGGCGGTCTTCTCAAAGTCGCCGATGAACATGATGTAGACGCGCATGGTGTCCGCGCCGTAGGCCTTGACCACGTCGTCGGGATTGACCACGTTGCCCAGGGACTTGGACATCTTTACAGAGGGGCGCTGGGCCATGCTGCCGTACTTGGCAATCCAGGCCTGCTTCTCCTCCTCATCCTTTGCGTAGCCCACATAGTGCGGGTTGCGGCCCAGGATCATGCCGTGGGAGGTGCGCTTAGCGTAGGGCTCCTTGGTGTGCACGGCGCCGATGTCATAGAGGAACTTATGCCAGAAGCGGCTGTAGAGCAGGTGGAGCGTGGTGTGCTCCATGCCGCCGTTATACCAGTCGACGGGGCCCCAGTACTCTTCGGCTTCCTTGGACACGAACTCCTTGTCGTTGTGCGGGTCCATGTAGCGCAGATAGTACCAGCAGGAACCGGCCCAGTTGGGCATGGTATCGGTCTCGCGTTTGGCGGGGCCGCCGCAGTGGGGACAGGTGGTGTTGACCCAGTCGGTCATCTTGGACAGCGGGCTCTCGCCGTCGTCGGTAGGCTCATAGCTCTCCACGTTGGGCAGCAGGAGCGGCAGCTCGCTCTCATCCAGCGGCACCCAGCCGCACTTGGGGCAGTTCACCAGAGGAATGGGCTCGCCCCAGTAACGCTGACGGGTAAAGACCCAGTCGCGCAGCTTGTAGTTGACCTTCTCCTTGCCGAAGCCCTGCTCCATGACGTATTTCTTCATGGCGGGGATGGCCTCGGCCACGGTCATGCCGTTGAGGAAGTCAGAGTTGACCATGACGGCCTTATCGTCCTTGGCGACGAAGGCTTCCTTGGTCACGTCGCCGCCGGCGACGACTTCGACGATGGGCAGGCCAAACTTGGTGGCGAAGTCCCAGTCGCGCTGGTCATGGCCGGGAACGCCCATGACGATGCCGGTGCCGTAGCCCATGAGGACGTAGTCGGAAACGAACATCGGCAGCACCTTGTGGGTCACGGGGTTCATGACCTCGATGCCCTCCAGGCGGACGCCGGTCTTCTCCTTGTTGAGCTCGCCGCGCTCGAAGTCAGACTTGCGGGAGGCGGCCTCCTGATAAGCAACCACTTCGTCCCAGTTGGTAATGCGATCCTTCCAGGAATTGAGCAGCGGGTGCTCCGGGGAGATGACCATGTAGGTCGTACCGAAGAGGGTGTCAGCGCGGGTGGTGTAGACCGTGATATCGTCAGGCGTGTTGGTCTTGAAGGTGACCTCGCAGCCGTAGGAGCGGCCGATCCAGTTCTTCTGCTGGACCTTGACGCGCTCGATATAATCCAGATCGTCCAGATCGTCGATCAGGCGGTCGGCATACTTGGTGATGCGCAGCATCCACTGGCTCTTCTCCTTGCGGATGACCGGGCTGCCGCAGCGCTCACACACGCCCTCGACCACTTCTTCGTTGGCCAGGCCGCACTTGCAGCTGGTGCACCAGTTGATGGGCATGGTGGTCTTGTAGGCCAGGCCCTTCTTGAACATCTGCAGGAAGATCCACTGGGTCCACTTGTAGTACTTGGGATCGGTGGTGTCCACGCAGCGGTCCCAGTCGAAGCCGTAGCCCAGCATCTTGAGCTGGCGGGTAAAGTTTGCGATGTTCTCCTTCGTCACAATGGACGGATGGATGTGGTTCTTGATGGCGAAGTTCTCGGTGGGAAGGCCGAAGGCGTCATAGCCGATTGGGAAAAGAACATTGTAACCGTCCATTCTCTTCTTGCGGGTGACGATGTCGATCGCGGTGAAGGGGCGCGGATGGCCCACATGCAGGCCCGCGGCGCTGGGGTACGGGAACTCGATCAGGCCGTAGAACTTGGGCTTGGGGCTGCCCGTAACGGCCGCATAGGGCTTGCTTTCTTCCCACTTATCCTGCCATTTCTTCTCAATGGCAGCAAAATCGTATTTCAATGGTATCATTTCCTCTCATCAGATAATTATGATATTTTATCAGCTTTGCCTCCCCTGCCAAGGGGAGGTGCCCCAAAGGGGCGGAGGGGTTTGACTAACAACCCCTCAGTCAGCTCCGCTGACAACTCCCCTTACACAGGGGAGCCACTCCATAGCCCCTGTAATCAGGGGCGAGGAAGGGATGAGAGGGCCACCTCCTCAGAATCGGACCAGAGGCGCTCCAGATTGTAGAACTTTCTGGCCTCGTCCGTGAAGACGTGAACGATCACGCTGCCGAAGTCCATCAGCACCCAGATATCGGAGCGCAGACCTTCGCGGCGGATGGGCGGCTCCCCGGCCTCGGAGAGTTCCTTGTCCACCTCGTCCACCAGCGCCTTGATATGGGTGGAGGAGGTGCCGTTGCAGATGACAAAGTAGTCAGCCAGTACGGTCTGTTCCGCGGTTTTCAGGATCTTGATGTCTTTTGCCTTCTTTTCGTCCAGCGCGTGGGCGGCGACGGCGGCAATCTGTTCGGGAGTGAGCATGTTTTTACCTCCTCAATCTTCGTCGCGGCTGTACCAGCGGTACGCCTCGACCGTATCGCGATAGGCTTCCCCGCCATCCGCGCGGATGTGCTCCAGGCTCATCCCCAGAGCGGCGGCGAGCGCCTCGTCGATGTCCACATAGGCAAGCTTCCGGATCCTGTCCACGCCGGGGAAATCCCGCGTGGGCTCGATATAATCCGCAAGCCAGATGATTTTTTCCAGCATCGTCATGTCCGGCTTGCCGGTGCAGTGCCAGCGGATGGCCTCCGCCACCTCGTCCTCCACACCGAAAAGATCCCTCGCCATGGCGGCGCCTGTCTTGGCGTGCAGGATGCGGGGGCTTGCAAGCTCGTCATGATCGTTGATAATACCATATTTTTCGCAGATCTGCAACTGCTCTTCAAACTTAAATTTTTTCGCCATGTCGTGCAGGATCGCAGCCTCCGCCGCCCGCTCCGGGTCTTCGCCCCAGTAGACGGCCAGCATCACGGCTTCGTTCTCGCAGCCGGCCACATGGGCGATGCGCTTGGGCTTCAAATAGGCGTAGGCCTTCTCCCGCAGCCAGCTCAGCTCCGGCTGGGCGTCGTAATAGCGATGGCGGATGATTTCACTGTAGACCGCATCGTCCAGCATATCTGAGCCCAGGCGGCGGCGCAGGCGCTCCCGGATGATGTGGGAATGCAGCGGCAGCGGCTCATGGGGCAGCAGGGCCACCGTGGCGTCATACTTCTGCCGCAGGTACTCCGCGTGCGCCTCCAGCGTCGGGCGCTCATCCTCCTCACGCGGGAGGACCGCCAGCACGCACTCCTTCATCAGGTATTCGAACCGGTACCAGTCCTCGAAGCCCAGGAACATGTCCGTCCCCAGCAGAAAGATCAGCTGATCGTCCGGATATTTCTCCCGCAGGGCTGCCACGGTGTCAGCGCTGTAGCAGCGCCCCTTGCGCCCCAGCGTCACGTCCGATACTTCCGCATGCGGGATCTCCCGGAAGGCGATGCGGCAGAGTTCGAGCCGCACCTCGATGGAGGGGCTCCCCTCCTCCAGCTCCTTATGGGGCGGCAGGGCGTCCGGCACCACGAGAAACAAGTCCGGGTGCAGCAGCTCACTCACCGTCTGCGCGGCGGCCACATGCCCCAGATGGGGCGGGTTGAAGGTGCCGCCGTAAAGAATGATTCTCATGCTTTCTTCTTTTTATCCTTCGGCAGCTCGATTTTCGGCTCCTTCTCGTTCCGCTTGTACAGAACGAACTTGGTGCCGATCACCTGCACGGCCTCCGCGCGGCAGGCCTCGGAAAGCGCGTCGCAGGCCTCTCTCGCGGTGAGCATGGAGTTTTCCAGCACGCGGCCCTTCACGAGCTCGCGGGCCTTCAGCGCGGCGTCCACGGAGGCGATCAGGTTGTCGTTGATGCCGCCCTTGCCGACCTGGATGATGGTGTCCTCCGCCGCGGCCAGCCCACGGAGATAGGAACGCTGTTTGCTTGTAATCATATAAACCCTTTCAATTATCTCGTGTCGCGAAGCGACACCTCAATTATTCATTATTCAGTTTTCACTGTTATCTCTTGAACAGTGCCTGCACAAAAGTCTCCGCCTGGAAGGGAATCAGATCGTCGATGCCCTCGCCGACGCCCACATACTTGACAGGCAGCTTGAGCTCGTTGGCAATGGCGAAGACAATGCCGCCCTTGGCCGTGCCGTCGAGCTTCGTGAGCACGATACCGGTGAGACCGGAGGTCTCCAGGAACTGCTTTGCCTGAATCAGGCCATTCTGCCCGGTGGTGGCATCCAGCACCATGAGCGTCTCCACGTCCGCCTCAGGAAGCTCCCGGTCGATGATGCGGCGGATCTTCGCAAGTTCGTTCATCAGGTTCTGTTTGTTGTGCAGGCGGCCGGCGGTGTCGATGATGATCACGTCGCTGCCCCGGGCCTTGGCGGCGCAGATGCCGTCATACACCACAGCGGCGGGGTCGCTCCCCTCCTCATGCCGCACCAGGTCGGCGCCGGAGCGCTCCGCCCAGATGCCGAGCTGCTCGGCCGCGGCAGCGCGGAAGGTATCGCCCGCGACGAGCAGGACCTTCTTGCCCTGCTCCTTGAGCTGATGGGCGAGCTTGCCAATGGTGGTCGTCTTGCCCACGCCGTTGACGCCGACCATCAGGATGACAGAGGGTTTGGTGTCCAGCTTCAGCGCCGTGTCGCCCACGTTCAGGATCTTGGAGAGCACCTTGATGAGACCCTCGCGCGCCTCGTCGCCTTTGCGGTAGCGCTCCTCCCAGGTGGCCTTGCGCATCAGATAATCCACGCGCTGCGCGGTTGCTGCGCCAACATCAGCGAGGACCAGCAGTTCCTCCAGTTCCTCGTAGAACTCCTCGCTGTCCGGCTGGTAGCCCTGGAAGAGCTCCTCCAGCTCCACCATATTCTTGCGGGTCTTGCTCAGCCCGCCAAAAAACTTATCAAAAAAGCCCATTTTTCATATACCCCCTCAGTCTGGCCTCTGGCCAGCCAGCTCCCCCGGAGGGGGAGCCAAGTTCCTCAGTCCGGCCTTCGGCCGGCCAACTCCCCCGGAGGGGGGAGCCTCATTCTTCAATCGTTTTCTGTGCCTCGGCCAGGTCCAGCTCCAGCACTGTGGACACGCCCTTCTCCTGCATGGTCACACCGTAGAGCATGTCCGCCTCTTCCATGGTACCGCGGCGGTGGGTAATGACCAGGAACTGGGTCTTATCCGCCATGCGGCGCATATAGTCGGCGTAGCGGTTCACGTTTGCCTCGTCCAGCGCGGCCTCGATCTCGTCCATGACGCAGAAGGGCGTGGGCCGGACTTTCAGAATCGCAAAGTACAGCGCGATGGCAACGAAGGCCTTCTCGCCGCCGGAGAGCAGACTGATGTTGCTGACGGCCTTGCCCGGCGGCTGCACCTTGATCTCGATGCCGCACTCCAGCACATTGTCCGGGTCCTCCAGCACCAGGGCGGCCTTGCCGCCGCCGAAGAGCTCCAGGAAGGTCTGGCGGAAGCAGCTGTCTATCTCCTGGAAGCGGGTCGTGAAGACCTCTTTCATCTCGTCGGTGATCTCCCTGATGATGCCCAGCAGCTCCGTCTTGGCTTTCTGCACGTCGTCCCGCTGCTCCGTAAGGAACTGATAGCGGGTGTTGACGCGCTCATATTCCTCGATGGCTCCCAGGTTTGGCGTGCCCAGCGCGCTGATCTGACGGCGCAGCTCCGCGATCTCCTTGTTGGCCTTCTGCAGGTTCTCCACGGGCTGGCGCAGGGCGTTGGCCGCGCTGTGGCTCAGCTCGTAGTTCTCCCAGAGCTTGTCCAGGATCTGCTTTTCCTCCATCTCTGCGCTGAGTTTTTTCTGCTCGATGCGCGCAGCCTGGCGTTCCAGATCCAGAATGTCCGCGTTGCGGCTCTGGGCGTCCTTCTCAGCCCGGGTCCGCTTTCCCTCCAGCTCCAGCTTCTGGCGGCTGATGTCGGATATCTCCTCCCGGATCCCGGCGGCTTTTTCCCGGATCGCGGCAAGCTCTTTTTCCTTCTCACTGAGTCGCGTCTCATAATCGACGATCTGACGCTCGGCGCTCTCCACGGCGAGGCGGCGTGTATCGCTGTCCCCCGTGAGACTCTCCAGCAGCAGCTTCAGCTGCTGCGCGGCTGAACCCGTGGTGCGCTTCTCGGCCTGCAGGGATGCATCCGAGCTCTTCAGCTCGGCCTGATCCTCCAGCGCCATATCCAGCTGATAACGGACTGCAGCCAGGCTGTTTTTCGCCTGATCCAGCTCATCCTGTGTCTTTTTCTCGTTCTCGGCAGCTTTCACACGCTGCTTTCTGAGCTTTTCCAGCTCATTTGCGCGGGAAAGGATACCTGTGTTGTGGGCGCTGCTGCCGCCCGTCATGGAGCCGCCGGCATTGATCATCTGCCCGTCCAGGGTCACGATGCGCAGCCGGTTGCCGTTATTCCTGGAAATCCGCACCGCGTCGGCCAGCGTCTCCGCCACCACCGTGCGGCCCAGCAGATTCAGAAAGATCTGCTCATACTTCGGATCATACTTTACCAGATCGAACGCGACGCCCACGAAGCCGGGGTCCCGTTCCGGCGCATCCTTCATCAGCGTGCCGCGGATCGTGTCAATGGGCAGGAAGGTGGCGCGGCCCGCGTCCATGCGCTTGAGCATTTCGATGGCGTAGCGGCCGTCGTTCTGGCTGTCGATGACGATATTCTGTGCCGCGGCGCCAAGCGCGGTCTCGATGGCAAGGGCGCACTCCTCATCCGCGCGCACCAGATTGGCCACCGGGCCGTGGACGCCGCGCAGATTGCCGTGACCCGACTCCCGCATGACGGTCTTGACCGCGCGTGAATAGCCCTCGTAATCCTTCTCCATCTCCGAGAGCATGTGGATCCGGGAATCCATGCTGCGCCCTTCGACGGTCAGCCCGCTCAGCTTTTCCGAGAGCTGATTGACCTTGTCCTCCCGGTTTTTGAGCTTCATGCGGCAGCCTTCCAGCACATTGTTGTTCTGGCGGGTTTGATCGGCAAGTTCCAGCAGATCGGCGTCGATCTGCGCGATGCGCTCTTCGTTCTCTTTGATGCTCTGGCGGATCTCGTCCACCCGGCTCTCCTGCTCGGCAATGTCGCGGAGCATACGGTCTCTCGCGTCGCTGCTGCTCTTGACGTTTGCGCGCAGCACCGCCGCCTCGGACTCGCAGGCGGAAGCCGCCGTCTCCACAGCGCTCAGACGTTCCCGCGCCTGCTCGCTCTCGATGTCCTTCTGGTGCATGCGCTCCGTAATGCTGCCGGAAGAGGCGTACAGCGCTTCCAGTTCCGCCTTGGCCTTTTCCAGCGCAAGGCTCGCCTGTTCATACTCGCTCTGGATCACCGAAGCCTGGGCATGCAGTTTGTCCAGTGTGCTCATCCAGGCCGAGATCTCCTTTACCCGCAGTTCGTCGCGCAGGACCAGGTATTTTTTTGCCGTATCGCTCTGCTTTTTCAGCGGCCCTACCTGCAGCTCCAGCTCATCGATCTTGTCATTGATGCGAAGCAGGTTCTCTTCGGTCTTTTCCAGCTTGCGCTCGGCCTCCTCCTTCCGGTAACGGAAGCGGGAGATGCCGGCGGCCTCCTCAAAGACCTCGCGCCGATCGGTGGATTTGTTGGAGACGATCTCGGCGATACGACCCTGGCCGATGATGGAATAGCCGTCGCGCCCAAGGCCTGTGTCCATCAGCAGGCTGTGGATATCCTTGAGGCGCACCGCCTCGCGGTTGATGTAATACTCACTCTCACCGCTGCGGTAATAACGGCGGGTCAGCATGATCTCCGAAGCGTCACTGTCGAAAATATGGGCGGCGTTGTCAATGATCAGCGAGACCTGGGCAAAGCCCAGGGCATTCCGCTTTTCCGTGCCGCCGAAGATCACGTCCTCCATCTTGGCGCCGCGGAGGGCCTTGGAGCGCTGCTCGCCCATGACCCAGAGGATGGCGTCCGAGATGTTGGACTTGCCGGAGCCGTTCGGCCCCACGATCGCCGTGATGTCTTTTTCAAATGTCAGCCGGGTCTTGTCCGCAAAGGACTTGAAGCCCTGGATTTCCAATGCTTTTAAATACATAGACTACCATTATCCCTTGAAAGCCCGGCGAAACGACACGTGCTCTCAGGGATTCTTTTCTTAAACTCATTGTAAAAAGGCCAGACAACGCCGAGACTTTCGGATGCCATTTGATACGCCGGAAGAACATCCGATAGCCTGGCTAACTTGCAATATGGCTCTTCCCTGTATCTCTCATGCATGCATTCACATAAGTTGACAGTGTATTTTATCACGCCAGCTTTCTCTTTTCAAGGATAAACTCTCGTACAACGCTCAAGGTATTGTTCTAACCTCTTCCGTTTTATGAGCCGACGGTTTCCGTTGGACAGGATATAATCGGAGTCCTCGTTTTCTTCCGCGCTCTTTCTCAGCTTATTCTCCCCAATGCCGAAATACCGGGCGCCTTCTTCAATTGTCAACAGATACTTTTCCCACACCGGGACTGCAAATCTTTTTAAGTATATCACCTTTCTGCTCGTTATTAATCTGATATACAACGACCTCGACTTGTGTGCACTCGCTGCTGTTTTCCTTTCGCGGAGCGCAGCAAGTTTCGGTATTGATTTGCTTTTCTTATGCCACTGGCTTCATCCCTTGTGATCTCCACGAACTCGTCATCGGCCAATCCCGTGAACGCGAGCCAGCAGAAGCCTCGCTGGTTGTTGTGCGTCGTGATCTCATCTTCCGGCAGCAGGAACGCATCCAGACTCTTTTGCAGATGTCAGCGCCCTTTTTTCTTCGTATGATCACCGCAGAAGTTTCTTTTTGTTTCGGTAACGCTCCGGCGTTTCGCCGACGATTTTCTTGAACTGGGCGGTGAAGTAGCTCTGGGAGGAATAGTTCAGATGCGATGATATTTCGGGCAGGCCCAGTTCCGTGTGCTCCAGCAGGAAGCGTGCCTCGGCAATCTTTTCCCGCTGCACATACTCGACGACGCCGACGCCCATCTCCTCCCGAAAGCGCAGGGACAGGCTGCGGCGGCAGAGATTGCAGTGCTCTGCCAGATCCTCCACGCCGAAGGACTCGTGCAGGTGAACGGAGATGTAGTTCAGCGCCTTCCGAACCGGCGGCGTGATCCGCTCGGGCAGACGGCTGTTGGCCACTTTTTCGCAGAAATCCATGGCCATGCCCAGGATGAGCCGCTCGAATTCCGATTGCCCGGTCAGCAGATCCATGCGCTGGCAGTATAGATCACTGAGCAGGAAGGCCGTCTCCTCCGAAAGCCCCCCTTCCATGGCAGCCCGGCTTGCCAGGGTGGCGAAGCTGATAAAAGAATATTGCCGCTGCCGCTGCGGATCGAGCGACATGGCGCCGACGCTGCCGCCCGTCGGACTGGTCAAAGCTTTCAAAAGCAGGTCGGAGCGCCCCAAGCGGATCGCCTGCCGGAAGGCGGCCTCGTAGCCAAGCTTGGTATGCTCACCGGCCTCCTCCCGCTGATGAAACTGCATGGCCGACAGGCGCCTCTCGCTGTATGGCCGGTTGCTCACATTATCGTTGAACAGGATGTTCTCCTCCGCAATGGCCTGACCGGTAAAAAGCTGAGCCAGCAAAGCCACATAGGCGCGCATCTGCGGAAGCGTCATCACCGACGCGAGCATGGCGGCGTCGCAGTACTGCTGCATCCGATCCGGCAGAACTGTGTCGACGCACATTTCCATCAGCTCTCTGCGGCTGTGGCGGTAAGGGCTGACAAGACCGATGATCAGGTAATGATCGGCATCGGCCTGAACGACCCCGACGAAAAAACTGTTGTTGATAAAGCTGATGAGCGGATGCAGCGCATCCCGCTTCTGCAGGCGAAAATCCTGGATCACCAGGGCATTCATCTCCGGCCGTACGCTGTCCCGAAAAACCTCCGGCCAGGACTGCAGAAAGCGGCCCGCCCCGTCCACCAGCGACAGGGGAAGCTGCTGCAGCGCGTACATCCGGCTGCAGATGTTCAGAATACCGTTCACAGGCCAGCCCTCCTTTCACTTTTTAGATTATATCACAAAATTGTTATTTAAGTCCATATTTTTGTATACTACTGTTCGCGCTTCTGCTATCTTTAAATCAGAAACAAACCCCGCGAAAAAAATAAAGGAGCGAACAGCAATGGCAAGAAAACCTCTCGGCCTGGATAAGATGGGTATCCAGAAAACCATGCGCTTCGGCGACTACCTCGCTGATGGCGGCGGTCAGTTTGCCCTCAACGGCATCAGCGGCCTGATCAGCGCGATCACCTACTTCTACACGGACAAGGTCGGCGTTTCCGCCCTGATGGCCGCAAACGTGCTGCTGGCGGCAAAGGTCTGCGACGCCTTTACCGACCTGATCATGGGCAAGATCCTGGACAACGGCAAGAGCCCCAAGGGCAAGTGCCGCCCCTGGTTCCTGCGCATGGCCATCCCGGCCCTCATCGCCATTGTGGCCCTCTTCACCGTACCCAAGGGCCTGACCGGCATCGGGCTCGCAGCCTATCTGTTCTTCACCAACATCTTCGCCACGGCCATCGTCTCCACGGCGATCGCCATCCCCTACGGAGCGATCATGGTCATGCGCACCAAGAGCATTGAGGAACGCAACACCATGGGCATCTTCCGCGCGGCCATGGGCTATATCATCGGCATGATCATCGCCATCGCCCTGGTGCCCATCACCAACGCCCTCGGACCCAACGGCGTGGCGGATCAGGCAGCCTACATCAAGTTTGCCGTGGTCGTCGGCGTACTGAGCGCGATCTTCCTCTTCGTCCTCTACAAGAAGAGCAAGGAGACCGCGGCCATGGAGGAGAAACCGGACGACGGCCTGCCCTTCATGGACGCCATCGGCAAGCTCTTCAAGAACAAGTACTGGGTCATTGTCCTCGTCGCCAACCTCTTCGTGCAGATCATCTACGCCGTGTCCGGCGCGGCCGGCACCTACTACGCCAAGTGGATCCTGGGCAACGACAACCTGATCGGCATCATGGGCGCGGTTGGCCTGATCCCCACCTTCGTGGGCTTTGCCGTAGTCGGTCCCATGACCAAGAAATTCGGCGTCCGCAAGACCCTGCTCATCGGCTTTGCCATCGGCATCATCGGCGCGGCGATCCGTGTGGTCTTCCCCGCAAGCCTCATCGTCACCCTGACCGCCGGCCTTCTGCCCAGCTTTGCCACGATCCCCATGATGTGCCTGGGCGGCACCATGAACAGCATGGCCATGGACTACAACGATTACATCTACCACAACAAGATCATCGGCATGTCTGCCTCCGCTACCAGCTTCGGCAGCAAGATCGCAGGCGGTCTCGGCGGCTCCATCATCGGCTGGATCCTGGCCGCTGTGCACTATGATCCCAGCGCCGCTGCTGCCACTACCGCCGTGCGCTACGGCGTCTACAGCTTCTCCATCTACATCCCTCTGGTGGTGCTGATTGCTCTCTTTATCATCGTCAGCCGCTTTGACATTGAAGGCAAGTACGCCGACATGATGGCGCAGATCAAGGCCCGCAATGAGGCTGAGGCTGCCGCCGAATAAAGAAAACAGGTAACCGTGCCCGCAGGGCTTTGCTCTGCGGGCCTTTTCAAGAAGGAGATACTTATGCTTTCATTATACGATCTGACTGTTGAACAGAAAACTGCACCGCTTGGACTGGACGAAAAGCAGCCCGCTTTCAGCTGGAAGCTGAAGAGCGAGCGGCAGGGTGTTTTACAGAAATCCTATCGTCTGACGGTGTCGGATGAAAACGGGACAGTCTGGGACAGCGGCGAGGTGCAGAGCGAGCAGAGCAGCTTCGTGTGCTATGCCGGGGCAGCCTTAAAGCCCAGAACCGAATATGTCTGGACAGTGGAAATATCCGACGGCGCGGAGACCGCCAGGGCCGAGAGCCGCTTTGAGACCGGCCTTCTGGACGGCCGAGCCTTTGAGGGCTACGCCGACTGGATTACCCATCCGCTGCCCGCCGAGGAGGCGGCCAGCCCAGTCTTCACCAAGATCTTTTGTGTGGAGAAAGAGGTCAGGCGCGCCCGCCTCTACGCCACGGCTCTGGGTCTCTACGAGGCGGAAGTGAACGGGCAGAAGCTGGACGACACGTATTTTGCCCCAGGGTGGACCAACTACCACAAGCGCCTCCAATACCAGACCTACCCAGTAATGCTGACCCACGGCGTCAACGAGCTGCGCTTCACGCTGGGACGCGGCTGGTACTGCGGCAAGCTGGGCTTCGATCCCCAGCCCAACAACTACGGCGACCGGACAGCCCTGCTGGCCATGCTCTGCGTGGACTATGCAGACGGCAGCAGCGAAGTGATCGGCACCAATGAAACCTGGCAGGTCTCCACCGGAGAGATCCGCTTCTCCGAGATCTACGACGGCGAGACCCAGGATACCACCGCCAAAGAGCAGCCGCTCGGCATGGCGATCCGTTATGAGCACGGCTTCGACACCCTGGTCGGGCAGGAGAATGAGCCGGTTCGCTGCCTGATGCGCCTGGACGCCGTCAAGTCCTTCGCTACGCCCCGCGGCGAGCTGGTCTATGACTTCGGCCAGAACCTGACCGGCTGGACGGAGCTGCAGATTAGCGGCAAGCTCGGCCAGACCCTCACCCTGCACCACGCCGAGAGCCTGGACGAAAACGGCAATTTCTACACCGGGAACCTGAGCTTTGCCAGGGCCACGGACACCTATACGCTGAATGGTGAGAAGCAGATCCTGCGCCCCCACTTCACGTTCCATGGCTTCCGCTACCTCTGGGTCGAAGGCCTGGAGGAAGGCCAGGAGGCGGTCTTCACCGCCTGCCATCTGTCCACCGACCTCAGGCAGACCGGCAGCTTCGAGTGCTCCAACAAGCTGGTGAACCGCCTGCAGCAGAACATCCAATGGAGCCAGCGGGATAACTATCTGGACGTGCCCACCGATTGCCCCCAGCGCAGCGAGCGCCTGGGCTGGACGGGCGACGCCACGGCCTACAGCCCGACGGCGGCCTTTAACGAGAACATCCTGCCCTTTATGAAGAAGTGGCTGCGGGATCTATACAGCGAGCAGAATCCCAACATCGGCATGCCCCAGGTGGTGCCCAACATCATGGGCGTGGGGCAGACCGGCGCGGCCTTCTGGGGCGATGTGGCGACCGTGCTGCCCTGGACGCTGTATCAGGTCTACGGCGACAGGCGGGTGCTGGCCGATCAGTTTGACAGCATGAAGATCTGGGTGGACTTCATCACCGCCCAGTGCGGCGAAAACGGCCTGTGGCAGACCGGATTCCAGTACGGCGACTGGCTGGGGCTGGACGCGGAAGTCAACGCCCTGAACGAGCCCCGCAAGGGCGCCACGGAGGACTACTTCACCGCCAACGCCTGCTACCTCTGGAGCCTGCAGATCGTGGCCGATACGGCAAAACTGCTGGGCAAAAAAGAGGAAGAGGCCAAATACCGCGCTCTCCGGGAGAAGGTAATGGCCGCTTTTCGTGCCGAATACGTGACCGTCACCGGCCGGCTCGTGTGCGAGACGCAGACCGCCATGGTGCTGGCGCTGCATCTTGGATTGGTGGAGGAGAAGCATCTCGAGCGCATCGCCGCCATGCTCAAGACCAATATCGACGCCCACAAGACCCATCTGGTCACGGGCTTTATCGGCACCCCCTACGCCTGTCTTACCCTCTCGGACAACGGCATGCACGAGCTGGCGGGCAAGCTCCTCTTGCAGGAGCAGAACCCCAGCTGGCTGTATGAGGTCAGGATGGGTGCCACCACGATTTGGGAGCGTTGGGACTCCATTATGCCGGACGGCCGCTTCAACCCCGCCAATATGAACAGCCTGAACCACTATGCCTACGGCTCCATCGGCAACTGGCTCTATACCAAGCTGGCCGGGCTGGAACTTCTGGAGCCGGGCTATAAGAAGTTCTCC
>Ga0310697_10000805_pt1 | contig 39701 bp, 44 predicted proteins | sample 172DNAGHGlowgp2_FD_203883 | JGI IMG/M metagenome (GOLD analysis project Ga0310697, IMG submission 203883) | Sheep rumen microbial communities from Palmerston North, Manawatu-Wanganui, New Zealand - 1728 DNA GHGlow gp2 (v2) (version 2) | ecosystem: Host-associated > Mammals > Digestive system >...
GTATTTACGCATATTGGAGAACAAGGGCGCGATAACTGCCCATTGCTCGTCTGTTAAATCTGTTTCGTATTTTTCTCTCATAATGCACTTACTATACCACTTTTTTACTGTGAACACACGCTCTTAGAAAAGATATTTTATTCCGCTTTGTTTCATTATGGCGTTTGCCGTGTGTTTGAATTTAATCTTGCTGTCCACTGTAAAATTGTTGTTCGTGATTGGGCTGTGATAAATATCGCGGTCGCCCTTTCCGTGTCGCACAATTTTGGGAAAATCTGCCCACTTTTTGCGGCAAAAAAAACGCCCGTTTAAAGGCGATATCAATCCGATTGATTTGTCACGTCGCGGGTTGAACGACTTTGCCTATGAGTTCGCGAATATTCTTCAAGCCCTGCCCGCGCAGATAAGTTTCCAAGTCATCGGCGATTTTCATTGTGACAGACGGTTCGGCGAAGTTTGCGGTTCCGACGGCGATGGCAGAAGCTCCCGCCAAGAAAAACTCCGCCGCGTCCGCTACCGAACGAATGCCCCCCATGCCGATTATCGGAATTTTGACGACTTGCGCTGTTTGCCAGACCATGCGCACGGCGACGGGTTTAATCGCGCCGCCCGACAGCCCGCCCGTCAAGTTGCCGAGGGTCGCCCGCCGCGTGTTGATGTCGATTTCCATGCCCATGAGCGTGTTTATCAGCGACAGGCAATCCGCGCCCGACGATTCGACTGCGCGGGCAATAGCGGTGATGTCCGTGACGTTCGGGCTTAGCTTGACGATAACGGGCTTGCGGGTCGCCCTCTTTGCCGCGCTCGTGACTGCCGCCGCCTGCCGTTCGTCCGTGCCGAAGATTATTCCGCCGTCCTTGACGTTGGGGCAGGAGATGTTGAGTTCAATCGCCGCCACGCCGTCCGTGTCAAGCATTTTGGCAAGCGTGCCGTAATCTTCGACGCTTGAGCCGCTGACGTTGACGATGACGTTCATTTTGTCTTTGATTCGCGGCAGAATTTTTTCAAGGAAAGTTTCAATGCCGGGATTCTCCAAGCCGATGGCGTTTAGCATACCTGCGGGCGTTTCGGTGATTCGAACGCCGTCATTGCCCCTGCGCGGCTTGAGCGTGATACATTTGACCATGACGCCGCCGAGCCGTTTAAGGTCGACAAAGTTTTCAAATTCCTCGCCGAAGCCGAACGTGCCCGACGCGGCGAAAATCGGCGTATTGAGTTTGAGCCCGCAAAGTTCCGTTTGCAAGCATAAATTATCCAATCGAGTCACCTCCGGAAGCGGTTGGCGTCTTTTTGATTTGTTCGTGGAAAAAGAAGTTGACGATGACGGGCGGCGCGTTAAAGTCGCGTTGCAAGTAGTCGCGGTTGCGCACGTATTCCAAGCCGTTGCGCGCGGCGTAGTCGGCGACGATTTTGTTGAGTTCAAACCAATAGCGCGGATTCTTGCGCCGATAAATTTCGTCGTAGAGCGGCAAGAGTTGCGGATACTTTTCTTTGACGTAAGCAAAGATCCTCGGCTTGAAGTTCCCGCGCAGATTCAAATTCTCCAGCCAAACGAGATTGCAAAAATCCTTCGCCGCGTCGATTATCGCGGGCACGTCGGTAATGCCGGGGAAAATCGGCGAAATGAAACACGTCGTCCTTATTCCCGCCGCGTGCAGAGTTTTCATAGCCGCGAGTCTGCGCGCAATCGAAACGGCGTCGTCCATGTCGTCCTTAAAGTTTTCGTCGAGGGTGTTTATGCTGAAGCCGACGCGAACATTTTTAAACGTCCGAATCAAGTCCAAGTCGCGCAGAATCAAATCGGATTTCGTCTGCAAGCTCAAATGAATGTCGACGCCCTGAAACGTTTCGAGAAATGCGCGGGTGCGACGATAAGTTTCCTCTTGCGGGTTGTAGGGGTCGGTGACCGAGCTCATGAAGAAACTTTTGCCGGCGTAGCGTTGCGGGTTATTAATGGCGTCCCAGATTTTCACGTCAAGGAAGGTGCCCCACTCTTCGGCGTGCCCCGTGAATTTTTTCATGAAGCAGGCATAACAATACTTACAAGCGTGCGTGCAACCGACGTAAGGGTTAACGGCGTAGTCACAGACGGGCAAGTTCGACTTCGTGACGACGCTTTTGACTTCAACGGTGCGAATTACCGGATTCAATTAAAAGACCTCTTTCGCGTCGAAAACGGGGCCGTCCTTGCAAACCTTCCTGCGCCCGTTGGCGGTGTCAATCGAACAGCTGAGACACGCGCCAAGCCCGCAAGCCATGCGTTTTTCAAAGGAGACCTCGCAGGGGATATTTTTTTCGGTGGCAAGTTTGGCGACGCCGCGCATCATAATTTCGGGGCCGCAAGTCAAAATCGCCGCGTAGTTTTTGTTTGCAAGGATATCGGGCAACGCGTCCGTGACGAAGCCGTATTTGCCTATAGAGCCGTCGTCCGTCGTCAAAAAAATTTCTTCGGCGCACGGACGGAATTCCGCTTGCCAAAAGTCGACTTCGCCGGCATTGCGTCCGCCCATGAGCACATCAGCTGAAAATTGTTCAGCCGCGCAGAGCAGAGGAGCCAGGCCCATGCCGCCGCCGACCAACAGGACTTTGCCGCCGCGAGGAGTGTAGCCGTTGCCGAGCGCACCCAAAATGTTCAAGCGTTCGCCCGCCCGCCGCCGCGACAAAAATTCGGTGCCGCGCCCTACCAAGCGATAAAAAATTTTTACCTTGCCGCCCGCTGTTGACGCAACGCCGAACGGTCGCCGCAACGTGAATTCGTCCGAAATTTTTACTTGCACGAACTGACCTGCCTTTGCCTGCGCGGCGAGATCGGGCGCGTCGAAAATCAATCGGAAAATTTTATCGGCAACCGCGTCATTGGATAAAATTTCAACGTCAAAAGTTTTCATAACGCCGCTCCGATTTTAAAAGCCATGTCGCCGAATTCCGAACGCTCAACCATTGGACGCGAGCCGCAACCCGTCGCCCACACTTGCCCGACGTCTTGCCAGCTCATGTAGCGCACCAGCGTTTCGTAGTGATTCTTCAACGCCTCCATCGTCCAATCGGCGGAGTTCCACGCCGTCGCCATAATCATTGACTTCTTGCCGCTTAGTTTCGTCGTCCGCGAATAAAATCTGTCGACGATTGTTTTGAGTTGCGCGCTCATGCCGAAATAGTAAAGCGGCGTGACCAAAACCAACAAGTCGGCTTTAAGCATTTTGGGCATAAGCTTTTCTTCAATGGCGTCGTCGAAAATGCACGCGCCGTCCATGCCGCATTGGTCGCAACCTTGGCAAGGATGCGTATCCTCGTTCGCCGCGTCGAAAACAAAAATTTCATGACCGGCAGTCTTCGCGCCGTCGACGAACTTTTGAGCCAAGTAGCGCGATGTCGATTGCTTTTCCGAATGCGGACTGCTGTTAATCACAACGATTTTCATAATTTTGCCCCGCGATACAGACTCCTGCGCGAAGGCTTCGCTTCCTTTCGTAATTTCGTTTTTCGTCGCCGTCAAGCCGCAACCGCTGAGATAAACCGTTATCGCGCCGAGCCCGACGACTTTTAAAAAGTCGCGCCGATTCATGATTAATTACCGTAGACTTCTTTTGCCATGGGGAAGACCGCCCAAGCTTTCGGCCAGCCCGCGTAGAAACCCAGTTGCGTGATAATCTCAACCATTTCGGCTTTCGTGACGCCGTTGGCTTTTGCGGCGGCGAGATGATATTTCAGCGCGTCATTGAAGATGCCCGCGCCGACCAGCGTCGAGACCGTGACGATACTGCGCGAGTGCACGGAAAGGATATTGTTGCGGCTCCACACTTCGCCGAAAAGAATATCATCGTTATAGCGTGCGAATTCGGGAGCGAAGTCTCCGAGATTTTTCCTGCCCGCGTCCTGCTTGATTTTCTTGCCGACGTTGTCGAAAGTTTGAGCTGCGTCGTCGCCGTAAACTTCCTTCGCCATGGGGAAGACCGCCCAAGCTTTCGGCCAGCCCGCGTAGAAACCGAGTTGCGTAATGATTTCAACCATCTCGTCGCGCGTGACGCCGTTTTTCTTCGCCGTGGTGATGTGATACTTGAGCGCGTCGGTTATGACGCCGCTGCCGACCAACGCGCAAATCGTGACGATACTCCTGTCGTGCAAGCTGAGGATGTCGTTGCGGCTCCACACTTCGCCGAAAAGTATGTCGTCGTTGTAGCGGGCGAATTCGGGAGCGAAGTCTCCGAGCGCGTCGCGTCCCGCCGTCTGCACGATTTTTACTGCTTTGCCTTTTTCCATAGTTGCTGCCTCCGCCGTGATTAAATTCGTCGTGAACAAAATACTTGCTGCCAAGCCTACTGCCAAAAATTTTTTCGCCGCCATAGAAACGCCGCCTCCAACGAAAAATTTTTCTTGCCGCCCATTATAAAGCCTTTGCCTGAAAAAAACACTGGACACAAAAAATTTTTTATGCTATTTTAGGCGCGCCGCTCGACGAGGCAACTAATCGGGCAACCGAGCCGCAGTCGGCGAGTTCATCCGCATGGAGGTGTTCAGGTTGTACGCAATCATCAAAACCGGCGGCAAGCAATACAAAGTCGCCGAGGGCAACGAAATCATCATCGAAAAGCTTGACGCCGAGGAAGGTTCTTCGGTCACGTTCGAGGAGGTTTTGGCAGTCGGCGAGGGCGACGAAATTAAATTCGGGCGTCCGTTCGTCGCGGGCGCGAAGGTCACGGCTTCCGTCGTCAAAAACGGCAAAGGTCCCAAGCTTCGTATCTTTAAATACAAGCACAAGACCAACTACCGCCGCCGTCAAGGTCATCGTCAGCCCTTTACGAAGGTCAAGATTGAAAAAATCGAATCATGATTGACGCGGAGATTTACACGCAGAGCGACGGCAAAATTGTCGGCTTCGTCCTGCGCGGGCACAGCGAACGCGGCGACGCACGCGGGCACGGCTACAACGTCCGTTGCGCGGAAGTGTCGACGCTTTCATCTGCGGCTTACTTGGGAATCAGGCAATATCTGAATCGCGACGCGGCGGCGGAGAATCACGAACACGGCGGGCTTGGCGTCGAGCTCAAAGACGCGCCCGACGACTTGACCGAAGCCGTCTTCCGAACAATGCTTATCGGCTTGCGCGAGATTGAAAAGGTCGCGCCCAACGTCATCAAAGTCAGCATGATTGAGACGAACGCGGCGACGGAAGCGAATCTTCAAAACAAGCTCAACCGCATGAATCCGACGCCCGGTAAACCTTTGCCGCCGTTGCCCGTCAAGCAAGTCCGAATCCGCGCAGAAATTTTTCGCAACGTCGACGGTAACATCACGGGCCTTTCGATAAGCGAGCGCAACGGCAAAGTCGCCGACGAGTTTGAAATTTACCGCGCAGGCATTTGGGCGTTAAGCAAGGCGGCTGTCGCTTGCGTCAAGGATTTTCTGAAACGCGACGCGGCAGTTGAAGTCAAGCCCCGCAAGTTGGCGATTGATTTAAAAACCGCGCCCGACGACGTTACCGAAGCCGTCTTTCAAACCGCGCTTATCGGTCTGCGTGAAATCGAGAGGCAAGCTCCGCAAATCGTTCAAGTCAATGAAATTTCCCACGGAGGTGAAACTTAAATGAACTTCACGTTTGATTTACAGCGTTTCGCGCACAAGAAGGGCGTCAGCTCCACGCGTAACGGTCGCGACAGCGAATCGAAACGTTTGGGTGTCAAAGAGCAGGCGGGCACCATCGTGACGGCGGGCAGCATTCTGGTTCGTCAACGCGGCACGCACTTCCACCCCGGTCATAACGTCGGCAAGGGCAAGGACGACACCCTTTTCGCGAAAATCGCGGGCAAGGTCGCGTTCGAGCGCATGGGACGCTACAATCGCAAGATCAGCGTCTATGCCGTCGAGCAAGCGTAAAAATTTAGTTGACAACTTCAGGCGGGCGTGCTAATATACGCCTTGCGCCGAAGTGGCGGAATTGGCAGACGCAGCAGACTCAAAATCTGCCGTAGGCAACTACGTGCCGGTTCGAGTCCGGCCTTCGGCACCAATACAGAAAAACTTTTTTCCGAAATAAAATCCCCTCGTGACAAGCGGGGGGATTTTTCTTTACAGATTTACGTTTCGTGTGAATCGCTGACCGACGGCAAGCTTAAGACGTTTCGCCGCGCCGCAGGGCAACTCCAATGCTCCCCAAGCCCCGAAGCAAACGCTCATGCCCAGCCACGGCGTCAGGTCGCGCACGATTTTTTTTATGCGAAAATTTTCGTCCAGATAAATCACGTCGATGGCGAAGCGCATGAACAACATATGCACGCTGTTGCACGGCGCAAGCAACAACCCGCATCCTTCGGGCAGACGCCGACGAAACATCAGCCCGCGCAGGCGTCCGAAAAAATTATCGGCAAGTTCAACTTCAAGCGTCGCCCCGTTGATAAAAAATTTTTCCATGCGCATCACCTTGAAATCTTCGCCAAAGCCAAGAGCGCAAGCCCGACCGCCAGCATGACGAACAGAATCGGCAACGCGACGAAAAACATCAGCGCGGCGAACGCAAGCCCGATTAACACGGCGGCGATTTGCGCAAGGCGGTTGCCGTTGAACAGGGCGCGAACGAACGAGCCGACAGCCCGCCCGAAAAGACTCGTGCCCGTGAAGTTGACGTAAGTGCCGCGCACGTTGTAATCGTAACTGCGCCGTTGACTGCGGAAAGTTTCGTCGTTCGTGCGCCTGCCCGTCGATTCGGTCGAATCCGCGTCAATCGTCACGCCGTCGAAAAAAGTTTTCTCCGTGCGCGTCATTTCGCGGACGTTGCCTTCCGTGTTTTCGTAGCCGCAAAACATACACCGCAATGAATTGCCCAGCTCCTTGCCGCACCGCCGACATTGCATTTGAATCACGCTCCCAAGATTTTCTTGCCGTTCATATTTGCACGCCGCCGAAAATTTTCCTGCCTTCGCGGAGTTTGTCGATATACAGCGCGCGGAAACTTTCAAACGAGCCGAGTCCGTCACGAATCACGCGGACGCTGTAGCCCTGCGCAACAAGACGCGTGAGCCACGAATCGCTGTCGCCGGCAATGTCTTCCGTCACGTGCACGCCGCCGTTGAACAGCAACGGAGCCAAGACAATTTTATCTGCGCGGCGGGCTTGCAGACGCTTGAGCACGTCGGCAAAGTTCGGCGTGTCGGTCGCCTCGATAACGCCGATGTGCACGTCGTCGCCCGCGAGCCGTTGCAGGCTTTCGTAAACGGGATTGTGCCTGTGCGGCGAGCCGTGCCCGATTAAAACCAAGTCTTCGTCGTCGGCGCGATTAAAGCAGTCAAGAATCGTCGCCAAAAAATTTTTTTCAAGCGGCTCCGTCATAAGCGGCGGGATAATTTCAACGTCATCAGCCGAACAGATTTTTATTTTATTGTCGAATTCTTCGCCGGGTGTCAAATGCGTCGGCAGGAGGAATATTTTTTCGTAATCGTCGCCGCGCAGTTTGTCAATCGCTTGTTGCGGCGTGTCGATTGAAATGCCTCGACGTGCCAGCTTGCGAATCATGAAATTTGACGTGAAGGCTTGCCGCACCTCGAATACAGGGAACGTCGCTGAAATTTCCGCCGCCAGCTTGTCGAAGGTTTTGGCGCGTATCGCGTCGTCCGCCGACCCGAAACTTACAAGCAGTATCGCGCTACGCATCGCACTTTTCGACCTCCGCCGCGATTTTATTGCAAATGCGATTGAGCTGATTTTTGTCGGGACCTTCAGCCATAACGCGAATCAAAGGTTCCGTGCCCGAAGGTCTGACCAAAATCCTGCCCGTCGTGCCGAGTTCCGCCTCGCCCTCCGCGATAGCCAACTTGATCGCCTCCGAACGTTTGCAAGCCTCTTTGTCGCGCACGCGCACGTTAAGCAACACTTGCGGGTAAGTCGTCATGAGCGCGTTGAGTTCGCTCGCCGAAGCCTTGAACTTGTTCATGGCAGTCAAAACTTGCAACGCCGTTATCAAGCCGTCTCCCGTCGTCGAATAGTCGCTGAAGATGATGTGTCCGCTCTGTTCGCCGCCGAGTCTGTGATTGTTGGCGCGCATGTTTTCAAGGACGTAGCGGTCGCCCACCGCCGTGACTTCGCAACGCAAGCCCAGCTCCTCCAACGCCTGCCGGAATCCGATATTGCTCATGACGGTCGTCACGATAGTTTTGTCGGTCAAGGCGTCGACTTCCAACATTAACTTCGCGCAGATAATCATGATGTGGTCGCCGTCGATAACGTCGCCGCGTTCGTCAATGCAAAGGCAACGGTCGGCGTCGCCGTCGTGCGCAATGCCAATCGCCGCGTGATTCCGCAAAACCGCAAGCCGCAAGTTTTCCATGTGCGTGGAGCCGCAGTAGTCGTTGATGTTGAGACCGTCGGGCTTGTCGCCGATTAAAATCAAATCCGCGCCGAGACGTTCCAAGACACGCGGCATGGCCTTGTAAGCCGCACCGTTCGCGCAGTCAAGGACGATTTTCATGCCGTCGAAGCGTTCACTGGTCGTGCTCATGACGAAGCCGATATAATCTTCCAAAAGATTTTGGCGGTGTTCGATATGCCCGACACCCTCGCCCGTGGGACGCTCGAAGTGTTTGCCCGCCTCGATGTCGCGAACGATTTGTTCGATTTCGTCTTCGACCTTATCGGGGAGCTTGTAGCCGTCGCCGCCGAAAAATTTTATGCCGTTGTCGTGAAAGGGATTGTGCGACGCGCTGATGACGATGCCCGCCGCTGCGTGGAGTTTTTTCGCCAAGTAAGCGACAGCCGGCGTGGGCACGACGCCTGCGGGAATTGCCTTGCCGCCCGCCGAGCAAATGCCCGCTGTCAAAGCCGATTCCAACATCTCGCCGCTGATTCGCGTGTCGCGCCCGATTAAAACTTGCGGCACGCCCTTTGCGTGTTGACCGAAATAAATCGTCGCCGCCCGTCCCAGTCGATATGCCAATTCCGGCGGCAATGCGGTATTTGCCTCGCCGCGCACGCCGTCCGTCCCGAACAATCTTGCCATTACAATTCCCTCCGCTAAAAATTTTTTCGGCAATTTTATCGCGTATCGCCCGTCAAAGCAACAAAACACCCGCCAAAGTTTCATGTTGCAGGAAAATCACAATCTGCTAAAATAATTCGTAAGGAGGTCTTAACATGGGATTCTTTGACAGACTGAAAGCAGGCTTGAGCAAAACCCGCGAAAAATTTATTGACAAGATTGACGATATTCTCCACGGCTCCGCGAAGATTGACGACGACCTTATCGACGAGCTTGAGGAAACTTTGATAACTTCCGATGTCGGCATGGCGACGACCGAAAAACTTATAACGGGATTGCGCAAGGGCGTGCGCAAAGCCGAAATAACTTCGCCCGCCGACGTGAAAAATTTTTTGTCGAATCAAATCCGTGACATGCTCACCGAAGAGGAAAGCGAAGACGATTACGTTATCCCGCCGCGCGTGATTTTGATGATTGGCGTCAACGGCGCGGGCAAGACTACGACAATCGGCAAGCTCGGCGCGTATTACTCCGCGCAGGGCAAACGCGTCATGATGGCAGCGGCTGATACCTTCCGTGCCGGCGCGATTGATCAGCTTGAGATTTGGGCGCAACGGACGGGCGCGGCATTTATCAAGCACTCCGAAGGCTCCAACCCGTCAAGCGTTGCCCTCGACGCCGCACGCTCGGCACTTGCGCAAAATATCGACGTGTTGCTTGTCGACACGGCGGGGCGTCTTCAAAACAAGTACAACCTTATGGAAGAGCTGAAAAAAATTAATCGCATCCTCGGCAAGGGCATATACGGCGCGCCGCATGAAGTTTTGCTTGTCCTCGACGCCACGACGGGTCAAAATGCTTTGCGGCAAGCGGAACTGTTTTCGCAGACGGCGGGTATTACGGGCATTGTCCTTACGAAACTCGACGGCACGGCAAAGGGCGGCATGATTATCGGCATAAAAGAACAGCTCAACATTCCCGTCAAGTGGGTTGGCGTTGGCGAGCGGCTTGACGATTTGCGCCCGTTCAACGCCAAGGAATTCGCCGACGCGCTTTTCGGGCTGTGACGAACTTTCTTACCCGCATTCAAGAAAGTTATCAAAGAATATTTTTTAACTACTTTCTTTGACCGAGTAAAGAAAGCAGCAAAGACCCGCTTTAAAAGCGGGGGAACAGTAAGGGCGTTGCGACTACCCTAAGTCATTGAAGGGTTTAAGCGCGACCGTTGGGTCAAGCGTCACGCTTGCACTGCGCGTGGGCAGCTGCCGACCACTGCCGCAATGTCCGCGCTCAAGCCAGCCGGGTGTTGCCGCTCACGACGCATCACGCGTCGAAACGCGGCGTAAGGCGCGCGTCCTTGCGCGCCTCTTGGTTTGCGTTACCGTTACCAACTGTGCGCGTAGCCGATTGAAAGCCCCATAGTGTTGTAGCCGGGATTGTGTTTACGCATACCGTTGGAAAAGTGACTGATTGCATAGCCGAGGCTGACCGAATCCGTTTCGCGAAACTGCCACGTCAAGCGCGGGCCGAGTCGCCACAGGAAACCGTAAGCGCGTCCGTCGTAGGGGTGAGCGCGATTGTACAGCATGAGCGAGCCCGTGAAGTCCAACGAGCCGTGAAGCTTGCCCGAAAGTTGCTTGTCCCAACGAACCATGAATGCCGCGCCCAAACCGACACCGTTGCTTTCGTGGTGGACGCCGCCGTCTTTTTGCGGATTTGTATAACCGACAGCTCGCGTGAACGTCAGCCCGCGCCAATAGCTCATGACGCCGTTATCGGTGACTTTCTCGAAGTAGTGGACGTTGTAGTTGTTGACGTTGCGCCACTTGAACGGTCTGCCCGAAAGATATTCAAACTGAATTTCGTTGGCGTCGGCAAGCGGCTTGCCCTCGGCACTCGCGACACCGCTTAACATCAGACAGATCGCCAACGTTGACAAAAATTTTTTCATGCGTCGCTGCCTCCCAAAATTTTTCCGCCAATTTAACACAGCGATAATTTTTTGGCAAGAAACGGCGACAGTTCAAGACGAGGTCAAATTTCGTGAAGTGGATTAATCATCAGATAGTGACAGGCTTTATCGTGTGCACGGCAACGAACGACGCGCTGTTTACGGCGTCCGCGATAGTCGGGGCGGTTTTGCCGGACAGAGTCGAAGGCTCGCCGCCGAAGGAAAGTTCAGCCTATTGGAAGTGGCGCAAGAAGCACCGCACGTGGTCGCACTACCCGCCGATTTACATCGCGCTTATAATCGCCGCGCAGGTCGCCAAGGATTATTATCCCGAACCAACGCTTGCCTTCGCGCTGAACTTGCTGACTTACGCAATGGTCGGGGCGTTGTTGCACGTCTCCGAAGACGGGCTTTGCGGCAAGGTGCCGATATTCCTGCCGCACAAAAAATACGGGCTCAAGCTGTTCAAAGTCGGCTCGTGGCGCGAATATTTCTTCGCCGCGCTGATAATCGCCGCTTGCCTGTTCGCCCGCTTCGGAGACATAAATTTACTGAGGAGTTACCTTAACTTATGAAAAATTTTCTTACGTTCGCGATAATCGCCGCGCTGATGAGTTTCTTCGCGATATTCAGCCTGTACATGGCGGAAAAGACCGACGTGTTGCAACTCAACGGGCGATTATTGGAAGTGAACTTCACGCAACAAGGCGACGATACCTTGATGACGTGGCGACCGTTGCCGTACCCTTGCGTCTACAAAATCGCGACGGTCAGCCGCAGCACGGGGCTTGTCGAAGGTTCGCCGCCCTTCCACATTCTAAAGGAAGAAGAATCGCGCCTTGCAAGCTACACCGTGCCGCGTGCGCCCATTCCGACGTTTTACTTCGTGACGGCGCGCGGACTGTTCGGCGAAATCTATCGCAGCCCGAAAATCTACGCCAACCCGAATTTCCCGACGCCGCCGCGTCCCGTCAGCATTTATCACTACGACGAAGCCAATCCCGCGAGTTTGATGCCGTTCCTGGTGTGGCACACCGTCCCCAATGCCGTCTGTTACGAGCTGGAAATTTTGGACGCGCCGCCCGAAATCGAAGGAGGCATTGCTCTTTCGACGCGCCACCACTTGTACAGCACGCGCAAAATTTTTACCAACGGTTATCAAGCCGACTTGCGTCCGTTCGCGAATTCGCCCGCGCTGTATTGGCGGGCAAGGGCTTTGGGCTTGCACCACGAGCCGATTGGCGAATTTAGCAAGGCGGAGAAAATCGTCGTCGACGCGGCGAAGCCCATGCCGAATTGCCCGCTGATTAACAACTTCGACTTTATCGACTGCCTGCCGCAACCGATTTATCATGTGTTCGATTGGATACCGATTCACGACGCGGCGAAGTACGAAGTGGAAATGCTGATTCACCCGCCCGCCGTTGAGAACGACACTGAGCCGAGCCCCGACAGCGTTTGGCGCATGATTTCCAATGACGTGTCCAGTTGCTACGACGAATACGGGCGTCCCTATGCCGGCGTTTATTATTGGCGCGTGCGTGCTTTGGACGAAAACAATCAACCTATTGGCACGTGGTCGAACAGCGAAAAATTTATCGTCGAAGACTACACGGGCGGCGTGGACGTGGCGGTTTTGGGCGACAGCATCAGTCACGGCGGCGGCGCGGTCAGCTACTCCCCGCGCGCGTTGCAATACAGTTACGAGACTTACATTGACTTTCCCGTCGTCAACATCAGCCGCAGCGGCGACACGGCTCACACGACGCTTGAACGATTCAATCAGGACGTTCTGCCGCTCAAACCGCGCAACCTGATTATTTCGACGGGCGCGAACTGTCTGCGCGACGCCGGCATTTCAGCCGAAGACGTTATCGCCGACCTTGCGGGCATTAACAAGCTTTGCCTGCAGAACGATATCCGCCCAATTTTCTTGACGCTCATGCCGATTAATCCCGTCAACTTGTTGAACGCCTTCCACACGGCGACCGACCCCGGCTGGTACGAAAAGCTCAAGCAAATCAACGAGTATATCAAGAAACAGGAATTCGTTATCGACATTGAGCCTTATTTTTACGACGCGCAGGGCACAATGGACACGAGCTTTGCGATTGACGGCATTCACCCCGACATTCGCGGCAAAATGCTCATAGGCGAGCTTATCAGCAAGAACAAAAATCTTTTCCGTTGACGCAAAAAAAAATCCCCGAACTTTGTTGGGGGATTTTTATTTTGTCCGAATCAGCTTGGCGGAAAAAAATCCGTCGGTGTTCGTTTCTTGCGGCAGGAGCGTCTGCATTTCGACGAGTTGAAAATTTTCGTGCGTCGCCAAAAATTTTTCGACGACGGCTTGATTTTCGCGCTTGAGAATCGTGCACGTGCTATAAAGCAAAGTTCCTCCGGGCTTGAGCGTTCCTGCCGCACCCGACAAGATTTCGGCCTGCAGGGCAGGCAAAGCGTCGAGTTCGGCGGGATTTTTCTTCCAGCGCAAGTCCGCCTTTCGACGCAGGACACCCAAACCCGAACACGGCGCGTCGACGAGAACTTTATCAGCCTGCGCGGGGAATTTGTCGCCGAGCCTGCGCGCGTCGAGCAAAAGCGGTTCGATAATCTTAATGCCGAGGCGGTCGGCGTTTTGACGGATGTGCTTAAGTTTCGTTTCGTAAATGTCTGCCGCGACGATTCGCCCGCGATTTTGCATGAGTTCGGCGAGGTGCGTCGACTTGCCGCCGGGAGCCGCGCAGGCGTCGATAACGAATTCGCCGGGCTTCGGGTCGAGCAGTCGCGCCGCCGTCATGGAGCTTTCGTCCTGCACTTGGCAAAGCCCGTCGCGCAATGCTTGAAACTTGTCGAGCGCGCCGTGACCTTTGCAAATGACGCCTTCGGGCGCGAACGTCGACGCCTCCGCCGAAAACCCGAAAGTCTTCAGCGCGTCCAAAATATTTTCGCGAGTTGTCTTGAGAAAGTTCACACGCAGGCAGAGCGGCGGGTCGGTGTTGTCGAAGTCAAGCAACCGTTTTGTCGCGTCGAGACCGAATTCTGCCACGAACAACTTCACGAGCCACAGCGGATGAAATTTCCGCAACGCCAACGATTTAACGTCGTCGCCCGTCGGAAAATCCGATTTATTCAGGTCGCGCACCGCCGAGCGCAAAACTCCGTTGACGAATTTCGATTCGGCGAGCCCGCAGAATTTTTTCGACAGCTCCACCGATTCATTGACTGCCGCCGAATTTGGTACGCGCATGAAGAAAATCTGATACATGCCGCCGCGCAGGACTGCCAAAATTTTTTCGTCAACCTTGTCGAGCGGTCGACGCAAGTACTTGGCGATCTTCCAATCGAGCGACGCGCCAGCTTTGACTGCGCCGTAAACGAGCTCCGTGCAAAATTTCCTGTCGCGATCGTCGAATTTTTCCTGCCGCAACATCTGCGCGAGTTCGACGTTTGCCCACGCGCCGTTCACCGCCACGTTGTACAGGATTTTCGTCGCCGTCAGTCTTACGTTGTCCAAAGCTTGCCTCCCCAAAAAAATGAAAAGCCTCTGGTAATTTCCAAAAGCCGTGTTATACCGTGTTATAATGTGGTCGTTTTAATTTTTGAAGCACTTTGCTCGTTGCCGAACGGCAGGCGGTCTAAACCGAAGCCCCCGGAAAGGGGGTGCAGGGTGATTAAAAAGATTATTGTCCGCGTGATTATCTTGACGGTCATAATCCTCTTGATCCTCACAAATACAGCCGCCTAAGCTCTCCAACAGCTGACAGCGGCTAAAGTCTATTCGTACCAACAAATATATCGGGGGCAGACCGTTAATCCGAGCACCGTCCTGTTATCGGCAGGACGTTTTTTTGAAACTGCAAGAATTATATTCGCCGCACGGGCGATTGTCAAATAAATAATTCCGTGACGAAGACGACGCCGCAACACAGCAACGCGACTTTGAACAGACTCGCGCCGAACCACGCCGCAACAATGCCCGTCGCCAAAGCAAGCCAGCCCGATATTTGCGATTGCGTCGCGTCGATTATCGCGGGGAAAGTCATAACGGCAAGCGTCACGTACGGCACGTAATGCAGGAATGAGCGCGCCGTTCGATTTTTTATTTCGCCGCGAATCAAAGTCAACGGCAGAATTTTTATCGCCAAAGTAACCGCGCTTGCAACCAAAATATAAGTCCAAATGTCATGCGTCATTGTCGTCCTCCTTGACGGGATAAAGGACAGCCGCCGCGCCCGCGATTAAAAGCGTCAACGCGATTGTGCGATTGCCCGCCGAGACTTCGGGGAAAAATTCCGTGGCGAACCAACTCAACGCGAAACTCACGACGACCGCCGCGCAGATGATTTTGTCCTTGCGGGCGGGCGGAATAATCACCGCCAAGAACATGCCGTAAAGCGCGACGCTCAACGCGCTGATAGCCGACGCGGGAAAAAAATTCCAAGCCATGATTCCTAACGCCGTGCCCAACGACCAGCCGGGCAGAGCCGTCAACATTGCGCCGTAACTGTAAAATGGATTGAGCCAACGTCCGCCGCGCGCTATCGTTATGCCGAAAATTTCATCCGTCACTGCGAAGCCGACAACGATTCTGGAATAGAACGGCGTATCGGGCGAAAATTTTTGACTCAAGACCGTGCTCATCAAAACGTAGCGGGCATTGGCGACGAGCGTCAACAGCGCGATTTCAAAGTAAGGCGCGTCCGAGCCGATAACCGTGAATGCTGCGTATTCGCCCGCCGACGCGTTGTTGAGCAGGCTGATAACGAAACCTTGCAACGGACTGAGCCCGACGTACTTGGCGACGATGCCCAACGTGAACGCCACGACGAAATAGCCCAAACCAATCGGCGTGCCGTCGCGGAGACCGTCGAGCAAAGCTTGCCGATTTTCAAGTGTCATAAAAAAGTTTCGCCTCTAATCGTCAAAGAATGTCAAGCCGTCGCCTTCCAGCTCCTCACGCAAGCCGCGCATGAAAATTTTTCCGGGGTCGGGCTTTGCCGCGTAGTAATCGGGGACAAGCTCAATGTGCAAGCCGCTTGCCCGCGCCGCGTCCTGCTGATAATGCCCGAAGACGTATTCAATCGTAGGATACTTCGCGTGCAACCAACGAATCAGGCGGATATTCGCGGCGAGTTGCGCCTCGGTCAAGTCTTCGCGCCCGTTGTAGCCGCCGACGTTTTCGATGCCGATTGCGCAGTGGTTATAGCCGATAATGTGGCGCGCGAATTTATTTTCGGGCATGAGCCGCCAGGTCGTGCCGTCGCGGTCAACGATGAATTGCGACGCAACATTTAGCCTGCCTTCGTCGTCAGGCATTTCTTCGGCGTAAAAATATCTCCAAACCGATTCGAGGGTGCCGAACGCCGTCCAATGCACGACAACCGCGCGCGGAACGATTTCGCGGCAAAGCATACCGTAATGTCTCTGCGTGTAGTCGTCAATGAGTTCGTCGCGGTGTTCCGTCCACAGGATGAAATTGTCGACGAAGGGCAATTCTTCGGCGCGCGCCGTCGACGCAAAAAAAATTACTGCCGCTGACAGCAATGCGTAATGCGTAATGCGTAATGCGTAATGAAAAATTTTTTTCATCTTGTCCCTTGTTCCTTATTCCTTGTTCCTTATTCCTTAACGATACATATCCATGACGCGCCCGACGTAGTTTTTGGTTTCGGAGTAGGGCGGAATGCCGCCGTAACGTTTGACTGCGCCGGGACCCGCGTTGTAAGCCGCAACGGCAAGCGGAACGTCGCCGTCGAAGGTGTCGAGCATTTGTTTGAGATACTTCGTGCCGCCCGCGATGTTCTCGTTAGTGTCGTAGGGGTCGACGCCCAAGCCCGCCGCCGTTTCGGGCATGAGTTGCATGACGCCGATCGCGCCGACGGGTGAAATTGCATCCTGATTCATGTTGGATTCGGCGGTGGCAATCGCTTTGACAAGTTGCGGGTCGACGCCGTATTCGTTGGCGGTCTGCGTAATCAAATCTTCGACGGAGGCGGGCGCATATTCAACGGCGGGCAAGTCGTCGCCAATCTGCGCGGGTGCAAACTGATGTTGGTTGACGTATTCGACGATGCCGCGAACTGTCTGCGGGTCAACGCCGTATTCGTTGGCTGCCTGCATGATTAAATCCTCGGTCGGCGTGACTTCTGCTTCCGCACCGCTGTAGGGGCTGTCGAAAATTTTATCGTCGCGATTGGGAACTTCAAGCTCGGTATCGGGCACTTCGACGCGTTCAATCTGCGCGGGCTCGTTGGGTTTGAGCGGCGACACTTGCGGTTGATTGATTTTGTCGGGCAAAGCCTCTTCGCCGGGCAAATAATTTTTCGCGGTCTCGGCGGTCTTAACGTCCTTCGGAGCGGGCTGATTCGCTTCGGGCTTTTCGGCTTCGCGCAACGCTTGAGCGACCTTTGCGGAATTGGCGGCGTCGTTCTCGTTGACGGGTTGCGTTGCGCCGGGCAGTTTCGTATCGTTGGCAACCTTTGGCGTGTCGGCAACGGCTTGCGTCGGCTGAACGGCGGCTTTGGCTTGCGCTACTATCGCGCGTTCGAGCGTCGTTTGGAAGTCCGCGCCTATGCCCGTCATGCCGATTTTTTCTTCAATCGCCGCGATTCGCCGACGAATTTGGTCAATCCTGTGCGTCATGTCGACGCGTTCAATAGGTTGAATGTCAACCACAATTAATCACTCCTGTTTCGCATTGAGAGTTGCAAACCGATTTCGTCAAGCATCTTTTGTTCCTCGGCAAGCAGTTCCGCGTTGTATTCGTTGCGCCGCTTCTCTTTGAGCTGTTCGATACTTTTCAGGTACGTCATGATTTGCATAAGGATTTTCAGCTTTTGTTGCTTGTCCTGCGTCGCCTTGAGGATAACGTCTTGCTGACGTTCGATTTGATTGCGCTTCCAGTTGAAAAAGCTGTTGTACGTCATGATGACGCCGACTTTGACGGTTTTGCCCTCGGCGGTGAGCTCGGCGAATTCTTCCTGCCCTTCCTGCAATTCGCGAATCAATTCCTGCAGCTTGGCGCGACACGCCTCCAGATAGCGCGACGCTTCGGCGAACTTCAATTCGGCGTCGTCCTTCTTGCGGCGCGTGACTTTCAACAGCGTTTCCAGTTGGAATTTGAATTTTTTCATGTCACTTGCCCGAAATCCTCATAAGCTTTTGCTTGGTGGCGGCGTAGGTGTCGACCTCGTAAATGCCTTGGCACAGGAACTCGTTAATGGCGTCAATCTTGCCAATCGCCTCGTCGATTCGCTTGCTTGAGCCCTTGACATATGCGCCGATGTGAATCAAGTCTTCGGCGTCCCTGTAAACCGCCATCAAAGCCCGCATACGTTGCGCCGCCTGCAGGTGTTCGGGCGTGACGACCTCGTTCATGACGCGGCTGACGCTGCCCAAAATGTCAATGGCGGGATAATGATTCTGCGCGGCGATTGAGCGACTCAAGACGATGTGCCCGTCAAGGATTGAGCGAACGGCGTCGGCAATGGGCTCGTTCATGTCGTCGCCGTCGACAAGCACCGTGTAAATCCCCGTGATTGAGCCGGTATCGGAGGTGCCTGCGCGTTCCAAAAGCTTGGGCAACAGCGCGAAGACCGACGGCGTGTATCCGCGTGTGGCGGGCGGTTCGCCGATTGTCAAGCCGACTTCGCGTTGAGCCATTGCAAAGCGCGTGACGGAGTCCATCATCAAGATAACTTTGTGCCCTTGGTCGCGAAAATATTCGGCAATGGCGGTGGCAGTCATTGCGCCTTTGATTCTGACAAGCGCGGGCTGGTCACTGGTTGCAACGACGACGACGGAACGTTTCAAGCCCGCCTCGCCCAAGTCGCGTTCGATAAAGTCACGAACTTCGCGCCCGCGTTCGCCGACCAGTCCGATAACGCTGATGTCAGCCTCGGTGTTGCGCGCTATCATCGACAGGAGCGTTGACTTGCCGACGCCCGAACCCGCCATAATGCCGATACGCTGTCCGTCGCCCATAGTTATCAGCCCGTCGACTGCGCGGACGCCGACATAAAGATTTTGCGTGATTCGCGGGCGGGTGAGCGGGTGCGGCGGCGGTGCTTGCAGGGGATAATATTTCGTCGACAGAATGGGACCTTTGCCGTCCATAGGATTGCCCAACCCGTCAAGCACGCGCCCCAACAGTTCCTCGCCGACACGGACTTGAAGTGTTTTCTGCGCGGCGATGACTTCGCAACCGGGGCCCACGCCTTGCATTTCGCCAATCGGCATGAGCATGGCAGAGCCTTCGCGGAAACCGACGACTTCGGCGGGAATGGGCGGAACGTTCGGGAACTTCGACGTAATGTAACACAGCTCGCCGACACTTACCGAAGGGCCTTGCGTTTCGATAACAAGCCCGACGACTTGCGTGACTTTGCCCGTCAGCTTAATCGTGTTGCATTCGTCTATGGCGTTGCGGAGCTTTTGCAGGTTGATGTCGTTTTTAATCGCCGTCATTTTAATTTTCCCGTTATAGTCTCGTGATAAGCTTCCGGCTCAATCGAATTGATGTAAGCCAAAAGTTTTTCGTTGGGTCTGAAAGGCCCTTGCATTCTCGACTTTAAACCGTTCTCGCGCAACGTGGCGTAAGAGAGCTTTTGCCTGCCTTCGTCGTCGTATTTGCAGATAGCGGTAAGCTTTATGTACGAATCGGCAATGCTGCCGTCGCCGTGTTCAAATTCGCTGTCGTCAATGCTTTTGGTTTCCTCATAAGGGACGTTGACGGCAACGACGCGGCATTTCCAAGCGATAACTCTTACGGGCGTGCTTTCGTAAATATAGGCGATGTCGCCGACGGCAATGCTTTTAAGCGACCTGTTTTGCGCCCAAAAAATTGTCTTAAGCGTTTCAAAGGCTCGGTCAACCTCGTAGTAATAAGATCTTTCTTCGTTGACGCAAGCCGGCAAAATCCACGTGACCATAATTCAAATCCTCCAGTTGACGAAATTAAGTCCTTCGACACGGCTCAAGTGGCGGACGTTGGCGGTGACGAGCGTGCAACCGTTGACCATTGCAATCGCGGCGATGTAAATGTCGTTGTCCTCGATAGTTTGCCCCTTATGGAGCTGAAGATAGAGAGTTGCTGCTTTCATTGCAACTTCCTCGTCAAACAGTAACATTGTCCAATTCTTACGGAGCTTAAGAAAATTTTCAAGCTTTTTCGTCGCACCGCCTAGGGTAAAACCGCGAAGAATTTCATAATGGACAATAGGGCAAGTAAATATCGTGCTCTTTTTTATAGTCTCGGTTTGATAACGTTGCGTCACGTTTTGATTGCCGCGCAGAATATCGACTACGACGTTAGTGTCCAAAAGATAACGCATAAGTTTATTCTTCTCCTATCGCCGCCGCAATGGCATCAGCCTCTTCTTTGGTCAACAAGTGCCGCATTTTGTTAAGCGTTTCGAGTTGTCTTTCGACGGCACCGTCATCCATTCTGTCTTCTTCCAGTATTGTAATGCGTTTTTTTATTTCGACAATATCATCCTGCATTTTAGTCAGCATGGACAAAATTTTTTCTTCGTTCGACATGGTTAATCGCCTCCTGTCTATTGTAAAAGTTTCAAGCGCGGCAAAAGATTTCGGTTATCGCAACGATTCGGCGCGTCAACAGGATGCAACGTCACGTTGCCCTCTTATCTGTTCAAAACGCTTTCGACGGCGGACTTCATAAGGTCAAGTTGCGTGGAAAGGCGGGCATCGACGCCGCCGTTGGGCGTCTCGATAACGCAGTCGCCGGGCTTTAGTGCTTCATCGGAAACGACTTCGATAATGGCGGTGCCGTCGGTCAGCATAGATTGAAATTCGCCGCGCGCCATCAAAACCAGATCGTAGCTGTCGGGCTCGACGTGCACTTTGATTTCCTTTTGGTCGCGCACGTGACGAATCGCCTCGCGCACGACGGGCAAGACAACTTGCGGCACGTCAATGAAATGTTGCGGCAGAATCTTATCAATCGCGCGCATGACGACTTTGACAACGTCATCCTCCGCGCGAATGAAATATTCGGACGTTTGTTCTTTGGCGTCCTGAATGGTCTTTTGCGCCTTGGCGTTGGCTTGGCGAACGGTGTCGGCAAGGTCGCGTTCGATTTTTGCCGTGCCGTCTTTAATGCCGTCCGCAGTGCCGTCGGCGTAGCCTGTGTCGTAGCCTTCCTTGCGCGTGGCTTTGAGCAGTTCTTCAGCCTCGTGTTGCGTGTCGGCGATAAGTTTATCGGCTTCGGCTTGAGCGTCGGCGACAAGCTTTTCAGCCTCGGCTTTGGCGTCGGCGATAAGTTTGTCGGCTTCGGCTTGAGCGTCGGTGACGTGTTGTTCGGCTTGGCTGTTAAGTTCTTCTGCTTGAGTGTGAAGTTCCTCTGCCAATTTGCGCAACTCCTCGGCTTGAGCTTTCGATTCCTCGGCTTCGCGAAGGGTTTCGGTCGTCAGTTCGGATTTGCGTTCGATTTCCTCTATTTCGGCGTAGATTTTGTCCAGCGTCTCTTGATCAATGCCGCGCACGGGTTCGGGCTCCGGTTCGGGTTCTTCGACGTGTTCTTCGGGCTCGTCGACGACTTCCTTGGGCGGCGGTTCTTCGACGGACGGCTTGGGTCTCACACCGATTATCACGGGTTCGCCGACCGTCATGTAACGAACTATCGGTCTTTGCAATTAACGTCACCTCCGTCGGCTTAAACCAACATGCCTTCGCCGCCGCCGCGCACGATAACGATAACGCCCTTGTCTTCGAGCGTGCGAATGACGTTGACGACTTTGGTCTGGGCTTCTTCCACGTCGCGAATCTTGACGGGACCCATGTAAGAAATTTCTTCTTTGAGCATGTCGGCGGCGCGCTTGGACATGTTCTTGTAAATTTTTTCGGCAACGTCTTCGGAAGTCGCCTTCATTGCAAGCGCAAGGTCTTTGGTGTCGACTTCGCGCAGGACAAGCTGCAACGAACGGTCGTCCAGCAAAATGATGTCCTCGAAGACGAACATGAGTTGCTTGATTTCCTCGGCGAGTTCGGGGTTGTCGACTTCCAGCGATTCGATAATGGCGCGTTCGGTTGCGCGGTCGACGCGGTTGAGGATTTCGACGACAGCCGGGACGCCGCCCGCGCTCGTGAAGTCTTGAGTTGACAGCGAAGAAATTTTACGCTCTAAAACGCGTTCGATTTCGCGGATAACGTCAGGCGACGTTCTGTCCATAAGCGCGATACGCTTTGCAACGTCGGACTGCGAATCGATTGACAAGCCGCTCATGACGATACCGGCTTGGTCGGGCGACAGATACGCCATAACCAGCGCAATAGTCTGCGGATGTTCGTTTTGCAGGAAGTTCAACAGCTGCGACGGGTCGGTCTTGCGCAGGAACTCGAACGGGCGCACCTGCAAGCTTGTCGTGAGGCGTTTGAGGATGTCGGTCGCTTTCTCCGCGCCGAGGGCTTTTTCCAAGACGGATTGCGCATATTCAAGGCCGCCCGTGGAAATGTAATCGTTTGCCATCATCAGCTGATAGAATTCGCTGATAACCATGTTTTTCTTTTCGATGCTGACTTGCTTGTTGTTGGCGATGTCAAGGGTAATGGCTTCGATTTCTTCTTCGTCCATGTGCGCGAAAACTTTTGCCGCGTAGTCGCCGCCGAGCGCGATAAAGAGAATCGCCGCCTTTTCGTGAGCCGACATAGGTTTGGGCTCGCTGTACATATCGTCCGCCATGCTATTACCTCCGTTCAAACAAAAAAGGAACAAGGAACAAGGGACAAGGGACAAGTTAAAATCAAAACTCTTGTTCCTTGTTCCTTATCCCTTGTCCCTAAAACAAATCACTCGTCTTCGATGAGCCACATCTTGATAAGCCAAGCGACTTCTTCGGGTTTCTCGTCGATTAGTTTCAAGATTGCTTCTTTTTCCATGTTGTGCTGACGTTCTTCGGGCGTGAGACCGTCGTCGATTTCGTCCTCGTCTTCGTCGTCGGAGGCAACGCCGCCGCCTTTGACGCCCGCGACGCCTTCCGCGACTCCTTCCGCCGTGATACCCATTGCCGCCAATTCCGACGCACGCGCTTCGGCTTCGGCAAGGCGTTGTTCGATTTGCTCCGCCTCGATGCGCTTTTGCTCCATCTCTTCGGCGCGCCGTTTTTCTTCCTCGGCTTTAAGAGCCGCCTCTTTAGCCAACCGTTCTGCCTCAAGCTTAGCCTCAATTGCCGCCTGACGCTCTTTGCGTTTGCGCCAGCGATACATAAGGAAACCGCCCAACAATAATGCCGCAAGTAAAATCATAGCCGCAATCTCCGTGTAGAAAATCCTGTCTTTGCGTAATTGTTCAAGTCGCGCCGCTTCAGCCTGTTGATCGCTAAGAGAGGTATCGAACGGCATAGGCTCAACGGAAATGGTATCGCCGCGCGCCTCGTTGATGCCTGCCGCCGAACTTACTGCTCTAAGCAAGCCTTCCTGCTGAAGTTCGGTAATTTCGTCGCTGACCAAGACTGCAACGGTAAGGCGGCGAATTGAGCCGGGCGACGCTATGATTTTCTGGTTTTCCTCGTTTATCTCGTAATTGCGCGTCGACTCTTTGCGCTCGTATTCGGCGTTGGCGTTTCGTTCCTCGGCTACGTAACCGGGGATATTCGCCTGCACGCCTGCGGGGCCGCCGGGCATATTCGATTCGCCGTTGTAGCTTTCACTTACGTCCTGCTGGCTACGAATGATACCCGATTCGTCGACCACGGGCGTGAAGGTTTGCCTGTCAACCTTTCTGTCGTCGAAGTCAAGCTCCACGCTGACGCGACAGAAGGCTTTGCCCTCGCCGAGCGTCTTATCCAGCAAGGTCTGAAGATTTTGCTGAATATGATCGCGAACTCGTTTGGTCATTTCAATCTGGTTGAGCGTCCGCAGATTTTGGGCGTTTTGCTTTTCTAGTTCGTCGTCGTCGCTCTTGTTGAGGATGTTGCCCTGTTCGTCGACGATTGTGATGTTTTCGGGCGCGAGCCCTTGGACGCTGTGGCTTACCAGATTGACAATGCCTTTGACTTCGGGCGTGGTCAATTTGGTTTCAGGCTTGAGCATCAACAGGATTGACGCCGTTGCGGGTTTTTCATTTTTTTTGTAGAGGCTGTCCTCCGGCAGTACGATATGAACGCGCGCCTTGTCCACGCTACCCAAATGTTCGATTGTGCGCGTGAGCTCCCCTTGAAGGGCTTGAAGGTAATTAACTTTATTTTGGAACTCCGTGACGCCGAGCTTGCTGTCGTCGAACAGTTCAAAACCTTTATTGCCACGCGGCAGACCGGCACTCGCCAACTCAAGTCGCAAATCGTGCACTTGCGTGACGGGGACGAGGATTGTCGCGCCGCGTTTATCTTCAATAAGTTCATAAGGGACGCCCGTTTCTTTCAGGCTGTTCACAACGTCGCCGGCGTCTTTCGTCTCCAAATTGGTATACAGCGGCACATATTCGGGCTTGCTGCCGTACCAGAAACTGATTCCGACAAAGGCAAGTATCAAAGCGATTATCCCGCCGATAAAAGCGTAACGTTGCTTTTTGTCGAATCTGTTCCAGAGCTCCCGAAGCCGCTCTCTCCAATTCGCCAATAAACTCAGTCCTTTCGGTCAATTAGGAACAAGGAATAAGGAATAAGGAACAAGTTTTCAATTCCTAATTCCCAACTCCTAATTCCTAATTATTCCTAAACCTGCATACGCATGATCTCTTGATATGCCGCCGTAGCACGGTTTCGCAACTGGAGAGTTAATTGGAGCGCGATTTCCGCTTTTTGAGAGGCAACCACAACTTGAGAGACATCCTCTATCCTACCCGCCGCCAATGCCGCGTTGAGTCGTTCGGATTCAAGTTTAAGTTCGTTGGTTTTCTTCAAGGCGTCGACGACGTATTGCCCGAAAGATTTAACGGGCTCGTCGGCTTTGGTTTCGCCAATGTGACTGTGCGCGCTCATTTTCACGGGCGTCATTTCCAACGGCGATATCTCCATATCGTCACCTTCCTTTTAAAAGTCAGGGATTGCAAACAATTTACTTACCGATATCCAACGCTTTGGTAATCATGGCTTTTGCGGCGGTTATCGCGGTGGCATTGGCCTCGTAAGCGCGCTGGGCGGTTATCATGTCGACCATTTCGCTGACCATGTTGACGTTGGGCTTTTCGACGTAGCCGTCGGCATTGGCGTCGGGGTGCCCCGGATCGTAAACAAGCGGTCCCGGCGTATCGTCCTCGGCGATTTCGACTGCGCGGACGCCTTCACTCGCTTGCCTGCTCATGCCGACAGCTTTCATAAGCGTTTGCTCAAAAGATTTGGGCTCGCGTTCTCGCGGCTCAAAGACGACGTAGCGGCGACGATATGCACCGCCTCGGTCTGTGCGCGTCGTGTTCGCGTTGGCGATGTTGTTTGAAATTACGTCCATTCGTAATCGCTCGGCAGTCAAGCCCGACGCCGATGTGTCAATCCCCAAAAATAATCCCATAAAAATTTTCGTCCTCTCATTGCACATTACGCATTAATGATTACTGTTGACCGCTGGTTATGGCGTTTCTCAAAGCGGTGACGTAGCCGCCGAACTGAGTGGCAATCGCGTTGTAGTAAAGCTGATTCTTTGTAAGCGACGCCATTTCGATGTCGATGTCGACGTTGTTTTTGTCCATGCGCATTGTCGTGGAGTTGTCCTGCACGATTTGCGGTTCGGCATGGAATTCGAGAGGCTCAAACGGCAAATGCTTATCGTGCGTCCGCACAAGCTTCAACTTTCCGTCAGGTTCTTCGCCGTAAATCTCCCGCGCCAACAGCTCTTCAAATTCCACGACCGATTTTTTGTAATTCGGCGTATTGACATTTGCTATGTTGTTGGCAATGACTTCCTGCCGAATGTTTGCCGCCGCCATGGCTCGCGGCAGGTAATTAAAATTAGACGAGTTTAAAATTTGTTCAAGCACGCCCGGTTCACTCACCTTTCCGGTTGTTCGTTTGATAAATCCTATGTTCCGAAAAAATCTTCGTCGATTGTACAACAGAAAAAAACTTTCTTCAACCTTGCTGATAAAAATCGCAAATAAGCTTTTCAATGCCGTTTATGATTTTCCTTTAGCCCGGTCAAAAAAATTTTTGGCGGGCGGTAGGGATTAGCAACGACGGGTAGAATTTTAGCGCAAGCGTAAAGGCAACGTGACGATATTCTTTAACGGGAGTCTTTAATCGGATGAATCGCAGAAATTTTATTCGCAATCTTTTAATCGGCGGCGCGGGACTGGCGGCGGCTGCGGGCGGAGGAATTTTTTATTATGTGCGCCAACCGCAATTCGGCAGACTGCCGACGGGCTCGCGCTTGGAAAAAATGTTGGCGTCCCCGCATTATTTCGGCGACCACTTTGAGTGCCTTACGCCCGTCAAAGTCATGAGCGAAGACGTTCACGAAAAAGAAAATCGTTTCGCCGCGATGTGGAAATTTTTGTTCGGCGATAAGACGGGACTTATCCCGCCCGCGCCTGTGCCGACCGTAAAGACCGATTTGAATTCTCTCGGCAACGACGACTGCGCCGTTTGGATGGGACATTCGACGATTTATCTGCAACTCGCCGGACGCAGGATTTTGCTGGACCCGGTGTTTTCGCCCTACGCTTCGCCGATTTTTTTCGTCAATCGCGCGTTCGCGGGCAGCAACGTTTACACTGCCGCCGACTTCCCGACCATCGACATCTTGGCGATAACGCACGACCATTGGGATCACCTCGACTACCCGACTGTCAGCGCGCTTAAGCCCAAAATCAAAACCGTGCTGTGCCCGCTGGGCGTCGGCGAATATTTTGAGCAATGGGGCTTCGACGCCGAAGACATAATCGAAGACGATTGGGACGCCGTGATTGACTTCGGGCACGGCTTGACGGCGCACATCTTGCCGAGCCAACATTTTTCGGGGCGCATGTTGACGCAGAATCCTACCGAGTGGTGTGCGTTCGCTTTCGTGACGCCCTTGCGAAAAATTTTTTGTTCGGGCGACGGCGGCTACTCCAATCACTTCCGCGATATCGGCAAAAAGTTTGGCGGCTTCGATTTTGCGTTCATGGAAAATGGGCAGTACAATCGCGCGTGGCACGCGATTCACCTGTTGCCCGACGAGACCGCGCAGGCGTCCGACGACGTTCGCGCCGCAAAGGTCGTGCCGATTCATTCGGGGAAGTTCGCGCTTGCCCGTCACGAGTGGAACGCGCCTTACAAAGATTTGCTTGCCGCGAGCGCGGGAAAAAATTACGAGCTCCTGACTCCGCGTATCGGCGAATTGATAACTTTCAACCGCGAGCAAAATTTTCAGCCGTGGTTCGACATTTAGGAGGATTTAACGTGAAAAATCTCATCGTCATTAACGGAAGTCCGCGCAGGAATTGGAACACCGCCGAGCTGCTCAAACACGCCGTGAAGGGTGCCGAAGACGCGGGCGCGTCGACCGAATTGGTCAACCTGTACACGCTGAACTACAAGGGCTGCACGAGCTGTTTCGCCTGCAAGATTAAAACCCGCCCGCACGGTATCTGCGCCATGAACGACGGCTTGTCGCCCGTCCTGGAGCGCGTCAAGGAATGCGACGCAATTATCTTCGGTTCGCCGATTTACTTCATGAATCTGTCCGCCGGCATGATTGCGTTCATCGAGCGATTGTTCTTTTCAAATTACATTTACAGCAACGAAATCCCGACCGTCTTCCCGAAAAAAATGCCGAGCGCGTTTTTCTACACCATGAACATGACCGAAAAGCAATTCGAGCAATTCGGCATGAAAGAACGCCTTGGCATGTACGAGCTGTTCACACGGCGCATTTTGGGCGTCACGCCGAAAATCCTGCGCGCTTACAATACCGTGCAGTTCAAAGACTATTCGCGCTACGAAAGCTCAATCTTCGACCCCGAAGACAAATTTGCTTATCGCGAAGAACATTTCGCCGAAGACTGCGCGGCGGCTTACGAAATCGGACGCGCCTTGGTTGCCGAATGATTTACCTGCTCACAATCGCAGCTTGCGTCGCGCTGGTGTTGCTGTATAAGTTTTCGTCGACGCCAAAAAATTTTATCATCATTTGCACGCTGGTAATCTCCGTGTTCGGCGCGAGCGCGTTCATCCGTATCCAACAGCTTGAACAAGAACAAATCACGCGGGTGCAACTTGAGGAGCTTTTGGAGCAGCAAAAAATCTTCGGCGAGTGGTACGCGGCTTATCAAAAGCACATCGACCGCCTCGACCGAAATTGGCAGTCGTATCACAACATCATTGACGGCTTGCAGTCCGTCGACGCGCAGACTTTCAACGCCGAGGCAACTCACGCGCGCTTCAAGGATTTGGAGCAGGACGCCATTGACGAACAGATTAAAATTCACATGCTGACCGCGCCGCAAGATTTGGACAGCGACAAACGTGCCCTTGTCGACGTCGTGATAGAAAAGACGCAACGCTACGCCGAGGCGCAGACCCGCACAATCAGCTTGTCCGAAAACGCCGCCGTGCCGCCCATCGACCCGGATACGTTGCGCCTGCGCCTGCATGACATCATGATTCGCGAATCGCCCGAAGGTCTTTTCACCGCGCAGGAAATTTCGGCAATACGCGCCGCATTAGGTGATTGAATTGGAAATTATAAAAAAACTTACCAGCTTGACAAAAAAATATCCGCGCCCTGTCGTCGCGCTGGGCATGTTCGACGGCGTTCATCGCGGTCACGCTGCCGTTATCGGTCATGCCATTGACGTTGCCAAAACAATCGGCGGCACCGCGCTGGTCTTCACGTTCTCGAATCACCCGCTGACGGTTATCGCGCCCGACGACGCGCCGCTTATGATCGGCAGTAAAAATCTCCGCCGCGAAATTTTTGACGGCTTGGGCGTCGACGTGCTGATTGAAATTCCCTTCACGAAGGATTTCAGCCGCAAATCGCCCGAAGAATTTTTGGAACTCCTGAAAGAAAAAATTTCTCCCGCTTACGTCGTCACGGGGCCGAATTACACCTTCGGGCGGTTCGGGCGCGGCAACGGGCGTTTGCTCCTGCGCGAGGCTCAAGATTACGGTTTCAAGGCGGAAGTCTGTCAGGCGTTCACCGTCGACAGAAAAATCGTCAGCAGCACGCGAATTCGCGCTTTGATTGCGGCGGGCGACTTGGCGGGCGCGAACGAACTTTTGGGCAGAAATTTCACTTACGCGGGCGAAGTCGTCAACGGCGACAAGCGCGGGCGCAAGCTCGGCTTCCCGACGGCGAATCTGGAAATTTCGGACAGGCGCGCCATGTTGCCCAACGGTGCCTACATCGTGCGCGTCAAAGTTCGCGGGCAAGACTTCAACGGAATCGCCAACATCGGCGACAATCCCACGTTCAAGGCGCAACGGCGGCGGCTGGAAGTTTTTATCGACAACTTCAGCGGCGACATTTACGGCGAGGAAATTTTTGTCGGCTTCGTCAGCAAGTTGCGCGACGAAAAAATTTTTGCCTCCGTCGACGATTTGAAGGCTCAGCTTGCGGAAGACTTGAGGACAATGAAAAATGCCACAACAGATTAAAATTCACGGACTCGGCTCGTCGGGCGAAGGCGTCGGCAAACTCGGCGAGCTTATTATTTTTGTCGAAGGCGCGTTGCCCGGCGAAGACGTTCTTGCCGAAATCGAAACGCGCAAAAAAAATTACGCGGTCGGTCGTCTCGTCGAAGTCGTCAAGCCGTCGCCCGAACGCGTCGCGCCCTTTTGCCCGCTGTATCAAAATTGCGGCGGCTGTCAGCTTCAACACATGAGCTACGCCGCTCAACTGAAGTGGAAACGTCAACAGGTCGTCGACGCCGTTGAACGCATCGGCAAGCTGGAAGGCGTTGAAGTCTTCGCCACGCTCGGCATGGACAATCCTCTGCGCTATCGCAACAAAATGCAATTCCCCGTCGGGCGCGGCAAGAGCGGCTTGGTTATCGGTTGTTACGCGCGCGGCAGTCACAAAATCATTGACACGCCCGCTTGCCCGATTCAAAGCGTCGGCAACGACAAAATCTTAAACGCCGTCCGCACCGTCGCCGAAAAATTCAAGCTCCCGCCCTACGACGAAGACACGCACAAGGGCTTTCTGCGCCACGTCATGGGTCGCGTCGGCTCAAGCGGAGAACTGATGATCGTCCTCGTCACCGCAAGCCCGAACTTCCCCAACGCAAAAAATTTTGTCCGCGCCCTGCGAAACGAATTGCCCGAAGTCACGAGCATTCAGCAGAACGTTCAGACCTTCCGCAACAACGTCATCCTCGGTCGTGACACGCGCGTTCTTTACGGCAAGCCGACGATTCGCGACGCGATTGGCGGGCTCAAATTCAACATATCGGCGCGTTCGTTCTTTCAAGTCAACACCGCGCAGGCGGAGGTTCTTTACCGCACCGCGCTTGACTTCGCCAATCTGCGCGGCAACGAAACGGTTATCGACGCGTACTGCGGGACGGGCACAATCGGGCTTTTCATGGCGCGCAACGCCCGCAAGATTATCGGCGTCGAAGTTGTCAGCTCTGCCGTCGCCGACGCGATTAAGAACGCGCGCGAAAACAAAATCCGCAACGCCGAATTCATAACGGGCGACGCCGTGAAAATTTTGCCGCGCCTGTTTGACGCCGGAACTTATGCCGAAGTCGTCGTCGTCGACCCGCCTCGCGCAGGTTGCGACGGAAAAGTTTTGGAGACCTTCGCCGCAATGGAGCCCGAAAAATTTGTTTACGTGTCGTGCAATCCCGCGACGCTCGCTCGCGACTTGAAAATCCTTAACAACTTGGGCTATCGGACAAAAAAAATTCAGCCCGTCGACATGTTTCCGTTCACGTCACACGTCGAGGCTGTTGCACAAATTTTTAAAGCTTAACGTTATGTTGCCCCGTCAATCGGCGGGGATTTTTTATGCAATTGTCGCATTAAATTTCTCAATCAGCTTGACGGGCTTGTAAGACTCCTTCGCCTGCCGCAAACCGTCAACGCCCATGTCTTCTTCGCGGTTGATGTAAATCATGTCAGCCCACTCGTGCGCCACGAAGCTTTGATTAATCGCCACGTAGACGCCGCGAATGTTCGGATCCGCCTTTTCGACGTGAATAACCGCCGTGTCGGAATTGAGCCGCTCGCCGAACGTGAACGCGGCGACTTTATCGTTAATCAGAATCGCGCCGCCCTTGAGCTTGAAGCCGTCGAAGTGGTCAAAGATCTCGTGAATCGCCGCCTGCTCGTAACAGATAAACGCGTTGTCGGGATTGGCGCGCCTGTGCGTCTCGTACCAACTTTTGAGTTCTTCGCGACACTGCGGGATAATCTCTTCGGTTATCGGCACATAGCGGGCGTCGGGATATTCTTTTTGGAAGGCGTTGAGGTGATTCTTTTTGCCGTGGAATTTGCGTCCCGAAAGATTAATCAAGTCCTGCGCCAGATAAACGTAATCGAAGCGGTCGCGCTCGGCAGTGATGTTAAATTTCGCATGAGGATAACGCGCAAGCTCGTCGGCAAAGACTTTCTCGACGACGACGAACATAAATTTTTTATCGCCGCGATTTTCCTCGGCGACGCGCAAAATTTTGGTTATCGCGTCCTGCATTTTCTCCGGCTCGCAGATTGGTTGCCACGCCGCGAAAATTTCTTCATTGGAAGAGAAAATATAAAGTACGTCGTCTTCTATTGCCCAACGATAATCACGCATCTTGCGCCACATAAAAAAATTGGTGAACGTATATCCCGAATTTTCGCAGTAGCGCGACCTGAAGAACTTATCGAACGTCGGCTTATCGGTGCAAGTCAGTTTTTGCAAATTAATAACAATCAGCTCCCTAAAACAAAAGTTCAGCCAAGTGAAACGCGTTAGTGCCGCCCAATTTTAAACCGCGCAGGCAGTAATGGCAATATGCGACGACTTTTTCCGTCGTGATTTGCGCGCAGTGGTCTTGCATGAGCTTGCGCTTCTGTTCGTCGGTGTGCGGCTGAAACAATCCTTTCGCGCCGTGCAGAAATCTTTTCGGGGCAAGCGCGGGGTTGCGGGCGGGTTGCGGCTGATAAAGTGAGTAGCCGCAGAATTTCGTTCGCTCGTGATTTTCGGGCAGCTCGACGACTTGAAAGTTCATGCGTCGCAAAAGTTCGCGAACCGCCTCCTGCTCCGCGACGTTTTCTTTCGACCGCCAACAGTCTTGCACGGTTATCGGCTCGCCGCCGTGATTCGGGTAGTGAAATTTTTCGTCGGAAAGAATCAGTTCCCAAATCGACTCGCAATGAATTTCGGGGTGCCGCTCCTCGAAAATCGCCGAACAGTTGTGGCAGATTGAAACCATCGTTGAGCCGGGCGGGAAGTGTTCAAAGTGCTTAATCGCTCGCCACTCGGCGCGATAATCTTCGGGCATACGCTGTTCAAATTCGGTGACCTTGTACTTGTCGACGCAACAGCGAATTATCGGCAGATTGAATCGCTCGCGCACGTAAGCTTGAACCTTGCGACTTAAAGCGGGCGCGCCCTCGGTGAAGACGCAACTCGCCACGTAAAATTTTTGCTCCATATGAAATGCCTCCTCTACCAAGCAATGCCGTTGCCCGAAATCAAATCCTGCGCGGCGGGCGAATCAAGTTGCACGTTAAGCGTCACGGGAGATTCTGTTTCTGCAACCAAGAAATTTTTAACGCGCGCGGTTTCGTCGGCAGTCAGGCGTTCGTTGACGTAAAGGATAATCATGAAACGCTTTTCATCGCCGACAAGCGCGCCACCCTCCGCACGAACGATTTTCGGGGAGAACAGCGGCAACTTCTGATTAAGCCGTTCGACAACGCGTTTCTGTTCGGAAAGGTTTTGATAGGCGGGATAGTAGGTTGCGCTCAGCGACTTATACTTTTTCAGCTCCGTCGATTCCTCCTCGCGTATGCCGCTTTTCAACGTGTTCTGCAAGATTTCATTGACACCCGCCGCGTCAAGCCCCTCGCGAAATTCGTTTTGCACGATGTTGAGCCGATAATCGCTCAGGTACGAATAATCTGCCGCCAAATTTTTTTGCAAGCCGTCAATCTCCGAATCGTCAAGCTTGCGCCCGATGATTGCGACCTCCAAAATTTTTTCGGGCGACTTCAGCCGATATGAGACCGCTTGCCGCGCGTCGGTGTTGAAAAATTTTTCGACGTAGGCTTTCGTTTGGACGTTCTGCAAATTTTCCTGCACGCTGATATAAGCCATGCGCAGGCTCGGCAAAATGACAAGCACGCCCAAAATCGTCAGGAAGATTCGTTGGCGGCGGAAATTGCTTTCCGAAACGTATTCCTTCGCCGGCACGCGCAGGACTTTCAGCACGACGAACGCCGATAAGCAAATGAATACGCTGTTGATAAAAAACAAATACAGCGCGCCCCAAAAGAACGTCGGCTGATGTGTCGCTATGCCGTATCCTGCGGTACACAGCGGCGGCATGAGCGCGGTTGCTATCGCGACGCCGGGAATGACGTTGCCGCGCTCCTCACGCGTCAAACCGATTATGCCCGCCGTCCCGCCGAAGATTGCAATTAACACATCCCAAATCGTCGGCGCGGTGCGCGCAATCAGCTCCGTCGACGCGGTCGTTATCGGCGTCAGCGAAAAATAAATCGCTGAAGTCAAAATCGACAGGAACACTTGAAACGCCAGCTTCAAGAACGACTCTTTAACGTATTGCGTGTCGTAAGCTGCCATGCCGTAACCCAGCGCGGTTATGTTGCCCATCAGCGGCGAAATCAGCATTGCGCCGATTATTACTGCCGTCGAATTCATGTTCAGCCCGATTGACGCAATGAAAATCGCCAAGACGAGTATGCACATGTTCGTGCCTTTGAGGACGCCGCCCGCTTGAATTCTCTCGATAATTTCCGCCATCGACGCGCTGTCGCCGTGCAAGTTGAACAGTTCGCCGAATGCCTTTTTGAATTGTTCCATAACTCACCTCAGCTGAAATACTCGACGCCCGCCTCGAACAGGTGTTGATTTTTTTCGCCGTGAATATTTTTGGCGACGTGTTCGCCGATTCGTTCGGAGTGACCCATTTTGCCGAAGATGCGCCCGCTCGCGTCGGTTATGCCTTCGACAGCCCAAGCGGAGCCGTTCGGGTTGAAAGGGAGTTTACCGGTTGGAGCGTCGTTTAAGTCAACGTATTGCGTCGCGATTTGTCCGTTGGCGGCAAGTTTCTTCAGCCAAGCGTCGTTCGCCGCGAAGCGACCTTCGCCGTGCGAAACGGGTATCGCGTGCACGTCGCCGACAGAATTTTTCGCAAGCCACGGAGACAGATTGCTTGCCACGCGCGTGCGGACGTATTGGCTGACGTGGCGACCAAGGCTGTTGTGCGTCAAAGTCGGCGAATTTTCCTCAAGCTCGCGAATCTCGCCGTAGGGCAGCAAGCCAAGCTTAATCAACGCCTGAAAACCGTTGCAGATGCCCAGAATCAAGCCGTCGCGTTCGCGCAGGAATTTCATGATTTCCTCGGCAAGGCGCGGGTTGCGGAACGTCGCGGCGATAAATTTCCCCGAACCGTCGGGCTCATCGCCGCCGCTGAAGCCGCCCGGCAACATGATTATCTGCGCGGCGCGAATCTTGTCGACCATTGCGGCGATACTCTCTTCGACCTGCGCGGGCGTCAAATTTCTCACGACGAAAACATCGGGGACGCCGCCGGCTTTGTGCCAAGCCCGTGCGCTGTCGTATTCGCAATTCGTGCCGGGAAAGACAGGGATAAACACTCTCGGACGCGCAAGCTTAAACGCAGCCGTCAACGTTCGCGGCGCGTGATAAAGTTCGGTTGAACAAGTCCGCGCGGAGGCTTTGACTGTCGTCGGGAAGATTTTTTCAAGCGGCACGGCAAGTGCGCGTTTGACTTCGGCAAGCGGAATTTTTTCGTCGGCAAGGATAATCGCGGGCTCGGCAATCGTTTCGCCAATCAAGAGGAAGTCAAGCTCGTCCGTCGCCTCAACGATAAGACTGCCGTAATTTTTCGCGCAGAGATTTTCCGTCGCCGCGAACGTGAAGCCGATGTCGTTGCCGATTGACATTTTGGCGACCGCCTCGGCAATGCCGCCCGCTTGAAGGCTCGAAGCCGCAACGATTTTGCCCGCGCAGATTAATTCGTGAACGCGGGCGAAATTTTTCTTCAGCGCGTCGAAGTCAGGGATACCGTCTGAATCGCGCTTACACTCGACAAGGTAGACTTTGTGCCCCGCCGCCTTGAATTCGGGCGAAATGACCTGCGCGGCGTCGACGACAGCCACGGCGAAGCTTACCAGCGTCGGGGGCACGTGAATGTTTTCAAACGTCCCGCTCATGCTGTCCTTGCCGCCAATGGCCGCCACGCCGAAATTTTTTTGCGCAACGAACGCGCCAAGCAACGCAGCCAACGGTTTGCCCCAACGTTCGGGGTCGTCGCCCAGCCGCTCGAAATATTCCTGGAACGTAAGATAAGCTCGCGAATAATCCGCACCCAGAGCTGTCAACTTAGCCAACGAACTCGTCACCGCGTCAATCGCGCCGTGGAAGGGACTTCGCTCCGAAATGTCCGCGTCGAAGCCGAACGTCATTGCGGTCGCCGTGGAAGTCTCGCCGTCGACGGGAAGTTTCGCAACCATGCCCTCGGCGGGTGTCAGCTGATTCTTGCCGCCAAACGGCATGAGCACCGTCGCCGCGCCTATCGTCGAATCAAATCGCTCGACAAGCCCCTTTTGAAGACAGACGTTGAGGTTAGGAACAAGGAACAAGGAACAAGGAACAAAGGATTGTTGCGGAGCCGCGACGTGCGCAGTGACGTGACGCTTGACGCCGTTTGTGTCGAAAAATTTTCGGCTGATGTTGACGATTTGTTTGCCGCGCCAATGCATAATCATGCGCCCGCTGTCCGTTACTTCGGCGACAATGTAAGCCTCAAGGTTCTCGGCGTCGGCAAGCGCAATGAATTTCTCAACGTCGCCCGCGTCAAGCACGACAGCCATCCGTTCCTGCGATTCGCTGATTGCAAGCTCGGTGCCGTCCAGCCCGTCGTATTTTTTGCGCACGGCGTCAAGGTTGATGTTCAAGCCCGTAGCCAATTCGCCGACGGCAACAGCCACGCCGCCCGCGCCGAAGTCGTTGCAACGCTTAATCAACGTCGACGCTTCGGGATTGCGAAAGAGGCGTTGAATTTTGCGTTCGGTCGGAGGATTACCCTTTTGAACTTCCGCGCCCGCCGTCGTGAGCGATTCGGTCGTATGAACTTTGCTTGAGCCGGTCGCGCCGCCGATTCCGTCGCGTCCCGTCCTGCCGCCAAGCAAGACAACTTTATCGCCCGCCGCAGGACGTTTTCGCACGACGTTGGAGCTAGGAGCAGCCGCAATAACCGCGCCGATTTCCATGCGTTTGGCAAGGTAGCCTTCGTGGTAAATTTCGCGGACAAGCCCCGTCGCCAAGCCGATTTGGTTGCCGTAGGAGCTGTAACCTTGCGCCGCGCCGCGAACGATTTTTTTCTGCGGGAGCTTGCCGGGCAAAGTTTCCGAAAATTTTTTGCGGGGGTCGGCGGCACCTGTCACGCGCATGGCTTGATAAACGTAAGACCGTCCGCTTAACGGGTCGCGGATCGCGCCGCCCAAGCACGTCGCCGCGCCGCCGAACGGTTCAATCTCGGTCGGGTGGTTGTGCGTCTCGTTCTTGAACATGACAAGCCAATCTTCGGCGTGTCCGTCTACAACGGCTTTGACTTTTATACTGCAGGCATTGATTTCTTCGGAGACGTCCAAGTCGGCGGGCTTGACGATTTTCGCTCCGATCGTTCCCAAGTCCATAAGCGAAACATCTTTGTCGGGATTGTGCGCGGCAAGATATTCTTTGAACGCACGTGCAACGACTTCCGCGCCCGCGTCGAAGGTCACACCGTCAATCGCGGTGGTGAAGGTCGTGTGGCGGCAATGGTCGCTCCAATACGTGTCGATAACTTTCAGCTCGGTTATCGTCGGCGGGCGGTGTTCGGTGTCGCGGAAGTAGCTTTGACAGAATTTCAAATCGTCGACGTTCATTGCAAGCCCGCGCAGGCTCAGAAAATTTTTCAGCGCGTCGTCGTCAAGCGTGTTGAAGTCGTTCAGCGTCTCAACGTCGGGCGGCACGTCGGCGGAAATTTTCAGCGTCGCGGGCAGGTCGAAGCTTGCCTCGCGTGATTCAATCGCATTAATCGAATAGGCTTTGATTTTGGCGAAGTCGTCGGGCGTGATGTCGCCGATGAGCGAAATGACGCGCGCGCTGTGAATCGTCGGCAAGTCCTTGCCCGTTACAAGCTGAACGCATTGGGCGGCAGAATCGGCGCGCTGATCGAATTGTCCCGGCAGATACTCAACCGCAAAAGTTTTCGCCGCGTCCAAGTCGGCGGGTAACGCGTCATAAAAATTATCGACGTTCGGCTCGCGAAAAACAATGTCGCGCACTTTGATAAAGTCTTCGTCGCTCAAACCCTCCACGTCGTAGCGGACAAGCAAACGCACGCCGTCAAGCTTAACGTCCAACGTTTCGCGAAAATCCTCAAGCAATTGGCGGGCGGGCACGTCGAAGCCGGCGCGTTTCTCTACGTAAATTCTCCTGACCATTGGCAACCCTCCGAAATTTTTTGACGTGATTCTATCACAGCGCACGGCTTTTGCCACGCGTCGGCGGCGGAAAAATTTTCAGCGCGTGTAACGAAACAGCGTGGCGGGCGGTGCAGGTTTCACTTCCTGGTTTCAAGCCATCGGCGGCACTTTGCTCGGAGTCGGCGCGGCAATAGGTTCCTTTGCAAGCGGTGCAAAAGGCATTGCGGATATTGCGACGGAATGATTGTCGACAAACTTAAAAGCCCTTCGGCGCATGTCGGAGGGTTTTTCATTGCGCCCGTCTTGACCCTGCGCCGGCTTTGAAATACAATCGACGCGGAGGTGTCTGTCATGAAAATTTTTGCTTTGACGTTTCTGATAACGATGATGCTTTGCGCGACGACGTTCGCCGAAGAAATTCCGCCGCCGATAATTTTAGTCAGCGGCGAAGGCTCGGTGGAGGCGCAACCCGACCGCGCAACGATTTCCGTCGGCGTCGTCACACGAGAAAAAAATCCTTCTGCCGTGCAAGCCGCCAACGCCAAAGCCGCGTCGTCCGTTATCAATTCGATCGTCGCGCTCGGCATTGAACGCCGCCAAATTTCCACCGGCAACTACAACTTCAACCCCGTTTATCGCCACTTCGACAACGGGCGCAGGGAACTCGACGGCTATGAGGCGACAAATTCCGTCACGGTTATCGTCGACGACTTGAGTCTTGTCGGCAAGATTATCGACGCGGCGTTGAGTCACGGAGCCAATCGCGTCGACAGCTTGAACTTCGGACTGCGCAACAAGGCGGCTTATCAGGACGAGGCTTTGAGGCTGGCGATTCGCGACGCACGCCATAAGGCGGAAGTTGCCGCCGCCGCGCTGGGCAAAAGCATTGTCGGCGTCCGCTCCGTGTCGATTAATTCAAGTCACGTGTCCGCGCCCCGCAACTACAAAATGGCTGCCGCAATGGAAGCAGACTCAGCCGCCGGCTTCGAGACGCCGATTGAAAGCGGAACACTCACTTGCTTTGCCAACGTCCACGTCGAATTTGAAATCAGCAAATGAAAAAGCCGTGGCTGGCGTCAATAGAATACATACGCGGCGTGGCGATGTTGGGCGTCGTGGCGATTCACACGGGCTCGCAATACCTGTTGCTGAACCCCACGCCCAACGTCCACTTGGTCGCGCTGTTTGAAATCGTCTCGCGATTCAGCGTGCCGATATTTTTTTTCGTGTCGGCGTTCGGGCTGTTCTATCGCATGGACTTGAGCGCGCTGTTTGACTACGGAAAATTTTTGCGTCGACGCTTCAAAGCGGTGCTGATACCGTACCTGCTCTGGTCGACGTTTTATATCGTGCACGACAACTGGTATCACGGCTGGCAACTTTTCCCCGACTTCGATTACGCAGCGGAGATTTATTTTTTCGGGCTGGCGAAGTATCATTTATACTTCATGGTGATTCTGATTTGGTTTTACCTGCTGATGCCGGCGATGATTTTTTTGGTCAGGCGAATGACGCCCGCCCGCCTGTTGCTGTTGCTTGCCGCGCAGGTCGCGTTCGATTATTGGTCGAGTTACTGCGCGGGCGCGTCGGAAAATTTATTCATGAAGTGGCGGCTCAACTGGCTCGTGTTGCATTACGTGTTCGTGTTCGTGTTTGGCGGGGTGTTGGCGGTCAATTCGCAGAGATTCTTCGCGTGGTGTGCGGCGCACAAAAAAATTGCCGGCGCAACATTTTTGGTCGCGCTGACAACTTTGACGGGCTATTACTATGCGCTGATATACGTTCGGGGCTTTTCGGCGGAAGCGGCAGTCAATACGGCACATCAGCTGTCGCCGCCGGGGATTTTCTACACGCTTGCCGCGTCGCTGTTTTTGTTCACGCTGTTTCAATTCGGACGCCTACCCGCGCCGTTTAAAACGTTCCTGAGCGTGTTGGGCAAGAATTCGTCGTTCGTATACTTGGCGCACCCGCTGGCGATAACGTACTTGACGATTGGCTTGGGCAAGCTGGGTTTAATCATGACGGCGACGAACGCGCTGATATTTTACGCGGCGACGGTCGCAGTGACATTGACGGCAAGCTTAATCGCCGACAAAATTCTAGTTCCTAGTTCCTAGGAACTGTGGACAAAAAGTGATAAAATATATTTCGGGTGAAACAAAATGGCATATGAATTAACAGATGAGGAATGGGCGAAACTCAAAGAGCTGTTGCTGAAAAAGAAAATGGGACGTCCTTG
>Ga0310697_10000806_pt1 | contig 39693 bp, 34 predicted proteins | sample 172DNAGHGlowgp2_FD_203883 | JGI IMG/M metagenome (GOLD analysis project Ga0310697, IMG submission 203883) | Sheep rumen microbial communities from Palmerston North, Manawatu-Wanganui, New Zealand - 1728 DNA GHGlow gp2 (v2) (version 2) | ecosystem: Host-associated > Mammals > Digestive system >...
CTATGTATTCGTTAAACCCTGCAGCTCTGTACAAGGAATGTGGAGCTAATGGCTGTCAGTATCGTTATCACGATCTGAACAATTCGTTTCAATGTCTCTCTCTTCATCTCAACTCTCAATGATTATTTCTTCATGATTAATTGTTATCGCCCGTGTTGTTACCCCCACCATTATTACCGCCATTGTCGCCATTGTCGCCGCCTCCGGTGCTCGGTGTTACGGTGCCTGTGCTACCGCCATTGTTGGAACCACCACCATTATTGGTGCCACCACTGTTGCCACCTGTCGATGTGTTCGAACCGCTACCGTTACTGCCTGCGCTGTACTGGTTCTCGTGCAGTTCCTCGAAGGTCACGTCCTTCACCAGTGTCTTGGTATTGACATACTTCTGCACCACCTTGCCGTTCTTCTCGCCAGAACCGGTAACGATGCGCTCGGTCTCGGGCTGGAACAGGACACGGCGCGAGGTGATGGTCGATGCCGTGCAGTCCTCTGCCTTCGACACGCCGATGCTGGAGAAGCCGACCTTGAAGATGCCGATGCCTGCCAGACGGATCTTCTGACCCATGCCCAGGAAGTGTTTCATGGCAGCGCCCAGCTCGTCGAGGGCAGCCTTGATGTCACTGCGCTTCAGCGTGGCCTGTGTCTGGATGAAGTCCGCAATCTCGTCGGTCTCGACGAACTTCTCGTCATACACGGGCTTGGCGTAATACTTACCATACGTCTTCGCGTTGTGCGAATTGTTGTTCTTTGACTTGATGTACTTCTGACTCATAATACTAATTTACAATTTGACAATTTACTATTTTTGTCTTGACAAGAGAAAGTCGTTTCTCGCAGGAGCATTTATTTCTCGCTGATGGCGCAGATAACGCAGATCTTTGCTACGCGCCCCCGAAGTCTGTTCCCTTAAAATCTGCGAGATCCGCGAGATCTGCGAGAGATTAAAACCACAAACTTCTGCGAGAGATATAAACCAGTCTTCTGCGAGAGATAGAGATGTCACTTTCGGGTCGTCCGGGACGTTTCTTTCACCCGAGGGAGCGTCACTTTGCGGTCGTAGATGCGATACTTTACCCCCCTAAAGTATCATCGGAACGGGTCGTAGATGACGTCGGAACGGATGGAAACAAACATCGGAACGGGTCGTAGATGACGTCCCTTCGGCTCACTTGCCTTAACGAGTACAAAGGTACAACAATCGCGAAAGGCGTTTTCCGTTTGCTTCCGTTTACTCACAGGTCGATGCAAAATTTTTCTGCCATAAAGGCAACAATGTGCGGAGGCAGCTTTTTGGCCGTGGGTTTCAGTCCCATCCGTGCTAACTCTTCCCGATAAGGCTGGCACCAGTTCATCAAGGTCTTTACACTGACGTCGGCCTTATCAGCTAGATCGTGTTTCATCATTGCTTTCATGTTTTTTCTCTTTATTGGTTTTCTTTCTCTTTTATTGGGTGGAATGGGTGGAGAGGTGGAGTAATATTTTTAGAGTTATCGCGTACCGCATGCGTGCGCGGTACGCGAGGGGAGTGCTAAACCTACTCCACCTCTCCACCCTCTCCACCCATTTCTTGCAAATGGCGGTGCAGTTCTTTCTCCGCTTCTGTACGACGTACGACACGATAGCGACGAACACCATGTACCAACTTAGACTCAAAGCCCATAGCCGTAAGGGCACGCCCCAACACAGCTGTAGACAGCTCTCGCATGTTGACACCACCCACCAACTGCAGGATGACCGATGCAGGCAGGAAGTCGCCACCCTCAATGCCTACAGGCTTGCGGAAGTGTTCGTCAATGAGCTCATTGGCTGACTGTGAGGTCTCAAACTGGCGGTTATGCTGCGTCAGTTGCTGTATTTCCTCAGATGAGAACCAGTACTGGAAGCCCTGCTGGTAGAGGGCATAGGCCTGCGCATAGATGCCATCGTAGTCGAAAGGGGTGGTCAGGGGCGACTCGATCGACTCCACCTCGAAGGGCAGCCAACGGCGCGTTCCCGTCGTGTCCGATAGGAACTGCAGGTTGTTGCCCGTACCACAGAACGACGCCACATGCGGACGGTTCTTAGGGTAACGCTCAAACGGCGCACGCACATTGATGCTGGGCATGGTCATCGCCGCCTTCAACTTGTTCAGCTCCTTGGGCTGCATACTGTCCAACTCCTCCCAGCACACCAACCCGTACTGCGCCAGCACCAGCAGGTCATCCTTTGATATCATGTCACTGTTGGTCTTCGTATAGAAGTACTCCCTGATCTGCGGAGGCAGCAGGTGCGAGAACCACGTGGTCTTATACGCACCCTGCTTGCCTATCAGCACCAGCATCTCGTGGTTGATGACCTTCGGGGCGAGCCACGATGCCACCATCGCCACCAGCCACTTCTTCAGACACCGGTAGAACAGGATCTGCTCGTCGCTGCCCCCTTTCACATTCACTGTCAGCGACAGTCCCATGATGGCGTCACCATCCTCCTCCTTCCACGGTGGCAGGTGTTCCAGATAGTGACGGAAGGGGTGGTAGCTCGGCACAAAGTCTGAGTTGATGACATCCTGCAGGAAGCTCTTGGTGAGCGGTTTCTCCTTATAGAGTTTATCCCACAGCGTGTTGATGTCGCGGTCCGTCAGGGTCGTATAGCCATCAGTGACCCCACCCTCTTCGCCGAAGATGCTGAGCAATCCCTGTTCATCTTCCTGGATGACCGGACCTTCTGACAGCCAGTGTACCTCCGTCAGTCCACGCACCTCGTTATAGCGCAGCAGCACATGATTGCTGACCATCGCCTTGATCTCGTCAGGCGTAGCAAACGTCTCCTGCCACGGCTTCTTATGCTCGCGTGGAGCCTCGTCTGTTTTCGTTTTGGTTTTCGTTTCCATGATGCAAAAATAAACATAATACTTCAATAGTGTTTCAAAAAGATGTAAACTCTTGTAAACTCAGACATGTATCATCTGCTTATAGCGGTAGAAAAGTGTCTTGACGCTACTCTCACTACCCAGATTAGTGAAGTTTGCCAGAAAACTGATAAGTTCATCATTACTTACATCTATACCGTCAGCGGCATAGATATCGAGAAAAGCATGATAGACATCTTTCTTACGGATACGTTTGAAGTTAAAGCACAACTTCTCGCAGGGTCTTACAAGACCCTCGGTCATTACTTGTGGCTCGCTATTGGCCACGACTACCAAGCCTAAAGCCTCTAAGGCTTTGGCCAAATTCTTTTGCTCCACCGTATCGGCGGACTCCGTTATTATCCTCATTTTGTTCACTTTTTTGAGGTTTGGAGTACTATGGCGCCGATGCTCTTATGCAAAATGTAGCTACGATGACATATTTGCATCACAAGTGCCAACTCCTGTGGCAAATTGCAGTGCAAAGGTAATCAAATATCGTATAATAAAATTACACAAAATAAAAATGATTAGTTAACTTTTGTAAACATATTTCCACCCGTCTATACATTTACACAAAACAGCTTTTGTAAAACAAAAAGCGTCACATCTCAATGAAGTACCCCGCCTTTTTTTCTGACACGTTCGTACATTTTTTTGAGTTGCAAAGAACAACGTAATGATTTATTTATTATCTTTGCATCAGAAATAATTGTTTAACTAAAACGGAAGCAATATGAAAGTAGGAATTCCAAAGGAGATTAAGAACAATGAGAACCGCGTGGGAATGACTCCTGCGGGAGTGGCAGAACTGGTGCGTCGCGGCCATGAGGTCAGCGTACAGCATACGGCTGGCGAGGGCAGCGGATTTGCTGACGACGACTATGTCGAGGCAGGCGCTCGCATTCTGCCGACGATAGAGGCGGTATATCGCGAGTGTGACATGATAGTGAAGGTGAAAGAGCCCATCGAGCCTGAGTATGAACTGGTGCGCAAAGGGCAGTTGCTCTTTACCTATTTCCATTTCGCCTGCGAGAAGAAACTGACGGACGCTATGCTGAAGAGTGGTGCCATCTGTCTGGCCTATGAGACGGTACAGCTGCCCAATGGTACCCTACCCTTGTTGCAGCCCATGAGCGAGGTGGCAGGACGCATGGCGGCGCTGAATGGTGCCTACTATCTGCAGAAGACGCAGGGTGGCAAGGGCAAGCTGATCAGTGGTGTGCCTGGTGTCAGTCCAGCCAAGGTGCTGGTGCTGGGCGGTGGCGTGGTTGGTGAGGCTGCCGCACGCATGGCAGCAGGTCTTGGTGCCGACGTGACGATAACGGATATCTCCCTACCCCGTCTGCGTCAGCTCGATATCGAGACGCCTGCCAACGTACATACGCTCTACTCCTCGGAGCATAACATCCGTCAGATGCTGCCAACAGTAGATATTGTGGTAGGCAGCGTGCTGGTGCCTGGCGACAAGACGCCACATCTGATTACTCGCGACATGCTGGGGCTGATGGAGCCTGGAACGGTACTGGTGGATGTGGCTATCGATCAGGGCGGCTGCTTTGAAACGTCCCGTCCCACCACCCATAGCGACCCCGTCTACACGGAACAGGGCATCGTACACTACTGTGTGGCCAACATTCCTGGGGCTGTTCCCAACACCTCGACGCTGGCACTGACCAACGCTACGCTGCGCTATGCCATCGCACTGGCAGACAAGGGTTGGCAGCAGGCATGCGAGGACGACCCTGCACTAGCCAAGGGTCTGAACATCGTGGAGGGCAAAGTCACCTACAAGGCTGTCGCCGACGTCTTCGGCCTGCCCTATTCGCCATTTACTTAATACGACCTTTGATAGATGATTATGAAGCGAATCGGTGTGATAGCAATCATCCTGATGCTGTTGCCTGCCAAGATGCTAACAAATACTGGATGCCTTGGCAGCGCAACCTTTCTACCCAGTATGGTTTTGGCGGAACGGTAGGCTTTGCCATGACCCCTTACGTAAACACCTCCACCTTTGGCAGTTTGCTGCAGAAACTGGTTTGGGGCGACCGCGACAATCCCATGAACTTCCGTCCGCACCCAATGAGCCGTCCGCCAGTCAAGAGATAAAAAGACAGGTGACATACTGTCATGTCCCTGGTGTCATTTATTATTCCAAATAAAATTTCTCCCTTTATATTTGGAATTTTTATTTCTTTTTTGTACTTTTGCGACCGAATTACATAATTCTATCACAAATCACGATTTATAATTGTAGCAAGAATGAACAAGATGACAAAGGAAACAGTCAAGTATCGAGCGGTTCAATGATGAAGTAAAGAACTTAATCTGAGAATCGGCAGGAGGATTGTACCTTGTCGTTTTGTGCGTTCTTCGAGACTTCGTCTCGAAAAACGGCTGCGCCTCAGCAAAGTATGAAAGCGAACTTTCACTTTGCATTCGGCTTGCGCGTTCTTTGACATATTGCTACAATAGTCGGGGATTGTGATAGTGTATTCTCTAAATTGAATACTCTATAATTCCATAGGTTAGTGCTAGAGCACTTGCCTATTAACTCTTGTGTCCCTATTCCAAGGGGATTTATACTTTCATTTGTTTTTATAGTGATTAGAATTATGTAGATTATGCGGAAAGAATATAGACTGATAAACGATTTCAAGAAACAGACACAAACAACTATCTGGAAACACTTAGATGCTATGGCGGTGAATTATGCCGTCTATTCCACTCACATGAAGGGCTTAGCCCCATTTTTGACAGACTTCGACGTATATCTGTATTGCGACAATTCATGTATGGTCGTGGTATGTCTTGACTGCTGCGGTCATTGCAAAGAACAGACATACGAAGAATCGGAAACACTCAGTCCCCTTATCCTAAGTGATGGTCACGAACCACGAGTCAGTAAAGTCTGGAATTTAGCACAGACTGTTCGTTCAATCGGGAACCAACTCATGATACCCGTGTATGGAGTGTTAATAACAGAAGCTGACATTACCAATGCATACGAACTTTATGAGATGTGGGATGTCAACAATGTCACGGTCATAGATTATATGAAGAGACTTAAGTATCGTCATATACGGGTGAATGAAGATGAAGATCTGGACTGTAAGTCCTACGTGTACACTTTGAACGAGACGCCATTGCATGCATTGGAAACAGAATCGGATGATGATGAATTCGAGAAACTGCTCAACGAATTTATTAACAACGAAAGTCTGGACTCTTTTGAAAAGCATATTGAAGAAGATGAAGATTCCGATTCTGAAAATAGCTCCGAGGAAAACAATTCAGAAATAGCAGAAGATGACACATCCTTCCCTGATGGTGAGATTGAGCAGAACCAGAATCTCAGTATTAAAGTTGAGATTTTGCGCCCAATTGCCAATCCTCGCGAAGAGCTCGACAAACTTGTAGGTTGTAAGGAAATAAAACAACGTATGGATGAGTTGATTAACCTAACAAGCTACAATAAAATGCTCTGTCATTTATGTCCTACGGTCAAACAGCATGAGGTATCATTACACAGCCTATTTCTTGGCCGACCAGGAACAGGAAAAACGACTGTCTGCAAAATATACGGTTCATTATTACGTCAGGCAGGGGCATTGTCTAAAGGCCATGTTGTTGTTTGTGATCGAGGAACATTTATTGGCACCCTATGGGGGGATGAAGAACGCTCTGCACGACAAGTTCTAGACATGGCAAAGGGAGGAGTTTTAATGATTGATGAAGCCTACTTGCTGAACAGCTCTAATGCTAACGACCCTGGTAAAATGGTGATACAGCTACTAATGAACGTCCTTGCAGATGAGTCTCAGCGCGACATCGCTGTCGTATTGTGTGGCTATCAGGAACCCATGAAGAAATTGCTCGATCTTAATCCTGGATTACAATCTCGTTTTCCTAATAGATTTGAGTTTCAGGACTTTACAATTGACGAACTTTTAGAAATAACAAAGCGTCGTGTGCAGAACTATGGTTATAAGTTCACCGAGGAGGCATGGAAGAAATATGTTACTATTCTGTCGTCGTCCTTTCAGGTGCGTGACTCCCAGACATGGGGCAATGCCCGTTTCGTTGGAAACCTTCTGGAACGCATTTATATCCAGCATGCTTCTCGATGCGTAAAGCAGCAGACAACAGATATGTTCGAAATACTTTCACTGACGCCAGAGGACATTGTTGCCATTGAGGTACCTCGACCAAAGGCTAAAATTGGATTCTAAGGGATATCAATTATGAGAAAAAGAATTCCTAATAATAGAGTGTGCCGTTGTATATTCAATGGCACAGTTACTCATCTTGAAACCCGACTACTAAAAGATTTGGTCAACCGTGAGATACACCCTATCCGTTGCGCTTCAACTTGTGCACGTAAGGCTCAGAAAGGTCTCATGATTGGCATGCTTTGTTCAGAAGCTCACCATCCTATGTGGGCATTGAAAATTTGGAAATTCACACTTTCACAGATTCATTGGAAGGATTATGATGATTGGATTGATGTTTGGTTCAACACGAAATATGTTCGACTTAAGGATGTAATCTCTGACGGTATCTGTGAAATAATTGGAAGGCATATAGACGATGTTGAGCGAGATATTGGGCTGTCTGATGCTCATGGACGAGACAGTTGGGAGTACTGGGCAGGTGATGGATGGTACGACTCTTTTTTCTACGAAAAGTACGATTCCGATTGGGAAAGTACACGAAATTATTATATTGAAATGCGCAAAAATGCAGTCGAAAGACAGAATTCTGAACGTTTTTTCCATGAAATACAAGGCGAATTGCCGCCTCAAGCACAGAATTTCTTCGATTACTGGAATGATTATGATCCTAATGCGCAGGAGGATTTTTCATTTAAAATCGACGACTGGGATTAATTACCTAGTCGCCGATTGAGTAAAGTAATGCTAGGCAAATATGATAAGGGCGTTTCAAACAAAATGAAGCGCCCTCATACTAATCTCTGTTGTCATTCTTGATATTACTTGTTGTCATAATCATTCTATTTATTTACTATTTTCCCCCAAACCATATCGTTTGGGCATCATCATCGCCTCTTCTATCATGCACTCGTTACCGAAATAATTCATACCAAAACGATTCATATTCGTTCTACCACCGATAGCTGCTGCACAGTTCATAGCATAACGGTCATGCGGATGTGCTGCTATACGTTTCAGACAAGACAGATAACACATCTTTCTGAATTCATTGTAATACTGATTGGGGATGGCAGAGTCTCTTGAGGCACCATAATATATACATTGACAAATACTGCGCCATGTAATCCAAATACGATGCAGTATTGGACTGTATTTACCGCTTTTCATCAGAGCAATTCCCACACCCACAAGCCATTCGTCTTCTATATATCATCCTCAGGCATTCCTGGAGCGATCTTCTCTGTCAGAATGTTATCTTTATCATCCTCTTTATAATTCTGTTGCCATTCATAGGCCTGCAGGATATACGATAAGATCCACAGGTTTGCTATAATCAAACAAGTCTGCGTGCTCCTTATTGGCACAGCTGAGCAATGATAATGCTAACAACAAAGTGATTAAACAGTATTTCATAAATATCATTTATTGATTCTATATCTTACTCTGTTCCTAAAGTATCAACCGCTATGATTTCATCCGACTCTTCTATTACACAATCATCAGCCAACGCATGAAGGCGCTCGATGTCTCTTTTGGATAACGACAAGTTATCAACAAACTGATGGTTGCCTAACAGCCATCTTGCACCTTTTTTACCTAAAAATGCTTTCTTGTCTGCTTTCAGATAATAATGGGCAGCAAGGTGCTCGTTTCTTTCACTTTTCGCATAGAACTTTGCAAGGATGACGTTGACAATAGGCATCTTGTCAGACAATTCCTTCAGTCTTTCTATGTTAAGTGTATTATGCGCATTCCATTCAGGGAAGAACAATATCAGTTCTGCAAAGGTACTCCCTTGCGCAGCAGCCTGTCCCATCAAACGGCGTCCTTCGAGTGTATCTCCACGTTCTATGGCCATAATACCTTGTACAGTATACCCGTCTGGAGAGCCTTTGTCTATTAGCTGTTCAGCCATCAAGTTAGCCTCATCAGTCTGCTTTTTCTCAAACTTATCAATAGCATCGAAAACCATTCTGAAATCAGAGTCTTCCGGCATCTTCTTCATATAATCCTCCATGCTATCGATTCCACCATACTCACTGGCTTGCACTAGCATACTGATCATTCCAACAAAATCCTTCTCCACACCATTACCGTCACGATAGCAATCTGCCAGCTTTAGGAATGCCTGTCCATCACCCCAACGTGCTTGTTCAATGAGCATATTAATCTCGTTGTTACTGTTTTGCTGGTGAACGTCTGCCAATGCATTCTCCTGGAATTGTTGATCAGTGCATCCCATGCAGACTGTTGCACTCACAATCCATAATAAAAGATACTTTTTCATATGATACGTTTATTTGTTCTATTATTTTACAATTTCTCCCTTACCATTAACAATTACCTTGTCGTAGTTCGTCGATGTGCAGAGGTACAGGTCGGGACCAATAACCTCGATATCCTTGAATTGTGGCATCATGACCACAAGACCGCTTGTAGCCAAACAGTCCAAAGAACCATCCCACTACCTGACACACTCCTCTCCACAACACTGTGAAGAACACATTTGCTGATACCTTTTTCATCTTTCTAATGATTTGTTTATTGAATTATTTGATATTTTGAAGTGCATTTTCTGCTCGTCTTATATAGGATTTTGCATTTGAACGGGCATTGTCTGCCTTGCTTTTGCTTGTTTCGGCTTTTTCTATGGCATTCCGGGCCTTACGCAGAGAGCTTCTGGCTTGTTCATAATGTTTCTGACGCTGATAGTATTCTGCATCCCTCAGGTGCCCGGCAGCCTCACGTGTGTAGTATTCTGCATCGCGGTCATATCCCTGTGCTTGCCTTACACAATATTCCGCATCACTTTGGTGGGACTTGGCTTGACGAGCGTAATTATCATCTTGATCATTTATACCCAAGCATCCAAATGTCAATATCAAGAACAGCGTTATACGTCTCATTTTCTTATAGTATTTATTTTCATGTCTCGGAGGCTGGCACCTCGTCACCCCCTTCGTTTATCTGTTTATGATAAAAGAGCAACACAAGTAACCAATTTCTATCACAAAAATAAAGATGCCCCTCAATTTTTCATGAGAGGCACCATGTATCACGTTCTATTCAGGTCTCAGGTACTGACATACTCTAATAAGCCACCACCATAGATGTGCTTTCATCCTCATAATAAACCATTGGGCGCAAGTTTGCAGGCAAGCTATTATTGACCAGACAAAAGTTGCTCCTTCCTCGCAGTTGTTCCATGCTCTCGGCTTTCTTATCTGCTTCCTGCTTTGAATGGCAAATGAGGAAGTTCCTATAGAATCGCCGTTCTGTGGCATAGTCTTCTGCATCAAAGCATGGGAACAGCCGACTGCGATCTATGATATACGGCTGTGAGTCGTCTGTCTGATTACGCCAGTAGTCCATGAGTGCTTCTATTCCCTCAAAAACAACACTACCAATGGAGAGGGTGCAGCCCCATGATATTCGACGCAAATCCATCTGCACCTTATCAGGTACTATCAGCGACTGGATGGCACACGTTCCCATATCACAGATTAGCGACTTCATCCCACGACCATCATCAGCAGTCAGTTCCTTTATGCGTTTCTCCGTTTCTTTCCTAAACTCCTCAGAAGAAACAGTGTCAGCAAAGAAGCCGAACAACCCAGCCATATAGTTGTCAATCACATACTTGTCGTCATATACAGTGTAGAGTTGTAGTATTGTCCTCCCCAGTTGTCTGCCAAACTCCGACTGAGGCAGGTTCAGCATGATAATCACAGTGAACTCCTCCCCTTGGCTGTTAGTCCATGACTCTTCTGCCAGAGGCTGCGGAACAGCTATCTGACCTTTGGTTTCCAGCTGTTCAGCCAAATCTCCGGCTTTCACCTTGGCCTGTTCAATCAGGCTGTCTACAATTTTCTTTACAAACTCTTCCATAAGCTAATCAAACATTTATCTTATTTTCAACAGCCACTTCACCAATGGATTCACGATATCTTGAAACATGGTGGGAGTAACGTCCGTCGAGTGCTTTTCTGCCACGACGCAAAGAGTATATCGTGGATTCTCTACAGGAAACATGCCTGCAAACTGAATCTGTTTTCCGACAGGCACTTTCCGTTCTTTGTCCTTATTATCGTACATCTCATCAGTGCTTGTATAGCCATACCACTCCGTCTCAGCAGTCAGCCAAGACAACGCTGAGGAGACTGTCGGGTTCACCCTCAGCCTCTCTTTGATGTTCACCATATCGGTTTCTGTATAGACGCTCTCTTCCACTTTCACACTATCACCCTTCATCGTCGGAATAATCAAGGCACCATGGTGGGCAAGGCCATTATAGCCTACCGCCATCATGAACGGACTGGTGGCATCCAACAGCTTATTCTTCGGTGGTCGTCCATCACGGAAAGGAGTCGTCAGCGAGGCACTGCACGAATGGGCCAGCAGCATCCCTGCCCCATCCTTCTTCATGTCGGCATCCATAGCCACCCATGTCTTCAGCCGTCCCGTCTGTGCATCGAGTATCACCAATTGTGCATTGTCCATCTGCTGAGACTTCACGAATCTCTTCAGGAGCTTCTTCGTCCGTTTCTCCATTCTCTTGTCTATGGTGGTACATTCGTCCAACGAATAGATCTCCCCAGGGTCATTCGCCCAGATAGAAAAGATGGTATTGTCTTCCGTAAAGACACAGATGATAGCCCGCTGGTAACCCTTCTTGCCATAGAACCAGCAAGACTCCAGACTATCCCCCTCATTCTCCAGCTTGTTGAATCGCAAGTCACGATACTCCAACTCTGTGATGTTCTGATGCAGATACATGTCATAGAGTCCTTTCCTCCCGTTCTTTGTCACGATGACATACTGCGGCGTATGGCAGAAGTCCACTCTGTCGAACTCGTCAAAGTCGTACTGCGACACCATCAGCGAGTCTTTACCAATGCTATCCACATCCACCACATCCCCCTGTGCCAGCATCAATGTTGGCATCAACAATAATACTACCAGTGCCTGGCACTTTCTTAACAATGTTCCTTTCATCATAACTTATTATTTTCCCATTTTATCTTCGTTTTTCTGTTTATGATAAGAGAGCAGCGCAAGTAACCAATTCTATCAACAAAAAACATGATGCACTCAATTTTCATGGGAGAATGCTACTTCATATCGTTTCACATTTTATTAATAATTCTGGAGAAAAACCTTCATATATCACTTTTTTACCTTCTACAGCACCTAATAACGCTAACCTTTCATTTCCACCATTTTTCTTTTTCCCTATCATTTCCACCAATTTGTCAAAAACTTCTTTTTCTTTCTCTGTCGCAAAATCTAATGCTTTTAACACCCACAACAAATGATGTTCTCGTTTTAGGGTATCAGGATTATAATTGGGATCGCGAGTTTCCAATAACACCCAACTGAAACCATACAACCGTCCTTGAAACCTTTCTGATGAGAATTCGCTTTTACTCACGCCATGTATTGACGCATCAACGTCTTTTACTTTTTTATCCATTCTTTTTTAATTTTTGAAATACTTCTATTACTTAATGACAATCATCATAAAGAAGTAACCCCTGACGACTTTTTGTGCCATCAAGGGTCACTCTACAATAAATGGATAAATATGTCGCTCGTAGTTGTTAGTTATTCTGTCTCGCCTTTAACAATCTTTCTTATAGTAGGTTCCTTAATAGAGTCAACTTTTTCTTCATTTGGCGTTTCTGGAGCAGATTTCATCGGAGTATTCTTTTCCTCATTAGGCAGGGTCAAGAGGAAGACGGCAACAACGCATGCAGCTATGCCGATTACTGCAGAAATCCATTTCCAACCCTGTCCCTTATTCCCAGACGCTACAGGACTCTCTCTATACTCCTGCGAACAAGCGGCCTCCCTTTCAGGCACTGCTGATTCACAAGCGACTCGATATGCAGCAGCATTTCTCTCTGCTTCCAACTGTTCTACTTTCTGCTTGTATAAAGGATATGAACTCTTGAATTGTTCAAGACTTTGTCTTTTGCGCTCTCTTTCTGCCAGCGCTTCAACTATCATTTCAGTATCTCGGACTTCATTTGCCAGAGACTCATCAGCATTCATTTCTTTTTCAAATGCGCAGACTTCCTCATCTGTCATTTTATGAAGAACATAGCTGTCTATTCTGTCAAGTTGTTCCTCTGTCATATTGATGATATTTTTAATTGATAGCGTTCAAAACGAAAACGGATTCGATTCTTCAGACTCTGCATACACTTATATTTTCGCGTTTTCAGTGCGTCTTTAGAATTAATTCCATCATGAGAGGAAAGAATCTCATCTAGATTCTTATCCTCATAATAGATTGCCGTCAGTATGGTCTGGCATCTAGGAGATAATGTTTCCACACATTGAGCAACAATTTCTTCTCGTAAAGTACGTTCATTTGTGGATGCAGTAACAATCCTGCCAAGAGCATGCATGATGTCTTCATCAGACATTGGCACATCTTTTTTCTCCTCAGACCTCAGTATTTCCTTATACTTATTCTTTGCTATACCTATTAGAAATGTCCGAAGGGAACTTGTCATCTGCCTCATCTCACCTTCATCGTCTCTCCTACATAACAAACCCTCTATTACCGATATTTTCTTCGAAGTTATTTCTGTCCATAATGCCATGAAACTATCATCGAAGAGGCGATCGTCTCCTATCGCTTTCGGGAAATTGGTATATGAGCATCCGTCAAAATAGACACGACAATAATTATAGAAGGCCGTTTCCGCAACCTTTATCTTCTGTTGCAGGTCAGTTACGAACTCTTGCTCAGTCCACTCCGAATACAAATTCTTCTTTTCCATCTATTCTTTCTCACCAGTACCACCGCAAACAGCACAATTAACTGATCCTCTGCCGCCGCACCAGCCACATTGCATATAGTACATGCCATATCCCGTACTACCCATTCCGGAACATATAGTACATGTCATACTGCCCTGACCATGACAATTTGGGCATTTCCCTGCCTGTTGGAAAGAGATAGAAGTTCGGACATTATCTTCTGTTATGGCGATGATTCCCTGACGGAAATCACCGTCATTAGAGGGCACTTCAACTGTAAAACTATCTCCGGCAGTCTTTACATCAAGGAATTGGGGATATTCCACCGTCCATTTGGTACCATCAGTCTCCACTTCAATTGTTTTACGTCCCCCACTCTTATCAAATTTTAGTACCAATACCGACGGTTTAATGAAGGTCGCATTGGCATTTTGAGCCAATTCTACTTGAGCGAGCTGATTACCACTTTGGACAGTAATCGTTCCTTGTCGCATACTCCCTGATGTATTGGGATTAAATGTCAATTCGAAATCCTTGTCGTGTTCATCAACCGTAACCCAATCTGGTTTATGATTGATAAGCCATATATATCCGTCATAATCAATTGACACATTAGTCTTACCACCACATTTTGCCACAACAATGCTGTTTGGTTCAACACGTAAATAGGTTGCTGCATTCATCATGTAACGATATAGGATGACAAAACCAATCACAACGACTACCGCTGCAATAATTATCTTCTTTACGCAACCGCCTTTCTTCGGTTTAGGGTCTGGCAGGTTCGTATCATTAGACTTATATTGACTCGGCTGCTGAAACCCTATAGGTTTGTCTACTAACTCATGACCATCCTTAACACAGAAGTTAAGATTGTCATCATATACGGTATGACATATCGGACACTCTTTCATTATTACCGTCTTTTGTCTAGTTATTACTTTGCTTGCGTCTTGGAAACTTCAGCCAAACCCATATTTATAAGTATCAGCACGACCATCCATGCAAACACCGTTAATCCTATAGGAACCAGATACATTTCAGAACCTATAGCGCTTAAAGGACTATCCCATATACCATGCAGGACTACAGGAATTAGAAAAAGCCGTAAAAATTTTGCATCAAAGAACAAGTTTGTAGATATTTCACTATGGGCTTTCGCAGCAATCACAAGGCCAGCCCCAGAGATGGCTGCCCAAACCACATGTCCCCCAGGGGTCAAGAAGCCGCGCAAAAATATCACGTTCATCATAACATCCCATCCTCCTCTAAACAGAAAGTTCATAGCATAGCCAGCAGATTCAAAGGCAGCAAAGCCTGCACCAACGGCAGCACCTATCAATAGACCGCCCAGAATGGTTAACTTCCCCATTTTTCTCAAGAAAAAATACACGATAACGGCCTTACCTGTTTCCTCGATAATGCCCGTCATGAAAGCGCCAAAGAAATTAAGTTCATGAGGTTCAAAGAACGAAAACAAGAACAGCGTTGCCACCAAAGAGGCACAGCCACCAACAAGGAACGTCTTTATAACCTCATACACACTTATATTTCTCCATGCATTCAATTCCAAGAAAAGGATTAGCGTTGTCATTGGTACAGTAAATGATCCCACCACAATGAGTCCTGGCAGAGCATTCGGATTTTGAAACATACTGCAGCAGACCCAAAGTAATGCGAATGCCACAGCAAACATCAAAAAAACACGACTATAAAGCCAAGGGTGTGGCCAGTCTTTAGAAACCTCATACACAGAAGGCGTTGTTTTCCGAGTACCAACAATGAATATTTCCTCCGCCTCTTCTGTCGTATGTTTCTTTGCCACATCCGTGAACAAAATCTTCCAGTTCAGATCCGCAGGCCTATCATTGCCTACATAATCATTCAAATGATTCACCCATGAGCTATCACTAGAGCCGGAATGCTTGGACTGGGTATGTTGCTTAGCCGATGAAGTTTCATCGACAACAGGTTTACCACAATTCCCGCAGAACAAGTATCCATCTTCTATTGGTTTACCACAATTACTACAATATTTCATAATTAGGAGTTTTGTTTTTCACAATAATATTCAATAATTCTATCCTTATCAAGCTACGGCATAAGCAATAATGCCCAAAAGCAACACCATAAGAACGTTAAAATCGCATGAGAAATGCGTAAAATTAGACCAGCATTCTCCTTATTGAGCAACTTAACACCAATATAATAGGTGATGATGAAGCAAGTCAAAGTACTAATAACCCGAAGATGCGGTTTAAGTATCAAGCCTTCGTTCTGGTTAAACAAATCCCTGAACAGCACATTTAATGGATGCTGTACAAAAAAAGGAATTAATATCGATAACACGACACACCAGACTTTATAGTTCATATTACCACCACTTTAGATTACTCTTAATTGACACCTAACATAAGCTATTCTCCACCAGACTCTATCAGATATATCATACAGGTGTCGAAATCTATCTCCCAACTGCCCTCATCAGAACCCTCCCAATGGTATTTGTTGGACTTCGTATTCCACCATTCCTGAAATCGAGTGACAGTATTTCCCATGTCAGTCACCAGTTTCTCATACAACTCAATAATATCTGGACTAACTACTTTTGTCAATTCTTTCAGACCGTTGATCCGCTCATATAATTGACGTATTTCATCTCTTTCTGATTCTGATACTATTCCTACTTTCTTTCTCATATTGTCAGGATTTGTTTTGAATTACTTTTTCAAAAGGGTCTATGTAGCCTATTTCATCTATTTCAATATTTGGCATGAACTCCCCCACCTTACGTATCTCGTTCAACAACATTCTGCTACTATTCCTTTCCAAATGTGACATGACGCATTGTTCATGGCTAGGAATGTTCACTTCGTTAGTCAGCCTCCTGTTCAGCCACACACAGCGTTTGCATTGATAGGCATCACATATTCTGCAAATCGGAGAACTTCCTAACTTATATAGTGACTGGTTCCCAATATGCACTCCCGTTTTCAAGTCTCCAACACTCACCTTCTTCTTACTCGTCCCTTCATACTCGTCTTCATTCGCATGGTAAAATGCCGGACAGACATAAAACTTACCGTCAGGAGCCAAAGTAACAGTGTCACATCCCGCATTACAATTGTTCATGCTCTGGAGCATCATACGGTCAGTGATTAAGTTCAGTTGCGTAGTGCCACCTCTTTTATATATATTAAAGATCTCGTTCCCGAAAACATCAAGCACAGATTTATATTGTGCCAGCGCATAATCGTCAAACTTATCTACGTCAGTAAGAATTACACTCAATCGTTGTACTTTCACCAAGTTTGCACTTATAGCTTCAGTATTGAGAAACAAATTCTCACTATCAATTCGTAGCACATAAGCTGTACCATTATCAAATGCATAGTCACACATGTCTCGCCAGTCATCAAATACGGCAATATCCGTCTTCTGACCCTTTGGCAAGAACATAGCAGGTGCAATATTATTGTGGTCTATGCTCTCGATTACTTCAACATACTCCTGTGGCATATCATAGCCGGGCCACACAAACTGCACCATCAAGTTATCCAGCATGGCATACTTAATGCCTTCCCGCAAAACATCAATTGGGATTAGCCTATGCTCAGAACCTCTATTGCTATAGTGGCAGTATGATGTGCTGGTATCGTCCAGCAATATAATGAGATATTGCATCATGTGGCTCAACATTTAATTGGTGAAACTACTTTTTTCTGCTTCTCATACTCTTCGCGTCTGCCAGCAAGTTCCAATTTCCTGTACAGTTTGTTCCAATAGTAGTTGTTTGCTCGCACTTGTGCTTTATGCATCTTACAGATGGCTGTACTTCGCTGATAAATAGTTGGAGTGTCAGCCGCGTCATAATTCTCGCCTTGACACCAAGCACAGCCACTGGCCACCTCGCACTCCATACATTCACGCGGACTCTGCGTGCTGCGGTCCAAAGCTAAAAAGCCTCTTAGCTTATTCTTGTCTATACCTTTATATATGTCGCCTATTATGTATGGACGCTTCGTACGCAATGAGTATTGGGCAAAACGGGTGCAAGGATAGAAAAAGCCCGCAGCATCAACCGATATCATCATACCCGCACCACACCAGTTCTGATTGTCCGTCTCTGGATTCAGAGGCTTGCCAATATCCTCACTGAACAATGAACAATTGTACTCATAGAACAGCTCAGAATCAATGATACCATCCGCCAAATGAATTAACTGATGTTCAAACAGCTTATCATCGCCATCTTTCCATACATCCTCAAATACAGGATTTATATTCACCTCCTTAATACCCAAACTATAGAGATGTAAAACGCTCTCTGCTACATAGGGAATGTCACCACTACTAATAGTCACTTTAGTCGATGCATCAGGAAACTGCTTTATCCACAATGGTATATTCCTCACTACGTCATCGTAAGAACCACGCCCACTGCCTTTATACACTCTGTTCATGTCATGCTTAGCCTGTGAGCCATCTATAGTTATTCCTATACTCAGGTGTTTTCTGTTCTTTTCGATATATTTTTGAACCTTGGCATCGGAATAGTTAATACCATTGGTTGAGAAGCTGAAGCGATAGGAATCAAACCAATGGTGATTCCTTCGGAACATTTCTGTCTTCAGGTAATCACATATTTGATCTATCAGGTCAATCTCCAAGAAAGGCTCACCACCAATAAAGTCCCAAACAACACTTTCCTCTTTGAAATCATTCTCGTGGCTGAGGATATAGTCTACAGCCTGTTTTGCCACCTCCCAAGACATTCGCTCTTTAGAGTTCTTACCTACAAGGTAGCAATATTTACAAGCAAGCTGACAATCTTTCGTAACAATAAAAGTTATATTCTTTGTTACGCCAGCCTGCCATGACTGTAGATCTTTATTATTTCTCCTCATGAGAAAGAATGAGTCGATGAATTAATTAATGACTAACACGCGTGCAACCATGACTACATGAGTTCTTACAGGTACCTGTACATGATGACGTACACGAATACTTGCAACTTCCCTTGCAGTCATTCTTACATCCTGAGTAGCAGCCTGTTTTACAACTTCCCTTGCATTCGTACTGACATCCTGTTTTACAGTTTCCACTACATGACCCTTTACAGCTTGACATACATGTATTCGAGCACCCCATACACCCCGAAGGTGTTTTCTCTGCAGCTTTGATAATTGCAGGTACATCTGCCAAAGCTATTGCTGCCAAGAATGGCAACGCACTCTTTGCTGCTTTCTTAAAGAATTCTCTTCTGCTGAGAAACTCTTCATTTTTGTTATTAATATCTTCCATCTCTCTAACTGTTAGTTGGTTATATTATTGCGCATTTCGCAGTTCTGCTTCAAGTTGTCTAATTCGTTCTTTTTGTTCGGCTATCATCCGAGGATATTGCGCCCTTACCACAACACCGTCAGCATTAGCGTATGCCTCTTCCATACTTTCAAGAAGCTCCCGAGCCTTATTCAACTCATATTCTATCTGATACGCTTCGCGACCGTTTCCACCTGTACTATAACCATCGCCACTGCTACCGTCTCCCATCATGGCATCAATTTGGGCTTTTGCTTGCATAACTTGTTGAGCAGTATTCACGTCACACACACCATTGCCATTACAAGCACCACATGTTTGTTTGGGTGCCATCACGTCACCAGGTATGAAATCGAAAACACCGGTTCCATTGCACATTGGACAAGTCACCAATTGAGCCTCTTGTACACTGCTATTATTCCCCTCTGATTCTGAGACAGAACTCTCCTGTAAAGGTTCTTTTTCAAAGGGATTGTTCTTTCTTGAATTTCCACAAGAAATAAACAATAAGCCTACTAATATGAGTGCAAGTGTATTTACTTTCATAATTTACCATTCATTTATATCGTCCATGTCATAAACTACACTCTTTATTGAATCATCCAAATTGGAAAAGAACCGATAGCCAGTCACTCTTTCCACTTGCCTGATAGAGTTTACATAGAAGTCCTTCTTCCTGTTCCCATCAGTATTTCTACATATAAATCCGATTCCTTTAGGATTGGAGGACTCAACACACAATATTACTTTGAAAAATGCTTCGGGAACAGGAATTTGGTGAGGGCCTATCTTTTCGTGTTCCTGACTCTTAAAGAAAATCGGGCCACATACAATATATATATTATTGTATTGCCTTGCCCACTTCCTGCAAGCCATTTCAATCTCTTTCCAGTCTCCACGGTTTAAATTTGGATTCTGAGGACATATATTTGAGAGCAGGAATGTCTCATCTCTACCTTCATCGTCCCAGTTACAATCACCGCCAGGACACATGTGCCCCCTATCATACCCAGATGATGCATAGTCATCCAATATCGAACGAATCTCTGATGGCAGTTCTGTGTCTTCTCTATATTCGTTCCACACACCATCTTTCTTTGGAATCACATGTCCCTCCGTAAGCTGCCACATCACCCAATTAGGCTGGCGAGTAAGCTTGTTATAAGATACGGAGTAACAGTATCTCTCCAACAACATCCCCGAGATTGTATCCGATATAACGGGATAGCCAACATCAGACAATGTACTCCATGGCTCTCTATATCCGCTTTCAACTACTGACTCTGAATCGTTCGAAACGACAGATGAGTCCATCTTTTTAGATGAACACATACTGCATGATTGGAAGGATACCAAGAACAGCACTGCAAAATATTTGAGTTTATGAGTCATGTTCATATTTTATCTTATAACGGCCACGACTCCCCCCAAATATGGTATTAGGGAGAACATTCATTTCAATGTTCATCATCTGTGCATTAAGCAAGTCTATCTTACCTTTAATCCTTTGTAAATCATTTTTATGTTGCGTGATGGAAAAATCCCTTTTCTCTTCAACTTGTCCAATTGCCATATTCTCATTCTCAACTCGTTTGTTAATTGTCAAGGCATTCTCTGCTACAAAGACTTTCAATATTCTATTGTGTTGCCTGTCCAAACGCCGACAAGTTTCACTTATAGAATTATTATAGTATCGTAGGGCTTTCTCGAGAGAGTTATCGACATTCTCATCAATAACATCTAATACTTGCTGTTTAATTCGTTCCAATTTTTTAAAGACTCGAAAAATACGTAAGGTTGTCAACTTGCGTCGCTTGAAACGCCATTTTATCTTTTGTTGTCTATAATTTAGAATTGTATATGAGAGACTTGGTATGATTGGTTTCTGTCCGTATTGTTTGACAAAAGAATCAACCACGGAGTTTTTTGCATTCATGTATTCAAGTTGGACATTATCCAAAAATTTATTAAAGGCAGAAAAGAGCCCCTCTTCACACAACTTTTTGGCACTTAACACTCCATCCGATGTTGCTATCCTCTGAGCCTCATTTTTCGTTTTACTTAATGCAACAGCTTTCCTCATGCTATCAATTACTAACTGACGTGATAGTAGAGCCGTTTTGTCAAAACTATTGCGAAGTGGCAAAACAGCATTTTCTAATGAATAGTTCAAAAATTGCTCGCAAAAAAGAGGAAAGGGTAATGTTCTGTTTTGTGTCAACACCTTGTATTCACTTTCCAGTTTACCAAATTGTATTTTGAATTTGTCTTCACAGATAGATAATTCTTGGACAAGAACTCGATTTTCTTTTTGGGCCTTCTTCCAGTTAAGATAAGCATTATCCCCCCATTGCCTGATAGAATGAACCTCATGCCGCAAACAGAATATACTATCTTTAAAAGCTGTAAACTGTTTTTTCAACACTCTATGTCTTTGTTTCGTTATTTGAGAGAAATCTATTTCAGTACTGAGCAGACCATTATCTGAAAGATATAACAATGCGGAACAAGTTGTATTAGGTGCTTCGTGAATGTTAAAATGCTGAATTGTTAGTTGGTTTAAAGATGCCAATAGTTCTATTTCGTCCTGAGCGTCAATAGTATCTGCCATACTAATGACAAAATAAAGATACTTGCCATATAACATTTTATTTTCTTTAAGAAAGAAAAACACATCAGAGTTAAGCTTTTTCTTAGGTGACAAGACAACTAACACAATATCACAGTCTGAGAGTTTTTTTATTGCACGATTGCGATATGATGTATATATGAAAGTATCGAATGCAGGAAAATCTATCAATTCTATATTAGATGGCAAATCCGAAGAAACACAAGTCAACCTTATACTATCAACCTTTTCATCATCTATTGTACAAGCCAAATTGAAAATATCATAAAACCACTCGTCAATTTCATTCTTACCCCAAAAATCTTTTAGAGAACCTATACCTTTATTAAACCATCCTGTATTTTCATAGGCAAGTGGCAGATATTTTTTTATAAGTTTTTGTCGAGAATTTGTATAAGTTTCGGAATTCCCGTCAGAATAATAAATGGTAAAATCGTAGCTATCCCCTTTGGTAATATAAAGAGGCACAGCTGTTGTTCCTTGGTCAGACCCCATGGGCAGAATGTCAACTCCCAAAAGGGCATTGACCAAGGTTGATTTGCCAGTATTGAATCCACCTATCAATCCAACATGAAGAACATCTTTCATTTGAGTTTTTTCCACACCCAATTACCACCTTCTCTTACATAACCATCCCAACTTGTATAATGTTGGTCTACCCAATAGTTGCCACCAGGAAAGGTTGTTTGCCAGTCGAGATTAAGCCAAACATGGTTCCCTTCTCTACGGTAACTGAGTGGTGATGGAATTCGAGTATATTTGCCAAAATACGATTGTACAGAATTCTCAATGTCACTTTGTTGGAAGCAAGACACATCTATTTCTGTAAAAGCGTGCCCTTCATTACCGCTTTGAGCAGTGTTGATACACACCTCGCCACCAATCGCAAGCATACACGCCGCCATTAGAACTGCAAAGTCATCACAGTCACCAGACAAATGGCTATCTTGAATGCTTTCAGAAGCATAAGCGACATACTCATTATCAGCAGGATCATTGACATATTTCCATTTATTACGTAAATAGGAATAGATCTCACATATTTGACCAACATTAAACGAACCTTCTGATTTAGCGGCAAGTAAATTAGCAAAACTTTTAGTTACTGAATTTGTATAATCTACTGCTCTTCCCAACATATCACAGTTTTGAGATCCATTCGTGAGCCATCTGTCTCCAGAATGGTCACGTACTTCGCGTCTTCTATTTGTATTATCTTGGTTTCCTACAATATCCTCCACCTCGGGATCAAGTACAGGTTTCACAACAGGATTTGGCTCAATAAGTTCCTCAGGACTACTTGAATCTACATATTGTTGATAAAGTCGCAAACTATCACGAAGATATGGATTTTCACAAAGACGACTGCGGCCTTCTCGTAGAATAAGTCCATTTAACGCTACTTCACCACCATTTCCATCAGCGGTGCTTACATAGGCATAAAATGTATTATTGTCTTCATCAAGATAGAACAGCTCTGGAAAACTGGAATCCTTTTTGAACCATACTTGTTGCGTTTCTCCATCATCTGGACAAAGCAACTGCTGTAGGCGTACTTGACTATTACGAGTATCCTCAACACCAAGAAGTACAACATTAACATCATTATCCAAGCGAATTGTATTGCCGTTGATAATACTTTCCACTCCGATAGAATCTTCCCAAATACTCCATCCTACACTACAACTAGAAAGGACAAGAGCCACAAATGTAATTGTTATCAATAAAAGTATTTTGTTATTTTTAATTTTTAGCATGTCAGTAAACAATTTTACATTTTTTCACAATCTGCCAAACCCTTCCTTGGCGAATCAACTCACCTGGAGCAATGACATTCAAATGACCACTTCCATCATGTTCCACTTCAAAAAAGGGATCTAACATATTCGTCGCATTCATCAGTAACGTAGGCGCCAAATTAGTATTCGGCTGGTAGCATCCCGTCTCATCACCTCTATCTGTCACCTCATAATAACCCTGTCCACTTATAGCAGCTGGATTTGATAGCATATATGAGATGTCAAAACCAAACATCCCACAACTACTAAAATAGCGCTTAATAGGACCTTGAGTTATGGATTTTTGCTGTTCCTGAGGTTTTGAATCTTTCGCTTTAACATCTTGATTTGTGGTCGGCTTAGAACCGGATGTTGTATGAACTGTTTTTAGTTCCTTTTCCATTATTTTTATCCGTCCTGCCAGCTGAGAAATTTGTTCATTATAAGAGTTCAACTGTTCTACAGCATAATTGAGTTGCGACTTAAGATTTTTAATTTCTGACTGACTGTTTTCATATTTTTCATCCCAGTCTTTCTTCAACGCTTCAATAGTCTCTTTGAGAGGTTCTAATTGAGGGGTAACATCACCTATAATAAAGCCCATTATAATTCTTTTTTGATACAATTAAGATTACTTACGAAGAGCGTGTGCAGAAATCGTTCTGCACACGCTTTACATTCAAAGAGATTTACAGAGATCAAGTATAATTTGCGATATTACAGAGAAGAAAAGAGACTCTGTAAATTGGTTCCCTTGCGCTGCGCTCAATCCATTCTGATAGCCTGTACGGAAACTATCATTCGAGACATTCAAATAGTAATTGATATTGCGCTTCCCTTCTATCTGTTCTTCCTCACTCTTCTCGTTATACACAAACTCATCTGCTAGCATGGGGAAGAATGGAACCACTTCTGAGAAGTAAATTCCAAGAAACTCCTTCACATTATCGATGACACTATTATATATCTTCTTTTCGCCATTATAGTCGGTCACCAAGTCTTTTTTATCCAGAGGTTTCAATTCTCCATTTGGATTATCTTGACCAGGTCTATTAACTCTGTAAAGTGTGGCAACTTTCTGACCGTAGTTTACCCAGTGTTCCACGTTGCCGTTTCCTACAGACTTTCCTGCGTTCAGTCCGAATATGACACCTTTTGCTGTTGCAGCCTTAGGATCATCACTCTTCTTAATATTTACTCCATTAAATCTGGCTTTTTTATCTGGGAACATAGCGCCAAATATCTTTAGAGAGACATTCTGTAATGTTTGGTCAGGATTTCGATCAACATTACCTGTGTCATTGAGGAACAATAACTTAGAGCCATTCCCACTGAAGAATAGATTGTTGGGGATCCAGTTTTCATCGCCTAATGATCGGCACAAATCTGCCATTGAATAAATAATCGCACTATTATGAAGAGTAAGTAATAGTGAACTGCCAATTGCTTTGTCAAACTTTCCTATAACCTGTTTGTTTAGTCGATCATCTGAGAAACATTTGTTCATAAGCTGAACAGCATCTCTTCCATTATCATCAGCAACGGCCTTCTTCTGCGTTAAGCCACCTAAATTCCCGGAAGTTGCCTTTGGCAAAACTTGACTGAGGATTTCCTTATACCAAACATTTTGGCTATTAAGAACATCGCTACAGAACAAATCATTTCCTGCAAATTTAAAAGAAAAACACATTTCTTTGTTGGGTACAACGGTGCTATCGTAAATCATAACATCAGTAGAACCACCTCCAATATCTGCCGAAATAATTTTGACTGCCTGTGTGAGTAATGCTTTATCTGAGAAGAGTGGCGTCCGGGATTCTGTATCCCAATGTACTTGATTAATATTATCAATATTTTGCAATGGATTCGCCATAAATGCAACATCTTCTGTCTTTCCAAAGAACTTTGCATAAATACGACGCCACATTCTCTGGTAAAAACCTTTGGCATTTCCGTCAAAGGAAAGTGGGTATGTAAAATACAGTTCAACATTTTTTAGACTCCGATCTCTTGCCAAGAGATTACTTCTAATCATCAAACAAAGTTGTTCTGCGTACAGCATGGATTCAGCTTGTTTCTCCAATTCGCTTGTGGTAAACCATTTGAAATTAGAACGAACATCATCAATAGGGTTACCATTAAAACTTCGAGTCCCCTCTTCATAATATGAAAATGGTATATTGACATTGAAAAGGGTTGACAATGGCGAAATGCCATGAGCCTGAAGTTGAGCACTTGTCGTATTTTTAATATTAAGTGCCGATGGCACCGGGAAGTGATATCCTTCTGGGCCTTCTTGAAAGTAGGATGGAATTAATTCGCAACGCTGAGTGAGCCTATAAAGACCTCCCATGTCATACTTGTCTTTAGCAGGAGTGGTTGGCGAGTCGCTCACTACTTTCCCCAATTTTACAAAATGTGCTTCGCCAATGTTGCTATGTGCAGTTTCATAAGGTTGAGGGTCTGCTCCACCTTGAGCATAACACATATAGGTATTTGATGTTCCTAAATCGATAGCAATACGAATAGCTGTTGGGTTTAATGTTACAGTTTTCATCAATGGTACAACTATCAACTCCTTATTTATATTGCTGCCCGAACCCTTTATGTCATATTTTAGTTTTAGCAAATCAAAAGAAACATCCTCATGAGGGGCTAATCCTATATTGTCAGAAACAAATGTCCCATCAAGCGCATAATAAAAAATCTTGCTATCAAGAGCTGTTGCTACATCGTTAACTCCATAACTCTTCTTTATATATTCAGGCTTTTTTGACGAGTCCAAAATATCAGAATTGGTAATATATCCATCTTTTAAACGAACAAGTTCCAAATCCGTACAGTTCATAGAGTTTGATGCATAACAAACCACACGATAGAAGTCATCCACATTCGCAGGAGTTTTAAAGAAAGGATAGATACCCAACTCTAATCCAATGCCTGTACGACAGTGGTCATTGTCATAGGCTTTCGACAAAGAAAGATAGTGAGTCACCCCATTCTTTTGGTATGGTATTTTAATTGTAAATAGGCAATTAGTATTACCGTCCATATCCTGATGATGCTGTAGAGCGAATTTAACAAGTGGACTACCATTCTCTCCATTTGTTATAAGATCGTCTATTGTAAAAAACTCAAAAAAACGCGACTTGAGTGGAGGTAGAACTTGATATTCTGCGCCCGCATCCTCGTCTTGTGAATCATTTTTAACACAAAAATATGAATCATTATTAATCTCACCCTGAATAATATTAAGAGTATCGTCAAGGAAGTCATCAACACTCACCCAAGGTAAAGGCAAATTGTTGATTGGATTAAGACGCTTAAGAATGTCTTTCTTATAATCCTCTTTTGTCAATCTGAAATTTGCAGACTCCTCTGGAGCTATCATATATTTTAATGCACAACTATCATATTCATTTGGAATAACATATACTTTCTGATTATTTGGTAATGTGTTCCAATATGAATTTTTAGTAAATATTGGGAACCCATAATCACCAGAGCCAAAACCAGAAAAATCAAAGTCTGGATAAGTCTCGGCAAATGACCTTTGATTCCATAGCCCTTTATTTGCAGGATTTGTCTTTTTATCAATGTATAACCAAAAATCAGCATAACGATCTTTAAAGCTCGATATTTTTGCCAGTTCCTTGTCATTTACAAGATATCTAACCAGCTTATATAGGAACTCCTGAAAATCTATGTCTCTGTCCTCAAACCCCTTCCATTGCCTATTGCCATTATCATCTAATTCCTTCTCTGCAAAATATAGCTTCCCGTCAACAGATATTTCTATAGGATCCTCTTTAACATAAAAACCCGTGAATGGAGATGTCGCAGCAATTAGTTCATGTCCCTTTGAAATAGTAAAGAACACTTTAAAAAGAGTTGTATCATCCTGTGTTACATCATTACCCTTTTGATCTAGAACTTTATTCCCAGTAGCATCAAGCACAGGGATACGATAACGACGAATATAACTATTTCTAAAAGTACAGAGTGCGTCCAAATACTTGTATTCCGATGTGTCTTTTCCCACATTTGTCGTATCTTGGTATCTATGCATCTCTATAGCTATACCATTAATGCGCAAATGCTCACTAGTACGACAACGAAATAGCAATTCGTAAACATCCAAACAATGAGCGACGCACTTTCTTATCTCTTCAGATACTCCTGCCGAACCATTGGCTAGCTGTCTGAACCCCAACTCAAAGAGATGCATTCGTGCATAAGGCGATGGAATAGAGGTGACCGTCGTTGTTATTGCATGAGGTTCTAACACGTTTTTGTTAAAAGGATTTACATGCCCGTTTGTTTCAACCCATGAATGATTGGCAGGATCAACTGCCGCGAATATACCTAATTTTTTTCCCATGATTACCAGTTATTATAATTTTACGATCTTATAAGGATTTGTCTGCGAGATAACTTTTTCTATAGCTGCCATAACTAAATAAAGTGTAAATTGCTCCTTCTCTTCGGAACTCCACCCAGTACCTTTGTCATTCCCCATAGATTCCGACATTTTGTTCAGGAAATCCGGTTCATTAACAACTGTGTGATGGTGTATGAATCCTTCCACACGCGTCACGGCGATGCTTGGATTAAAGCATTCCGTTATAAATTGATTTTCAGACGGGTCATGTTTGTAGAATTCAAACTGCATGGAGGGTTTGTGAGCAGGGCTGTTCATTTCTTTGCACCATCCATCATAAAGCTTGAAAAAATCAGAAAAACGATCCATCAGCGTTTTGCAGTTTGAGTCATTAAAATCGTAATGTTTTGCCACAACCTTATTGTTTATTGTGGTATAATTCATCAGGTCTTTTTTCATAATGTACTCAAACATTTGAATTCTCACCAAAGCTTTTTTCACTTCTGGTTCTTCAATGTCTGCTAAAGAATATTCGTGACTGTTATCTTTTCCAGACCAGTACTCATAATAAGAAATATTCTTATTGTCCTTATTACGAGGTTTGGCATTCTGAGCAAAATGAAACAACGAAGTTGCACAAGCGACTTCAAGCAAATTTGCTGGATTTGCCTGTCCGCCACCACCGAGGCACTTGCGATAAAGGCTCTTATCCGTATTCCCAATGAAATACTGTGACGAAATGCGATTTTTGTCAAGATTCGTATCGTAGTACATGAATGCAGCAAATGATTTTGAATCGAACTGATCACTATTGACAGTGAATCCTTTCCCTTCTTGTGCATTATTTGCTTTCATTTCTTTAGGCCCAATAGGTTCATCAGTGCTGAAATTAAAATAGGGCAACATAGTAACTGAACCTAAAGCAATGTCGTTATCTTCTTTCTTAATAATGTCTAAACCCTGAAGTTTGTTCAGAATAAGAGGAAAACCCGCTGCTCCTGTTCCTCCGAATATGGAACTAATGAAAAACACGCGATCTCCATCTTGTAAATTCTTTAGAATTTCTTGGAACTTAGGCTGACAAACAAGGTAATTCAATGCTACCGTTCCCAAATTTGGCATGCCGATAAAGCCTTTACTCAAACTAACACCTAATGCGTCTGGGGAATAAAGCATAGCTAATTCTGCCTTCTTGTCATCATCGAAATTATCCTTGTCAATAAGAGTCCCCAGGCTTCCCATAGCATTGCCATCAATTGTAATCTCAGCAGGATCCTCAATTTTTGTATGGAAAAGGGTATTCATGTTTTTACCAGTTTTCACATCTCTTCCCCAACGTATTCCAGAGAACAGTTTGTGTAACTTTTGATAAACTTGTATTTTTTCCCTTGCTGATGTCAAAGCATGTGACTCAATATCCGTGTCAAGAAACACAGGCAATAAACTCATATCTGCTCCTTTGGGGTCTTGCAGTCTCATTCCGGCAGCAAGTAGCATAACAACCGAATTCATAACTCGCTCACCGCTACCACCCAGCGATAACATTACCAATTTACTCATACCTTATAATGTCTCTATTTAATTAATAAAAAACTTAAATAAACCAAATCATGCTAGCATTTCTTGAACCTTTCTTGAAAAAGAAAGAGAATAATGCAAAGAAAATAGAATAATACAGGCATCCATTCACCAAACAGAATACCAAAATATTACTATCATGTTTTCCAATTATTGGAGTTAAAATATTCGCGTTTGGCACGTTACTCCAAATTGCAAAAACCACTTCGGACAATATGAAACATGCTACCATTCCTATGCACCATGCCTTTAAAATGAAATTTCTTTTAGTAGCGGTTTTTGTTACATTCTTATTTGTGTAGTTATAATAAAACCACCAAATAAAAAATACAACACACAATGCCAAAACAATAAAAGATAGAGGCAAACAAGGTCCCTTTTGAAAGTAAGGTGAATTGAACATCTTGTAACCGATGTTAGTAAAGAAATAGAAAAGTTTAAAAAATCCCATAGTTTTAATCGATAATTATGTTTAACTTTATTGTTGCTATCTTACTGCGATTATCATTATCACCCATATTAAGATTGAAGCTACTCCATTTTACTGACTCCATAAATTTAGCGAAGCCAAAAGTTCTCCCCTCAAGTTCTTTAAGACTTTTATCCATGTCGTTATCAATATTGTACAAATTGTCAGTTAGTGGATTCGCATACAAGAAAGATAAATGACATTCTGCTCGGTCATTTGTTGAATTTCTAATCTCGTTACTTTTCTTGAATTTTAGCAAATAGCACATTCCTACATGCTGCCAATAATCTTCTGATGGCTTGGAATAAGACTCTACTTTTTCCACACATTCACGCTTTGAAATCTTCTGTATAGTAAAATAGTTGTCACCATCATTTAATATTAATGTATCAAGTACAGCCAACTGTCCTATTTCTATCGTGGGAATGCTAAGACATACTTCTGGTGTCTCATCATCATCAAAACCATCTAAATCGAGATGAATCTCGAGTTTAGTTTTGTCTTCAACAGAATCACCTAGCATTGGATATTCTATACTATTTAAACCCGCGTTATATCCAGTTTGTGCTAAAGAGTAAACCATATTCTTTGCGTTCCGACAGAAATAGCTAACCTTATATTTTTCTGCATCTTTCAACGTAAAAGAGGCAAGTACCTTGGATAATTCTTTATCCTCACCAAGCATAATGTAGAAATACGGACGATTAATCATTATACTATCCTTAAAAGTGGGTACAGAACGCTCATTACATGCACAATAGTATCGACCATCATAATTAGCAGTTGTACGAATGATAGCCATACTTAGCCCATGTTTATACACTACATCAAGAGCTTCTTTAACTTCACGTTGTAAATCACCAAAAAACTGTGAGTTGTCAGACTTGGCTTTTGTGATTTTTTCATATCCTTCAGACAGGACTCCATCTGTTATAAATACACCAATGTCACCTTTCTTTAATTCGGATGAAATCTGATGAATAATTGAATATACTTGTGTGGTTTGTCCTGTATAATCTTTCCCTGTTGGGTCTATCATCTGTTGTTTAAACTGATTATAAGTTGTAGAATGTGGTTTTGTAGTAGAATTCCAATCTACTACCATATAATAGTCCTCACCACTTTTTTTCGCTAATTTGTTTCTCAAATCTGACAAGATTATCGGAACATCACGATTAAATTCAGAATTTTTTACCGTGACAAATCCTTTCATACTTATTGACGCGTCCATGTAAACGGACAATTTTCCAGAAAAATCAGTATTCTGTGTTACCTCAGAATCCGACAATTCAGTCCAAAGTGGGTCACTGCATGATCTACATGATGACAATGCTGTTTCTGCCAATAAAATCGCAGAGAGAATAGCTACAATAGTTTTTACATTCCTAATCATGATTTTATCTATTAATTATTACTTCTGTTTTCTCGTTTGAAACTCCATAACGAATAGCCATCTTTTTAACCTCAAGAACTACTTCCTTTTCAAAAGCATCGACAGCTACGCTTCCAACTGACTTGAAATTATCTGAACCCGTAAACTTGGTAAACAGATCAACATATACAACCTGGTAATCAAGATTAATTAATCCATCCCTTAGAGTTTGCAAACTACGGCTAAAATATTGTTGTATAGACTTGTCTATATTTACACCACTAAGTTGTTGTAAAGAAGATAATTCTTGTAGCATAATAAGAGCAGCACCACCATAAATATTCATTAAATCGTGATGAAGTCTAAATTTGAAACTCTTAATCTGATCTTGTGGAGTTTTGTATTCGCCTAAGACAGAACGCAATTGTGAGTATTTATCAGTAGAATATAATCCTGACTGGGCAAATTGCGGTAATTCCGCAAGCCATGCCTGAATGGTTTTGTTTTCTGTAGCTGCAACGAATTTGTTCATACTTTTCTGATAAAAATAGGCAACATCTTCATCTGAGAAGTACTTCTTTTGTTCAAAATCAAAGGCTTTAATACGTGCCTCCTTAATTAACTCTAATAAACCAACCGCCTTTTGAGCATAAGAAAGTAACATCTCTCTTGGCTCTATCGCGAAATCTGCAAATCTCCGATATTCACCAGTTTTTTTCTTTTCTTCTTCTATTCTCTGATTTAATTGCTTTACTTCTGAATTATGTTCGCTTTTAAGTCTTGAGATTTCCACTACATTTGCTTCCTTCTCTTTGTTAACAGCAAATCTAACAGCCTCTTTTTTTGAGTTCTCCGCATCTTTTGCTCTTTGTAATGCTGCAGCTTCTTTTGCCTTTAAACTAGAGACAACTGACGCATTGGCTTCCCTCTCTGCTAGAACAGCTATGTTGACAGCATTCTTTTTGGACTCCTCTGCTTCTTTTGCCCTCTGCTCAGCACCTGCAGCCTTTGCCCTTAAACTAGAGACAACAGACGCATTGGCCTCTCTCTCTGCCTGGACGGCAGTGTTGATTGCCTCCTTTTTCGAGTCCTCTGCCTCTTTTGCCCTTTGCTCAGCGCCTGCAAGCTCAGCCCTTAAACTAGAGACAACAGACGCATTGACCTCCCTCTCTGCCAGGACGGCTATGTTGATTGCCTCCTCTTTCGAGTCCTCTGCTTCTTTTGCCCTTTGCTCAGCACCTGCAAGCTCAGTCCTTAAACTAGAGACAACAGACGCATTGGCCTCCCTCTCTGCTAAAACTGCAGAATCAATTGCTGACTGTTTAATTTCTTGTTCTTCCTTACGTGCGTTATCAACCTCTAGGACCTTTTGCTTTTCAACATTCTCAACTAATCTAGCAAAGGCATTTGTTAATAATTCGTAATTGTCTTTGTTGATTATATAATGAACAGTTTCTCCATTTGTTTGATCGATAGAATTGGAAATGGAATTAAGAATTGTTTCCATCTCTTCAAACAAATACGAATTATTATTTTCATCAACTGAAGTCCCATGTTTTTCTTCAGAAGTAATTACGCTTTCATCATCATGCGCCCATATATTTGCATGCTCAGAAATATACTGATGTATTTCTATACTCTTTTTAATAGCATTATTCTTTCCCTTGGATTCAACAAATTGTAACCCTTTAAGAATATCTTCTATCTTATCGACATTAGCAAATTGTGAATTGCATTTACGCTTTAAGTCTTTTGGAAGGATTCTAAGTAAATCTTTGATTTTACTATTTAATTCATCCTTAAATCTTTGAAAATCTGCACTTGCTGTTTTATTGCTGTTTTCAACAACAAATTGAATCTTTGATCTTCTAATTTGCTTAATTCTCCGCAATCGTAACAAGGCTCTTATCCTCTTCCTACCAATAAAGGCAACCAAAATGAATAATAAAATCAATGGCAACAACCAATAAAGAAAGGTTGCTTGTGAGTCTTCACCTTTAAAAATTACGCACGTAATTCTTTTATTATCGTTGACTTTAATTTTTAATGTGTCGCCTGTACAAAAGTCAAAGCCATTTACATTACATTTGTAACACGGTTCATAAATTACCTCATCACCAAAATAAATCAGAGAGTCAGCGATAACACTATCATTCCTAATTATCGTCAATTTATCACTCCATGTGCTGAAAGAAACTGGACTCTTAGGAGAAATATTAAGCGTGTCTCCTAAATGAATATTTACACATATAGAATCTTCTATATTAAGGGCAATACTATCTTTACGTAAGACAATGTCTAAATCTTGTTTTACTTTCTTTCTTAACAAAACAGACCATGTTGCTTCTCCATGGGAAATTTTATAATCATTTCCAGGTTCAAACTTTATGTATTTCCCCGGATCTTTTATCAGATCTGTTTTATTTGTACTTGATTCTGTCAACAAGACGGATTTATTTGAGATGTTGTTTACAACAATATCTTTTTTGGGGGTACAGTTCTGCATCGTAACAACTTGATTTACATAGAAAGCTGTATCAGTTATTACTACGAAGTTGTTACCCACTTTTTTTACCTCCAATGCTCCAGCAGAAAGTCCTCCTCCTTCAAGATGAAGAACATATGGATTTTGAGCGGAAATGTTTGCACATAGCAAAACAAATATGCTAAATATTATACTCTTTTTCATAAAGCATCAAAAACGTTTATTGGATTTCTTTTCTTCTCGATTATGCTTACCATTATGCTTTCCATATCCTTTATCCTCTTGAGGAGTATTTTGTCTCTGCAAATGTTTTTCTGAATCTGATACAGAGAACAAGTATGGACGAGCATTTTCTTTCGTAATATCTCTTGCATCAAACTCAGCAGTAATAAGTCCTTGAGTTGATGGCTTTCCTGGATAATCCACATCACATATAACTTGCCCGTTTGCACAAACTGTTATAATTTCTTTATTGGCTGTGCTGCCAGCAAGATTAATTGAATTCAAGAAGCGAACTTTATGACGATTAGATTCGTCAAAAAGACTATTTCCATGATGTAAGGCTCCCATCACTTGATAAAAATTCACATGACCGGCATCACTATTAAATTTGGATTTTACTTCAGCCTCTCTAGAAATTTCTGTATTGTTCTTATCCTCATATTTTGAATTTTGTGTAATAAGTTCATGATATGGATCTCCTCCTGGGGTTGTATAACAAAAACCATATGAACTTGTAACACGACTATTATCCAAGAACACAAGTTTACCTTCAAATATACCATACCAGCAGGCACCATCAGCAACAGGTGATTTCAAATCACCATTTAATGGATATTCTTCTGGAACTCTACTATTTTTCTTCAGTCTCTTCCTAATAGTTTCTTTAATATCGGGGAACATAGTACTTCTTCCCGAGTAAATAATCTTATGAATGCGAGATACAGTGATAACATCTTTAGTACTTATCATGTCGATAACAGCATCTTCGACTTTGTTATACACATACTCTTTCATCCAGAAAGAATTTAACAAATCTCGCTTTATGCAGTCTGAAAAATTCCCATTAAAAACACCTCTCTCTTCTTCTGTCAGATCAGCAGACATGAATGTCTTGTTCATATCAATAAGTTGGATAATTGTGTTCAAATAAACAGCAACAAACTGATCTAACGAAGAAAGGCTTTCGATATTATCATCGATAGTTTCTATTGAATTCGGAACATTAAGATTGTCCGACAAAGAAACAAATGTTTTCTTAAATTCTTGGGCGATTTTTACAATCTGTGTTTTGTTCTCATCTTGCCATTTATAGCGTTCACTATCACTATTGAATATAGAAGAAATGTGCTCAAAATGCATTAAATACTCAATAATAGCATAATCAATATCATCACCACCAACTGCATAACCTAACCTAGAAAGTGTGCTTACATGATATTCTGGATCTTCGTTGACAATACGTATATCCACTTTAAATACTGTTGCATTAATTGTGGCACCGCCCATGTCAAAAACGATTATATTTTCTATTTCATTCTTCTTGTGGTCACGATACGTGTTTTTAAGATAATGGCATAGGATACCCTCTGGTTCATATATATATTTCACCTCCTCAAAACCATTTGCCTTTACACTCTCTACCATGTCTATGATTTGTGGCAATTGATAATTATTCGGAATTGCAACAACAGCACGCTTGAATACGTCTAACCTTACTTCGCCATCAGGGAAAAGATTATTCTTTTGCAATGCCAATGTGCCATCAGAATTAATGCGGTCAATAAATTCGGCCATAGTTTTTTGCGTCAAGGCTCGCACCAAAAGAGATTGTAAATCAAGACCTGTAAATTCGTATTGTTTTCCGTTAATATTAGCCTTGATTCTACCATCCTTGCCACCTTTCTTATATCCTAGCAACTTTTTAATCGATTGATAACAATAAGCGCCATTACTAATATATTCATCTAAACGATCATACGGGAGTATTCCGAACTCATATTCACTATCAGGAGTCCATTTTCTTATGTCTTCGTCAGGGGTTTTATCTTGCGTATTTTTAATAACAATTAATGAATTGATAATTCCTTTTTCTTTACCGGCCCTATCCATAGTGGTAACTCTGACGATATTGGGATCTTTTGCATTCGTCCCAACACCATATCCTATAGTTATGCATGAACCACTTGTTCCAGGGTCTATACCAACCCAATGATCTGGATGTTCAAAAGGCTCGCGAATGAAATTACGAATTACTTCACGCCCATCACTATATGTCAATTGCTCATTTTCTAAAAAAACATTGAATTCCTGTGTGTTAGATTCATAACAATTCACGAAATCACTCTCACATGCAACAGAAGCAATACCACAATTGGCAAATACGTTTCTACCAAATACGGGGAAAACGGGTTCAAACTTCCACTGTAGCCAAACCTTTACATCTTTAACCTTATCTAAGCAGTTACTGAAATCTACTTGAAGTTCAACTGTAAATCTATTACCCTTTTTCACTAAAATATACATCCATCCTTCTGACTTAGAATCAGCAATCTTAATAGACATTCCTTCTGGTGCATCTATCAAACTGGCTTTCATGTATATATAATTTACCCCCCATGGGATAGCCTTTCCGATATTGTTTTCTATACCTCCTTGTAAAGTATAATTGATTTTAGAAACGCCATTTCTAGGATAGTCACACTTGAGGAGAAGAGAACCTTTCTCACGGCTCACATGCTGGAAAGACCCTTCATCTGCGTCAGAATGTTCCAGTTCTACGTATAGATATTTGTTGGTTCTTCCACGCTGTACAAGAATGTATAACCAGACTAATAGCGCTATAGCAAATACAAGTACTAATAGATACATAAGAATTGAAAGAATTAATGGATTTTTAAAATTGCCTTTAGTAAACTCAAAATCTCGATCCGCAAGAAATACAAACGGAAGAATCGTATTCCCTTCTTGATCTTTTGGATTCGTATAAAAAATATATTTAAAATGGATTAAATCACCTGGAGTAAAATCTTTCCCAAAGGGAATTTTCATTTCATCAACAATGTATTTTTTTTCGACCGAGTCATATCTAACATTATCCAAAGAGTTTTCAAAAATAATATTATTGCCAACGTCTGTTATGCTTAAACTAATATTTGTTACTTCCAAATACTTATCGTGTGTAAAAGCAATAGAAACAGGAGATACAACAAATGACGTTGATCCATACGATGCCTGATCCAATTTAAGATTTGAGGAAATATATGTCGATACGCCTTGTAAACTTTTTACCCCTAATTTAAAGCAGCTTGCTTTTGCTGCGTGTATATGTTCCATCTGATTACTACCATCATTTCTTGTCTTTAATGACTGTATTTTGATTAATTCAGATGTATAGAATGGAGTATTAAGTTGCCACAATTGTTTAGCAAAAGCTTCTGCATGTTTTGTGTCATTCGGTTTAGCACACATTGCAGTTAATATTGTTCCATAATCCGCCCTGTTATCCAAACTTCCCTGAACTTCAAAGTTACTAACAATAATTATGTAATATTCAGAAGAGGCAGGGTTGCTATCAACGCCTTTCAAAACACAGGGGAATGCTATTGAAGAATAATTCATACCCGGGTCAATTCCTCGTCCACTAAAAAGTGGAATAAGAAAACTTTCCACAAAAGAATTTATTTCTTTTCCCGACTTACGATATTGCGCTACAGGTACTATAAATTCGTCAACAAACGCATCTAATTCATTCTTCTTTAATTGAACGCTATTACGTATCCTTGCTAAACCATATTTCTTATTGTCCAAGTCATTACCATTCCCTGTTATGCCAAACTTAAAAAGAGAAAGTTCGTCTGTCTCAGGCGAAAAGGCCAAGTCCGCTAGGTACGTTTCTGTTGCGTTTATCTTGGTCTTGTCAACATCTTCTTCTAGATTCTTTCCAAGAAAAAGGTTTGTTAATATCTTCCCTATCTCTTTTAATCCATCAGGATCAACACTCATTGAAGAGCCCGTTTGGTCAACAAGTACTATATAATGCCGTTGATAATAATCTTCTGCACTAGCTTTACAATAACCGGTAAATAAAAAGACGGATAAATAAAGAATAAACTTAATTTTCATAAACTGCCTCTCCTAATTGATTTCTGCTGTTATGAGGCGCATCCCCAAACTCTTTAACGCAGAAAGTCCTACAACGCCAGTCTGGAGGCTGAACGTTGAGGACTCTCTTTTATATCCCTTTAATCCATAACGGACTTTTATTTCGTTGAGCACATGAGGAATATCCATATTTGCTCTTTACTTTTTGGTTAGTAGTTCAATTTCTTCGGCAGATTAAGCACGAATCCTCTATTATTGAGAAAGCGCAAATAACTGCCATATCTCTTTCCGAGAAATACGCTCCAAAATTAAACAATTTATTTGAAACAAAAAAAAAAATTACTAAAAAAATTACAAATTGAGCTAAAAAAAGACGATTTCAGCATTAAAAACACCAAAATTCGGCTATTTTGCGACACTTTTCGTAACAGAAAAGAAATACCCCTCCCATCGCAAGTGCATTGGGAGGAGTACAATGAATATGAAGTTGAATTACTGCATGTTCTGGTAGAACTGCTGCTGAGCACCTTGCAAAATAGCCAAGGCGCGAGGGAAGATATCCTGAAGTTCTGGAGAACTATCAAGGAGAATCTCAAAAAATACCCACACATCGTCACGGGGAATACAGCACTTAATAACCTTAATGCCGAAATTCGTCTTGTTGCATGCTTCCAGCACCAGCTCACGGTTGTCTTCGGTCACATCTACGATGCCTGGCAAAGCCAATTGGAAGAAATCCTCATCTTCATCATTATTGATATAGATGAACGTGCGCATCTGATACTTGAACACAATGTTTCCATTGGCAGTATCCACCTCTGGGCAGAATCCTTCCCGCTTCAAGAAGTCCAATACTTTTTCTGATGTTTTCATAATCGGCAAATTTAAGTTAATAAAAAGGGGAAATTATACGAATCCTATCTTAGGACGCGACATATTGCGGCGCTCGGCATATGTCATGTAACAGGCGAGCCCCATCCTTTGTAATATTCTGCAGTTGCATCATTGCTTCGTTGACAAGCATCAGTACAGCGCAATATGCAATATAGTCGGAGAGTGACAGACCATAGTACCAGGCAGCCCACATGGTTACTATCATGGGCATCAGTTTCATGCAATAGGAAATGCCGTTTACATAGAAACTGGCTATGGGTTGACGACAACTGTATATCTCTGATGGAGCATTGCAGAGTCCAGCGACTTGACTGTTTTTGATATGCTTGTACAGCGTGCCACCAGTTCGCCTGCTGTGAATTGGGCCAGAAGTGACAACGGCAGCCGAAACACAGTCCATATATATTTCGTAGATAAAGTAATGATGATTCTTGCATAACTCTTTCTGCGTATGACGGAGAACGATGTCCAGATGGCAAGCTCTATCACAAACAACGCGACATAGAACACCATCAGCGGGGCAAACCACTCAGGATTCTTGTGCGTGATGATATTGTCGGTATAGACCTGCTGGAACAACGATGGGAAGATGCGAGTCGGAATGTCAAAAGGCATCATCATTCAAACTTTTGCTTCTGGCTACGGATTTGAGGGCGGGAGGCTTTGTACAGTCACAAATGCTGTCATGCCTAGCGCCAGATGCGGGTGCGGCTGCAGCGTGGCTTCCACGTGTACCATACCATTGTCATCAACCGCACCGACGGCTGAAATCGTAGCAGGATGCTGCTCTGAGGGGAATGCAACGGTAGAGACGGTGAGAATGGCTCCATCCCAATATCTCG
>Ga0310697_10000807_pt1 | contig 39690 bp, 68 predicted proteins | sample 172DNAGHGlowgp2_FD_203883 | JGI IMG/M metagenome (GOLD analysis project Ga0310697, IMG submission 203883) | Sheep rumen microbial communities from Palmerston North, Manawatu-Wanganui, New Zealand - 1728 DNA GHGlow gp2 (v2) (version 2) | ecosystem: Host-associated > Mammals > Digestive system >...
ATTTTGATGGGAATCTCAGAGAAGAGAGTTTTTACTTCAATCTTACTAAGTCCGAGCTCACGGAGATGGAGCTTTCTGCCGAAGGTGGTCTTACTAAGATGATCGAGAAAATTGTCGAAACGCAGGATGGAAAACGGATTCTTGCTATTTTTAAGGAACTTATCATCAAGGCATATGGCGAAAAGTCTCCTGATGGTCGTCGGTTTATCAAGTCCAAGGAATTGTCTGATGCATTTATTCAGACCAATGCTTATGATGAACTGTTTATGGAAATTGCCACCGATGCCGATAAAGCATCTGATTTTATTAAAGCAGTAATTCCCGCAGATTTTGACGTTCCCAATAATACTGTAACCAAGTAATTTTTTAAGATAAGGAGGCCAGAGAATGCTCACAATTGTTATACCAGAAACGGAAGAATTTGATCCTAGAACGAACACGTTTTATCTCAGAAAAGAGCAAGTTCTTTCTATGGAGCATTCTCTGGTATCTATTTCAAAATGGGAGGCTAAATGGAAAAAACCATTCCTTTCTAAGGCCTCAAAAAGCGCCGAAGAAACACTTGATTACTTGCGGTGCATGACAATAACGCCAAATGTTGATCCTGGCGTATATTTACGAATAACGCCCTCTATTATGAGGAAAATTAATGACTATATAAGCGACCCGATGACTGCTACTACATTTTCGGAAGATCCGAATCAAAAGAAAAATCGGGAAATAGTCACATCCGAGATTATATATTATTGGATGGTCGCTTTACAGATCCCTTTTGAATGCCAAAAATGGCATCTTAATCGTTTGCTTGCCCTGATTCGTGTTGTGAATATTAAAAACAATCCCGGAAAGAAAATGAGCTGTGGAGAAATAATGAAACGTAATTCCGCATTAAATGCTGCTCGAAGAAAGGCTTCGGGGTCTCGAGGTTGATGTATGTCTAGTATTATAACTATAAAGCATCGGGGTAATTTTAGCAAATCTTATAAATTTTTAAAAAATGTTATTAATTTGGATTATAAAGCGATTTTAGATCGCTATGGAATAAAAGGCGTCGAAGCATTATCCGCCAACACGCCGTTCGATACGGGTAATACTGCAAATTCTTGGAGTTATTCGATCGAAGAAAACCGAAGCAGTATATCTATTGTTTGGTCGAATGAAAATTTGAACGACGGAGTTAATATTGCCATAATTTTGCAATATGGGCATGGAACCGGAACGGGCGGATATGTCGAAGGCCGAGATTATATAAACCCGGCATTGCGGCCGGTGTTTGATGAAATGGCAAATACTATATGGAAGGAGCTGATCCGCAGATGAGCGATACGATTGACGAACGCGTTGTAGAAATGCGATTTAATAACAAGCAGTTCGAAAAAAACGCAGAAGAGTCTATTAAAACGCTTAACAAACTCAACGAGAGTTTGGATCTTAAAGGATCTTCGGAAGGCTTCGAAATGCTTAATAAGTCGATAAAGGCCATCGACTTAAGCAATATTGAAAAATCTACAGATAGTATAGCAAAACGTTTTGATATTTTAAATGTTGCGGCGCAGCAAGTAGTAAGAAATTTAACCGATAAGCTGGTGAATTTTGGACTTCAATGGACTAAATCGTTATCTATAGGCCAGATATCGGCCGGTTTTGATAAGTATGCTCGAAAGACCGAGTCGGTGCAGACGATAATGAACGCGACCGGAAAGTCAATCGAAGAAGTATCCAAAGTTCTTGCGAAGTTAAATACGTATACCGATGAAACTAGCTATAGCTATACAGAAATGGCTAGCAGTATTGGTAAATTTACGTCGGCCGGCGTAGACCTTGAGGTCGCCGAAACTGCCATGGAAGGTATTGCTAACTGGGCGGCAAAGGCGGGCGTTGGGACTGACCGGGCATCTAGTGCATTTTATAATATAAGCCAGGCGATTGGTTCTGGTGCATTAAAACTGCAAGACTGGAAAAGCATTGAGAACCTAAACATGGCCACAAAAGATGTTAAGGAGCAATTCATTGAAGCGGGTCTTGCGGCAGGAACTCTTATAAAACAAGGGTCGAAAATAGTTACGAAACTTGGAAGATCTGAAGTAACGGTAAATGCATTTAACAATAGTCTTCAAAAAGGCTGGATAACAAAAGACGTTATTTTAGCCACAATGCAAAAATATGCCGATACCACTCAGGAGTTTGGTCTTAACGCTTATCATGCTGCGCAAGAAGCAAAAACATTCAAAGATGCTATTGATGCCGTAAAGGACGCGGTTAGCACTGGCTGGATGAATGTTTTTGAATTGATATTTGGTAACTATGAAGAAGCAAAAACCGTTTGGACCTCCGTAGCTAATGAATTAATAGAAGTATTTTCTATGCCTACGGAGTCGCTTTCAAAAATTTTAAAGTATTGGCATAAAAATGGCGGATACGAAGCTTTTATTGAATCCGTAGCAAATGCTTGGACTGGATTAAAATCTGTTATTTCCGAAGTGGGCCAAGTTTTTGAAAGTATATTTCCGAGTTTATCGCCGAAAAGTCTTGTTGCGTTTACTGAAAAAGTAAGAGATCTTACTGCCAGTTTTAAGGACCTTGTCACAAAAAAAGAAATACCGGGCACTTTAAAAATGCTTGGTAGATCTATGGAAGACACCATGACTCTTTATGACAAGGGCTATTACCAGGAAGTTACGAAACACAATGAGGAAGTCGACGAGACACTTCGCCCAATATTAGACATTGTGCGTGGGCTGTTGTCGTTGCTGGATGGCGTCAAAACGGTGATAAAAGCTATATTTACAATAGCTTCTCCTTTATTAAAATTAATCGGCCCATTTGCTAGATTGTTTGGCGTTATAGCATCTAGTATTGGCAATTTTATAACAAATACTGTAAATGCAACTGTTAAGTCTGAAAAATTTGCAGAGATTGTTGCAAAGGTCGAGCAATTTGTTTCAAGATTAAGTGATATTATCGGTAATGTTACGGATAATTTTGCTGATTTTCTTGAGGAACTCTTGAATCTTCCGGCGGTTAACACTCTTGGGAAAATATTATCAGATACTTGGAATTCTATAAAAGAATTTGCTAGCCCATATTTATCAAAAGCAACGGCCAAATTAAATGAATTTATAGACGCATCGAATGTTACAGATAGACCGAAAATTTTAAGTTTTATAAATGGACTTATTCAGTGGTTTATAGATTTCGGAGCAACAGCCGTTCGAATCGGAAAAAAAATATATTCATTTTTATCTCCGTTGTTTAAAACTATAGGCTGGGCTGCGCAGTTTGCATTCTCCAAAATTGGTTCGGCTATAAAATTTGTGCACGCCAAGCTTAAAGAGTTTGTTAATTCTGCGGCTTTCCAGAGTGTAAAAAATAAAGCTCTTACAGTATTACGAAAAATCTCCGATAAAATTATCGAAATCGGTTCTGGGGCTAAAAAAGCTTTTTCTGCAGCCGGCATTACCGGATTACTTGGTTATTTACTTCAAACGCTTAGGGAATTCTGGAATGGACTTAAAGAATTTGATTTCAAAAATGTATTTAATGATCTATCTATTGGCATAGAAGCGTTTGCCGCGGTGGTTGCCGCAAGAAATTTAAAGAAGTTGACAAGCGCAATTAGTGGCGCGTTGGCTAAAATCGGCGGGTTTCCTGCAGCTTTAAAATCCATGGCCACGACATTTGCGAAAGGCTTATATATAAAGCGCATAGCCGAGTCGATTTTAATGCTTTCTGGAGCTATTTATATTCTTTCGCAAGTCCCGGTAGAAAAAGTATTCACATATATAGCCGCATTATCTTTGCTTGGCGGTGTTTTAGCCGGATTGTCCGTTGGGTATAATGCTGCAATTGGCGCACTCACTAAGATTGGATTCATCAATACTCGATCGATGAGAAGTGCATCCTTTACAATTTTAGCCTTTTCTTCTGCTTTATTTATTTTGGCAAAAGCCATGGTTGCAATCAATGAGATACCAACCGATAATTTATTCAATGTATTTGTTGTTTTGTCTGGTATTATGACGGTTTTAGCCGGGACTGGATTGCTTCTTGGGTTGGCCGGTAATGGTATTAAAAACCTTGGAATTGGTTTGATCGGAGTAGCGGCCTCAGTCATTTTACTAATATTGGCTTTTGGCAAAATAAACGATTATTTACAAAAACTTGAGAAAAATGTCGATTTATTTAATAAGGGTTTAGCGACCGTTTTAATTATTTCCGGAGTAGTGGTCGTATTAACGGCCGTATCTTTTGCCATGCAAAGAATTATAAAATCTTCTTGGCAAACGGCGGCCGTAATTGCGGCGCTTGGTGCGGCAATTTTTCTTGTTAGTTTGGCGATCGAGCATTTGCAAAAAACCGGAATCGCGGAACTCTTTACATTGGTGATGGTTCTCGGCATTTTATTAGGGGCTATGGCCGGTATTGCTGGCGTGTCAAGGCTTATGAAAGCAGAAGCTAAGCAGATGCTGTCGATTGGCGCTGCACTTGCCGGACTTGGAATTGGAGTATTACTTCTTGTTGGCGCATTAAAATTATTGACAAGATTTGACCGTGCAGAATTACAAAAGGCGTTAGCCGATTTAGGTATCATTTTATTCGAAGTATCTGTTGCTTTATTAGCTGCGTCGAGAGTAAAGGCAAATGGCAATGCATTTACCGGAATTGCTGCCATGGTTATAGCGATTGTTGGCGTATTATGGATATTAACCAAGTTCGATTATGGCGAAATATTTATCGCGGCGTCTTTGCTTGGTGGAATATTACTTGCGCTCGGCACGTCGTTGGCAATAGGTCAAAAAGCATTATCCGGCGTGAAAAGCGCCACATTCTTTGGCTTGGCGTTTCTTGTTGGAGTAATCGGAACTGTATTAATTCTGATGTCTCATTTAGATAAAGATTTTGCAGGCATGCTTGTTGCCGCCACATCTTTGGGAAGCGTCTTTGTGGCTCTTGCCGGGTCATTACGTCTTGCCGGAAAGTCTTTAGCAGACGTTAAGATTATGCCATTGCTTGGTATCTCGCTTATCATTGCTGCTATTGGAACGTCGCTCATATGGCTTTCTTATTTGCCGATGGAGCAAGTACTCGCATCGTCTATTGCACTATCCGGCACTCTTATGACTTTGTCCGTGGCGTTTAAGATACTGTCAAAAATGGCAAGCTCTTTTTATATTGGTCAAGTTATGCAGACACTGTTTATGTTTGTCACCATGCTTGCGCCAGTTGTTGCCGCTTTGACATATCTTGGAAAAGCCGGAGTTTCTGGCAAAGCAATGCTCGCGAATGCTTTATCCATTGTAATGGTGGTGTCTGCTCTTTCTGGCGCGGTGGCATTGTTATCCGTAATTCCTAATGTTACGCCGATGCAGTGGGCTGGCTTGGGCGTATCGATGGCCGCAATGGCGACTATGCTTGGCAGTGTTGGACTGGCGCTTGTTCTTATGTCCAAGAACATTAAAGACCCGTCGTCTCTCATGTCGATTGCCAAAAGTGTAAGTGCATTAATTGCAGCACTTACTTTTGCGACGGCCTCTTTGTCATTGATAGGAATGGTTTCGAATCCTGTAGCAGCTCTCTCCGGTATCGGAGGAATGCTGGTTGTTATTGCTGGATTAAGTGCTATTATTGCCGGCATATATGTTCTTAATGACTGGCTATCCGGAAAAGGCATTGATGTTCTGTCTGTAATCGATACGGTTTCTGGTATTTTGGGTGCATTAGGAAATGCTCTTGGATCATTTGTTGGCGGATTTGCCGCAGGAGTAACTTCTGCATTACCTAAAATCGCGGATAATATTAATGATTTTGTTACGAGATTATCCCCGGCGATTGAAAAATTTAACGAATTCAAAATAGTACCAGGAAACGCAAAAGGACTTGAAGCTTTAGGAAAAGCAATATTAGCATTTACCGCCGCAGATTTTCTTGAAGGGGTTCAGCGCTTCTTCAGTTTTGGAAAAGACAAGGGAATTGACTTCGAGTCTTTCGCTGATGGAATTGGTAAGCTTGGTCCGGGCCTCAAAACCTTTGCCGAGTCCACCAAAGGCATAGATTCTTCGGCGGTTAGCGAATCGGCTGGTGCTATAGAATCTCTTGCGTCTGTTGCGAAGACTTTAAGTAGATCCGGTGGAATTTTACAAAAAGTTATAGGCGAACCTAGGAAGCTTGGCGAATTTGCTGAGGATTTGGTTAAAGCTATAACTGATGAAAATGGAAATTCTGGCGGAATAATCAAATACGCCGAGCAAGCGCATCTGATAGCGAATAAAAGAACCGCTATCGAAAATTCGGCGAAAGCAATTCAGGCGCTAGTAGACGTTGCCAACGCTATAGATCCCACAAATACGGTCATTGGCGGAAAGTCCGGTGGCTGGGCCATCTATCAGACATATGCCCAAGATCTTGGAACGTTCGCTAGCAGTTTACCGTCCGTTGGCGAAAACATAGCCGGATTTTATGAAAAGATAAAAGGCATGCCTGAAACAAGCTCCGGCACTATAAGTGATTTCGCTGGCGCACTTAGTGCATTGGCCGAAGTTGCGAACCTGCTCGACCCAGAAAAAGAAGGAAGCATAAGCTTTCTTGGGTTTAAGTCGGAGTTTTCATCTAGTGGCGCCGGCGATCTGGGAACATTCATAAAATCTCTTTCTAGTATAGGTCCGGATCTTACGACATTTATGGGCGTTTTTACTCCGTCCGTTGTGTCTCGTTTGAGCTTTGTTGGATCAACTTTTGAACAATTTATTAGAGTTTCTAATGAATTGCAGACTGCGGTTGGTACTGGAAGCGGCATCTTTAGTTTCGTATCAAGTCTCAGCGATACTGCGACCGCATTAAATACGGCAAATTCTTATTGGGGAAATGTCGATCTCGATATGATCGAATCTCGACTTGGCTGGATTCAAAGAATTGCTGAACAATTCTTTGGCGCCATTGATATGCCTGATATCGGCGAGGGTGCTATTTCTGGCATCGTGTCGGCAATGAAGTCTTCGGCAGCCAACGAAATAACGCCAGCTGCCACAGAAATTGCTGCAGGTATTGCTTCAGCAATTGGAGATCACTCGGATGAGATATTATCTGTTGGTTCTAATTTCGGCGCCGGATTAATAGAAGGATTGCGTGGAACAAAAGAAGAATTGTCGGCCGCTGCTGGAGAATTGGCCGCGGTAGCCATTTCGAAACTTGAAGCTTTACTTGAAATTAATTCTCCTTCCAAAGTCACAAGAAGAATTGGTAACTACACCGGAGAAGGATTGGTTTTAGGAATTAACGGATGGGCCGACAAAGCAGAAGCTTCTGGCGCCAATCTTGCAGATTCTACATTATCGGGAATGACTTCTGCATTGGAATACATTAACACGCTGTTACTTGAAGGCTTTGACACGGATTATACGATTCGGCCGGTTCTTGATTTGACGAACGTTGAAAACGGTGCTTCTGAAATCGATAATCTGTTTTCTCATAGACAGGCCGTTATGGCGTCAATTGAAGCCGATGCGGCCACAGATCAGGCCAACTTAGATCAATTGGTCGAGGTTGGCTGGAAGATTCTTAAGGAAATTCAAAATGGCAGCGATTTGTATTTCGATGACGGTGCATTCGCTGGTCGCATTAACAGAAAGTTGGGTGCTATATGAGAAGATTCTATTTCGAAAATGAAAACAGCATTAGAATAGCCTTGAATGACGAAACCGGCATCTTCTTATTTGCACCGACAGGACTTGGCGTTGAGTTCGAACACGAATATGGAGATTATGCCGGAAACGGATTCTTTAGGCGTAACAAATTCAAAACTTCGCAATTAGAATTCAACGCAAATCTGCTGTTTAATCCGAACAAAACGAATCCTTACTACAAGTATAGAGAACTTCTTGACTGGATTTCAAGCACCAAGGAGCTATACTTAGTCTATGCGCCAAGCGAAAACGGTAAGGAAGGCGAATATTATCGCCGGGTTCATGTTAAGAACATCGAAAAAAGCGAGTTAAGCCCCGATGGAAGTTTAATAACTCCCATAGTATTGCTCCCGTTAACGCCCTGGTTTCATCCGTCGCCTATAAGTATTGGCTTTGGCGAAGATTATGATGAAGCCATGCGATACGACTTTTACTATGATGATCAGTTGATTTATGGAACTGGCGACGGTAATTACCACGCATCGATTCCTGCTGGCGGTCATATGCCTGGCGCGATTCTTTTGACCTTTAAGGGCACTATCGTAAATCCGGTAGTGTCCTTAATTGGACGAAAGAATGGAAAGGTTTATGGGGAATGCTCTGTTACTGACACTTTTTCGGCTACCGATACTTTTGTTTTGTCGACGCAAGAACAGGATTCTTACGTAAAAAAGATAAAAAAAAATTCCGAAGAAGAAGATTTAATAGACAAACTCGATATTACTAAAAATGCATTTTTCACAATTCCTCAGGATGAAGATTGCGATCTTAGAATTTCTGGTGGAAACATTAATGGCGAAGCGCTAGTGAAGGTGTTCCGATATTACAGGGGGGTGTAAGCTTTTGAATGTATATTTTAAAGATCAAAAGACATTTAAAACTACTGAAAAAGCCATCCCCCAAAATTGGAGTATTCCTCTTTTAGCTTCAGAATATGAAGTCGGGAGTGTAACAATTCCCCAGATTAATAAGAAGAACTACGCCGGAAATTGGATTTATATTTCTGATCATTTGTTAATCGTGGATGAATCGACGCCACAAAACGGGGTCGTCGAGCTAAAAGTGTCTGATCCAATTAATATTTTTTCCAGAGATTTAGTGTATCCATCGAATCCAGCAAGCACTTATGGGGAATTTATTAAAAACGCAATCGATGATAATTTTGTTAATTGCCCCGATGAAGAATACAGACTTAGTTATATTTTAGTAACAAATGAAGACGCCACGCCATTCGAAGAACCCGATATGTCAAGAACGAACATTTATTCGTTAATCGATATAGTGAACACCGGGAGAAAAAAAGGCGTGGTTCTTGATTTTTCTGTCGACGGTTCGCTATTAAAAATCCACATTCATACAAATTCTATGCCGATTCACAATGTGATATTTTCGGATGGCCATGCGGATCTTGATACTGAGTCATTTAATCGAGTAAAAGTTGCCAAAATTTCGGTTATGAAGGCAACGGCTACTGACGGCCAATATGACGAATCCACCTGGTATTTATCTAAAACCGGAGAGATATCCGAAACGGTTCCGGCGGAAAGAGCTGAAGGTACTTGGGTATATTTGTCGCTTAATAAAGATGACGATGTTGAGCAAAAAGTTCGCGATAAGTTTAATGAAAACATCGACAGCCATAAAATCGAGTTCTATAGCGATCGCGTCTATAATCTATGGGATTCGATTAAAGTTAAGGTCGATGGAGAACTTTTAACGACGCATATTGTTGGAATCTATATTAATTCCGATAATAATAGATATTTATACAAATGCGGGGAACTTGCTACAACGCTCACTGATAAAGTGAAAAAAGAAGAAAAAAAGCAGGAAGTTATTTATCAGCAAGTTGAAAAGCAAGAAGAGGAAGGATCGTCTCTTAAAAAAATAGTGACCAAAGTTGTCGACGTGTTACATGATTATGGTCTATGGCCTGATGGTAATTAAAAGATAAGGAGCATGTAAATGGCAATTAAAGGTGTAATATTTTCAAACCAAAAAGTTTCTGCTGCCGACCATGCTAGAATTTTTAGAAAACTTATTGGTGATGGCGTGCTTTATGGTTGCTCCATATCGGCCACGCTTAATACTTGTAAGCTTTCTTCCGGGTCGTTAATTATCGCCGGAAGAATGATTAATATTGTTGGCGAAGAAGAATTTACAATTACCGGATCTGCCGGAGATACTGTCGGCCGAATTATTGGCCAAATCGACCTTAAGAAGGTCGCCGAAAAAGATGAGTTCGGGCAGGTGTCTTTTATTGTCGAGACTGAAACGTCCGAAGCAAGATTTAGGACGCTTGTCCGAGAAGACATTAATAATGGCGGTTCCTTATACGAGTTTATGCTCGCCAAGTTTTCGATCGCGGCAAATGGAACTATCACGATTACGAGCCGAATCGGCGGAAGTGGATCTGGCGGAGATACTCCTGTGGACCCGTCTGTTTCTGGCCCGGCTTACACATTTCAAAATGGCAGCGCAGATGCCGATAATGAGCTCATGTACTTGGCCGACGGGTCGTGGCTTTTAAAACTTAAGGCCAACGGCACGCTCAATTTTAGTGGCTTGAATGGCGTTAACCGAATTGACGTATTTGTAGTTGGCGGTGGCGGAAGCGCGGGTGTTTCTGGCGTTTCTGGCGGCGGTGGCGGTTATACTACTACCCAGAAAAACGTTGCTGTAAGTACTGGCGTGGATTATGCAGTAACGATTGGCGCCGGCGGGGCGAATGGTGCTGACGGACAAGCTTCGTCCATATCTATTGGCGGATCTACAATTTCTGCAAATGGCGGAAAGGCTGGATCGATTGTCAATGGAGTGTCCAAGGGCGGCGCCGGTGGGTCTGGTGGATCTGCCGTGTGTGGCCTTGACTTTTGCGCGGTTGGCGGAAGCGATGGCTCTTCCGGATATTCTTTCGTGAACAGCACCACTGGAACAATCCGTGGCGGAAATGCCGGAGCAGGCCAAGGGACCAGCACTAGAGCTTTCGGCGAATCGGCCGGAGAATTGTATGCTGCTGGCGGAGCTGGTGCATCCAAATATTCAAATGCGTCCGAAGGTAATAGCACGACTGACTACATAAGTGAGGCTTATTGGAATAATAAAGGCCAGACGACTTCCGCTCCTGGCGGTGGCGGTACTACCGGCGGTCCTAGTCACTCTGGTCAAAGCCAATACACGCCTGGTCCTGGCGGAAACGGAAAAGCGAACACCGGAAGCGGCGGTGGCGCGAGCGCTACTGAAGGCGGCGGTGCCGGCGGGTCTGGTGTTATTTTAATTCGCGCCCACAAAGAGTGATGAAGTATGAACTACACAAATAGTCCGCTAGTCGAGTATGTTCGATTATCCCCGCATAACAGTGGTATAAGAACTCACGCCATTGACCGCATCACGCCTCATCATGTTGTTGGCTTAATGTCTGTTGAGGCGCTTGGTGCAGAATTCTGTGGAAGTAGAAATGCCTCCAGTAATTACGGAATCGGTGCAGATGGCCGAGTCGGACTTTACGTTCCGGAAAACAGTCGTGCATGGACTTCTTCTTCTTCTGCGAACGATCAAAGGGCTGTTACCATTGAGTGTGCGGATGAGCCGACGTGGCCATATAAGTTCAGCGATACGGTTTACAACCGGTTAATAGAGCTTTGCGTGGATATTTGTCGGAGAAATGGCAAACGGAAATTATTGTGGCTTGGAGATAAAAACAAATCTTTAAGCTACATTCCGGCCGAAGATGAAATGCTGCTTACAGTCCATCGGTGGTTCTCGGCAACACAATGCCCTGGAGCATGGATGATGGACCATATGGCTGACTTGGCCGAAAAAGTTACAAATATTCTTGGCGGAGAAAATACTCCGTCAAATCCCATAGAGGTAGAACCAACTATGCAAACTTGTATGATACCGGGCGTAGTTCTTAAGAGAGGCGCCACCGGTGGATATGTAAAGACTTTGCAGACACTTCTTCAGGCACAAAAATTCCCCGTCGGAGATGTTGATGGGAAATTTGGTCCTGCGACATTAGCTTCTGTGAAAAACTTTCAATTAGAGCATAAGCTTGTGATTGACGGCTCGGTCGGTCCTAAAACTTGGGAAGAATTACTCAAGTTCGAGTGAGCAAATCAAAATGGTATAAGCTTGTGGGCGTATACAAAAACCTACAAGCTTATGCCAAAAGAAGATCAGATCAAGCTTCGGCAGTTATATGGCAATACAGCTCGTAAAACCGAGCAGTGGTCTTACAATTTATATTTTTTAATCCGGAGGTGATCCGATATGTCTGTTAAAGTTAGCGGAACGACCATCGTCGCAACACGAGGCGATACGATCAAGCTTCATGTTGAGCTTAAAGACTCTGAAGGAAATGAGTATATCCCTCAAGAAGGCGACACGATTCGTTTCGCGATGAAAAATGATTATGACGACGATAATCCTATATTAATTAAGAACATTCCGATCGACACCCAAATTTTAAGAATTGACCCAGAAGATACAAAGTCGTTACCTCAGCCGTCGCAATATGTATATGACATGCAAATCACTTTCGCGAATGGCGATGTCGATACTTTTATAGATAAGGCAAAATTTAAATTGACCGAGGAGGTCGATTAATGTGCCGACTCTTGCCGAAATAAAAGCTTTGCGAGGCGTCATTAGCACCAAAAAAGTAGTTAAAGGAAACATATCGCCAGTTGGTGCAATGTCCGCCGAGCTTAATAAAAATGGCCGATATAGAGAATACAATGGTCCGTATGAAATAGAGCCCGACGATGTTGAGCAGATTATGAATACTAAAGACAAACTAATGAATGATAACGTCACAATCCACGAAGTTCCTTTGGCTTTGGCGACAAGAGAACAAATAGATGAATTATTTGGGAGGGTATAGAATGGCCCTTAATTTACAGGATTTAATCGATATTGACTTACTCGCGTATTTTAAGAGCAAGCTTGATGTAATTTTAAATAAAAAGGTTGATAAAGTCACTGGGAAAGGTCTTTCCTCCTATGACTTCTCAATTGGGTATAAAAGCAAACTTGATAACATTGCGGACAACGCACAAGTAAATGTTATCGAAGGTGTAAAAATAGCAGGAAGCCCTCTTAGCTTAGATAACAAAATTGCAAACATTCCTTTGGCGACTAGAGAAGTCCCCGGTCTTTTGAACTATACCGATAAAATCAAAATAGAAGAACTTTCTCCGATTTCTACGGATGGTGTGCCTGGACAATTTTTATCGTTCTCGTTAACCGAAGAAAACGACATATTTACGGAATGGACTAATCCGAATAATATCGCATGGTTCGGCGCCTCTTTCTCCAACGAAACCGGTTTTGTTCACGATGAAAACCTTACCACTGCAAATTTAGTAACTGCAGCGAATTTCAAGCAGCTTCCGGCAATTAGGTTTTCTTTTTACGATGGATCTTCCGATATGGCCAAGTATATGATTATTCCTTTGATCAACCGGTATGCTAAATTCATCACAGATCCAAACACTGGGGATGCGGTGCCGTGCAGCTATTATATTTTTTCTACGATTTACGAAAACGATGCATACGAAATAGTGGTTAGTCGAATTGGACCCAACACTTATTACAACTTTTACAAAACAGATCTCGCAACATTAGCCGACGTTTCGAACGTTGTTCATTATTATACGTTCTCGATTTCTTCTTCTGAAGAATCTCCGGGCATTTATGCTGCGTCTCTTTCGTCTGGAACGCCGAACGATATCGCATCAGATGTGGCTAATGGCATAACCGTATTAGCCAAAACCACGGCTAATAATGAAGAAGTTGGAACTTATATTTTGTCAAAAATTTCTATGTCGACACCAAATATTGCCACAAGCATAGTGTTCACTAATACAAACAGTGACTCGACCATCGCTTATATTTATGGGCAACTTGATTCTGAAACTAGCTCATTTGTTTGGCGGTACAAGGAAGTAGAACTAGCAGATGCAACTTCGATTTCTACAGCTATCTCCGATTTGGCGGATGAGGTTGATTTAAAAGCAAATTCGGCAGATGTATATACCAAAAGCGAAATTGATCAGCGGATATCCGGCGTAATGAATTACCTGGGCACAAAGGCCACGAAAAATGATCTTCCGGCGAGTGGAAATTCTAATGGCGACGTGTGGCATGTTTCGGACGACGGCTCCGAATGGGCATGGAATGGCTCGGCATGGGAAGAATTAGGTACCGCGATAGATCTTAGCGGCTATGTCGAGGACACTGAAATTGGATTGGCAACTACTACGGATATAGACAACATGTTTGCTCCATATACCGAAGAACCGTAAGTGGGGTGATATTTTTGGGTTTAACAAAGTTAATAGACACCTCTTTACTCGAACGTTTTAAAAACAAGATTATTTCTTTAATACCGACTCGGTATGCAGATTCTCCTTCTGCTGGCGGCCCCGCGAAAATTGCGAATGGCATTCATTATGCGCAAGTAGATAGCACTTCGACGGCGACCGCGTTTACGGTTCAGATTCCTGGTATCACGGAATACTACGATGGGTTAACGATACTGCTCAAAAATGGGGTTGTCACATCGGCTACAAATTTTACCATCGATGTTAATGGACTTGGTGCCAAAGGATCTTACTCGAACCTTGCTGCAGCGACTCGAGATACAACGCTTTTTAATATCAATTATACCATGATGTTTGTTTATGATAGTTCTCGGGTTAGTGGCGGCTGCTGGATTTGCTACAGAGGGTACGACGCAAACACAAACACCATCGGCTATCAGGTTCGATCCAACTCGTATTCATTGCCGATGGATAGCATCGTATATCGCTATCGTCTGCTGTTTACATCTGCAGATGGCTCGAAATTTGTTCCGGCAAATAATTCAACCTCGACTAATGCAACTGCCGCAAGGGCCGTATGTCAGTCGAAAATTGACCCATTCGGGGAAATCGTATACTACGGAACAACAGCAAGCGTGGCGGCTAATTCGCGACCTGCTTCTGCTAATCTGTGGCAACAGTATATATTGTCTCTTGGATATTCATTTAATGTTGATGGCAGAGAACTAGCTCTAACAGCATGGAAGCCCGTGTATCTTAAATGTTCACCACAAACAGATGGTTCGGCGATCATCGATAGTGCTATACCAATCGTGCAAGATCTCCCGTCAACGGATGACGGAAAGATTTATATTTTCTTGGGCGTTGCTTATTCTGCAACGAACATTGAGTTGTTAATTAACCACCCGGTCTATTGTTATCGGAATGGAAAGATAGAGTTGTGGACCGGAGTAAGTGTTTACGAAAAGCCCTCCGGCGGCATCCCCAAGACCGATCTTGCCTCTGCGGTACAGACCAGCCTCGGCAAGGCGGACACGGCGCTTCAGCCAGAAGATGCGCCGCAGCCGTCTGACGACACCCCGTCATACGTTAATACACAGGGGGTAGGAGACCCCGGTACTTCGACCGACTACGCTAGAGCGGATCACGTACATAATTTTGATACCGCCGCTTTTGAAAGCATGTTGGAATTTCTAGACTCCGTAAACATCCCTGTGATCCTCACTGATGCGGCGACTGGAGCCGTTCTCATCCAACAGAGCCCCTCAGCTCTGGCCGGCGAATATGTCAGTCAGGTCAAAGTCAACTTTGCGCTCGTTATCCCGCCAGATACAACCAACTACCCCGTGTTGTTCACGGCTAGTAAATTTAGTTCTGCGGGCGAGCTGCATCTGACCGGAATCGTAGACGGGGTGCTATATGAAGCTGTTTTGACGCCGGGGGCCGATCCGTATGGCAGCAGCAATACGGTCATGGTCGGCACTATGACGACGACCAATCTCGTTCTTCCCAGCGCACAGGGGGTGAGCTTCTAATGACAAATTATATTGCGACTGATACCGATCTCACCGCCGTAGCAGACGCCATCCGCGCCAAGAGTGGCGGCAGTGGACAGCTTGCATTTCCTGCGGGATTTGTGAGCGAGATACAGGGCATCACTGGCGGATGGAGTCTAGACGGTTTTCTTAGCAAAACAGAGCCCACCGGGGAAATCACGGTTAACGTTGTTCAAAAAGCCACTTTACAAGGTTATACAGGAATTACGAAAGTGAACATTCTCACAAGATTTACTTCTGTTGGGGGAATCTTCAGTGATTGCACAAATCTTGTTACTATTTACGCACCGTTGGTCACGGCTGGGGGCTCGAGTTATTTCTGTCGAAACACTTCAAAGCTGAAGACCGTTGTGATCGGCAGCCCTAATACAAGACTCGCGATGGCCCGTACGCCTAATGTCGAAGTTATTGACATTATTTTCGGAGCAATTGCCAGCGAAAATTTTGCATATGATTCTAAATTAACTACGCTGATTTTGCGGAAAAATGGCGCAATTCATGCGCTTACTTCAGGTGCATCGGGAGCATTCCAAAACACGCCTTTTAGATCCGGCGGCACGGGCGGCACGATCTATATTCCGGAAGTGTTGTACAACCATCTCGGCGATGGCACGGATCTCGACTATAAGGCAGCGACAAACTGGTCTACACTTGATGGGTACGGAACAGTTACTTGGGCCAAGATCGAGGGAAGTATTTACGAAAACCAGTATGCAGACGGTCATCCGCTTTTGCATATGACAATTACGCAAAATCTTACGCATTGCGCCAGTTCCAATAACGCTGCCAGCGTAGAGCTTGGGAAGTCGTTCACAACTACCTTGACAGCAGATGAGGGGTATAGTCTTTCGTCCGTGACAGTCACTCGCGGCGGCACCGACATTACAAGCACCGCTTATGACAGCGCGACGGGCGTTGTGTTTGTGGATAACTGTTACAACGACATTGTCATCACGGCGACTGCGGCATAAGGAGGAAACGCTATGATTATCCAAGAGCATTTTGACGTGAATGGACGGGACTTCATCCGCACGACCTCCGACGCGGGACGCTATGTGGTCCGTGACGGGTTGGAGTATTCCGAGGCCTGTGACCCGGCAGAATATGGGCGAACCTACACCGAGGGCGAACTTATGCCCGCAGAGGAGCGCAACCAGTCCGAAATCGAAGCCAAGGCCGAAGCCTATGACATTCTCATGGGGGTGAGCGAATGACGCCACAGGAAAGAGCACGGGCGCTCAGACCGTTGATTGAAAAGGCCAGCGCTAGTCTTGATGATAAAGACGCGTCTATATCCGCCGAATTGTTTCCCAAAATGAAATATGATGGGTCGCTGATCGCCTACAAGACGCGTATCAACTGGAACGGGACGGTAAAGATGGCGGCCCAAGACCTCTGGGATACTGAGCAAAACAATCCAGAGAATGCCCCCGCGTTATGGTCTGATCTGAGCTACCGGGATGGGATTCGCATAATCCCTTCGGTGATCACGGCGGCAGAGGCCTTCGCCCAGGGAGAGCAAGGCTGGTGGGGTGACGAGCTCTACGAGAGTCTGATCCCGGCCAATGTCTATACGCCCGATCAGTACCCGGCGGGCTGGACTAAACTATAAGGAGAATTCAAAATGGAACCTAAAATGAATTTTTATTACCCGATGAGTAGTTCTGAAGGAGAAGAGCCCACCAAACCCACCACGACAGATACTGCGGCTCTTAATACTATTACGCCTCGCACACGCAAAGAACATTATCTTGCGGCTATCGCTGGTGAAAATGTAACTATCCCAGAACCTAAGACCCCGCAGGAGCACTATCTTAAAGAGATCGCCGAGAATGGCGGCGGCGCGCTTATCATCCGCGCTACTAATATGGTTTTTGATGAAGATGTGTCGTACAATGACCTTGCAAACGCCGTCCGTGATGGCCAGATTGTATGCATAGTAAGCACCCAAGAATCGGGTATCAGGATTTTGTATCTAAATAACTTAGGATTTGAAGACGGTAGTTACAGCGCGTTTTTTGAAAGCATAGCATATGCTTCTGATGATCCAGACGCCCCACTCGAGGTCTTCACTAGGGATGAGACTAAGGACTAAGCCTATACGGAATAATTGTGAGGGATTATAATGTCTGATGTTGTTTTAACGGCCATCATTACTGGCATATTTAGCATTATAACAGCATTCATTGCGGCATATACTGCTACACATAAAACGGCCAACGAAATGCGGATAAATCAGGCGGTTACAAATACCAAGATCGATTTGCTCAAAGATGAAGTTCAGAAGCATAATAATTTTGCAATGCGTATGCCGGCCGTAGAAGAACAATTACGAGGATTAGACGCAAGACTTAAAACGCTTGAAAGGAAAGGTGAATAATATGAAGAAGTTTACTAAGGAATGGCTTTTAAATGCCTTTATCCGGGCTATTAGAACTTTTGCTCAGACCGCGCTCGGTTTTATTACTATCGGTATGGCTTTTTCTGAAATTGACTGGATGATGGTCCTGTCCGTTTCTGGCGTGTCCATGATTTATTCGATTCTTACCAGTATGGTTACCGGCTTGCCCGAGAGCACTTATGACGGCAAGCTGCTCGTCGATGACCATGGTGAAACCACCAAGTGGCTGCTGCAGGTAGACACCCCGATTGACGACGTTACTGCTATGAAAAGCATTCGTCTGAAGGTGGATCCGGACGCGGTATTAAGCGCCAAGCAGGATTATCCTGATGAAACCTAAGCCGTGTGGAGGGTTAATCGATGTTATATTTAAACAATTTCTATTCTCCTGATGATATTCCTACGCCTAAGACCAGAGAGGAGCATTATCTCGCTAAGATGGCCGGTGCCGACGTTGACACGCCGGAACCTAAGACCCGGCAGGAGCATTATCTTAAAGAAATCGCTGAGAATGGTAGTGGCGGCGTATTTTTCGTGCCGTTTACTGGGTCAGAAAATGCTCCGTCAACAAATATTTCACTCGAGGAAATCGTGGCGGCTTCGGCCAATAAACAAGTTATAGCCACATTCAAAGATTCTAATAATGTTACTTGGTTCTTGACGCTTATGTACATTGCTCAGACGGATAATGAGGAGCCCAGGATTAGCTTTTCGAAGCGCATGGAATATGACTCGAGAGAGCACGCCTGGGTCTGGAGTTCCATTTGATTGCGATGGATTGTGTTAAAAAAAAAACCAACCTATGACGCATAGTGGTGGAACAAAGTAATAACCGCAAAGAAGGCGTGGAAAATCCATGCCTTCTTTTTTTTTTTTTTTACAAATTCAATAATTAACTTCGTTCATTTCTCAGAAAATTCAAAATGGCAGTATGGCAGTCGCAAATAATACAAGGCCTTAAATGAAGGAAAGTGGAATTCTCTGGGTTATGCCAGGAGGGCCCTGGGAGGGGCTAACCACATAATAGCTTAATGGTAGAGCGCTGAGCTTTATCCGAGCTCAGAGACGTCTGTTCGAAGCGGACAATCCTTCGCATTTTTTTCATCTCCTATAATAGAAAGAGTTAAAATTTTAAAAGGAGGTTTAAAAGATGAAAGCCTGGTTTGAGAGATTCAAGAGATTCTTCGATCTCATGGCACTGGGATTCAAATCTGCTACCATCTACAACGAATATTAACCTGACTAAGAAAGAGGTCTATAAACAAGGCCTCTTCGCTTTTTTTAGTATGCAATTGTATAAACCTCGCAAAAAATACAGCCTCTATAGTAGCAAGAGTATAATATATGCTAAAAAGGAGGAACCGAATGTTTACAGACAAAGGAAAAAAGGTTATCGCTATCGCAATCATATGCGGAGTACTGTACTACTGTGTTGGTCCTGTTGGACCGGCGTGCGTAGCGCTCGTGCTCCTGTTCAAGAAAGCAAGCAATAAACAAGATTGAGGAGTCTTAATAATAAGGCTCCTCCTTTTTATGCATATTTTATAGAAAGGAGATTCATGAATGTGGCTTTCGGATGAGGAATACACATTTAGGAAAGACATTCAAGAAAAGAAATCCATCGGCCGAGGAGCATTTGCCAAGAAGAATGGCTCGAAGTCTAAGAAGTGCACGCTTCCCCATGAATATTTAACAAAAAAGGAGAGAGAAAAATTGAACGGAGAAGTCATCAGCTATAATCAGAAAGCTTTCTATTCTTATGAAGAATTCAAAGCATTGCCTGAAGAGTACCAGGTAAAGTACGTCAACTCCTTGCTCAATCGCTATAACTGCTCGCTCGTTGCAATTTCTACGTACGTATTCAATATGGACCCAAACACGCTCAATAATCATCTTCGAAGGACGAATCTACTTCAATATGTAAATGTTCCCAAAGTCCACTGGCGCGAGCTTAAACCCGGCAGTGATGCTCTTCACGCAGATGTGATTTTAGCTCGTAGAGTCGATGCCGATGAAGAAATTCAAAATGGCAGCGATGAGAAGGAAAAAGATTCGGTCGAGAAAGTCCAGGCCGAAATAAACAATGCCATAGAGCATGGTTGCCGCTTTAATGACAAGCAGCTTAACGATATTTATCAGAAACGCTGCGGAGTATCGCTCGCGGAAGCTCTTGGGACTGTTACTAAGAAGGAAGAAACCGAGGACGGTGTCAAGGTCGAAGCTGAACTTAGCGAAAAGGGAAAAGAATTCTTCGCAAGACTTGAGCGAGATACGAACTATCCGGTAGTCACTCGCGAAGAGTCTACGAACATCAGCGATTTTTATGCCGTGATGGACAAACTTGACTTCGGTTTTATGGCCTCCATAAGAGACATGTTCGAAGGAAAGAAGATCCATGTCACTCTTCGAGTAGAAATCGACGAGTAATATTTAGCGCCTCATGATATTTTTTCATGGGGCTTATATGCCGCTGTGGTGGAATTGGTAGACACAGCAGACTTAAAATCTGCCGGCCAATTGGTCTTGAGGGTTCAAGTCCCTTCGGCGGTACCACTTGCTAGTATTATGGCATGCCAATGATGAACGATTCGGTCGGAGCGGAGTTCTATGGCGATAATACTAGCAAAGCCATTCTCCAGAAAGTAGTGCAATCTAACAAGAATAAATGTGTTATGCAAGTATGTTCTAGCCTGCTGGATAGCGCGCACCCGGGTAAATATTTAAGGGGCTGTCTGCCTCTGAGCATATAAGGCATAACTTTGTTAGGATCCGTCATGCACGGCGGAGCTTTCTGGAGAAACCAGAGTCCTGGTGCGCAAAAAAGCTAAGGCATGCCGAAAGAATGTAGGCTGAGGTCTTAGACTCGCCTCTTACCAGGTTCTTAGGCGAGGAGCATGCAGTGGTCTAATAGGATAAGGCGATGATTACGATCGATGTCGGTTCGAATCCGGCCTGCATGCTCATTTTTTTTATGGACCGTTAGCTTAGTGGTAGAGCAGCCGGCTCATAACCGGTCGGTCCTAGGTTCGAATCCTAGACGGTCCACCATTATGCTTAGGTAGCTTAACGGTAAAGTTGCGACGCTTAATCGCAGGATCGAAGTTCGACTCTTCGCCTAAGCACTGCATTATAAATAATTGAAAGGAGAAATTCAAAATGGGAGAATTCATATCTACTAGACGCAAGGGCTTTCACATGGAGTTCGATAACGGTATTCACGTGTCCGTTCAGTTTGGCGCTGGCAACTATTGCGATAACTATGATTCGTTTGACTTTAGTTGCTCTATGGACCAGCATTCTTCCAATGCGGAAGTAGCCGTGTATCATGAAGATCATGATGATGTATGTGATTGGCTCGATGTCAACTATTTCATTCCCGAAGCCGGGGGAGAAGGCCATGGCGGTGTTTGCGGTTGGCTTACTCCGGAGCAGGTGGCGGAGCTGCTTTATAAGGCGTCTATCGAAACTCGCGATACTTTCTGGCAGAAATATGGCGAGTTTTATAAGAAAACGTACGAAGAAGAATTGGTTTTTGGCCGGTCTCGCTTCTAATTGGCATTTGATAAGGAGGATAACATGCGCATCATAGATAATCAGAAAGACTTCTATGATTTTTATCAAGCCATATACCGCGATGACTCGATAACCTTTGATCGTACGGATTCTTTCTTGCTTACTAAAGAAATAATGTGTGATCACTTATGGATGGCAAGAGCACATTGCCATTGGCGGTGGAACAGACATTATCCGGAGCATTGTTTTATGCTTATGCAAGTGTGTAATACATTTTGGTTGCTTCTTGTAAGAATAGTCGATAGTGAAACATATAATAACGACAAACCGATCGATTATGATGTTTATATTGTCACAACTTGGAAAGACTACGACCTTCCAAGAAAACTATTCAGGCTTGATATCATCGAGTTTTCATACGACATAACCAGAAAAATTACGGAATTTGATCTCAAACGAGGATACCAATACGACATTGGGGAAATACTGGCTAGAACTGGGGATCTAATAAAAGCTATAAACCATGGCGAATATACAGTTCTGGACAGCATCAATAAGCACGTGTATCGAAAAGATGGAGGCGAGGAAATCGAGAAGCATATCCCTTTGCTAAAAGCTTCCGGAATCAATATGGTTATTACGCAGCTTGATATTTATCTTGCATTTGAGGAGTATTTCTCTCTCGAAAAGACCGCCTCCGAACGCACCGAATCTATTGGTCTAAGTAATGATGAAAAAGTTGAGAACCACGGTTTCGATTTAACGACATCATTTAGAGGAAAGTGATGAAACGCATGCATAATTGCCCAAATTGCGGAGCCCCATACGGACTTGGAGACAAATGCCAGTATTGCGGAACGTATCTACTTGATATTTCAACCATTCCGATTAATGAAGTCTTCTTTTTAAAACTTAATGTCGGGACCAGGGAGAAGCCGAAAGTAATTACCCAAAAAGTATATTCCACTGGCGCAAATTTAACCATCTCGCACGATGCATACCCAGAAATTAGTATTGACTTTATAGGCTTGCCAAATAATGAAAGGAGCCAATTATGATCAATCGCGAAGAACTTGAAAAGAAAATTCAGCATGTGTCTAAATTTTGTTTCAACGATCCAATCGGCAAGGGTCGAATTCGCAATCTTATATACGAGTATGAATGTCTCCGCGATCGTAAAAACTCAGAGATTGCGGAGCTTAGGGAATTCAATTTAGGGCAAGCTAAGCTTATTTTGGCTTTGGCGGCAAGGATCCAAGTTCTCGAAAAGCAGTTGGAGGAAAAGTAATGGCTTCTAGATACGCTCAAATTAAGCGCGAATCCACTGTTGGAAGCATCAACACTAAGCGCCTTTGCGATTTCGACGAAACCGATCCATATTACTTCGTGGTAAAGGACAACGGCCGAATTTTGGCCGAGGGATCCATTACAAAGATCCGCTTTCTGTTACCCGAGGAACTGCTGTATAAAAAGATAAAGACTTTTACCAAAGACTCAGGCATAATGCTGGCAACAGTGGAATATTAATTCAAAATGAGAGAGAGTAAAGGAGGAAAATACTAAATGATTTGGACTATTATCGTGGCCATTGTATTCATCATCTCCATTCTGGGACTGAAATTCATCGACTCATATGATCATGATACCTTGTATGGGATGTTAATCGGGATCGCTTTTATATCGACCATACTCTTGCTGATATTTGTTACGGTGATTATTTGCGAAAATGCTTTTGGTGACATAATGCTCGCTAAACTGCAGGCAGAAAGAGACGCCCTTGTATACCAGATGGAGCACAATCTGTTTTTGGGTGATGCTCTTGGCGAATTTAATAAAAAGATTATCGGCTATAAAATGGTATATGAAAACCCTTGGACTAGTTGGTTCCAGGGTGATTATATTCTTCAGATCGATCCAATTGATTTAAATTAATTATCGGAGGAACAAACCTAAAATGATGCTTTTGATATTTTTCTTAGGGCTAAAGCTCGGAATGCCTTGGTGGTTCTGGGTGTGGTTTAGTGTCGTTTATATTTATCGGGTATGCTCTAAATGAGTAAAATGGCCGATGTAGAAATTGCTCTGGAAGAGCGGAAAAACTCTTGCGAAGAATGCGAGGTCCGAAAGTGGATTGCGCAGGCTTTTGATTTACACTGGATTGGCATAGAAGACTGTCCGATGATATGCAAGGAGAAAGAGCGTGTGGAGGATAATCGGTGATGATGACAAACTGCCCAAATTGTGGAGCACCTATCACTAAATCAAAATGTGAGTATTGCGGAACAACTTTTGATGATGATCTAGAGGCAAGAAGAAATATATTCTTAGCAGAGATGGACATGTGTCGTCAAATAGAAATGCATGATTATATTCTTTCTCAGATGAACGCAATCAAATTTACACTCGTGTGAAGAATCGTGTGCACTTTTGATATTCTCGTGTGCATTTTACTATTCACATGCGCAATAATTGTCTAACTCTTGAAAACCCGGAAACCATTGGCGCCACTAGAAAAACTCCCAGAACCGAATTGGCTCTGGGAGTTTTCTGGTGGAGCGTATAGCGGTTATTCGAGCAGATCTTAAGCGAGCTATGGAGTTGGTTGAGAGATGCTGTAAGGACGCGTTTCCTGAATTATATTTTAGCTTGCTGCTGGGTGTTACAGAAGGCTGTACGTATGTATTACGATCGTTACCGCAAGTTCTTTTATATTTTAAGCCAGCGGAGAGGGATTTAGTCGCAAAATTAACAGCTCCTTTTATAGGAAGGAGTTGAATAAAATGTTCGATGATATTTATGGGGCATTTGAGGAACACGTTAAAACCGGAGACACTGTTTGGTATAGTGGAGATATTGTGGATCCAGTTGAGAAAATTGTTGTCGGACCGAGTCGTAAAAGCGGTTATAGCAGACATTGCTATGAAGCTGTAAACTCGTTCTGGAATAAAGTTTATTTTGACAATCAAGAAGCTGCAATAAGACACCGTCAAGCATATTGCGCCGGTTATACGGATTGGCTCTTTGGAATATCCTAAAAGGGGTCGTATATTAACGGCTCCTTCTTTTTTTCTTCGCAATATTTACATATCCTATAATGAAGGGACAGGCAATAATGCTGGTAGGCCCGCCTAAGGGAAGGCAATATGGTAAAACCGTGGAGCCGCGCCCTACAAGCGGAAGCTGGCATGTTGGAGATCCTTTTTCAAAAAAAAAAAAAAAGAAGGAGTGTATTTATAATGTATAATATGACTAAAGAGGAAGCAATTGCTCATCTGGAGGAAACTCGTAAAGAACTTCATGAGATGATCATGGAGCTGGAGAGGTTTCTCGGAAATAATTGATCTTCTTAAAATAGAAGCCATTTAATTGGCTCCTTCTTTTTTTTTTTTCGCAAATTTTTCTTAGCCTAAGATAGGAGACCCAAAAAACTATATGGAGGTATTTTATGGAACGAGAAAGAATTGAAGAAGAAATCGACAGACTCGCCGAAAAAATGGCGGATCTCGAGCCCGGAACCGAAGACTACAGCAAGTTGCTGCAGGCAATGCAGAAGCTCCATGAGATGCTCTACAAGGACGTCGAGGCCGAAAACACCCGTATTGCGAAAACTATGGATCAGGATCTTAGAGAAAGAGAACTGGACCAGCGCGAACGCGAGACGGATATTCGAGCCAAGTCGTCTAAGTGGGACGCAGTCTGGAACTTTCTGGGTAAGCTGGCAAGCGGCGTCATTGCTATTGGCGGTATTCTGCTGCTCGGCGACATCAAGGAAGAACAGGGAGTTGTTGACAAAGACAAGTTCAGTCTTGTCCGAGGAATGTTTCCTAAAGGCTAAAGGAACCGAGGAGGAGTCCTGTATTACAGGGCTTCTTCTTTTTGTTCGCAAAAATAACAACCTATATAATGGCAAGAACAAACAAAATCAATTTGAGGAGGAAAAATCTATGTTCAAAGACAAAGATCCTAAATTTATCGCGGCGGTTATCATGTCTATGCTGACCGAGTTCGGCCTTAGCTGGACTGCGATCAAGGCAATGGGCAAGCTGTTCCCCGCACGTACGATCGGCGGAAAGATCGGAAACGTGGTGGCCGGCTATGCTATTGCGATGCTCGCAAAGGCGAAGATCGGGAGCTCGGAGGCGTATGAGGAGTGTGTAGACGCGACAGGGAATCTCGCGATGATGGCACTGGATGAACTCGGCATTGATTACGACTAATCGAGCCAAGAGAAGATCTGTTTTTACAGGTCTTCTTCTTTTTTTTTTTTTTTTTCGCAGAAAATACATTTATTAAAATAGAAACCACGAAAAGGAGGTAAAAAGAATGAAAGTTTATCAGGTTTTTCATCTGTACGACGAAGACGGAGGATTTGGCGACGCTATTCCTCAGGAACAGATTCTTATTACGTTTGGGAATCTCGAGGATGCAAACGCTTTTGTTAAGCGCTTTGAGAATCCTCACGTGTATGACCATCCGTATCAGGATCTTCACTGCGGAAAGCTTATTGTGATGGAGTCTGACGTCATCGAAAAAGGCGGATTAGACCTCGATGAAATCGAGAAAAATGAAGCCAAAAATTTCTGGTGGAGATTGTAAGAAGCTCTTTTACAGGGCTTCTTCGAACTTCGAATGGATCCAATAGGAGCAACGCATCTAGCCCAGACGATTATGAAGGGAGTAAATGGCGATCGTAACCTTTATCCTCGACCGCGAAGATATTTTTTGTGATCCAATAAGAGCCTAAATTCTAGGCTCTTTTTTTTACGGTCGCAAGAATTACATATCCTATTATAGAAGAAACTACACTATAACAAGGAGGACTATACAATGGAAGAAAACTTCGATCTGGAGAGCTTCTATGACATGGATCCCTACTATGGTGAGGATGGATTTTCGGTATTCGAGACCGAACTCGATTCTGACCATGACGGGTATGTCAGCGTCATGGACAACTGGGACCAGCCCGAAAGATTCTACCTGTAACCAAATGGTTATATTTAGAATCCGAAAGTAAAAGAGGTATTTGTACAATGCCTCTTTTGCTCTGCCTCGCAAGTTTTTCAACGTGTATAGTAGCAAAGTAAATACTTATAAGGAGGATACTACTATGAAGATGTTTTGGAAGTATTTAATCGCCATTCTGGCAGCAACGTTCTACTGCGGAGCATGCTACTGTGGCGGAACACTAATCGGAACAAAACTCGGAACCTGGTTATTCCAAGAAGAGTGAAATACTTTAGCAAAAGCAAAAGAGCTATCATTTTTGATGGCTCTTTTTCTTTTATATTTTTGAAAGGAGAATGCATATGCCAACTAGAGTCTGCATGTTTGACTTTAAAAATGAAACCGAATGCCCAATGGATAATCCGCCGCGATTTACCGATTGCGTAAAATGCTGTGAATACATTAGATGGAAGGAAAATAACTCTATGGCGAATGACCTTGAACAGAAACCCCAGAAAGATATTATCTCGCATCCCTCGCACTACATTGACGGCCGAAAGTATGAGCCTAAGGATGTTATCCGAGATTGGGATCTGAACTTCAACCTTGGCAGTGCGGTGAAATACATCTCCCGAGCCGGCCGAAAAGATGATATTTTGCAAGACCTTAAGAAAGCCAAGCAGTTCCTCGAGTTCGAAATCGAGGCTCTCGAAAAAGAACGGACAAGCAAAGAAATTACATACTACACCGAAGATGGCAAGGTGTTTTTAACAAAGAAAGGAGAATAAATATGAAAAAGAAAAAGAGTGATGTTTACATGGAAGTCTTTTGCCCGGTGGCAAAGAAGCCTTATGAGCTAGTAGAAGGGAAGCCTATTTGCCCCGCTTGCGGAGAGCAGATTGACACGAGCGGTCATTCAGTATGCGAATATTCCGAAAGTCTAATCGTAAGGAGGCTCTTCGAATGAACGATGCAGAAAGCAAACTTGATAGTTTGCGAAATAGTCTTGGCGCAATCGCCGAAACGATCATGATATTTTACAAAAATTTAATCGGCGCCGGATTCAATCCTATCCAGGCAATTGATCTGACAAAAACATTTCTGACTGTGATGCTGACTAGCAGTCTAAGTGCACCGAAAAAAGAGGAAGACGACTGATGTTACCTAAACAATTATATACATTGTTTCTTCAGATTTTTCCGTATTTTGTTCCGCATGTTCTGAAGTACAAAGGGAATCTGAAAACCAAAAGTATTGATATTTGGCTTGATTCTGGCGAAACTTTGAACTTCAGTGGAAACAAAGTATCGTGGGAACTCAAAAAAGTTCGTTATGTTCCTATGGATACCCGGCCATCATAAGGAGATGAAAAAATGAGCAATCTGGCTTATAAAGAAGTTCGTTTCAATAAGTATTGCTATAAGTGTTTATATTCTGGCGTTCCGGAAGCACATGATCCGTGCAATTCCTGCTTAGCACAAGGCATGAACGAAGGAACGGAAAAGCCCATCGAGTATAAGGAATACCTGCCCAGCGACATTTCAAGTCGAGCAGCGAAGGAAGCTGAGGGGCAAATCGAGGCAGAAAGGGAGGTCAGCTAATGGATGACATTCTGATTGGTGACATGTTTTATTTCAATAATTTTGGAGTAAGAAACGGGCACTGCATTCCGGACTATATGCGAGTAACGGAGATCAGTAAATGCGGGTCTTTTATTACTGCCGTATATGAAAACCACGCAGTCGATAATAGACCGCGGCTATTTTCTAAAAAGAATTTGATGTTTGATTCGAATTTGAATCCGAAGCGAGAGAATCCTAGCTGGATATTTACGAAAGCGCTTAACGATGCGTCTATGGCATAAAGATTTAATTGACGTTCTTCCTCGAAAGCAACTTCTCGCACAGTGGAGGGAGTGCTGCGGGATTGCGAGAAATATTGCCGTTGATGGAAGCCCGAATCATATTTTAGTAAACCGCATTTCCGATTATCCCTTTGAGGATTTTTTAGCTTATGTAAGACTTGTGTATTTGGAAATGCAGCATCGAGGTTATAAATGTAATTTTTATGACTTCGCTAAGTGGTTTTCCGAGCCAAAGTTAATGGAGATGGATTTTCTAGAAGCTAAAGTGGTCGACCCGATTGATATTTTTCGGGGATGGCACACTAAGCGTTACTTATGGCAATGCTATTCCAATCTCGAAGAAAAATATGATTGCGGCGGAATTTCAGAAGAGGAATGGATATTAATTGAAGACCGGATGAGAAAGGTATATCTCGTATGAGTAAAAGTTACGCGCTAGATCTTACAAATAAAACATTCGGCAGGCTTCGAGTGTTACGCCCATATAATGATCGATCGGATCACTACGGACACTATTGGCTATGCCGATGCGAATGCGGCCAAGAGATTGTAGTAAGAGCTAGTAATCTTACGTCAAAGCATACGCAAAGTTGCGGGTGCACAAGAAAAAAGATTGCGGGAGGACATAGAATGGTAATTTTGCCGAAGGAAGACCAGGACAAGATCGTCCAAGTTATTGAGTATATTTTGGCTCACCCTGGAACCAAGGTTAAAGTGATCAAAGAAAAATTTGATCTGACGATGGAAGAATATGACCAGATCTCAACGCTTATGATGCCTGCGCAAAGGCAATACTCATTGGTTATTAGCCATAAGATGAAATTGTCGAAGTTACTGGAAAAGCTTGGAGAAGAAAAGGAGAAGTTTGAAAATGCCAAACGGAAAAATCTTGCGAGCACCTAACGGGACAATGATATTTATGGATACCATGACCGTTAAGAAGAAAAAGAATCGTATGCGGCATATTAAGGATGGAGCGCCTAAGAAGCTACGTGGAGCGCCGAAGCCTTTTGCCGAAGCAAACAATATAGAACTGGAGATAGAAGACTAATGTTTGAAATTAACAAAACCTTGCTGCGAGTCACGATCATCACATGTCTGTATGTCGGTTTTAAGGTTGGCCAGAAATGGGAACGAATTAAAATTATTTTTGAAGTATGAGAGAGCAACTGATAAAAGACCTTAGAGAAATAGAGCATTTTTTGGAGAGAGAAGCAGACCCTGAGCACACCGAGAGTCCTGTGATATTTGGGATTCTCCGTGTGCTTTATCATTTGGTGAAAGCCGAAGTTTTGCGGCTTGATCGCGAAAAATACAGAGCCTCCAATAGAGGAGGTTGATATTTATGCACGACTATGTACTCAAATATGTATGGGGACATTGGGAAGTCTATAAGAATGGAGAGTTTTATTGCTCGGCTGATACAAAGGCCGAAGCAATGAAAGAAATCGAGGAAGAGGACTAATCAATGTCCTCTTATATTTTTGAAAGGAGAAATGGCAAATGATTGGAATTATTGTGGCAATTGTACTTCTTATCGCGGGGTTTATTCTGAGCGCTTATCTGAAAAACGAGGAACATGAGAACCATAGTTGGCCGTCTTTCATCGGTATCATCCTGGCAATCGCAGTGATATTTGTTAGCTGCATCGCAATTGTCCCGACTGGCTATACCGGGATTCTGACGACGTTCGGACGGGTAGAAGATCGAACAGTCAGTAGCGGCTTTAACATGGTCGCCCCGTGGCAGAAAGTTGTAAAGATGGACAACCGAACTCAGAAGGTCCAGATTGAAACTTCTGCGTTCTCAAGTGATATTCAGCAAGTAGATCTTATTATCTCGGTAAACTACTGCATTGATCAGAGTACCGCGCAAACTTTGTATCGCACCGTCGGCGTTAATTACTATGACAATGTCATGTTCCCGAGAATCCAGGAAAATACTAAGGCCGTATTCTCTCAGTATACCGCCGAAAACCTGATTGCCAAGCGCGATGAACTTTCCGATATGGTGGCCGAGACAACTGCCAAAGATCTCGCAAATTATGGCATCACGATCGTAAGCATTTCCATCGAGGATATTGATTTTACGGACGCGTTCACTAATGCGGTTGAGGCAAAGCAGGTTGCGGCTCAGAACAAGTTGACGGCAGAAACCGAGCAGGCGCAGAAGACCATGGAGGAAAAAGCCGAAGCAGATAAGGCCATTATTGCCGCCAATGCTGATCTGGAAGTTGTAAAAGTCCAGGCCGAAGCTGCTTTGTACGCCGGTGAAAAAGAAGCCGAGATGAACAAGAGAATTTCCGAGTCTCTTACGGCCGAACTCATTAAGTATTACTGGATTAAGCAGTGGATCGGCCAGCTTCCTACCACAGTCCTTGGCGAAGATGCAAGCTATATGATTGATCTCGATTGATATTTTTGATATGAGGGAGAAAGCTGATGGAACGTAAACCTTGCCCATGGTGCCGCAACGTGAAGAAAAAATCACAAAAGCACAAGCTTGAATGGACGGTTATTGACGATGATTTTGGGCAACCCGTGTCTTTCAATCTCATTCACTTCTGTTTTGCTTGCGGGAGAAATTTAGAGGATGAAGCTGATGGAGCTAAGGAGTGATATTGATGTATGACGACCTTGCCATCCCAGTTCATATAGCTGAAACGGCGAACGAAGCTGCGGACGCCATTAAGGAACCGAGTAAGCAACGAGAGTGCACCGACGCCGACAACGGCAACCAATTCAAATCCGCCACCTATGCGGACCTGATCCGAGGCGAAAAGGATGATGCAAGACTTGCCGCACTACTCATGGAAATCCGTTGCGCAAACTGCGCATTCTGGGGCCTTTGCTATCGCTTTGCCGACGCAGAACGCACCATCATAGAAGGAAGGGCTAAGCAAGATTGCACGGCGGATCTGTATAACTGGCTCCATCAGGAGGTTGGCGCGCCTGGAACTATGGTTTCGTTTCCGTGGGGAAAATACTGGCAAATTGCGGGGGCCGATATACGGAATGAAAGCTGATTGAGCTTAAACCTTGTCCGAGAAGCAAAGGAGGAAAACCGATAATGCGAGACAACTTACCGAACATGCTTAGATCCACTGCAAAAGAGTGGCGGGAGGAAAACAAGGTCGTTGCTGTGGGTGCGACACGTTATGATGCCGCGCTGGACGAAGCTGCCAACGCCATAGAGGAACTTCAAGCAACACTCTACCGCCTAATCGCGCAGAAAACAATTAAGCGCCGTATAGTCTATCGCGGCGCTATATACAACGCGATTGAAGGCGAACGCGTCAATCATCTTGACGGAATCCTATCCGACCGCTACAAAGATGGCTTCCATGATGGACTTAAAAGAGCGCTTGAGATTCTGGGCGGATTGCCAGATGCAGAGGAGGCAGAATGATGAACGAATGTAAAAACTGCGCAAATGTTAAGGTATGTGCTAAATCGGTTTTAGCATTAAATAAGTTTTTTGATCAACTTGCAGAGAAAGAACAGCGGAATATAGAGATCACCGAATGCTGCATTTGCAAGAAGAATGACGAACTCGTAGACGAAGACGGAAACGAAAAGGAGTCCTAAAATGGACTCCTTTATATTTTCAGGAAGGAGAAATGGCAAATGATGGAGGAGATTGAGCTTAAAACTTGTCCATTCTGTGGAAGTGAGGCACATATGACAAGAAGCGCCTTTTTAAGAGAAGAGAAATTCATTGTTGTGTGTAAAAATAAGAACTGTGCAGCTTCCACTGGCAACTATAGAAAGAGCAGACAAACTGCCGCAAGAGATTGGAACCGGAGAGCGAACTAATGGCCTATAGAGGAGCCTTTGAGATGGAGGAAAGTTGATGTATGACGATCTTGTAAAGCGACTGAGAGATGCCGCCAAGATGAGTGAGGCGCTTGCTGTTTTGCTACCTCACAGTGAAGGAAACGCAATGGCAAAACTGTACAACGAAGCGGCCGATGCAATAGAAAAATTAGTCCTTGAAAACAAAAAGAAATGTGACACAATTTCTCGTATGAAATCTAAAGTTAATTGGGACGATGATATTCGCCGAGGACAGGTACAGGGAATGTGGTAAAGGAGTTGTGAGCATGGACGTTTATATTAAAGACATAGAGATGCCGAAAGCGCAATTTCAAAAGAGTTCAACTTTGTACCATAAAGCAAGAGCCGAAAAACCGGGAGAATGAGCTCATGGTAACTTTGTGCCGACCAAAAGAAGATTTCTTTTTTGAAAAAGTATATGCGACAATAGACGAGCCTATATCTAAGAGCCTTCCGTTTAGACATAATGAAATCTACGCTTTTGCCAACGAGAAAGTACCAATTATGTCTTACGATGATTTGCGTGAAGCGTATATCGACATGGTTTGTGTTTTCTATTTAAATAATAATCTATCAGAACTTATTCGATTTACACCCGAAGAATTTGGTAGAAAGTTTGAATTTGTGAATTACACGTATTGGTAAGGAGTGATATTTTGGAATTAACAAAAAATGCTCGGATTGAATCCACTAGAATCACCATGGCAGATCATGGTGTTTTAACCTTTTATCTTGATTTAGAAGCTTGCGGTTGGTGCTGTAGTTATGGTGGATACTGTATAGGAAAAGGATATTTAGGTTCTAAAGAATTCTCAGGAGATCGAGGCGAAGGTCTAGAAGCCATGATGAGAATTATGGATGTGGTTGGCGTAGATACCTGGGAAGATCTTGCTGGAAAACTTGTTCGTGTTAAATGTGAAGCTTGGGGTAGTCCGCTAAAAGTAATCGGAAATATTATGGAAGATAAATGGTTTGATATTGACAAATTCTTTAAAGAAAAGCAGAAGGAGTGATATTTTGCTATTCTTTTCTGATCGGCTGAAACTTGAAAGAATGTTTTATAAGTGGGCTAGAAGCCAAACCCCAAGGGTCAAAGAATGTCCTAATTCGTTGATCGCTTTCTTGGAAGGAAATGGTCTTCTCAATGAAGAAAAAGTTCGACATTTTATCGAGGAGGAGGACCGAGCATGAGCATACTGTTTGAATTTGCCGTACTGTTTTTGCTCTTACACAACGGCTATGTGCTTGAAAAAATCTTGGAGGAGTTGAAGAAGTGAGCATCTTAATCGAGGGCATGAATATGCCGAAAGGTGGTCCAATGATTGTCGCAATTCGGCCTGACGGGATGGTTGAAGATGTAATGGGGTGCTATGTCGGAAAAGCTATTTCCGTCCCGCCGCATGGGAGACTTGGTGATTTGGATAGACTCGCCAAAGAAGTAAAAGATATGGCAAAAGAATTTCCGCCGGATTCTATTGGCGCTGAACGATATAGACTATTTATGGAGTTTATAAAAACTGCTCCCACCATCATCCCGGCAGAGGAGGAAAAGTAATGGTTGTTACGGAGAAAAAGTCAGTGCCAATCTACGAGGTAACTTGCTGTGAGTGTAAGTCAAAGATTCAGTACAAGAAATCCGAAGTGTTCACTTGTCATATTCAATGCCCTGTGTGTGGTATACCGCTGTGGGCAGACACAATTCGGCCTGTAAGATATGAGGAGGGCAAGTGATGGAAAACCATATCTGTAAAAAATGTGGAGGGATTGCGGTCTGGGATTCATATTTTGGGTTATGAATTTGCACACGATGTGGAAATGAGGAGCCGAAACCCATCACTAACGCCGACAAAATCAAACACGCAAGAAACGAAAGCGAGATGGCTTCTGTATTTAATGGTTTTTTATGCACTGCGTCATGTATTGGTGGCACGTGCAAAACACCCGATAAAGCCTGCCACCAATGCATACTTGACTGGCTGAAACAGGAGGCAACCGATAACTTACATAATAATTGATATTTTTGAAAGGAGAAATGGCAAATGATTATGACTTTTGAGGAATACAATGAGTATCTCACCAACATTGATTTTCGGATTGCGGAAGCAGGCAGACGAATTACTTATCGAGAAATTCAGCTTATTGGCCGGCAGAAAGGTGCTTCTTCCAATTCTCCGTCGTTATGTATGATGAATGCCGGGGGAAATATGACGGAAGAAGAACAGTCTATTCTGGAAAATGATAAGACTCTTCTTGCACTTCGAAGCGAATCTGATCGGCTCATTAATGAAAAATTTTATGTGATCAAGTATGCGGAAATGCCGATGACCGCTTCGGAAGCTATCGATAAATGTGATAGAATCACAAATGACAGAAAACGCGTTCAAATGTTAATTCGGGAGCCGCAAGATCAGCCATCTAGAGAAAAAGAGGATTAAATGGACGCGTTTATATTTTCGGGAAGGAGGAATGGCAAAAGCATGGAAATCACAGAGTCAAGAGCATACAGCTTTGTCATGAAGCGAGTTGCAAAGCTTATACGGGAATATTTAGATGCTCTAAAATTTGATTGTAATGGCATAAGCATTAGCTTTGAGCCTGATCTTGAAAATGGCACACTTGAAGTTCGACTCACAGATGAAGACGACCGTTTATATCCCTATAAGATCGACCCGTTCGCCAAGGACTTTAGCTGTGACTTTAGCGCTCAAATAATTACGAAACAGTTTATAGAAAAATATAACCAAATGCAAGCGCTTAACAACACGATTAAAGCAGAGACAACTGTGTATAACAAAACCATAAAAGCAGTTGAACAATTTATATGGGACTATTTAGATGATCTAAAATTCGATTGCGATGGCATAGAAATCGAATTATGGCCAAATACTATAAAAAGACGCATCGAAGTTAGAATTAAGGACCAAGATGGGAATATATATTCATACCAGCTTGATCCATTTGCCCCATATTTTGATCCCCGCTTTAGCGCGAGAATGATCACCGAACAGTTTATATCCGCATATTCCAGAAGATTAGAATTCACGAACAAACTCAAGCAGGCTTTTAGCGATAAAGCGCCAGTCTATTACCATGACCCTAACGCCACAACACAGGAAGAAATGGAACGCCTTAAGAAAAAATGCGCAACAATAAAAGATAATCTTGACGCCGCATACTATATGTATGTCATGAAACACTACACAAATAATAAGGAGGATAATAAAATGGCTACTAAGTTTACTTTTGAAGATGCATGCACCAATGCGCCGGTCCCCAAGACTGCAGAACAGGTTGAGTACGAGCAGAAGCTCCTCACGCTTAAGCGCACTATGGAGGATGAGATCAAGGGCGCAAAGGATAAGTACGCCCTGGCTGTGGACGCTCTTAATAAGGAGCGGGAGAATGCCAAGCGCATCGCTGAAGAGGATAAGGCTGCGAGAAATCTTAAGGACAGGTATGACGCATTGGTCCGCGCTGGCTTCACCGAGGAGCAGGCCTGGAAGATGCTGATGCAGGATCTCGGTGCCTAATTCGCAAGCTGCTCTCTCTTATTTTTTCAGGAAGGAGAAATGGATGCAGGACGAATTTAATATGCTTTCCCCGGGGGCAATCGTACGAAATATCGTGGAAGCTTGTTCTCGTATGGACTGTGAAGAAGCGGCTGCCGATGTATATTGTAGATCTCACATAGCGCGGGATGGTCTAAGCAATCAATATTATATCAAAATCAAAACTCGCGATGATCGTAAATATACTCATTACTTTGATAATGGCAAATTGATTCTCGAATCAGACTGCGTAAAAATCGCCGATGAATATATTGCAATCATGTATAGAAAGAAAGAAATCTATGCTAAAGGAATCGAGTCCCTCAAAAGATATCTTTCTAAAAATCCAGATCCAGAAGCCACTTCAAAACCAGCTCCGAGCATATATGTTCAGCTTTCAAAAGCTATTTGGAAAGCCTTTGACGAACGGGAGATAGACTGTGACCAGCTTATAATCAATATTTCAGACGATTACGAAACGCGAAGGATCAAAGTACAGATATTTGATAAGCAAATTGGCTGTGTATATCTATTCTTTATCGACCAGTATGCACCAGGATTTGATGTAGATTTAGCAGCCACCAAAATTGCAATATTTGTTATAGACTATAATAAAAATATTAATAAAAATAAGGAGGACAATAAAATGGCTCAGTTTAATATTAATTGTGATGATGTGATTATGCCCGTTCCTAAGTCTCAGGAGGAGATCGATCGTGAGAACAAGCTGATCGAGCTCAAGAAGATCATGAGGGATAAGATCAAGGCCGCCAAGGATGAGTATGCTCTGGCCGTCAATAAAATGCAGGAGGAGGAGAAGGCTCAGACTCTTATTCAGCGTGAAAATGAGGCCGCTACGAAGCAGCGTATCCGTTATCAGGCGTGTGTTGATGCAGGCTTCACCGAGGAGCAGGCCTGGAAGATGCTGATGCAGGATCTCGGTGCCTAATTCGCAAAAAATACAGGCCTGAAGATGAAGAGGGTGGCTCAACGCTGCCCTCTTTTATTTTTTCTTGAAAGGAGAAAATCGTTATGAGAAAACATCCCGGGAGAAAGTATCGCCGAAACCTTGAGAAACAGAATCGCACGGAAATGAGCGAAAAGAAGCAGGCCGTTAACGAGCGGAGGCTTCTATGGTTCTCAAACTACCAGACGCACAAAAACAACCTTGGATATTTTAAACTGAAGGATAAGCACGCCCCATGGCTCGCTAAGATTACTGGGAGGAGCGCAAATGCCTGATACCTGCATATATTGCGGGAATGCTGTTACATTTCCGTCGTTTGCGGTAGTGACTGAGAAAAAAGAAATCGGCTATATTTGCATGCATTGCATGAGTTCCAAGGTTGTAAATGACATCATTCGGCAACTGGATCATGACCTTTTATACGGAGAGGCAGATAGAGACAAGGAGGACTGATATTTTATGATCAATTTTAAGACTATTACAGATGGCGTCAAAGTCGTCGGTAAGTGGGCCGCAAAAAATATGCCCACCATTCTGACAGTTATTGGCGTTAGCATGATGGCTGGCGCTACGGTGGAAGCTATTAAAGAGGCTCCTGTAGCTAAGGAAGAGCTTGATATTCTGGAGGAAGAAGAGCTCACTCATAAGGAATACTTTGTCAAGAAGACGAAGGTCATCGCCAAGCACTATTGGAAGATTGCAGCCCTAGATATTCTCGGTGGAGTGGCCATTTTTGGTGGAAATCATATGAACCTGAGGCGTTTGGCGACGGCGACGGCTTTACTGAGCACCAAGACAGATGAGCTCAAGAAACTTGAGCAAAAAGTTCTTGAAAAAGACGGAGAGAAGAAACTTCAGAAATATAAGGATGAAATAATCCAGGATGACGCAAAGAAGGCGGCTGGGGATTGCTTTGATATTTCGACCGTATATAACACCGGCAAAGGCAATACACTTTGTTTTGACCCGATCGGCCAGAGATTCTTCCTGAGTGATCTGGAGTATATTCGCCAGATGCGGGACGAATTTAACAATGCCATGGCCGAGCAGATGCAGCGCGGAAAAGAAGCCGTAGCATCTCTGAATGACTGGTATGGATATATTGAGCTGCCGCCGCTCGATGGACGTTTCAACGGCAAGCGAATGGGCCCGAATCTCGGAAAAGATATGGGCTGGCGTAATCGCATGATGCAGCTTAAGTTTACTGCGGGCATACTTGATAACGATCAGACCTATAGCGTGATTGGCTTCACCGAAAATGGCGGGCCCAAATGGGATCTGGATATTTCAGACGACTACGGATCCGAATATACGGATGACGAGACTGATACGCCTTGGAGAGGGCGTTAAAGTCGCAAAAAATACAGTTTCTATAATGGCAAGAAACCAATAATTAAAATTATTATATGGAGGTAACTATTATGTCTAACAAAAACAAGAATCAGCATGTCAATGAGGAAATCAGGGATGAACTGACGGCGGATCAGACTCAGTCCGAGCCTGTTCCCGATTCGGAGGCAACTCCGGCACCCGCGAAGGTGAATGTTGGACAGAAGATCCTCGGCGGTATCCGCACCGCTGGACGCTGGGTCTGGCAGAATAAGAATAAGATTCTGACAGTCAGTGCTCTGGCGGGCGGCGCTGTCCTGGGTATTCTGAATAAAGACAAGATCGCGGATGTCTGCTGCCCCGGCCTGGAATATACGGGCGATGCCGACGCCGAACTCGACTCTGGCAATTCCGTGGAAACCGATTCTTCTAGCGAAGGCTAAGCGTTAAACACAAAATTTTAAGAAAGGAAGGCCAAAAGGGATATGTCCTGCAAGGACTTATCCTTTTTATTTTTAACGATGACTATTATTGATTTGACTAAAAAAGGCTTGAAGTTCATCACAATGCTCGGAAATGGACTGACTGTCGGAGCTTTGTGCGGCATGTATATTTTCGGGCCTGGCGTGGCAATCCCGCTCAAGATTTGTGCAAGTGTGAGCTCTTATATTCTCACTAATATGGTAACGGACAAGACCGACGCGTATATTGATGAAAAAATTGACCAGGTTGTAAACGAAATCAAAAACAGCAAAGAGGCTTAATCACAGCCTCTTTTTTTATTAAATAAGGAGGAAAATATATGGATATTCCTGATGTGGAACCCAATTCTAGAAAGTATAACCAGGAAAAGGAAGCCCTTGAGGCCAGACGACCGGAAAAGGTTGTAAGCGGGAAGGTATCGACGAAAAAGCGCGGCGTATTCAAGCGCTTTAGTGATATTTTCTTTACCGAAAATGTTGGAGACGTCAAGAAATATTTGCTTTATGATGTGGCTATTCCGGCGCTTAAAGAGAATTTTGCGGATCTCGTAAATAGCGCAATCAGCATGGTGTTGTTCGGAGAGGTCACCAGACGCCCCAAAAAGCCTTCTGGGAACAGTTTAGGCTCCAAGATAAACTATGGAGGATATTTCTCAGGAAACGACAGACGCGAACGTATGCCCTCCTACGGCCGTTCTAGAATTGCCCACAACTTTGAGGAAGTTGTGTTTGATAGCCGTGGAGAAGCGGAACTGGTTCTGGACAACATGCTTGATATTCTTGGAAGATACGATCGTGTTACGGTTATGGATTTCTATGATCTTGCCGGTATTACTTCCGAATTTACAGATTCTAAGTACGGATGGACAGATCTTAAAGGCACTCGAGTAAGCGGTTCTCCAAGCCGCGGATATATTATCGAGCTGCCTAAATGTTTGCCTTTAGAGTGATTACAGGATGTAATCAAATTTGATATTTTAGAAAGGAAATTGCTATGAATCTTAATTTTGTAAAAACTATTGCAAGCAAGGCGTATCTTGGCTTAAAGAAGATATCTCCTGAGCTTGCTCTTATTGGCGGTATTGGCGCTGGTATTGGGTGCGTTGTAACTGCCTGCATGGCCACCAGACATGTTGACGAGATTACGGACGAGCTGCATGAGAATCTCGATGCATGCGAAAAGTCTATGGAATACGCGGATTCCGAAGAGGAAGGCCGTCAGATCAAGAAAGAAATGCTCCAGAG
>Ga0310697_10000809_pt1 | contig 39610 bp, 30 predicted proteins | sample 172DNAGHGlowgp2_FD_203883 | JGI IMG/M metagenome (GOLD analysis project Ga0310697, IMG submission 203883) | Sheep rumen microbial communities from Palmerston North, Manawatu-Wanganui, New Zealand - 1728 DNA GHGlow gp2 (v2) (version 2) | ecosystem: Host-associated > Mammals > Digestive system >...
CTGAGGAGAATGTGCACTGCCTCAGGAAGAGATTAAAGCAAGTGTGTACAACATCAGTAAACATAGCTAACAAAGTGTGTACCTTTTTCAGGCAAAGTCAGGCATTTCGATAGTCATGCCACATCCTTGAAGATCTTTGACAAAAGCCTTAAGGGTTTGCGGGAAAAGCCTTAAGGCTTTTGGCGGAAACCCTTGAGGGTTACAAGTGAGGTAAGGCTTCAAAAAAAGTTGAAAGTTCTTGAAGGGTCAAGCGACCAGAGGTTGAGCGGAACTTTCGGGTAAGGCAAAAAAAATTTTTGTTCAAGACAGACTACAGACTACAGCGCAGGGAATCCATTGCGGCTGTAGTCTGTAGTCTATTTGAAATAAAATTTATTTTTTTCGGTTGAAATAGCTGCCAGGTGTCAGGAAGTGGCGTGAAACGGGGTGATAAACTCCGACTCCTTGGAATTGCGGTATTCCTCCAGTTGGCGAATTTCGTATTCTCACCCGATAAAACGTTCTTGTTGAATCCTATGGCATAGTAATATCTGCGTTCAATAGTGTATAGTCATTTGGCCGTGTTTGCACGGTGGTTGAGAAAACGATGAAAGAGAAGGTCGCCACCGGCATCATGCTGGCGACGACCTGAAATAAGAGGGTATTTATGGTTGCGTGGATGAATCCTATGCCTCACGCTGTTCCTGCTGCTCTTTCTTCATGAGCTTGTACTCAACGATGAAGGAGACGAGGAGGCCAATGCCCATGCCGGCAGCGATAATGAGCCAAAAGTAGATGTTGTGCTTAGGAGCAAGGCCCAGCAGGGCATCGACGAGCGCGCCGAGCCCAATGCCGATGAGGATGCAGGCCCAGCGGAGACTGCTGTACTTGTCGTGCTTCTCGGCTTGTTCTTCAATGAGCAGTTTGGCAGTATCTGCGTCAGTGCCTTGCTGAATGAGAGCCAGGCGGAGTTCTGTGTCGCGGTTCTTCTTCTTGATGCTGGTGATGAACACCATTACAATGGAGACAATAGGAATAGAGAGAGAGAGGACTACCGCAAAAATAGGTGTCAATTCTTCAATTTCAAACATAGTGGTTATAAGTTTAGCGTTTAACGTTTAGGGTTCAGAGTTTGTTGAGCGCGCTTTTGTGTACGACCTTGAGGCCTTTCAACAATAAGACCTCTCGACCTTATAATTATTACACATTCTCGGGTGAAAAGGTGTTGATGGCATAGCCTGTGGAGAAGAGCAGACCAAGTGTGGGCCACAGCATGATGAAGAAGCTCTGCGGCGTCCAGGCATACTCTTTTAAATAAAGGTATGCGCACGCAAGCCAGGCAATCAGCACCAACGGCAGCCCGAAGCTGAAGACGGCAACGCGAGCCCAGCGGCGTAGCCGAGCACGTCGTGCCTGACGGCGTACGTCGGCGATGATGAGTCGGTCGAGGTCGGCGAGGAGTTCGCGACGGTCGATAGTCTCACGTATGAGATTATCGATGGAATTGTCAGTCATTGCGTTCATGATTCATGAGGGCTTTAAGTCGTTCGCGTATTCTATGTAACTTCACGAGCACGTTGCTTTGCGTTAGGCCTGTGCGGCGGGCAATGTCAGCTGTTTTGCAACCATCGTAGTAGTGGAGGTGTAGCAACTGTTGGTCGGATTCAGGAAGGGCGGTGATGGCGGCTTCCATCTGCTGGAGGCGTGCTTCATGCTCTTCGGAGTACGAGCTTTCAGCGGGGATTCCACTGAGCACACGGTCAGGAAGGTCGTCGAGGGAACTGGCGCGCCGTCGGCGCTCCTTGTCAAGGAGCTTGAGCGCCGTGTGTGCTGCAATGGCCGTGAGCCAAGGCCCCAACGCCGTACCGCGCCAGGTGTCAAGATTCTCGTAGGCACGGACGAAGGTCTGCTGCGTCACCTCCGCTGCCCCCTCCTCGGTATGCATCACGCCCAAGGCCTTCGAGAACACCATCCCCGAATAGCGGTGGACAATCTGCGCGAAGGCCTTTTGGTTACCGCATTGCGTAACTTGATATGCGAGTTCTCTGTCTGTCATCATATGTAAGACACCAAAGTCTCCTCATTATTACACTTCCGTACAATCTTTTTCTCAATTTCGTCCGCAAAGTAACACAAAAATGCACGAAAAAACCCTCGGCATGACCGAAAATCGGATGCCGAGGGCGAAAATATGAAACTAGTTTCAGCGTTTATATGACTCTTTCTCGCCTTGGTCGCTTACCACCCCTCGGTGACAAAGCTTAATTGGGGATTATACGCTTGACAACAGCGTTACCATTTCGAATGAGATAGATGCCGGCGGGGAGATGGGGGATGGCATCATAGCGGCCGCTGTAGAGGGTGAGGCCTTGCAGGTTCACGACGTGAACGAGGGAAGAGGGATGATTGATGAATGATGATTGATGATTGATGGTTTCTATGCCGTCGCCTCCTCCGTGGAGGGCATCCTCGCTCTGCTGTAAGAGTTGGCGTATGCCCTCGTCGGCGGGCGAGATGGCGTAGTTGTTGCGGAACTCGAGGACACAGGAGTCATCGACGCGTGAGGCTCGGGTCACCATCTCTTCGTCGGCGGGGCGCAACTGGAGGCGTGCACGTCCTGAGCCGAGGGTAAAACCGTCTGAACGGGAGGTCAGGGACAAGGCCACAGGGGTGTCGCTGAGGCTGACGCCTTCGGCGGTGACGCTGAGGTATCTCTTGACGCCAAGATTGTAAACATAGTATTCGTTATACGTTTCGGAGCGCAGGATGAGCCAGTTGTCCGACGGACTGCTCACGTGGGTGGGGCGTTGACAAGCCTCGAGGGCTCCGTCCACGGTGGCACCGGCGATGGCGAGCTGCCCGGCCTCGTTGACTATGAGGTCGCCGAAGCCGTGAGGATTGTGAAGTTGGTAGGCGGTGAACGAGGTGAGATGGCTTGTCTTATCAACGTTGCCGAAGGACAGAGGCTGTGCCGTGGCACCCAGCTGACGGATGGCCTGGACGAGAACATCGGGTTCGGTGACGGTGCCGTCAGCATAAGCCGCCTTGAGGTTGTCGAGGGCTTGCGGACGGAATCCTCCGAAGCGGTCCTCCTGGGCGATGAGTTCAGCGGCGAGGGTCTTCAGGTCTTCGAGGCGATACTCATCCTTGAAGTAGATCTCGTTGATGGCGAGGTTGCGGCCTGCGCCGTGGCCGCGGACGAAACGCAGCGTGAAATAGCGCGCAGTGATGGGCTCAGCGAGGACGGCGGTGGGTGCGTCGTCGTCCTCGAAATCAAGGACTACGGTGGCATAAGAGGAACCGTCGAGGGAGTATCTGAGCTGCGCTTGTTTGGCGCGATAGTTGAGGTCAAAGCCTTGATAGAGTCCTATGCTACGCACGGTGACTTCTCGGCCAGCGTCGAAGGTGAAGGTGTGGGGATAGTTGGAATAGGCTTTCTGACGGTAGTAGCTGGAGGTGTTGCCGTCGAGGATCTGTGCGGCACGTCCGTATTCGCCTTCTTCGTTGATTTCCTCATCGGAGAAGGAGGTGAGCTTCCACGTGGCGGGATCGGACACGACAGCTGTGGCTTCGAGGCGCATGCGTATGTCTTTCATGCTGCCCTTGAGCATGGCCTGTTCGACGCGGTTCTTGAGTCCTTGGATGTCAATGGTATCGACCCACGGCATCTGGCCCTGGGGCACGGGATCGTAGGTAGCTGCGCTGTCGCACACGCCGAGCAGCCCTCCGGCCTGGATGTAGAAGCTGTTGTCGTAGAGTGCGGTGACGCCATGACCGTAATCGTCGCGCGAGTTGCGCTGTGTCTCCCAGTGCTGCGTGCTGCCAAAGCCGGCATGGTTGAGACTGTACCATTTGCCGCTGGCCGTGGAACGCATGGCTCCGTTGCGATAATAGACACGACGGTAGCGGTCGCCGCCGAAACCGCTCCAGTTCTCGAGGAAGCTATAGAGGCCTGAGTTGTTGCCCTCCATGCGGTAGGTGTTGGCGGCGCGCAGGGTGCCGAAGTAGTGCCACTCGGTGTCCTCGGCCTGCTTGTACCAATAGGAGAGGAGCGTACTGCGGAAGGGTTTGATGACGCGGTTGCCCTGTTCGTCAACGGTTTCGCGTTCAATGTAGTCGGGGCGTTCGTGCATGATCATCTGCACCCAGTGGTCGGTCTGCCACCGCTGGCCTTCGGGGTAGCGCAGGCTGGCTCCCGTGCCCTCGCCCCCGAAGCGTACGGCATAGGCCTCTGGACCTACGTCGAGGGCTCCGGAACGCATGTAGTCGGGCAGCGACTTATCCTTGTCCGTGTCGCCGGCATCCCAAGCGGAGAAGATGACGGCGTGCGTCCATGAGTCGTCGTTCAGGAGATGGTTGGTCTGTATGCCTGAGTAGAGACCATTGGAGCCGATGGTCATCTGATAGGTGCACGACTGCTTGTATGCCTCCGGTATCAAAGCCTCCATATAGATCCAGTCGAAAGAGTCGCCGGCGGGGGCGTTGGGGTCGGTGGTGCTCCACCAAAGGTGCACGGCGGGCGCCATCATGGAGTTGGCAGCGGTGACGGCTTTGGCGGAGGTGCGTTGGAAGTTGAGGCTATACAATTGGTTGAGGTTCTGTTTGGCATCGGGGCTGGTGAGTTCGACGAAGTACCATCCGTCGTGCTGCAGTTCGGTATCGGGCAGGATCTCTATCGTTTGTTTGCCGCTCCTGCGCTGGGTCTGCACAGCTTGGTCAATGATGACAGCGTCTGAGACGGGATGCGTGATGCGAACGTTGAAATTGACGATGCCGCCATTGGTTTGGACAATCATGTCGGCACGCACGTGTCCGTTAGGGATATGCACGGCGAATATGACTTTCGTGTCGGCCTCGAAGTTCCATACGAGTGAGCCGTCGTTCTCGGAGTAGCCTGACGCCAAGCCGTTGAGTTCGCGGTAGTGGCGGCCACCGGGCACCACGTCAGTCGTGGCGTTCCAATCGGTGGCCATTGCTGGCAGGGCACACACGAACAGGAAAGCAGTAAGAAGTTTTTTAAGGTATTTGTTCATCATAGCTGTGATATTGATATTGATGATTGATGGTTTTCGTTTTCCTTATGGTTCTCGTTTTCCTTATTCCTCTTGTCGTTCCATGTTCTCGCGTGCCTTTTTGACGAATTCGCGAACGTATGGATCAGCGAGGAAATGGGGTGAGGCGAGCGTGATGAGTTCCTCGAGGCTGGGATCGAGCATGGGGTATGGCAAGTTGGAGGTGACGATCATGAAGACGCCGGGGCCGAGGACGTTGTCCATATTGGCCTTGATGAATCCCATGACGAGTTGCTCGTCCTGTGCCTGCAGGGCTGCAGCTTCCTGGTTGAGTTCGGCGATAATCTCGTTGTGGTCGCGTCCCTCGAGGATCATACGGCTCTCGCGGTGAGGCAGGTCAGCCATCTGTGCGTCGAGCGCCGTCTTGCGTTTGATGAAGGCGAAGAGCGTGTCGTTGAGCGCGGAGCCTGTCACACGGCGTTCGTTCTCGTTGACCGTGATGGTGAGCGGACAGTCCTCGATGACCACTGGCATGATGCTCTCGTCGCCCAGAAAGAGGTTTGCCATGACGGTGGAGTCCTGAGCCTCGCCCGTGAACTGGAACTTGCCGTGGATGATGCGGGTTGAGTCGATGACGGCCAGGTCGCCGTCCTTATAAACGCGCAGGTAGAGCATACGGTCCTCAAGTTGGGGAATCGTCGTGCTGCCTTGGATGTCCATGTGAGCTCTGCAACCCGTCAGGGAGAAAACGATAAATAATAATAATGTATAATGGAAAATGGACAATGGATAATGGCGTTTCATGAGGTTTATCTTTAATCTTTAATCTCTTTCTATTCTTTGTTCGATGATGTCGTGTGCCTGCTGCATGAGCTGGCGCTCGGCTTCGTCGGTGGGTTCGCTTGGAGGTAGAGCCGGGTGTATGGTCATCGTCAGGGGGTGCCAGTCGACGAAGTTGACGTAGCCGCGTGCACGGGGCAATATCTGGAAGGAACCGTTGATGGTGATGGGCAACAAGGGCAGCTGCAGCTCGTTGGCCAGTTGGAAGGCGCCGCGTTTGAAGCGACCTAAGCTGCCGTCCCACGTGCGGGCTCCTTCGGGGAAGACGACGAGCGAGACGCCGTCCTGCAACACGGAGCGTGCTTGGTCGTGCATCTGTTGCAACTTCTTAGGACCGCCCTTTTGATCGACGAAGATATATCCGGAGCTCTCGCAAGCCTTGCCCACGAGCGGCATCTGACGCAGCTCCTCCTTCATCATCCATTTGAATTGGCGGCCGAGGAAGCCGTAGATCAGGAAGATGTCGAAGACGCCTTGGTGGTTGGGAATGATGACATAGCTCTGGTGGGCGTCAAGGTGTTCGCGACCTTCGACCTTCACGGGCAGCAGGAGCACACGTACTACAGCACGCGACCACCAGCGGCCAGGGTTGTAGCTCCACCACGAAGCGTCGAAGAAGGTGCAGCCTACGATGGTAAACAATGACGCCACGATGGTCAGCACCAGCAGAATCGGTGCGGCGACGAAGAGTTGGTAAAGACGATATATCAGTTTCAATGTCTAAGCATGTTTGGTTTCAACGTTCTTCTTTCTTCAGCTCCGCAGGAATACGAAAGGCAGTGTAAAGCAGCAGCACACAGCCGACAGCCACGCACACCACCCATTCGTTGCGACGCGTGAAGCCGAAGTGCCCCACCTGCATGATCATGCAGCAGGCGCCACAGAGGAAGGCGACGAGACCGAACAGTTGTTGACGTCGAAGACGACGGATGACGAAACTCGAGCCGTCGTAGCGCTGCAGCATCTGAATCGGGCAGAACAGCAGGGCGCCGACGGTGTAGCCGACGGTAGCGGCTAAGGGCTGCCACATAAACAAGGCGGCGCCTGCCACCATGAGCAGGCCGCCGATGCTTTGCAAAACGACAAGTCGTTGACTGAGCTCTTTCATGCTTCTGCGTTAGTTTTCAGTCGCAGCCGTGGTGTCGGATACGAACACGAAGATGTCCTCGTTGGGGCGCTTCATGAAGTAACGCTCGCGTGCCATACGCTCCACGGCCTCGGGGTCGCGTCGCAGGGCTTCGAGCTGCTGCGTCTCCGCGTCGTACTGCGACTGGTATTTGTTGATCTCGCGTTTCAAGTTCTCTATCTCGACACGGCGCTGATAGCGGGTGTAGAGGCTGTTCTCATCCAATATGCCGATGATGAGCAGGAATATAATCAGCGCCACAACGTACTTGTAGCGGCGGATATAATTCCACACGGTGATTAACTGTCCCATACTTTTCTGTTTTCCTTATTTTCTTCAGTTTGACGGCACGAAGATACGGAAAACTTTGAACTTTAAACGTCAAACACAAAACTTTTTTTTATTCGAACGCTGTTTTTTCAATCTTTTTATGTATTTTTGCACGCAAAACAAGGAAAAATATGTCTGAATACATCGTTTCTGCGCGCAAATACCGTCCGATGACTTTCGACACGGTGGTCGGCCAAAGCGCCATAGCCACGACGCTGAAGAATGCCATCCGTTCCGACAAGCTTGCCCACGCCTATCTCTTCTGTGGCCCGCGAGGCGTAGGCAAGACAACCTGTGCGCGCATCTTCGCCAAAACCATCAACTGCATGAATCCCCGTGAGGACGGCGAGGCGTGCAACGAGTGCGAGTCCTGCCAAGCCTTCAACGACGGGCGCTCGCTGAACATCCACGAGCTGGACGCGGCCTCCAACAACTCGGTTGATGACATTCGCAACCTCATCGACCAGGTGCGCATCCCGCCTCAGATCGGCAAGTACAAGGTGTTCATCATCGACGAGGTTCATATGCTCTCGGCGCAGGCTTTCAATGCATTCCTCAAGACCCTTGAGGAGCCCCCCGCTCACGCCATCTTCATCCTTGCCACCACGGAGAAGCACAAGATCCTGCCGACGATCCTTAGCCGCTGCCAGATCTATGACTTCCAACGCATGACGGTTGCCGACATAGCAGGACATCTGGCTCGTGTAGCTGAAAAGGAAGGCTACACCTACGAGGACACAGCACTCAACGTCATCGCACAGAAGGCCGACGGCGGCATGCGTGACGCGCTAAGTATCTTCGACCAGGTGGTGAGCTACACGGGAGGCAATATCACATACCAACAAGTCATAGAGAACCTCAACGTTCTCGACTACGACTACTACTTCCGTCTCGTGGATTTCATGTTGGAAAAGAAAATCAGCGAAAGCCTGTTGCTCTTCAACGAAATCCTCGGCAAAGGCTTCGAAGGCGGCCCGTTCATCAGCGGCCTGGCTTCCCATCTTCGGGACTTGCTGGTTTCACACGACCCTCAGACGACTCAGCTCTTGGAGGCCAGCGAGGAGATACGCCAGCGCTATGTCGAGCAGGCCAAGCGCTGCAAGGTGCAGTGGTTATACCATGCTATTCGTCTCTGCAACGACTGCGACCAAGCCTATCGCACAAGCCGCAACAAGCGTCTGCAGGTGGAGCTCACGCTCATCGAATGTGCCCAGGCAACGGATGACGACGTGAGTGGTGGGCGTCGCCCTACACGTCGATTAAAACCCATCTTCAGCCTCCTCGCAGCAGCTGCGCAGGCAGGCTCCACCCCAACAGCGGCCACTGCTTCAACTTCAACGGCAACTCCGACAGCATCTTCAACTTCAGCGGTAGCAACTCCGGTTACGGAGGCTGCAGCCTCACCTGTGCCACAACCGCCATCGCCCAACCGCGGTACGGATGAGCCTCAGAAAGCAGCAGCTCCAGTTGCCAGCTCCACGGTCAAGCATCCCAGACTCAATCTCTCTGCGCTGAACCCTGTCATTCATACGCCGCGTCCAGTTGTCCATCAGTCCTCCGCACCCCAGAAGTCAGCGGAACCCTCAGCCATGGAAAAACGTCCTTTTACCCAGACTGAGCTCAATACGCAATGGTTCACTTTCATCGGCACGATGGGGAAGGAGGACACGGCCATCGCGCAAATCATGAAGATCTTGCAGCCCATGTTGCAAGACGACGGCACGACGGTGCTCGTTGCGGTGGAAAATAAGGAGATCGCCCACATGATTCAGGAATTACTGCCACGCCTGCGGCCGTTCCTATGCGAACAACTACACAATAGCGGCATTGTCGTCAAGCTGACGGTGGCTGAACCTGTTCAGACTCAGGCCGTGACGTATGACAAACGCGAACAGTTGCGACGCTTCTGCCAAATGAACCCAGCGCTCATCACCCTCGGCAAGAACCTCAAGCTCGAGCTCTCGTAAATATGATTGTCAATAGGCTCATCCCCTTCGGCCGCTTCACGGCGATCAACCTCTTCGGCCTTATCTTCGTGCGAAGGGGTAAGACGTTTACGGCCACGGACTTGCACCACGAACATATCCACACGCGTCAGATGCTGGAAATGCTCGTCCTTCCTTTTTATATATGGTACTGCATAGAGTGGTTCCTGCGTCTGCTCAAGACGCGCCACCTGATGCGCGCCTACCTCGCTATCTCCTTTGAGCGCGAGGCGTACGAGCACGAAAGCGAAGAAGATTACCTTCATCAACGCAGGCCTTATGCGTGGATGAAATACCTGAAGTCTTAATCCCTTCACCTTCTTAAGCCCTTAAACTTCTAAAACGGCGCAGGCACCTCGAAATGAAGGGGTTCGTGGGTGACGGGATGCGTGAAGTCAATGGCTTCGGCGTGCAGATACAAGCGGTCTGCCACCTGACCGTAAAGGCGGTCGCCGAGGATGGGAGCGTCGAGACCTTCGGGTGAAGCGGAATGGACACGCAGCTGATGAGTGCGGCCGGTTTGAGGGTAGAAAGTGATGCGCGTAGCAATTGTTGTTGTGGCACGTGAACTTACAGGACTGGGGCCATCGCCAATCGTTACGGTTTCCTCGCCAAGTACTTCGTAAAGCGTTATGGCTTCCTTGCCGTGATCGTGATCCACGCGCTGATGTGGCATATTCTCGAGGTCGGGTCCGAGGGGCAAGTTGATGACGCCGGATGAAGGTATTCCATATTTCCCACTCTTCACCCCAGATTCTTCATTCTTCACTTTAACCAGCGCCACATAGCGTTTCTTCACCTCGCGCCGCTCAAACTGCTGGCTGAGGGCACGATGTACGCGAGCATTCTTGGCGATGACCATCACTCCAGACGTGTCCTGATCCAGGCGATGTACAATGATGCTGCCTTCGATGTCCGGCCATATTCGAAGCGCCTCGTCGAACAGATTGGCTTGGTCGCTCTTGCCTGGAATGCTGCACCAGCCTTCAGGTTTCTCAATGACGGCCAGCGACTCGTCCTCCCACACGACACGCACAGGCTTCAATGCCTGTTCATAGTGCTCGGCGGGGTCGGGCTCAACGTTAAGTCCTTGAAGCATGAAGCGCAATATCGGTCGACACTTGCTGTGGCATGCAGGGAAGAAGGCACCAGGTTCCTTGTAGTGTCCAGGCGTCGATGGTCCCCACCAGAACTCGCCCATCGCCACGGGTTCCAAACCGAGTTTGTAAGCCGCCTGCAACAATTTCGGTGCACAGCACTCGCCGGCGCCGGAGGGTATAACCAGAGGCATGGGAGCGGGACGTCGGAAGATTTCCACGAGCCCCCTGCTTTCGCCTCTTCCATTCAAGAACACGAACTGTTCGAAGAGCCATTGCTGCAGCGCTTCACTACGCTGTTTGCGCTCCGCGTACAGCTGGCGATGGCGAAGATGATAATCCGCCAACAATCCTTCGGCTTGTGCAATCTCGCTTGCATGGAATTGCTTAGCACGTTGAATGTCTGCCTTCTGATGCTGGCGCATGTGGATGTAGTCTGGATCGCTGCGCAGTTCGTCGTTGCGCGACTCGTCGTAAATGCGCTTGGCTTCGTCTATAGCCTGCTGTCGTTCGCGCTGCAATAGTTCCAACGCCGCTTTCGTCGTCCTCACCTCTTCGCAGTTCCTGAGCGTTTCCATCTGCTCGCTCAATGTCATGATCTCAGCCTGTTCCTTCTGGAAATGGCTTTCAGGGTCAAGATAATCCACCACGGGCGGCACGAACCACGGATGGTTGTAGCTTCGTCTAAGCTGTCCGGAATAGGCCGCGAGGAAGTACAGAGCAGGCGCAGCATCGCTACCCGCTTCACAGGAGGCAGCGGGGGAAGGCTCTTTACACACCAGCACCCCGAACATCTTGCCCTCCCTTATCCCTATCTTCTGCAGCTTTTTCTGTACAATTAACGCCGCCCGCTTGCACAGCGGATGCGGCGTATAACGGAAGGGAAATGTGAACAGAGAGGGCAGTGCCTCTCCGTTCCATGCTAACGAATGAACATAACCAGACTCTCTGGAGTCCATTTAGTTGTTCTCAGGACGCAACTGACGCACGACGGCAGCTGTGCGCCACATCTCGCTTTCGCGCAATGCAGCGAGTTCCTTCTCGAGGCCTTCTCGGTAGCCTGGCTTGGAGTTGCTATCGATGGAGATCTGAGCCTCGTGACCGGCTTTCACGCTGGCATAGAGTTCCTCCACAACGGGCTTGATGGCATCATGGAAACGGGGGAACCAGTCCAACGCACCACGCTGGGCGGTGGTGGAGCAGTTGGCGTACATCCAGTCCATGCCCTTAGCGGCAAACAGCGGCATGAGGCTCTGCGTCAGCTCCTCAACGGTCTCATTGAAAGCCTCGGAGGGCGTGTGGCCGTTCTCGCGCAGCACTTCGTACTGAGCCAGCAGCAGACCTTGGATAGCACCCATCAGCGAGCCGCGCTCACCAGTGAGGTCAGAGGTGGCCTCGCGCTGGAAGGTGGTTTCGAAGAGGTAACCGCTGCCGATGCCGATGCCGAAGGCAAGCACCTTCTCCAGCGCCTTGCCGCTGGCGTCCTGATAGATGGCATAGCTCGAATTCAAGCCGCGACCTTCGAGGAACATCGTACGTAGGCTGGTACCGCTGCCCTTGGGGGCGACCATGATGACGTCGATGTCCTTGGGAGGCACAACGCCCGTGCGGTCGTTCCATGTGATGGCAAATCCGTGGGAGAAATAGAGGGTCTTGCCTGCCGTGAGGTGAGGCTTGATCGTGGGCCACAGCTGCATCTGAGCTGCATCGGACAGCAGCAGGCAGACGATGGTGCCGCGCTCGGCAGCCTCTTCGAGGGAGAACAGCGTCTCGCCGGGTACCCAGCCGTCGGCAACGGCCTTGTCGAAGGTCTTGCCTTCGCGCTGGCCAACGATGACGTTGAAACCGTTGTCGCGCAGGTTGCATGCCTGTCCAGGACCCTGTACGCCATAGCCGAGGACGGCGATGGTCTCGTTCTTCAGCACCTCACGTGCCTTCTCCAGTGGAAACTCCTCGCGGGTCATTACTTCTTCGATGACGCCGCCAAAATTCATTTTTGCCATGATAATATCTTGCTTTTGTTTGACAATTCGTGTGCAAAGATAGGCATAATCATGCAAAATACGTCATTTCAGCTAACATTTTTAAGAAAAAAGAAGGTTTTCCTTGATTATTGTTTATCTTTGCACCACAAATAACATAAAATATACCATTATGAAGCGTTTTTTCCTCTCTCTCCTTTCCTTGCTGACCCTCTCCGTGGCAGCGCAGCAAATCACGTTCTACACTCCTCGCACCGTTCGCGTCCAGAAGACAGCCGACGGCCGGACACCCGTACAGAAATATAACTTCGTGGTGACGGCCAAGCCCGAGACGGTGAAGGTGACCACGAAAACGAAGGGCGATGTCACGACCTACACGACTTCGGCCATGACCGTGTCCGTGAACAACCGTTCGCACCAGGTAACCTTTGCCGATAGCAATGGCAACCCGCTGCTCGCCGAGGGCGCAATGGCCTTCACTCCTATCGCCGACGGCCCCGACAAGGGTAGCTTCCACGTCAGCCAGTCGTGGACGCTCGACAAGGACGAACCGCTCTATGGCGTCGGGCTCCTGCAGAATGGCAAGATGAGCCAGCGTGGCGAGCGACGACTCATGACGCAGTCCAACCTTGAGGACTTCGCCAATGTCTTTCAGAGTGTCAAGGGCTACGGCATCTATTGGGAGAACTACTCGCCTACGGAACTCGACTCGCGCGAAGGCCTCAAGCTGACCTCCCAGGTTGGCGACGCCGTGGACTACTATTTCTTCTTCGGCGGTTCGGCGGACGGCGTCATCCGCGAGCTGCGCCATCTGACGGGCAAGGCACCCATGATTCCCCTGTGGACCTACGGCTTCCACCAAAGCCGCGAACGCTACAAGACGCAGGGCGAACTGCTCGAGGTGGTGGACAAATACCGCAGCCTCGGCGTACCCTTCGACGGCATCATCCAGGACTGGCAGTACTGGGGAAGCAACTACAACTGGAACGCGATGGAGTTCCTCAACGAGGAGTTTCAGGGCGCTCAGCGCATGATCGACGATGTGCACAAGAAATATCATGCTCACATGAGCATCAGCATCTGGGCAAGCTTCGGACCTAACACCAAGGGCTACAAGCAGATGGACGAGAAGGGTTACCTCATGAACTTCGAGACTTGGCCCCAGAGCGGACTGCCCATGTGGCCGCCTCGCATGGACTATCCCAGCGGCGTGCGCGTCTATGCCCCCTACGCCACTGAGGCCCGCGACATCTATTGGAACAACCTCTCGCGCCTGCACAAGATGGGCATCGACGCCTGGTGGATGGACTCCACCGACCCCGACCACCACTCGTTCAAGGAGAGCGACCTCGACGAGGTCATCACGACCTCCGACGGCCAGCGTGGCTCCTACCGCTCTGTGCGCAATGCTTTCCCCTTGGCCACCGTCGAGGGCGTTTACGATCACCAGCGAGCCGTTGACGCCGACAAACGCGTATTCATCCTCACCCGCAGCTATTTTGCCGGACAGCAACGCACAGGCGCCAACACCTGGAGCGGTGACATCGGGTCGAGCTGGGAGAGCCTCCGCAAGCAGGTGCCTATATGCCTGAACTACACGCTGACGGGCAATCCGCAGGTCAACACCGACATCGGCGGTTTCTTTGCCGGATCCTACAACACGTTGGGTCACAACTCAGCCACACGCAACCCGCAGTTCCAGGAGCTCTACGTACGTTGGATGCAGTTCGGAGCCCTCTGCCCCATGATGCGCAGCCACGGCACCGATGTCTATCGCGAGCTCTACTACTACGGCAAGGCCGGCGAACCCGTGTACGACGCGTTGGTCGAAGCCGTGCGTTTCCGCTATCGCCTATTACCTTATATATATAGTACGTCCTGGCAGGTGTCGAAGAACGACGACAGCTTCATGCGTGCCCTCGTCATGGACTTCCCTGCCGACAAGAAAGTGTGGGACATGAACTCGGAATACATGTTCGGCCGCGCCCTCCTCGCCGTGCCCGTCACCCATCCCCTCTACACGGAGGAGAAGATTGTCCGCACCGACGAGCTCTCGGGATGGGACAAGCCCGCCGCCTCTGACAACGCCGCTTCTGACAACGCCTCAGTGGGTTCAGTTTCTGGCGGTTCGTCCGCCAGAGATCGCCGCCCCTCCTATCCTCCCGTCGATTGGACCCAGTCCCGTTCCTACGAGGCCTACCTCCCTGCCGGCGCCACGTGGTACGACTTCTGGACAGGCCAACAGCTTCAAGGCGGCCAGACCGTCACCACCGCCATCCCGCTCTCCCACAGCCCGTTGTACGTCCGTGCCGGCAGCATCCTGCCTATAGGTCCTGACGTGCAGTACGCTGCCGAGAAGCCTTGGGACGACCTCGAAATCATCGTCTATCCTGGAGCCGACGGCACCTTCACGCTCTACGAAGACGAGGGCGACAACTACAACTACGAGCGTGGCGCGTTCGCCGAGATTCCCATGACGTGGAAGGACAAGAGCCGCACGCTGACCATAGGCAAGCGCAATGGCAGCTATCCGGGTATGATCACCTCACGCCAGTTCCGCGTCCACACGCCCAACGGACAGACAAAGACCGTCCGCTACACGGGCGGACGGGTTAGTGTGAAGCTGTAATCCGGGTATAAAAGAGCCTCTTGATTACATCCAGCTGACTTTAGCCTGAATGATGGAGTCGCCCTCGGGATGCTCGGGGGCGCCTACGTTCTTTCGGATGACGATGTCGTAGGCTGTCGAGGGGTTGCGGGGTGTGAGGTCGTCAGCAGCCTGGCAGATGAAGGTGAGGGTGTCGCCAAGATACGATTCGGCTTTGTAAGCGATGTCGAAGCGGCGGAGGCGATGGCCTGCGAACTGCTCGCGAGGGAAGAGGTCGAGAATGTGCTCGATGTACTTGATGCTATTGATGTGGCCGTTGATGTCCACGTCGCTGTAGTACGTGTCGATGGTTCGCACGGCGGGTTCCGAAGCAGGACGAGCTGGGCGGTATTTGGCTATCGGGCAGGGCTTCTCATCGGCTGGAATGACGTAGTTGAGGATGTCGCCGTCCTTGAGTTCCAAGAGGTTCGAGGGCTGGCGTGTGGCCACGTCGATCATGGCCCAAATGCTGCGGGCATAGCCGTAGATGTGTCCGTCGTCGGCATTGCGGATGAGGAAGTTACGTTCGGTGAACAGCTTCATCACGCTCTCCACCCACGTCTCCACCTCCACGTGCTCGTACTGTGCCGGCATCTCGGTCAGCTCGATGCTCAGGCGCGACAGCACCCACGTGTACTGCACCTCGTTCAGCTGGTCGATGCCCCAACCGCGGTTGTGCGAATGGCGACCTGCGGCGTTGAGCAGATGGTTGCCCAAGACGCCGAGGAACAGATGACCAGTGAAGTCCACATGAAAGGGCTCCACGGTAAACCGATATCTCTCAATTTTTGATTGCATCACTCTTCAGTTTTTTCGTTTCATGATCGTTATCGTCTTAGCGCTCACTCCCCCCGCTCCTTCTCTCTTTCGGCGAGATAATCATCCAGATGTTCACGTGTTCCACGCGTGATGCAGATGCGTCCTGAACGGGCGAACTGGCGTACGGCACCGAGCTCATTTAGTGCGTTGAAGAGCGAGAGGATGTCCTCGGTGGCGCCCGTCTTCTCGACGGCACTGTAGGTGGGGTTCACTTCCACGATGCGTGCGCCGTGCTCGCGGATGATGTGGCAGACGTCGGGGTTCTCCAACATGGCGGTCGTGGTGATCTTCAGCAGCGATGACTCGAGGATAAAGATGTCATCGTCGGTGAAGTAGCGTGCCTGCAGCACATCGATGCGCTTTTCGATCTGCGCCTTGAGCATCTTCACCATCTCCTCGGTGCAGTAGCACGTGATGGTGTATTTATGTACTCCCGGCGTTGAGGACGCCGACACGTTGAGACTCTCGATGTTCACCTGACGGCGCGTGAACACGGCCGTCACTTGGTTCAAGATACCCGCGATGTTCTCCGAGAACACGAGGATGGTGTAGAGCTTGACACTACCGTCAGCCGTTGGTTTATCTTGACTCATAAGCGTATGACTTTCTTTTTTTGCGCTGCAAAGGTAGTGATTTTATATTGATGAATGACGCTTGATGACCCAAAAAAGTGCAAAATGAGGCACAAAAAGGCAAAAACTCTAAACTCTAAACCCTAAACTCTAAACTTTTCACTACCTTTGCGCCGATTTTCATAATCACCATCTTATGAGCGACCGTTTATTTATTTTCGACACAACACTACGCGACGGCGAGCAGGTGCCCGGCTGTCAGCTGAACACGATTGAGAAGATCCAAGTAGCCAAGCAGCTGGAGGCGCTCGGCGTCGATGTCATCGAGGCCGGTTTCCCCATCTCCTCGCCTGGCGATTTCAACAGCGTCATCGAGATTTCCAAGGCCGTCACATGGCCCACGATTTGTGCACTCACACGCGCTGTGCAGCGCGACATCGACGTGGCGGTCGAAGCCCTGCAATATGCCAAGCACAAGCGCATCCACACGGGCATCGGCACCTCGGAATCACACATTAAATATAAGTTCAACGCCACGCGCGAGGAAATCATCGAACGTGCTGTGGCGGCCGTGAAATATGCCAAGCGCTTCTGCGAGGACGTGGAGTTCTACGCCGAGGATGCCGGACGCACCGACAACGAATACCTGGCACGCGTCATCGAGGCCGTCGTCCGCGCCGGCGCCACCGTATGCAATATTCCCGACACGACGGGCTACTGCCTGCCCGATGAGTTTGGCGCTAAGATCAAGTACCTCATGGAGCACGTCGACGGCCTGGCCAACGGACGTTGCATCCTCTCGACCCACTGTCACAACGACCTCGGCATGGCCACAGCCAACACCATGGCAGGCGTGATCAATGGAGCACGTCAGGTCGAGGTGACCATCAACGGCATCGGCGAACGCGCCGGCAACACCAGCCTCGAAGAGGTGGCGATGATTCTCAAGTGCCACAAGGGCATCGGCATCGACACCAACATCAACACGCAGCGCATCTACCCCACTTCACGCCTCGTCTCGTCGCTGATGAACATGCCCGTTCAACCCAACAAGGCCATCGTCGGGCGCAACGCCTTCGCCCACAGCAGCGGCATCCATCAGGACGGCGTGCTCAAGAACGTCCAGACCTACGAGATCATGGACCCCAAGGACGTGGGCATCGACGACAACAGCATCGTGCTGACGGCCCGCAGCGGCCATGCCGCGCTGAAGCACCGCCTGCAGGTCCTCGGCGTCACGCTGACCGACGAGGCGCTGGACAAGACCTACGAGGCCTTCCTCCGCCTGGCCGACCAGAAGAAGGAGATCACCGACGACGACATCCTCATGCTGGCTGGTGCCGACCGCACGGCAGCTCACGCCATCAAGCTCGACTACCTGCAGGTGACAACGGGCATGGGCGTGCGCAGCGTGGCAGCCATCGGCCTCAACATCAGCGGCGAGCGCTTCGAGGCATCAGCCTCCGGCAACGGCCCCGTCGACGCCGCCATCCGCGCCCTCAAGAACATCATCCGCCGCCAGATGACCCTCAAGGAATTCACCATTCAAGCCATCTCCAAGGGCTCCGACGACGTCGGCAAGGTGCACATGCAGGTCGAGTATGACGGCCACCTCTACTACGGTTTCGGCGCCAACACCGACATCGTCACCGCCAGCGTCGAGGCCTACATCGATTGTATCAATAAATTTAAGAAGTGATGAAGACATTATTCGACAAAATATGGGATGCACACGTCGTGCAGGACATCCCCGACGGCCCCACACAGCTGTACATCGACCGCCTCTACTGCCACGAGGTGACGTCGCCGCAGGCCTTCGACACGCTGCGCGACAAGGGCATCGGCGTGCTGCGCCCACAGCAGGTTGTCGCTATGCCCGACCACAATACGCCCTCCGACCCGTCTGAGATGAGAGATGAGAGATTAGAGATAAAAGATGAGCGCGGCCGCACGCAGGTCGAGACGCTCAAGCGCAACTGCGAGGCGTTTGGCATCAGGCACTTCGCAATGGGCTCGAAGGACAACGGCATCATCCACGTCGTAGGGCCGGAGAAAGGGCTCTCGCTGCCCGGCATGACCATCGTCTGCGGCGATTCGCACACGAGCACCCACGGCGCCGTGGGCGCCATCGCCATGGGCATCGGCACGAGCGAGGTGGCTCAGGTGCTGGCCTCGCAGTGCATCCTGCAGCAGAAGCCCAAGACCATGCGCATCAACGTCGAGGGACAGCTCGCGCCTGGCGTCACCGCCAAGGATGTGGCGCTGTATATCATGTCGCAGATGGGCACGGGAGGCGCCACAGGCTATGCCGTCGAGTATGCCGGAAGCACCATCCGCACGATGTCGATGGAAGGTCGCCTGACGCTCTCGAACCTCTCCATCGAGATGGGCTCGCGTGCCGGCCTCATCGCTCCCGACGAAACCACCTTCGCCTATCTCCAAGGACGCGAATATGCGCCCAAGGGCAATTCGTGGGACGAGCACTTAGCCTATTGGAAAACATTGCATAGCGACCCCGATGCCGTGTTCGACAAGGAGATCACATTCCACGCCGAGGACATCGCGCCACGCATCACCTACGGCACGAATCCGGGAGCCGGCATCGCCGTGGACGGCACCATTCCCACCATGGACAACCTGTCCGAGGCTGAGCGTCAGCAGCTGCAGGTGCAGCTGGATTACATGCAGTTCCAGGCGGGGCAGCAACTGCTGGGCATGCCCGTCGATTACGTCTTCCTCGGCGCCTGCACGAATGGTCGCATCGAGGACTTCCGTGCCTTTGCCTCCGTGGTGAAAGGGAAGAAGAAAGCCGACAGCGTCGTGGCGTGGCTCGTGCCGGGGTCGTGGGCTGTGCGCCAGCAGGTCATCGACGAAGGCATCGACCAGGTGCTCAAGGCGGCGGGCTTCGAACTGCGCCTGCCCTCCTGCTCGGCATGCCTCGCCATGAACGCCGACAAGGTGCCGGCCGGCAAGCTTTGCATCAGCACCTCCAACCGCAACTTCGTCGGGCGTCAGGGACCCGGTTCGCGCACGATTCTCGCCAGCCCTCTGACCGTAGCCGCAGCGGCCGTCACGGGCGTCATCGCTGATGTCCGTACCCTCCTCCAATGAATAATGAAAAAAGAATCATGATGAATAAGACTTTTTCCGTTGTCGAATCCACCTGCATCCCCATTGCCATCGACAATTGCAACACCGATCTCATCATCCCTGCCCGCTATCTGGCCAGCACCACCCGCGACCCGCAGTTCTTCGGCGAGGCGTTCATGCACGACCTGCGCTACGATGCCGGAGGCCGGTTGGTTGAAGACTTTGTCATGAACCAAGCCCCCTTCTCCGAAGCGCCGCACGAAGGCGTGCATCAGATCATCGTGGCGGGGGCCAACTGGGGCAGCGGCAGCTCGCGCGAACATGCCGCGTGGGCTGTGGCCGGCTATGGCATCCGTGCCGTCGTCAGCAGCTCGTTCGCCGACATCCACCGCAACAACCTCCTCAACTGCTTCGTCCTGCCCGTCCTCGTCAGTCCCGCCTTCCAGCAGGAACTCTTCGAGAGTATCGCCGCCGACCCGCAGACGCGCGTGAACATCGACCTGCCCGCCCAGACCGTCACCAACCTCGCTACGGGCCACGCCGAGCACTTCCCCATCAACGGCTACAAGAAATATTGCCTCATGAACGGGCTCGATGACATCGATTTCCTCATGAAGAACCTCGACCGCCTGCCGCCAGCCCACACCTTGTAAGCCCTCACCCGTTCATCCCGCATAACACACAATCCCCGCCGTCAGCTCTCGAAGTCTGACAGCGGGGATCTTCAATCATCAATCATCAATCCTCAATCCTCATTCATCAATAATCGTTATCCACACCGCTTCGCCTTCGGGTCGCTGTGCGAGTCGGCGTTTGAGCAGACTCAGCGTGCGTCGTGAGTCCAGCACCTGACCTTTCAATCGGTTCTCGCCCACGAGGATGCAGCCCTCGGTGTCCGCTGGCGTGTTGCCGGCATGGATACGTATGCCGCTGAACTTGGGCACGTTGAGCAGCAGCGGCAACCATTCCTTGAATTTCGGGCTCCACGTCACCACCACGGGGTAGCGGCCCTCAGGGATAGCCGAGCACCCCTTCATCTTGTAGGCGCCGTGCTTGTAGTCGCGCCAGGTGGGCTCGAGGGTGTCGCAGAAGTAAAGACCCTCTCCCCGCTCCCCCGTTAGGGGGAGAGCCTCGCTAAGCTCGTTAGCTGCGCGATGTTCGGGATTTGCCTTCTCTGCGCCAGCCTCCTCCCCCTTCCTAACGGGAGGGGTCTGGGGGTGGGTCTTTATGTACAGCTTCCCGATGGTATAGCTCTTGCGCTTGGCTATGCGTTTCAATATCAGTTCCATAGTTTTGAGTTTAAAGCCCCTCTCTAGCTCCCCCCGTGGGGGTGAGGACTACCTTGCGGATGAGGGGGTTGTAGTTAATGTAAAATGTTCAAGGGTTCAAGGGTTCAAGGGCTTCCAATCAAAATCGATTTTGACCAAAATGACCTTGACCACTTTGACCACTCTCAAGTTTCAAGTTCAAGAGTTCAAGGTAAATCTTATTTTTCACTCTTCATGTACCGACCTTCGTCGGTCAAGATGATGAGTCCCTGCTTGCGCCAGTTCTTCAGCATCTGCCGCACGCTGTTGTGCGTCACGCCTGCCCCCTTCACGGCCACCGCGTGCTGCATAGCCTGCTCGAAGGTGAACTGCACGTCGAGGCGTCCGTAGATGGAATCGTTGCGGCCTCGCTTCTGTCGTTCGCCGATTATGGAACCTGCATAGTCGCGGCTGTTGAAAGCGTTCTCGATGCGGTCGCGGAAGAAGTGGAGGGCGTTCTCCAGTAGCGAGTCGGCGATGATGTCGTAAGCCTCCAGCATCTGCGGCGTCTGTGCCTTCATGAGCATCTCCCGCCACAGGTTCGGGTTCTGCTTCATCTGCATCTCGGCAGCGTTCAGGCCGTGCTTCTGGATGAGCGTCTCGCACACCTTGCAGAGCATCAGGCAGCAGGTCATGCGCTGTGCCGTCACACACACGCGGAAGCGCTGGCGGGCTCGCACCTTGTCGTCGTTCATCATCGTCTCCAGGCGAATCCTCTCGAGCCACGTGCGACCTCGTGCCTCCAGCTTCGGCAGCACCACCTCGCCCTGCATCAGCGGCAGCAGATGAGCCACCTGCTGGATGCGGTCGCGCTGGCGGTCGGTGAGCACATAGGGCTTCAGCTCCAGCGGCGCAAAGGTGTTGTCGGGTGTGCGGGCAATGGCGATACGGCTCTGAAAACCATCCGTGTAGTTGCTCACCACGCGGTAGAGCGCATCAGGCGTTCCGCACAAGGTCACGTTCCACAGCAGGCGTTTGATATGCACGTTCACCGCCTCTGCCGAGCGTGCCTCGCGTTCGTAGCTGGTGCCGTCGTAGCTCTGACGCAGCATGATGGAAAAGTCGCTCATGGCCGTCTTCCACTTCTGCGCCACCGTGTCCGCCTCGGGCGTGAACGAGAAGGCGTGCTTGCCTTCGGTGTTGGCCAGTCGCTCGGCCAGGTTTGCCACCGTGTTGTTCAGCGTCAGGCAGCGCACCGGCAGCTTCGGCTCCTCGGGTTGCTCCTTCTTGTTCTTCGCCGCACGTTTCTTGGCGCGCCACTCGTTCTCCTGCATCTGGTACATCGTGTCCAGCGCCTTCACCTCGCTCATCCACGCCTCCACCACAGGGTCTATCTGTCCCTTTCCGCTGGCAAAGTCGCCAGCGATGTAGGCAATCAGGTTCAACCCCTTCTTCTGACCGTGCACGTCCAACGTCACACCCGTAGCCAGCGCTCCGATGCAGGGACAGACGGCTGTCACCACGGGCATCGCCAACTGAGGACCTACGGCATCGATGCTGTCACGAATGCCCTGGGGGAGTTTCTTGGTTGACAAAGACCCCTCTAAATCTCCCCGTAAGGGGAGACTTTCCTCGTCCTCGGCCGTCTCTGTCTCATCCGTGGTCGTTCCCGTCTTCAGCGCGAATACAATCTGATCCATCAGCCGTGAGCCCTTGGTAGGTTCCTTGCAAGCCGAATGGACGATGCTCTGCATCTCCTGAGCCGACAGTCCGTATCGAGGCATCAGCTCCATAAGCCACTCTTCAGAGTTATCGCAGATGGCACGCAAGTTTGCTGCCAATTGGTGCAGACGCTTGTTGCGCTCACCTTCGGTGGGTTCTCCACCCGTGCGACGCCAGTACTCGACGATAATCTCCGAATACGGGATACCCTTGAAATCACTTGCATATCTTTTTCCTCCGGAGTTTGGAAGTAAAGCAGATTTGTCACTTTTCACTTCACCGTTTTTCGCTTCCTTGTCCTCCCACGGTCTGTAGTGCTTGTTTGCCTTTTTTGCTCCTTCAGGCACCTCTTCCTGTCCGTACATCTGGCGCAGCGTCAGTTCCGCCATCTCCTGCGTGCTCTGTTCTGGGGTCATAGAGTCGGTGAAAAGCGCATCGTCGAGGTAGAAGAGGTCGTCTGAGGTTGTGGTCAGCACGATGCGTTCCAGGTTGTCGTTGTTCGTGTCCATTTCGGCGTGCAAGAGCATTGCCACGCGCACTTGGCTCTCAAGGATGGTGCGACCCTGCTGACGGCGGCAGATGAGGTGTAAGCCTCCGCTCACGGAACCACTCAGTTCCAGCAGTCCCAGTTCATCCTTCATCTGCAGCACTCTCTGTTTCAGGTCCTCCACGTCGGCTCCATCATAGAGGTCTATATCGTGGAAGAAGGTGCTGGAGGGGTGGCTTGCGTTCTTAACCGTGCCATCCGGCATCAGGTCATTGTAAGCAAATTTCAACAGCTGGAATTTCTCTCGCTTCACCTCGTCATCTTTTGCACCCTCGGCCATCATGCGCCGTACTTTGGCCACCTGCCTGCGGTTAGCCTCGGAGTCGCGCAGCGACATATACTCCTCTCTCGAGCGGATGGGACGGGCAGCCATGTGTCGCTGCCCTTGCCCGTCCTTTTCAGTGTAATAAACGTAGTTAACCATATCGATTCCTTATTTGTCATTCATCATTCGTCACTCATTACGCATTGCACCATCAGTTTTTGGAACTCGGCCTCGAAGAACGTCTCCTTCGACACGCCCAGGGCTTCCAGATAAGCCTTCGGTGAGCGCATATATAACGTGTAATCATCGGGACCTTCGCGCACAATACCGAATGCTGTTCGTGCCACCAGCTCACGCACAGGGCCGTGGTGGGGCCGGTACTCCGGCAGTGCGGGCAGCAGTTTCCCGTTGGCCGCCAGCAGCCGTGCCCACATCTCCGGTGTCAGTCTCAGCATCGTACCATCCACACCCATGATCACCACGACGCTCGCTTGCGAGCCCTTGCTGCCGCTAAGGTCGATGAGGGGAGCCGCCTGAGCCAGCGCCGCCTGACGTTTGCGCTCTGCCATCTCCAGCTCTTCCCAACGCAGTACCAGTCGTGCACGCGCCTCATCGTTGAACTTCGTGGCGATGTACAGGCACTCCGTCTTCGTCAGCTCGTAGCAGGGAACCTCTTTGCGGCCTCCGTTCGGCAGTTCGTAGGTTCTGGACGAGAGCGCAAATTTGCGCCCTTGTACCCTCTCCCACGCAGCTTCCATGTTTCTGATGGCACGCATCACGTCCTTGTGCTGCTTCCCAGCTACCTCCGCAATCTCCAGCGAGGTCATACGCTGCTGCATGCCATCCATTACTCCGTTTACACTCCCGATGTTCGTCTTAACCTTTTTCATAATCATTTTTTAAGGTAAAGTTTGACAAGCGGGCACAAACGAAAGATGCCCACAGACTCCATTTTGGAATCCGTGGGCAAAAGTAGATGAGGTGTAGTCCCTATGTAGGGCTACACGGGGGCTACAAAAAATACTATTCTATCAAATTTTTCATCTTTTCCGATAAGCTTTCATCAATGGGCTTCAAAAGCTCTGCCAATAGGCGAACGTCATTCTTTGCTTCCTCAGTGTCATAATCCACTCCCTCCCTGATTTTCTGTCGGATGCTTCCTTCTGAATGGCCTGAGACGCGGGACAGCAAGGTGGCCAAAGCCTTTTGGTTACAATAATCAGTAGAGAATCCTTTATTAAAGAATAAGTCGAAAAGAATCATCAGCTGACGATTTGTCAATTGTTCCACGACATCCTTATTGCCTTTCTTCTCGTTTGGTTCAGATAACTTTAAAGGATTAGGCAAACCTTGCAGATAATCGCAGATTTCATCAGAGAGGAACACGTCGCTTTCCATATAATCCGCTATCGCCGTTCTCAAATTCCCTTCCCCTAACCGAGCTATATTCGACGTGAAACGTTCCAGCATCTCGGTCGTGGGCAGGTCGTGGAGTGCCATCTGTCTCATCAGTTCCATAGCCAAGGTGGTGTAGAACGTGCTCTCCATCGTTTCCAAGCATAGGGCAACAGCCTGGAGTACCATTCCGACAGATTGCTGAATCTGACCGTCTAACGCAACCTCCTCTGCAAGGTCGCGATAATCCACATACAATTCATCCCACAACCCTTTGATGTTGAAGAAAGCCTCATCGGGATTCTCCTTGACAGCATCCAGCACGCTTAGAACTTCCATGAATACCTCTTCTGCGGAAACGCAGAATCCTTTCGCCTCAGCCTCATAGCTGCGGCATGGGGTCAGCAACGCGCGGAAGATGACATCATCCCCATACTCACGCCTTAGCGCCTCTTTTTCGTGTCTTCTTAACCGGTACTGCATCCTTGTAGCCCTCTATGATATGTCGTACATTCTCCAGCCACTGAATCAGTTCATACGTCACCCGCTCTCGTTCCTCATACACCGTCTGCCCATGGAAGAAGCGGTCCAGGACTTCTTCTTCCAAACTACACAGAGCCTTCTCGTCTGCCCCAAAACGATACAATCCGTAATGCTGAAACTTGATATGAATATCGTAGGCATTGGTGGAGCACAACTCCACCATCTGCGCCAAATCCTTCTGCGTACGATCCAGCTGCAAGGCCTTCTCCCCGTCTGCTTCGAGATGATACGATGCCTTAGCTGCATTCAGTGCCCGGCCAATGGAAGCCAATGTAGCGAGCCGCCCCTTCATGCGTGTCGACGTATCAATACCCGCGACTTTGCCGGGGACGGGAAAATTGAACACCACCTTCTGAATCCTGTCACCATATTCGCGCGTTTGGTTTTCAACGATTTCCCATAGCGATGCTTCACGCACCTTGCTGCGGATTTCTATCTGCAGACGGTATTCAAAGAGCTTCTGGTTGATGGCATCCTGAAGGAGCAGACACACCTTGTCTGGATTACTCTCGAAAGCTGCCGTACGCTCGATGGCCAGCTGCGCCACCCCCTCACGATTGTCGAAAATGACGTAGCAGCCGGGATGCGACTTGAACTCCAATTCCTCTTTCTTCTCCACATATTTGTGGTTCTTCTCGTTGCACACGAGCATCACCGTCACGCCATCGCGCTTGCACAGCACCTCGTTCTCCAGCAACGTCTGCGTGCCATCGCGTTTGCGGATTTCGATGGAGAAGGTCGCCTTACCCGTCAGTAGCCCCTCAAAGATTTGCTGTGCCTGTTCCAGCACAGATTTCTCCTCACCTTTAGCGAAGAGCGCCCCCTCCGAGGCCGCTGTAAAATCATATTTGTATAGTGCGTAAACAGCCATATTAGTCTGTCATTTGGATTTGTCAATAAGCGAAGCCTCTCACACGCTGGTCGTACAACTGATCGAACCACATCCGCTTAAACGTTGCATTGGCACGCTCGTCGGTGAGCTTATTGTAGAGTTCAAGCTTCGTGTTGATGAAGTCAAGCAATGCATTATCCACCTCTTCATCAAAGCGGTCGCGCACGTTGTCGCGAGTGTTGTCTGGGTTGAAGAAGCTCATCAGTTCCTCATTGGAGTACAGATGGTCACGCATCCGTTCCATATCCACCCTGTCCTCTTCCGTCAGGTTCAGGCCATACGTATCGTTGAGCGTTTGAACGATATGGCTGAGCAAGTCGAACTCCTCGTTCTGGGCAGTCCTGCTGGCGCCAGGGTGCATTCCGACCATTGCATTGTCAGCACTCTCCAGCTGGAGATCAGCTCGGTATTGGAACTGCACTTTATAGTCTGTCAGCCGTGCTTCCTTCAAGACATCATAGGGCAAATGATCTGTCTCAAAAGGCAATGCCTTGACAATTGCCGCAAGGAACACATATAGTTTCTCCAATTCGGCATCAGTGAATGTCAGTATCTGGCTGAGGAACTTGTAGATGTTCACATACTGGCGTGCACGGCTGCGGAACTGGTCCTTCTGCTCGTCATTTAGCTCGTTGTTGATGCGGTAGCAGACGCGGTTGACCACCCCATAGATTTTTTCCTTATGCTCATCGATGTCGAAGTAGTACTTGGCGAAATCGTTGATGTCTGCGTCCGTGAACACTTGGAAGCTGTGAATCGTCGTCATCAGGTCGTAGAGGCTGTTGGGGTCGGTCTCGTCCTCTTCCAGCATATAGTTCATGCCGTAGTAGTCCTGGCAGTCTTGGCGAATTTGGTCGGGGTCGTTCACGAAGTCCAGCACCATCGTGCTGTCCTTGCCCTCCATGGTTCGGTTCAGGCGGCTTAGGGTTTGCACCGTGTTGGTGCCTCCCAGTTTCTTGTCCACGAACATCGTGTGCAGCAGTGGCTCGTCAAAGCCTGTCTGGAACTTGTTGGCCACAATGAGAATGCGGTATTGAGGCAACTTCAGAGCATCGGGGATGGAAATACCCTTGCGTGGCTCTCCACCTTTGCCGATAAGCTCCAACTGATTCATTGAGGCCTCGGTGTAATCCATTCCCGTCTCGCTGTCGCGTACCGTTCCGGTGAAGGCCACCAGCGCTCCGTATGGCAGATGCATCTCCTGCATGATCTCGTCGAATTTCCGTTTATAACGCACGGCGTGCAGACGAGAGCGCGTCACCAGCATTGCCCTGGCGCGTCCTTGTATGGCATCTGCCGTATGGGCGACGAAATGCTCAATCATCACCCGCGCCTTGCGCTCTATGGCTGCGTCCTGCAAATCCACGTAACTGCTTAGCAGCCGTACAGCTTTCTTCACGGAGTACTCCCTATCGGGGATGTCCGGGCGCTTAGACAAACGATAATAGCGCCTGAACGACAGATAGTTGTCCAGCACATTCAGGATGAAGCCCTCGCGGATGGCATCTTCAGCCGTGTAGAGGTCGAAAGGTTTTTTCATACCATTCTCCGTTTCTGCAAACAGTCCGATTGTCTTCTGCTTAGGTGTGGCGGTGAAGGCGAAGAACGATATATGTTGTTTCAGCCCCTTGCGCTGCATCTCACGCTCAACGTAGGCATCGATGTAATCTTCGCCGTCGCCTTTTTCTTCCAGCTCGCGGTCGAATGTCTCAGCATCGTTCAGGGAGAGGGCCTTGCGCATGTCGCGGGCGGCCTCGCCCGTCTGCGAGCTGTGGGCCTCATCAATAATCACGGCATAGCGGCGGTCGTCGAACACCTCCATCTCGTCGGCGATGTAGGAGAACTTTTGCAAGGTGGTGACGATGATGCGTGAGGAGTTTTCGATATAGCCCTTCAGCTTCTGGCTGTCCTGATGCTCTGCCACCATCGACACTTCGCCCTCCACCTGTTCGAACTGTTTGAACAGGCGTTGCGTCTGTCGGTCCAGCGCACGACGGTCGGTCACGACGATGACTGAGTCGAAAAGCGGGCGGTTGTCCTCAGCGCGACGGTAGAGGTAGGCCAATTTGAAGGTGAGCCACGCGATGGTGTTGCTCTTGCCAGAACCCGCCGAGTGCTGGATCAGATAGCGATGCCCGGCTCCGCGCTCGCGCACGTCGGCCACCAGCCGTTCCACAGCTCTGCGCTGATGGAAGCGAGGGAACAGCAATTGTTCGTGCGACACATCCTTCAGCCCGTGCATCTCGGGGTCATAGACTTTCTCGGTCTCTTCGCGCACGAAGATGTAGTTGTCTATCAGGTCCAAGAGGGCATCGCGCCGCAGCACGTCCTCCCATAGGTAGGACACCAGGTAGCCGTCGAACTCGCCGCGCTGCTTGATGTTCTCGTTTTCGAAGCCGTCGTTGAACGGCAGGAACCGCGTCCGCCCTCCGTTCAGACGGGTGGTCACGAACACTTGCTCCGTGCCCACGGCAAAGTGCGCCAGGCAGCGCTTGAACTCCAACAGCGGCTCCCCAGCCACGGTGCGGTCACGCATATACTGCTGAATGGCATTGATGTGGGTCTGGCCGGTGAGCGTGTTCTTCAGTTCGATGGTGAAGACGGGCAGCCCGTTCACGAAGATGACCGTGTCAATGCTTTCGCCTGCGCGTTTCTTATTCGTCGAATAACGCAACTGTCGCACGATGGCAAGGCGATTCAGATTGTAAAGACGTTCGTGATCGGCATTCATGCCACTGGCAGGGCGGAAGTAGGCCAGATTGAACACGATACCATATCCGGCATGAAATTGATAGTCGCGACGCAATACATGCAAGGTGCCATAGTTCAGTTCGCTTTTCAAGCGGTTGAAAATAGACGCATTGGCTTCGGCTTCGCTTCCCACGCGTGCCACCATCTCCTGATATTCCTTCGGCTGTGTTTCTTTCAGGAATGCTATTAACTCATCAGGAATGATGCATAGTTCCTTATCGTATGCCGTCGGATCAACGGAATGGTATTCCATGCGTTCCAGCCTATCGCCGTTGAGGGTGGTGATAGGCTGTGAGGTCAGGTACTGCTCAATGTACGTTTCCAAATATCGTTCGTCGGGAGTTCCAATCATATCGCTGGGTAAGTATTATGTTTGTTTCCATTGCCGTACATCCACCTTTCCCGTGACGGCTTCAGTGATGACGGAGGTCTTATAGCATCGCAGGTCGGCTATTTGCGTTTCCAATTCTTTCATTGTCGAATCAATCCGAGCGGTCTTATCATCAAGGAAAGAAGCGATGGCTTGTTGCTCAGAAAGAGGTGGTACAGGAATGGGAAGAGTTGCATATTTATCTGCACTTATATTCTCAATCGTTGCCTTTGTTGCTATCATATTCTTCCAATTTCCGAAGGAATAAGAATTGGTATATGAGAACAAAAACATTGGCAATAATTTACTACTGTCACATTTGGCTCTAATTAAATAGCCCGCAAAACAACATACTTTATCAGTATGGTCGTCAACTAAAAAAATAAAGCTTTTGCCCACAGTAGCGCCACTGCGAGCAAATAAGACATCATTGTTCTCTAATAAATAGTCTTTCGCCTTTTCAAATGGTAGAGAAAGTTTATTCTCTTCTTTTAGTCTTCCGTTTGAGTCAAAATCAGTTATACGAATATACCTTGGTAATGACTCATCATAAGCGGTACCTTGTTCAGAAGCACCATATTTAAGCTTTTCGCTCAATAATTTCTTCAATTCTACGACTTCCCAATGCTCTGGAATCCGTCCCAACCATTCGACACCCGACTCCTTCATCTTCACATCTGGATTCAGTCCACGGGTAACCGTTTCGGAAATCAGCGACACCCGATATTGTTGCAGTTCCTTCATCTGCCGTTCTTTTTCATCAATCAGACTGTCTATCTGGCCTACCTTGTTATCGAGGTATGAAGCAATCACTTCTTGCTCGGAGGTGGGAGGAATAATCAAAGAGGTTTGGGACAGAGCAGATCTCGTAATACTATAAACCTTCACTCCGAATACCATAGAACGGATCTGACTTCTCCATAAATCTGTGAGAAAGAGGTAGGCTAGATATTTGTTGTTTGAGCGTTCTCTCCGACTACGAAGTATAACAGTATGATATCCTGCATAAATACTTTCCTTGTCAACATATACAGCATTACCACATCCCGCCAAGTCCTCCGAAGTGTCTGCAAATATAAAATCGCCGGGCGAAACAGCGGCCCCATCATTTTCATTTATATACGTTTGAGGCACATATCGAAGTAAACAGTCCTCAACATGCGTACCTGGATTCTGCTTGGAATGTATCTGCCCATAGCTGATGACAGGTTGCCCACTTTCGACTAAATCGGATTTGGTAATTGAAAGTCCTTTTCCAAAAGAGAAAAGCCGTTTCATAGGCACCACCTCCCAATGTCCGGGGATATCTCCCAGCCACTGGACGCCACTATCCTTATAGGTTTCGTATTGCTTCATCTTAGTCATTTCCAAACAATTCGTTCATCATTCTCCGCACTTGTTCCTCACTCTTTCGGATGCGCTGCGCGATGGCGTCGGAGGGTTCGGGTGCCTGGTACTTGTAGAAATAGCGGGTGAAGTTGATCTCGTAGTTCATGCGGGTCTTGCCCAGATCCATCCATGATTCGGGATCGATGTGGGGCAGCACCTCGCGTGTAAAGTATTCGGGGACATCCACGTCCAGGGGAATGGTCTCGGTGTCTCGTTTGGCAGGGTCGGGTGTCAGGCCGCGCTTGGTTTTCTGTACGTGTCCCTCGGCATCGCGCAGAGGCTGTTCCACCACCACTTGATAGGAGCCGAAGTAGCGGTTGGGGAAGATGCGGCAGTGTTCCCCTTCTTCGAAGCGCTGGTAGAGGTCGAGGATGCGCTCGATGTCCTCCGGCCGGATGTCGTTGCGCTTATTGCCCAAGCTCTTGGAGGCGGGAACGCAGAACGTGGTGGCGTCGATGAGCTGCACGTGTCCGCGGCGGCGTTCCTCCTTCTGATTGGTCAGGAACCACAGGTAGGTGCTGATGCCGGTGTTGTAGAAGAGGTCTTTGGGCAGGGCCACGATGCACTCCAGCCAGTCGTTCTCGATGATCCAACGGCGGATGCTGCTCTCGCCGCTGCCTGCACCGCCCGAGAACAGGGGGGAGCCGTTCGTCACCACGCCCACGCGGCTGCCGCTGCGCTCCATCTTGGAGATCATGTGCTGGATGAAGAGCAGCTGGCCATCGCTCACGCGTGGCGTCCCGACAGCGAAGCGGCCGTTAGGATTCAAGGCCTCGTTGAGGATGAATGCCTGCTCCTTCTTCCAGGTGACGCCATAAGGCGGATTGGCCATGATGTAGTGGAAGCGGGCATCCTTGAACTGGTCGGCGGTGAACGTGTTGCCCAGGCGTATGTTGCCCGCGTCCTCACCCGTGATGAGTGCCTCGCTCTTGGCGATGGCGTAGGTCTGTTCGTTCAGCTCCTGACCGTAGGTGCGGATGGTGGCCTTGGACTCGCCCTGGCAGAGCGTGTCCTGAATGAAGCTGCGTCCCACGTAGAGCATACCGCCCGTGCCGCAGGTGGGGTCGTAGATGGTGCGGATGATGCCGCTTCGGGAGAGGATGTCCTTGTCGGGTGTGAACAGGATGGCGCTCATCAGGCGGATGACATCGCGCGGCGTGAAATGCTCACCGGCCGTCTCATTGCTCTGCTCGTTGGCGATACGGATGATCTCCTCGAAGATGTAGCCCATGTCGTGGTTATCGACCTTCTCGGGCGAGAAGTCCTGCTCGCAGATTTCCTGAATCAGCGGGAACAGCAGACCTCCGCGGTTGATGCGGGCCACGGTGGTGGAGAACTGGAAGCAGGCGAAGATGTCCTGCACCTCGCTGTTGAATCCCAGCATGTAGCCCTGGAAGTTGATGCTGAGGTTGCGGGCATCGTCCAGAAGCGAGGAAAGGGTGAAGGGCGACGTGTTGTAGAACTTCAGCCCGCCGGAGGCTTTGCGCAGGATGGGGTCGAGCCTATCCTCGTTCATCTTATCCTTGAACTGCACGAACGCCGCGCGCACACGCTCATTCACGGGCGCGAGGATGCAGTCCAGGCGGCGCAGGACGACGAAGGGCAGCATCACCGAGCCTATCTCGTTCTTCTTGAAAGTGTCGCGCAGCACATCGTCGGTGATGCGCCACACAAAGCTCACGTCGGGTCTCTTATTCTGTTGTTCCATTGTTCGTTTTCGGATTTCGGGTGCAAAGGTACAAATAATCGGTGCAATCTATCTGCACAGGTCAGGAAAATAATCGATTTTGTAGTTCCTTGACTGTTTTTTCTGTGTTCTTATTCAGGGCATAGCGATAATTGGGAGCTGCATCACCTCTCGCTTGATCCAAAGCCTTCTTGAGATTGTCAAGTAAAATAGCATGAGCTTTTTCTGGGGTATCTGATTTTGACAATCTTTCCACACCTGTTGCAAACAAGGTCTCGCAATCAATGTTCTGAGGGCAACTTCCCTCATTATTTTTAAAAGCTTTAAGAAGATGGTCCACCCTAATCACAAAATAATTTGAGAGGACTCTTCTATTATGGGTATATTCGTAACCAATGTTGTCCTTGGTTAGGGAAAGTAGTTCGATGACAACTGGATAGGAAGTTGACAATTCCCTTTTCTTTCGATTTATTATTTTTGCCAACTCCTTAAACGTTTCTTCAACGGAATGAGACGTATTATTGTCGCCAAAAAGTAATCTTGTATTCTTGATATGATTCAATTCCGAGCCATCAAATATAACAAGTATGTGAAAATCTTTAAATGGAGAGAATGATTTAGGAAGAACTGATCTTAAGATGGAGAAAAGGTTATCAATACCATCTTGAATGGTAGTCTTGAATTTATCCTCTCTGTTAAAAAGATTTCTATCTATGACAAGCAGGGAATTCGATGGCATATTGTCCAACCCACGTAATATCTGCTCCCAGCTATGCTCAGAGTCTTTCTCATTAATGACAGGATGTGCATTGTAAATATCTGATGTCCAGAAAGCACCATCTAAAGAATCTGCGGACTGACAAATCACACCATATTTATTTTGAATATCCCGAGCTTTTTGAGAGTCAATGTCTAATAGATAAGCACCACACGGTTCATTCAAAACTATTTCTGGATTTAATGTCACAGCTTCTATGAAATCGCTCTTGTCAACCAGTCTCTTACCTCCCTGCTGGAACATAAATAAAGGGTCGAGCTGAGCCTCTTCGATTGACAAAGACTCATAATCTACGCCTCTGTTGAGAAGGACATAGACATTCTTTTGTTTCTCAAGAATCTTATACCAATAATTCTGCTCGTCGGGCTTCTTTGAAGATTCTTCTAACAAAAGATTTTCTAAAGATGTTTCGGAAATAAAAATCTTAAACATTGCCCAGTTTCCTCTTATTTTGTAACAACTTCAATTGATGTCTGGTAGCTTCATCAAAGAACCCTGAATCAAAATCATTCTCGAACAATCCAGAGGGAGTGAAGACCATTTCATAAGGGCGTGTATTCTGGGGAAAATAATAGACCTTGAAGGGATTATCTTCATTCAACTCCTTTTGAGTCTTATATCCTTGATCGCCAACGATAACTTGAGCCTTACGAACCAAATACTCGGAATGTGTCTCAATGATAAACTTGAAACCATATTTCTTATTCAAATACACAAAGAGGTCGGCAAGCTTACTTTGTAACTGAGGATGGAGGTTCTGCTCAGGCTCTTCAACCATAATTGTAATCACCCTGCTTGGCATCATTCTCCCATTTCCTATTAAGGTTGCCAATCTGAGTAATAGAATCATCAATTGTATTGATCCCATACCCTTATCAGCAAGATATACTTTATTCTTATTCTCATCAATAATCTCTAAAGTATGAGCCTCCCCGCCAACAGATTTTAGTTTATAGTCGATACCTATTTCAAATTTCTGCATCCACTCCTTAATAAACCGATTGGCATGGTCACCTGGTTTGATTCTCATGCTTGCAAATTCATGAATTGTTTTCACCAAGTAATCATTTGAATCTTTAGAATTATATATAATCATCTGATTGGCAGAATGAGCATAGATATATTCATACTGACGGCTCCACATAAAATAGCCGTCAAATGAATGAAGAGACGAGCGTATGCTGTCTTCATTTTTTATCAGGAAAGCTATATCATTTTTAGACAAATTGAAATTCTTGTCTTTTGTAAACTTGTTAGTCTTGGGATTACCTTCAGAATCAAAATACTCACTCAAACCAACCAAGCGATACAGCAACAAAGGAAGCAGGGGGCCACCTACCATACCACGATAGCCTGTTATAGTCGTGTTAATTGTATAGGGCTCCGTCACTGCCTTATTCTGTTTCTTAACATAACGTAAATAGCCGCTTAAATCTCTAATACGATCTTTTAGCTGCGCTTTTTTGTCTACATCCTTCTCAGTCTTCAAGTGCATACGTAGTTCCTTCAACTCCTGTTCTGCATTTATCTGTTCTTCCGATGGTTTCACCATATCGGAAGAAGGGGCAAATGTAACAACTAAAGAATCTTTGGGAAAGTCAATATTATAGTCGATTTGCCGGGGGAAATCCTTCAATACTATTTTACGGATAAAGGCACTGGTGGCATTCTCGTCATCATCATCCTGGAATAGTGTAAGATCTATGCTATAATCGCCCATATTAACGAATAGATTCATCTCCTTATTCCCTTCTGCCTGTTTATGCAGAGCACGAGAGACTGTTCCTATATGTGCATAGTAGTTCTTGTCAAAATAGAACCTTTGGTTCAGTATTGACGTGGGATCTTCGTTATTATCGAAATATGTTGACTGCATGAAGTCTGCAATCAGCAGCATCGCCTTCACCACCGTGGACTTGCCTGCATTGTTGCCGCCTACGAGAATGGTGATGTCGCCGAGGTCCATTGCGGGGAAATCCTGGAATTTGCGGAAGTTTGTGAATCCTATCTGTTTCATTATCTTATGGAGGAATTTAGTTAGCGTTTTCGGTGCATTATTGGGTTTCGACGGTGCAAAGGTCAGAACTATCTGTGCAACCTATCTGCACAGCTGAATATTTTTTGCAGAGGTCGGTGATTTTTTCTTTGATTTGATGGCGCAAAGAGGCCGGAGAGAGCACTTCCACCTGGTTGCCGAAGGATAAGATAAGAGACTCCAATTCTTTATTGGGAATCACAGAAATCTCAATGAGACCTTGCTCGGAATCCTTAATCCGCTGGGATTCGTGCAATGGCTTTGAAACGACGTATGGGAAGCGCTCTGGGGTGAACCTCAACAGCACCTTTTCTACATGACCATCGGAAGGTATCGTCACACCTATAACATCGCTGAAGTATTCTGAGAAATCAATATCCTTATTCGGGATGTAACGTTTCTCTGTTGGTTCAAGCTTCGTGATACGATCAAGCGGAATATTGGTGATGGTATGAAATTCGTCATTCATGCCGAACAAAAACCAGCGGGAATTGTATTGCTTGATATAATACGGATGAATGTCCCATGAATGGGCTGTACCCCGATAGGTTTGATAGTTAATACGCACCACTTGTTGGTGAACAATGGCATTGAACAGCGGAGTCAGATACTCGATGCCTTGTAGATATTGGTTTTGCTCAAAGCCAATAATGGCAGTTGGGTCGCTTTTGGCATAAAACCGATATTCGAGATGGGAAAGCAGGTCGTCCATCCACTCGAAACCGGGCATACCCTTGAAACGACTCAACATGACAATCGTCTCACGGAGTTGTTGGATTTCAGTGTCCGTGAGGGGCTGGTCATTGATGGTAAAACCACGTTTGCTGTAACGATAGTACACCTTCCTGCCATCAGGGATGCGTTCCAAAGGAATGTCCCAACCCTGAGGGCTCTCCATGAAAGCAATGTCGGCAAACACCTGACGCCGCTTCACGCCATCACGCTTGCCCGTGAACTCATAAATAGCCTCATTGCACGCGTCAATCAAATCGTCGATGTAATATCGACGAAATCTATTACCAAAACACTTGTCAAGTGCATGATAACGTATCAAAGCGTGCTTATTGACAGGCATATATTAGTTGTTTGCGCTGCAAAGATACACATTATTTCTTTCCCCCCTCACAAAATCCCCAAATATTTTCTCGAATCATCCATCAAAAAAGATGTGCTTCGCAGGGAAGCACATCTCAGTTTCATGTCAATATCTGTTCGATGTTATTTCTTGTCCTCCTCTTCTCTCCGCTTTTGGATGGCTGCATAGCCAATCTCCGGCAATGCCACTGGATTCTTGCCTTGGTTTTGTAATTCTGACAAAGCATCGCTGATGGCGTCAAGCTGGATGCGGGTCATCTCGTTGATCTCGTTCTGGTCGGCCAAGGAGTCATTCATATCTGTACGCAACTGCTTGATTTCGGCTCGGATCTGTTCAAGTTGCAACTGAGTGTTGCTGACGATCAACAATGCTTCTTGCATCTGGAAAAACGCACGCATGATGCTGATGTTGGCTTGCACGGCCACTTCTGACCTCAGAAGTCCTGACAGCATGGCAATGCCTTCGCGCGTAAAGGCAAAGGGGAGATAGCGATTGCCACCTCTTTTGTTTGAGGTGAAATTTTTGCACCTCAAAGCACCGCCGTCGTCATTTGAGGTGAATCTTTCGCACCTCAAAGCACCGTTCCCGTCATTTAAGGTGCATTTTTGGCATCTTAAAGTGCCATATTCCTCTTTAGTCAGCTCAAACATGAAATCTGCTGGGAACCTCACGATGTTGGCACGTACGGCTCGCTTGAGATTCTTGGTTTCAACCTTGTACAGCTCAGCAAGGTCGGCGTCCAGCATCACCCGGCGTCCGCGTATCTCGTAGATCTTCTGTTTTATCGGCTCTAATGCATCCATAAGACCAGTTTCTTGTTTTTTGCGCTGCAAATATACACATTATTTCCTTACGCCCGCACAAAATCCTTTTTTTTCAGCATCACCCCGAATGCGGTCAAGCTGCATCTGGTCAAAGTGGTCAAGGTCAAAATGGTCAAAATGAATTTCGGATTCGGTCATTGGGCTCACTATAAATAAATATATTTATATTTATTATATAGTGGCGGTTTTTGACATGTGGGAAAACGATTTTGACCAAAATGACCATGACCAAGATGACCGCGCAGGGGGCGCCAAAGTTCATGGCGTGAAAACGGCGCGAATTGGTGCTGAAAACGGCGCGAATTGGAGGGGTGATATTTGGCGATGAGCGGAATTTGTCGTACCTTTGCACTCGCAAAGGCAGGCAGAAGGCGAATAGACGCAGTCGCGAATGCGAATAGACGCTCAAGCCCCTGCGACAAGTCGTAGTGCGCAATGCGACTGCTCGCTTGAAAAATGCCTCACACATCAATCAACAAATCAAACCCAGACTCCAAGCCCCTATTAGCAATGAGTCCTCCCCCCACGGGGGGGAGTTAGAGAGGGGCCTCAACAAATCAAACCCGGACTCCAAGCCCCTATTAGCAATGAGTCCTCCCCCCCACGGGGGGAGTTAGAGAGGGGCCCGCATCATGAACGAAACCATCAAGTACTCGGTTGCCATGCGCGCCAATCCCATGAAGCCCGAAGAGGCCAAGAAGGCCTACGCCACCATGCAGCACCAGCGCACCCTGTCGCTGGAGGAGCTGGCAGATCACATCGTCGAGCACGGCTCGCCCTTCTCCCGCGGTGCCATCTACGGCATCATCGTGGACCTCACCGTCTGCGCCTCCGAGGCGCTCACCGAGGGCAACAACGTCGATCTGGGCAAGCTCGGCACGCTCCGCACCACCGTCAGCTCCGAGGGTGCCGAGACGCTGGAGGACTTCACGCCCGCCAACATCAAGAGCCTCAACGTGAACTTCGAGAAGAGCACCTACCTCACCGAGCGCCTCGCCGAAGCACGCTTCGAGAAGACCATCTCCCGCAAGGCTCAGGCCGCGGCTCAGAAGGCTGAGAACGCCGGACAGACCACCGCCGACTGGACGCCCAAGGAGGAGGAGGAGGAGGAGCCGTAAAGCCTCACCCCAACGGCCTCACCCCCAGCAGCCCCCCTCCCCGCTCCCCCTTTGAGGGGGAGGGTGGTCACCTTCAAGATTAGTAATCAATATGTTTAACTTTTAAAACTAAATCCCCCAACCCCGCTCACCACACAGACCCACCCCCCTGCCCCTCCCTGTGAGGGAGGGGAGTGGTCACCCTCAAGACGGGAATCCAACAATAAACCCAACGATGCGGACGCCTTCTCAGCGCATTCCACCCTCCCCCTTCAGGGGGAGTGAGGAGGGGGTCTGAGGGGGTCTGAGGGTCTGGGGGTCCGCTTATGAAAGAATCGACTAAGAAAACCTTGAAGCGCGTGATGGACATCGTGGTCACGATCCTCACGGCGCTCATCACCAGCCTCACCACTACGAGCTGCGCGGGTCATGGCCCGCTGTTCTAAGACAATGGATAATGGATAATGGATAATGGACCGCTTGACTCTTCAAGAATGGACAATGGACAATGGACAATGGATAATGGAATACCCCGCTGCCGGACTTCGAGAGCTGGCGGCGGGGTTCTTTGTCGGCGATGCACGATGGAAAGGAGGATGATAATGGATAATGGATAATGGACAATGGACAATGGACAATGGACAATGGAATCCCCCGCCGTCAGACTTCGAGAGCTGGCGGCGGGGGTCTTTGTCAGCCATGAAATGGAAAATGAAAATGAGATGAAAATGAAAATTATTGGAGAAAAAAGGCTTCGGAATCAGATTTTATGCGTACCTTTGTCGCCGCAAAATGAAGACGATGAACTCCATAGAAATCATGGACACCACGCTTCGCGATGGCGAGCAGACGAGTGGTGTCAGTTTCATGCCGCATGAGAAGCTGCTCATCTGCCGGGCCTTGCTGGAGGACCTCCGCGTGGATCGCGTAGAGGTGGCTTCGGCACGCGTCAGCGAGGGGGAGATGGAAGCCGTGCAGCGCATCACCCGATGGGCGGCCACGAAGGACTTGCTCGACCGCGTGGAGATTCTGGGCTTCGTGGACAACGGCAAGAGCCTCGACTGGATCGAGCAGGCGGGCGGACGCGTGATCAACATGCTGGCCAAAGGTTCACAGCGCCATTGCGAGGGACAGCTCGGCAAGACGCTCGAAGAGCACGCGGCAGACATACGCCGCAACGTGGAGATGGCCGCGGAACGGGGCATCAAGGTGAACCTCTACCTCGAGGATTGGAGCGGAGGGATGAAGACAGACTCTCCGACAGCTCAAGACCCACGCCCCGTCCTCCCTGCGAGGGAGGGAGTGGTCACCCATTGCGATGAGAATCACTTTTATGTCTTCCGGCTGTTAGACGCCTTACTCGACCTCATAGCTGTTCATGCGGACACCTGCTCAGGGCAAATCGCTTCCTCCCTGTCAGGGAGGGCTCGGGGGTGGATCTCGCGCATCATGCTGCCTGACACCCTCGGCATCCTCAACCCCCTCGAGACGCA
>Ga0310697_10000810_pt1 | contig 39575 bp, 32 predicted proteins | sample 172DNAGHGlowgp2_FD_203883 | JGI IMG/M metagenome (GOLD analysis project Ga0310697, IMG submission 203883) | Sheep rumen microbial communities from Palmerston North, Manawatu-Wanganui, New Zealand - 1728 DNA GHGlow gp2 (v2) (version 2) | ecosystem: Host-associated > Mammals > Digestive system >...
GCCAATTTCACCAAATGTTAACCATCCGCCATTATCTTACACAAGAGCCCGAGCTTGAGGCATCAAAGGAACTGCTTGATTTGGTCAACAGGATCACGAAAATGGACAAGTACAGTTTCAGCGAGGCATTCGAATTATGGTACGACAAACACAAGAATGTCATAAATGAGCGTATGCACGATAAAAGGTTCAAAAAGACACCTCCTTATATGCGTCCAAGGCTGCGTAGTGCGTATCTGAGTCTCAAACGTAACATGTCTTTGCTATGGACATTCCAAGACCATCCGACAATCGGTCTGCCAAACACAATTAATGGGCTTGAAGGCATCTTTTCTGATATAAAAACCAAGTTAAGAGTCCATAGTGGAATAAGCAAGGAACATAGGAAGAAAATCATTGACGAATATTTATCAAGACACTACTGATTAAATCAACAATAATAATCCCTCTTAAGTGTAATGATTATAAGCATTCTAACGATTTTCATCCTACTTTTTGTCCACATGACCGGGAATTCTTTCAAATGGAATGGTAATTCGTATAAAGTTTTGCATAAATGTAAAACAATCTCTGCTATACGTTTCCAATACAAGATACATTCCTGAACCAAGAGATTCCACCATTTCCACATCACGAAAAACCCTCATCAATTCTTTATTACGAGGATTTGAAACGCCCCTCTATTTTGACCGTGTCTCGTTTTTGATTTTATAAAATGCGGTAAATCGCCAACATTTGCAACACTTTTACCGACAAATCGCACTTTCCCTTTGGAAAATCGTCAAAATTTCAAAGGTTGCCAAATAGTACCTAGATTTCTTTGGGGTAGTGGATATTTCTTTTTGGGTAGTTAATATTTCTTTTGGGTAGTGTCTGGGGTAGTTATTTTACTCTTTTGGGTAGTTCGCTAAATTCAAGCAATAGTATGAATCTAATCAAAATATGATATTTTTTTGAAATCTTCTATTTTGGAATCACTGTCATTACATTCTTTTTTGTATTTTCGCATAGTTATTATTTTTGTACAAATGCAAAGTTCTTAGATTTAACATTTTAAGATATGATGACGCAACAACGTATTTCGTACATTAATAATATGGATTTGTCGAAGTCTATTTTTTTTGAATAATAGTTATACCTCATGGACAAGGTAGTCAAATATACATTCTCTGGTCACGAATCGTTCCCCTGTAAAACCTTGTGGCTAAAAAAGGGTTACGATTTTGTGAAAGCAGAAAAAGATTTTAATGCGGCAGAAGCCGTTGTTGACTTAGGTGTCGGAAAAAATATGGTCTCTGCCATACGGTATTGGTTCAAAGCATTTGGATTGAATAGTGATTCGGAAACGAACTGGATTGCAGACTATATTTTAAATTCAGATACAGGGAAAGACCCTTATGTGGAAGATTTAGGAACATTATGGTTGCTACATTTTCTTCTTGTTTATTCAGAAGAAGCAACTTTGTACAATATGTTTTTTATTGATTTTCAAAAAGAACGCCGTGTGTTTGAACGGTCACATATGGTTAGTTTTGTGAAACGAAAAATGATTGAAGCACAAAAATATAGCCTTTTTAATGAAAATACGGTAAAAAAAGATGTAGGGGTGTTGCTATTAAATTATTGTTTGCCTCGCAATCCGCAATCAAATGAAGATTTTTCTACACTTCTTATGGATTTGGATTTGTTGCGGCAGTATGACAAAGACGATGATATAGAAAAGCAAAATAAATATTTCTTTAATGTTGAAGGTAAACGACAAGTAACGCCAGAAATATTTTTGTTCGCTTTACTTTTGTCAAAAGATGCTGAAGATAAGAGCATTCCCTACGAAACAATGTCAGAGTTGGGATTGATTTTTTGTATGTCGGATTTGGAAGTAATTGATATGCTAAAATTACTTTCGGAGAGATACTCTGACGCTCTAACGTACAGTGATGTCGCTGGAATCAGACAACTTCAATTCACAAAACAGATGGACGCAAAACAAGTATTGGATACGTATTATGAACAAGGGGTTTAATTTATCGGCAAATATTGAAAACGGCTTTCCTCAAGGAGTCCAATATATTGTTACACCTAATGGAAGAAAAGCTGCACAGTGCATTATTGATGACTACCATTCAGGCATACACTCTTTTACCATCATTGGTACGTACGGGACAGGAAAATCATCATTTCTTCTAGCATTAGAATCTGACCTTGACCGTAAAAATAAATCGAAAAGATTGCTGAATCCTCAAAATCTATCACAAGCAGAAGATTTTGAGATTTTGAATATAGTTGGCGACTATATGGAATTATCCACACTATTGGCTAAAAAATTGGGAGTGGATGATTATTCCCATAGCATACTCGATGAGTTGAAGGCGTATTACAATAAGCTGAAAGCGAAAAATAAATTTTTACTGATTGTAATTGATGAATTTGGTAAAGTTCTTGAACATGCGGCTAAAAACAATCCAGAACAAGAACTATACTTTCTTCAGAAATTCGCGGAATTTGTCAATGTTTCTTCACGTGACATTTTGTTGTTGACAACGCTTCATCAAAATTTTGGTGCATACGCTAAGAATCTAACAGAAACACAAAAAAACGAATGGATAAAGGTTAAAGGTCGTTTCAAGGAAATAACATTTGTAGAACCGATAGAACAACTTTTGTTTTTAGCGTCACAACAAATGCACGACAATTTGTCTCAAAAAGGAAATGATAATGCAAAAAAACTGTATCAGCTTGCTGTTGATACAAAATTTGTTTCAAACGCATTTTCTGGAGAAACAGCACAAGCGTTATATCCACTTGATTCGTTTTCTGCGTTTGCAATAACATCGGCAATACAACGGTATGGTCAAAACGAGCGTTCACTCTTCTCTTTCCTTGCAGCTCGTGGTGCAAACTCTCTTTCGATGTTTTCTCCGCAACAAAACTTGACATACAATTTATCTAATGTGTATGATTACATTGCCTTCAATTTCTATTCATATTTGAAGGATGCAAATATAGATTCCATGAGTTGGAGTTCTATACAAGTATCTATGGAGAGAATTGAAGGATTGAATTGGGACAACGCAGAGCAAATAACAAATGCTATAAAAATTGTGAAAGCAATTGGGTTGCTGAATTTGTTTGGAATAGCAAGTTTTCAAATGAACGCAGACCAAATGTCAGAATATGCACGTTTAGCAATGAATGTTGCTGATGCAAAACAAATTATTGAGCGATTACAAAAATTTAAGATTATCCGATATGCCGCATATAAACAGCGTTTGTTGCTTTTTGAAGGAACCGATATTGATTTGGAATATGAAATCAAAAATGCGGGGTCAGTAGTCGCTCGCCCAGTTGATTTTATTGATGATTTACGTTGTTTTATAAACAAACGTATCTCGCCAGTCAAAGCTCATTATTATCACAAAGGAACACCACGTTATTTTGAATATGAAATACGTGAAGAGGCGGTTGATATAATACCTTCGGGTGATACAGACGGTTATATAGAATTGATATTTTCACCACAAAAAGAGGCATTGGATGTTATTATGGGAAAAAGTTCATTAACAGAACATGCCATCATCTATGTATATTTCAACAACACAGAGGAAATCATCAACCATCTTTATAACATAAAAAAATACGAATATATTCTCAAAAAAGTTCTGATAGATAAGGATTCCGACCGTGTAGCATACAATGAGATTGAAAAATTGAAAGAGTATGAAGAAACTCTGTTGAATAAGTGTGTAAGCGACAACCTATTTGCATATAAAAATCGTGTAACTTGGATTTATAAAGGAACTAAACAAAAAATAGCCTCCCATAAGGATTTTAACAAACTACTTTCTTCAGTTTGCGAGGAAGTTTACTGCAAATCACCAGTTATGCACAATGAATTATTCAACCGTCATAAGTTGAGTAGTGCGATTTCTTTGGCTCGTAAGAATTACCTTACTGCACTCGTTGAACATTACAATGAAGAGGATTTAGGATTTGAGAAGGATAAATTTCCACCTGAAAAGACTATTTATTTCTCATTGCTCAAAAACACAGGTTTACATTTAGGAAATGGATTTGCCGACTATCCCCATAATGATGACATAAAATCCTTGTGGGATGAAAGTACCAATTTTTTGAAAAGTACAATTGGCAGACCACGGAAAATATCGGAACTAATAAAAATATTATCTAATCAACCATACAAATTGAAACAAGGTTTCCTTGATTTTTGGATACCAACATTTTTGTTCATCAAACGGCAGGATTTTGCCTTGTACAACGTGGATAGTGGCGCATATATACCAAATGTGGATATGCTGTTCTTTGATTTGTTACAGAAACATCCTGCTGACTATTCCGTAAAGGCGTTTGAGGTTGATGGAGTGAAACTCGACTTTTTCAATCAATATCGTCGCTTTGTCAATTTGGGAGACGAGTTTAGTATTACTACCAAGAGTTTTTTGGAAACCATCAAGCCATTTATCTTTTTCTATAAGAAGTTAAATGACTATACAAAACATACTCGAAAATTCACTCATAAATCGACTATGGAATTTCGTGATGTATTGGCAACGGCAAAAGACCCTGAAAAAGCATTTTTTGAGGATTTGCCCAAGGCATTGGGTTTCGCAAAGAAACTAAAACAAAATGCCGATATTGAAGAATATGGGAATGTCATTCAAAGGGCTATCCGAGAACTTCGTTCTTGTTACACGCAACTCATTGACCGAATAGAAGAACGATTGGTTTCTGAATTAGGACTTTCATCTGCTGATTATAATGAATACGTTGTTGAAATTAGACAAAGGTTGAGTTCGGTGAAACTTCATCTGCTTACGGCAAAACAAAAGGAATTTTATCATCACGTGATTGCAGAATACGAAGACCGTACAATGTGGTATCAATCAATATGTTATCCTATTTTGGAACATAGATTGGAATCGTTGCGTGACGAAGAAGAAGATAAATTAACTGATGATTTAGTATATTTATTCCGTGAGTGTGAGAAATACGCTGATATTTCGCAAAAAACGAAATCCGAAAACGATGTTGCCTATTCTTTTGATATGGTGACCAATAGTGGCACAAGCATCAGGACACAGACATACATTCTATCAGAAAAGGACAAAAGACGAGCTTCGGAACTGGAAACGGAGATAAATAAGGTGCTTTCGGGAAACAGCGACATTGAAATTTGTACACTGTTGGAAATACTGAATAAAAAGATGAAGGGATGAATGAGAACAAAAATATAGTTAAGGTAAGCGAAAACGCTGAGACTAAGATTCAATCGGATTTGGTAACCGATGTTAAAGCCATTGTGGAAAATGGCTTGCGCAAGGCTTATCAAGAGGCGAATACCACTTTGGTTCAAACCTATTGGCAAGTGGGCAGACGCATTGTTGAAGAGGAACAGCACGGTAATGATAGAGCAGAATATGGAAAGGGATTAATCAATTTTCTGTCGAAAGAATTATCTGCTATCTATCCCAAAGGATATTCTCCACGTAATCTTCGCGATTATCGCCAGTTCTATTTGTGTTTCAAGGATTTAGAGATTTGGCACTCGCGAGTGCCAAATCTTACGTGGACACATTATCGCACAGTGCTTTCGGTAGTTAACGACGACGCCCGGTATTGGTATGTACAGGAAGCATCTCGTGAAATGTGGAGCGTACGCACCTTGGCTCGCAATGTTGGTTCACAGTATTACCAACGCTTGTTGCAATCTCCCAAGAAAGATGCTGTAATTGCAGAAATGAAGAAAAACACTGAATCGTTACAGATGGATGCTCGGGATTTTCTGAAAGACCCCGTAGTCGCTGAATTTTTGCAGTTGCCATCAAACACTGATTATACAGAAACCGAACTTGAAAAATCCATCATCAAACATCTAAAATCTTTTCTTCTCGAATTAGGACGTGGTTTCGCCTTTATGTATGAACAATACCACGTTGCTACTGATGTTGGCGATTTTTTCATAGACCTTGTGTTTTACAATGTAGTTCTAAAATGTTATGTGCTGATTGATTTGAAAACAAAGAAAGTTACCCATCAAGACGTGGGACAGATGGATATGTATGTGCGAATGTTTGACGACCTGAAGCGTACAAAAGATGATAATCCAACTATCGGTCTGTTGCTTTGTTCGGAAACCAGCGAAGATATAGCACGCTATTCGGTTCTTCACGATAGTAAACAACTATTTCAGGCCAAATATCTTACTTGCATGCCTTCGGAAGATGAATTACGTAAGGAGATAGAGCATCAGAAAGAAATATTTTTGTTACAACATAATTCTGAAACAAGCGAAAAATGACCAACGTTAGACACATATTAGGTATTTCAGGAGGTAAAGATAGTGCCGCTCTTTCCATTTATCTAAAGCAGAAGTATCCAAATTTGAAAATCGAATACTACAATTCAGATACTGGATGCGAATTAAAGGAGACAGAAGATCTTATTAACCGTCTTGAAACATATTTGGGAAAAATCGTTAGATTGAGAGCAGATAGTTTAGAGCAGACTCCATTTCATCACTTTTTGAAGGCAATGGGAGGTTTTCTGCCTTCTCCACAAGCTCGTTGGTGCACACAAAAGATGAAATTAGCTGAATTTGAAAAATTTGTTGGCGACGACTTGGCAATCTCATATGTTGGTATTCGTGGAGACGAGGATAGAGATGGATATATATCATCTAAACCTAATATTCAGGCAATTTTCCCATTTAGAAGAAACATTTGGAGTTTGGATGTCATTAACAAAGTGTTGAATAATGACAATTTGGAACAATTGGTCTCTCTTTATGATTCATTTTGTCCTAATACTTTTTTGAAGGACGAAATTATGGAAACAGCAAAACAAGAACTATCAAAGTCATTCTACTATTCTAAAAAGTTGAATGCATTATTGGATTTAGATATAAGATTGTTCAATAAGGTTGTTTTTGCTTTTTTGAGAACAACAGATTATCCAGTTGGGAAATTAGATGAGTTTCCATTGATAGATAATACAGATGTTTTGGTAAAAGAAGATATTTTCCGTTTGTTGCGCGAAAGCGGTGTCGGTGTGCCTGCGTACTATGAAGAAATTCCGTTTGAGGTTGATGGGGAAACAGGTACTTATTGCCGTAGCCGTTCGGGTTGCTATTTCTGTTTCTTTCAACAGAAGATAGAATGGATTTGGCTTTACGAGCAACACCCTGATTTATATCGGCAGGCAATGGAGTTCGAGAAAGACGGCTATACGTGGAATCAAAATGAGAGTTTGGCTGAATTATGTAAGCCTGAACGTGTACGCCAAATAAAACTTGACATCATCAAGCGTCAAGAAGAAAGCCGCAAGCAAAGCAAAGGCTCAACGCTTGTGGATGTGTTAGGTGATGAAATTATGTGTACTAATTGTTTTATATAAATAGAAAATGGCAGAACGAGAAGACATAAAAGAAGTTGGTTTTACTGTTGATGCCGGATTAATTCAACGCTTGGGCTATGAATTAGTTGGCAAGGCGGAGACTGCCGTGTCTGAACTAATCAAAAATGCATATGATGCTGATGCAAGGGTCGTGGATGTTGATTTTATTGACACACAAAATAGGGGCGGATCACTTATTATTTCTGATAATGGATTGGGAATGACTGAAACGCAGTTAAGAGACGGCTTTATGCGTATATCTTCCACAGATAAGCATCATAATCCAAAATCAGAACGATACCATCGTACACGTGCAGGTAAAAAAGGAATTGGACGATTTGCAGCACAACGTTTGGGAGAACGATTGATCATTATCACACAAACCAAGGAATCCACAAATGCTATACGAATTGAAATTGATTGGAATGAGTATTCTATAGACAGAGATTTGGCATCCATTACATTTCCTATTGAGACGGTACAAAAGGAAAAAGAAGAAGGTACGATTATAGAAATACGTGGTCTTAGAGAAAAGTGGACAGAAGCAGCCATTAAGCGCATTTATAGGTATGTTTTAGACTTGTTTCAGCCAGATTATTTGTCTGAACGAAGTAAAATAGACAATCTTGCTGTACAAGATGAGGAAGCATTTAAAGTAAATTTCAATTACGTTTCCGAAAATGGCAAACAGGCTTTCTTAAACGACCAAATATCCGTTTTTGATAAATCATTAGCTGTTTTTGAGGGATACATTGATAAAAATCATTGTGGAATAGTAACTATAAAAAGCGAAAGTCTTGGAATTAATGACATTCTTGAAATTTCACATGCTGAAGAAGAAAAATGCTTCCCAGCTCTATCTGATATGTATTTTAAAATTCATTATTTCATTTATGACAGGCCACAATATTATGGGGATAAGATCTCTGGTCCAGACTTGAAAAAAATACAAGAGTTATCAAAAACAGCGAGTGGAGTTAGGCTATATAGAAATGGATTTAGGGTGTTGCCTTATGGTGAGCCCAAAGATGATTGGACGAATATTGATAAACGTTGGAGTACAGAATCAGGTAAAAAAAATATTCCTTTAAACAATCAAAATTTGTTTGGTTTTGTAGAAATAATTGACCCAACAGGTAATACATTTGAAGAAACAGCCAGCAGGGAAGGGTTGATCGAAAACGATGCATTTAATCAATTATCTGAGTTCATTAACAAATCGCTTGTTGCTGTGAGAGGTCGGATTGCAGAAAAAATAAAAGTATTCAAGGAGAAGCAAAACAACGATGATTATACTCAAGACTCAAATAAAAAGGAACAGACAACACAAGAAATGTTCGATAAATTGAAGAACATCCTTGATAATAAATCCGACCAAAATACGGAAAACCAAGAAGAAGAACAATACACAGAAAGCGATAAAAAAGAAGGACTTGAAATAATAAGGAAACTAGAAAATCTAATAGAAGAAGCAGGAATGCTTAGGGTTTTGGCGGGATTAGGTTTGACAATTGGAGAGTTCACCCACGAGATGAAACAATTTCATTCATCTGTTTATGGGCATATTAATAGATTAAACCAATTGTCTCTGAATGATGAAGTACAAAATCAGATAAATGAAATAAAAATTGATTTTGATAATTTATTTGGCTATACCGATTATTTTGGTACAACTATTTCACAAAACACAAATAGAAAAAAATCTCCGATTGATTTGCTGGCGGTTTTAGATAGATTTCAAAAAACGATTGAAAACGATTTAGCGAAAAATAAAATTGATTTCAAGGTAGAAGCGTACGATTTTGATGCTATCACGGTACCAATGCATAGCTCAGAATGGAATTCTATTTTATATAATCTATATACAAATTCAAGAAAAGCAATAAAACGAGCTAATGTGATAGGGAAAATATTAGTTGAAGTTGGTGTGGAAGAAGATATGGTGTTTCTAAATTTTATTGACAATGGGGATGGTATCCCCAAAGAGAATGAGAGCCGAATTTTTAATGCATTTTTTTCTACTTCTACACCAGCTAGTTTCGATGCGCCTAATGAAGAACAATTGATAGGTACTGGTCTTGGACTTAAAATAGTGAAAGATATAATCATCTCATATAAAGGTAATATCAGTGTTGTTCTTTCTCCGAACGGATATTCCACGAACTTCAAAATAACGATTCCTAAAAACAAGTAAATATAATTGTCTATGGCTATAAAATATTTTTACATTGATGACGATCCCAAATCTGAAAACAAAGTTGAAGGGTTTACTGATGCTGATTTATCAATTGACACTATGCAACATAAGGATTCTTGGGAGGAACAACTTAATTTCTTGAAAGAAAAAGAAAATGATTTTGGCGGTTTAATCCTTGATTTGAAACTCGACGATTTACCGAATGGCAACAACATAAGAGCTGATTTTAGAGGCACATCTCTTGCTCAAGAAATTAGAACAAGACAGAAAGAAGGAGTGCTGAAGCCATTCCCAATAGTTCTATTTTCTGCTAATGATAAGACCCAACAAGCATTAGAAAAAACAGGAATGGATTTATTTGATATTTTTATTGATAAATCAAAATTGGATGACAAAGCATTTCCAATATTCACACGTCAACTCATTGATTTACCCAAAGGATATAATGCTTTGGGTGATTCTTCAATGGCAATAAATGAATTGTTGAAAGTTGATGAAACATTTATTGATAGTAGATTTGTGAGTGAGTATATTGAATCGAAAAAATCCCCTGTTCATATTCAATCAAAATTTCTAATCACAGAGTTTTTGACGAAGCAGGGCATACTTGTTGATGAAGATGTGTTGGCAGCACGACTTGGAATAGATAAATCACAGTCAGAAGATTGGGAGATATTATTGGAAAAACTATCTTCAACTAAATATCAAGGAATATATTGCAATGGATGGCCACGTTGGTGGATGCATTTGGTAGAACAATGGTGGAATAAAACAATTGAATCAGATACGTTTTTGCGTTCAACACAGGCAGAGGTTAGGGTGAAAAAAATTAAACAGGTTACACACTTGGAACAATTGGTTGAGGCGGAAAAAATTGACAAAGCAAATAGCAATGATTTTTGGACGGTTTGCCAAGGTTATAATCGTCCATTAGATCCTGTTGATGGCTTGCTTGTTCAAGAACAAGACAATTTATATCCTTGGCAGGAGCCAAAATATGTTTCGGTTGATGCCGCTTTGTGGCGAAAAAACATTGACAATTGGATTGGTGTTGCTGATGTTGAAAAAGAGAAATATGCGACTTTGAAAACATTGTATTCACGTAAAAAACAATGATGATATGGGAAACTATGCGACAGAAATAAATACTATAGCTAATATTTTACAAAGAGAAAAACTGTGTTCTGATATCTCTCCATTGAATAATTATTGTAGTAATGGAGTGTATCGGGTTGAGGAACTAAAGTTTAATATTAGAGAAGTCCCGAAAAACACAAGACCAAATGTGGAATTGTTGGAGGTTCTATTGGATGTGTCTTTCCAAGAACTCCAAGATGATATTCCCGTGTCGAATTATCATTTTAGGATTACTGCTCAAGGTCTTGATAGCAACGTTAATCTGATTAAGTCATCTTGGCACTTGGATTATGACAATAAAAATAATCAGGAATATATTCATCCTCATTTTCATTTAACTTGGGGTGGAAACACAATGAAAGGTTTGGGATTAGGAGATGTTTTACTATTGCCTACACCTCGTATATCATACCCTCCTTTAGATATTATTCTTGGTATTGATTTTGTTCTTTCAAATTTTGTAAAAGCAGATATTTACAAGAAAATACAATGTGATTCACAATACAAAACTGCTGTAAAAAACGCACAAGAAAAGTATTGGAAGCCATATATGCTATCTATGGCTTCTCATTGGAATAATGGTCTATGTAATTATAGTAATAATGCAAAAGACGGTAAGTACTTTTATCCTACCTTGATTGACTAATCCATGCTCAAAGAAGTCCAATTCCCGCCACATCGCCGATTCAAATCGGGCACAGATTGGGAACCAATCGGGTTCTTCTCTGATTGTCTGTGCAATGCCTCGCAGTTCGATTTGATGTTGGGCTTCTTCTCGTCTTCCGCTATTAACATTTTGGCCGACGGTTTTGCTTCATTCCTCTATAATGGTGGACGAATGAATTTGATTGTAAATGACATTCTTACCGAGCAGGACAAAAAAGCTATTGCCAATGGTGACCTTGAGACTCCTATTCCGTTTTTTGATATTACGGATATTGAGAAATTGAAAACAACATTGTCAGAACGAGACACACACTTTTTTGAGTGTCTTACTTGGCTCATCCGTAATAATAGGCTTGAAATAAAAATCATCGCTCCCAAATCTGGAGTTGGCATTTCGCACACAAAAACAGGAGTATTCTGCGATGGTGTGAATAAGGTCGGGTTCGACGGTTCTTGCAATTTCTCTCGTTCGGCATTGATTGACAATATTGAGAGTTTTACCGTTTCCTGTGATTGGGACGGAAATACTTCTGTTGCAACAATCAATGAAATCAAAAACGAATTTGACCTTGTGTTCACTGGCAAAGACGAGAATGTCGTTTTTGTTCCTGCTGACAAAGTGAGAACTCATATTGCCGAATCGTTCAAAAATAAGGAACTGAAAGATTTGCTTGAAGATGAGTACAAATTTATTCAGCAGGATATTGCTAATAAGTCATTGCCCAAATCTGTGATTAAGGCGTTGGATAAAGCAAAAAACAAGGTTGAAATCGAGATTGAAAGAATCAAAAAGCAAGGCGAAATAGTTGAACCCATTGACTTTGGGAAACCTCGTTTCCCATACGAATCTGGACCTCGTGAATATCAGAAACAAGCATTTGAGAATTGGAAGAATAACAAGCAGAAAGGTTTGTTTGCTATGGCAACAGGTACTGGAAAAACCATAACCTCGCTAAATTGTCTGCTTGAAATCTACAATAAGTTAGGTTACTACAAAGCCATTATACTTGTCCCAACTATTACACTTGTTGAACAATGGGAAAAAGAATGTAAGAAATTCAATTTTAGCACCATTATAAAGGTTTGCTCAAAGTATAACAATTGGAAATCAGCAGTTGCCAATCTGCGTTTGTTAGAAATGACAAACACCAATGATAATTTGTCTTACATCATTATATCAACTTACGCATCATTTGTTCGTTCCAATGTTTTTGTGGAATTAAACCAGTTTCCCAAAAATAAACTTTTGCTTATTGCGGATGAGGCTCACAATATGAGCGGAGGTTTGATGGTTCAACGGCTGTCAGATATAAAATATCAGCGCCGTATCGGACTCTCGGCAACACCTGAAAGACAATTCGACGATACGGGTAACCGCAAGTTAATGGACTTCTTTGGTTGTGCAGACAACTACACATTCGAGTACTCAATGGCAGAAGCAATTAAAAATGGTGCTTTGTGCCGATATTACTACTATCCACATATTGTTCGTTTGACCGAAAATGAAATGGCTGAATATGTTGCCCTAACAAAGCAGATTGTCAAGATAATAGGATTTGACGATGCTAAAAATCAAGAACGCTTGAAGATGCTTTTATTGATACGCAAACGCATCATTCACAAAGCAGTTAACAAACTATCTGCATTTCAAAAAATTGTTCAACAACAAATGAAAGAAAAAGGAAGTTTGAAATATACTTTGGTCTACGTTCCTGAAGGTAACAAACCAGACAACTTTGATGCAGATATTTTTGACCAATCAGATACCCTCGCATCTGACCCTGAAACCGAACATCTGATTGACGATTTCACTCGCATTGTTCGTGATATGGATTCCCATATCATCGTCCGTCAGTTCACATCCGAATCAATCGACCGTGATGCTATGCTAAAAGGATTTGCCAATGGCAGTATCGACGTTCTTACCTCGATGAAGTGTTTGGATGAAGGTGTAGATGTGCCACGAAGCGAATTGGCTATTTTCTGTGCAAGCACAGGAAACCCACGTCAATTCATACAACGTCGTGGTCGTGTTTTACGAACACATAAAGATAAAAAATATGCTGTCATTCACGATTTGATTGTTATTCCAGACAATGTATTTGACGAGGAATGTTATTCTTTGGAAAAAAGTCTTGTTGAAAGTGAATTGAGACGTGTCCGAGATTTTGCTTTACTATCTGAAAATCTGAATGACACGAACAATGAATTACAAAAAGTATTGAATCATTATAATCTATCCATATTTAATTAGTAGTGTAGTATGAATGCGTATCAAACAAATGGAGACAAGATTTTACAGGCTGTGATTGCAGATGAACAGCTGATAAATTTTTATGGGTATAATCCTGATGATTACAATTCAATATCAGACGCATTGGATTCTGATGTTGCTGTAATTCAAGCTATTGCTCAGATAATTAACAGATGTGAGCAAAATGCAACAGAAAAAGAAATCTACATTGAAGTTAGTAACTTTCTAAAATCAAATATATGATTATCAAGAATATAAGAATTAATAACTTTCGTAGTTATTATGGGAATAATCAACTTTCGTTATCTGACCGTTTGACCTTGATAATCGGTGATAATGGTGATGGTAAAACAACTTTGTTCGAGGCATTAGAATGGTTGTTTGATACAACAGGAGAAAACCGCAAAGAATCTCACATATCAGAAAAACGGAAATCTGAGTTAGAAATAGGAGAAAGTGATGTGGTTTCTGTAGCTATAACCTTTGAACATGATGGAGAAAAGGAAATAGAAAAAAGTTTCATTTTTGAAAGAACATCTGAAACAGAAATCCGCACAAGAGATTATAAATTCGTAGGGTATTTTATTGAAGGTCCAGAACGGCAATCTACCTCTGGTGATAGATTGTTGAATATGTGTTTCGAGCCTGTAATTCGACAATATTGTTTGTTCAAAGGAGAAAATGAACTGAATGTTTTTGATAATGAGACGGCATTAAAAACATTGGTTGACACATTTTCTGGTATTAGACAGTTTGACGAATTAGTGGAGATGACTGCTAATTTCGAACAAAAATCTGCTAATGCAGCAAATAAAGAGCTGCAGAATGATAAAAAAGTGTCAAATCAGGCAAAAGAACTTAATTCTCAATTGCTTAGTATTGTGACAGCAATACAAGATATAAAAAACGAGCTCAACCAAAAGAAAATTTCTATATCGGAATTTTCATCGAAATTGGAATTGTTAGAGAAAAACCAAGAAACTTCGGAACATTATCAAGATTTAAAAGAACGCATAAAAGCATTGAAAGACAAACGAGCAAGACTATCGTATTTATCAAGTTGTGATTATAGCACGAGTTTATTGGATGAATATTGGATTTTACGTCCTTTCCCAGCAATAATAAAGGAGTTTTCTACTAAAGTATCTTCTTTAAGCCTTGAAAAACGGAGATTAGAAAAACAAGAAACAGAACGTCGTGCAAAAGAGGAGGGAGAACGTGAGGCAATCTCGAAAATACAGAAACTTGCCAACGATGCCGTTCCTTTGCCATGGAATTTGCCCGATGAGGCGACTATGAAAGAAATGATTGACGATGAAATCTGCAAAGTCTGTGGTCGTCCTGCTCCTAAGGGGTCTGAGGCATACGAGTTTATGCGGACAAAGTTGAATGAGTATCTTGCACACATAACGGCTGAAGCAAATAAACAATCAAAAAACATAGAAAATGAAACTCCATTGTTTCCTAATTCATTTATCAACGAATTACACTCTCGTCAAATCAAATTAAGTGGCGAAACAGAACAAGAAATTTCAAAAATTGCAACTACCATTTCTGACCGATTGGAATTTATTTCCCAAAGAAAGGCGGAATTAGACGAGGTGGACAAACAATTACAAGACTTGGAAACAGAACAAAACGATTTGCTTATGCAATCTGGATTGAGTGCGGATTTGCTTGATAAAAGTATCTCGGATTTGAGAGGTTTCTTTGATGCTAAAAGTCGTGCGGAAATACGTGTTGCAGAATTGGAAACAAACTTACAGTTAAAAGAGCATGCACGGGCAGAAGTACAAGAAAAACTGTCGCAACTTGAGCCGACAAGTTCAATGACACAAGTATATCAACGAGTTCATACAGCATTTGAAAAAATCACAAAGGCATTTTCTAATGCAAAAGAACAAAACATCAACAACTTTCTGCAAATGCTTGAAACAGAGTCAAACAAGTACTTACAAAAACTGAACAAGAATGATTTTTATGGAATAATCCGCATCAGAAAGACAATCAACAATTCTGCACGCATCGAACTCTATAGCGAAAACAATGCTATAATTGAAAATCCTAATGGTGCATTGAAAACAACAATGTATATGTCTGTTTTGTTTGCTATTTCTCAAATCACAACCTTAAAGCGTGAAAAAGATTATCCGTTGATTTTTGACGCACCTACATCGTCTTTCGGAGGATTCAAGGAAGATACGTTCTACAATGTGATAGATACGATTGATAAGCAATGTATTATCGTTACGAAAGATTTACTCAATATTGATAAAGTAACAGGACAGAAAAAATTGGATTACGATACAATCAACAAATTGTCTTGCTCAGTTTATCGAATTGAGAAAGTGGAACCGTTTAACGACAAGGATTTGTCAACAATTCAAACAATTGTAAAACAAGTAAGATAACGAATTATGGCAGCAGAAAAAATATATGATTTGTGGGCAACACGAAATCCACAGTGGGAAAAAAGATACGAAGACAGCATCATCAAGAACTTTTGTGACTACGGACGTGGAGCAACCTCTTTGCGTGAAGACAGAGGAAAAGTTTTTGGCGGAGGATATGAAATATTTATTGTAGCGTTTTTTATGGGATTGTATTCCAACCAGAAAAGACCGCTCATTGCTGATACACAAAAACGCAAGACTTTCGGTCAGCCCATTCAGTATTGGGGCAACTTGGATTCGGTGAAAAACCGAAAAGCATATCCAAAACTTCGTGAGTACATTTTCACTGCTCTTGTCGCTCGCACCGACATTGATTTCATCGCATTGGAAAAAGGCGAAATAACATCGCGCAAAGCCGTTGACATGCTGATGCAAACTATGGAAGAATACGCCAATTGGGGTTTCCACTTTATGGAGGACAAACTAATTGACGACCCCAATTATTTCTTTCGCGAATCCGCATTTCTTGAGGTGTTCATGGCTTTTGATGCTACAGCTCCTGAGAGTGCCGACGACGATGAACCAGAGTCTTTAGATTAACAGTGTATTTCCTAATAATATCACAAAAACAGAACATGCTGATACAGAAAATCATACGGATATAAATGTCAGCAAAAATGGTAGTCAAAACTTAATATCTTTGCGAAAAAATAAAAAAGCATACCAAATAAAATAGAAAAGCAACCAACGGAATGTTAACTGCCAATCGGCACTGGAACAACTGATATTATAGATAGTTGTGAAGCCATGAATCTAAAGACTCCTGAATTTTATCAAGATGAAGATTTCAGGGCAATATTATGGAGGGCGGAACGTCTTGATACTGAGACTGATATAAACACGAATATCAACCAAAATGATAGCCAAAATGATAGGCAAAAGTTTAGTAAAAGACAGAGTAAAATTCTTCGTTTAACAGATGGGAATAGCTCTATTACAGCAGAGGAATTATCACAAAAAATAGATGTGTCTGTGCCAACAATTTATCGTGACCTAAAATCATTACACATCAAATGGTCGGGACCAGCAAAAACTGGGCATTGGGTATTTGAAAAACAATAAACTTCATTTACAAGCATTAGCAATTCCCCCCCCAAGTTGGGGGCGAATTAGTTCTAAAACAATGTAAACCTTTGCCCCAAGCGAAAAAGTAGTTGCTTAGCGAAAAAAACAAAACTTTCAGCCCTTTATCCTACACTTCCTTCCAACGAAATGGCAATCAGCTTATTGGCTTCAATGGCAAATTCCATTGGCAAATGGGTAAGAACGTCTTTTGCAAAGCCGTTCACTATCAAACTCATAGCGCTTTCGGTTGACAATCCTCGTTGGTTGCAGTAGAAAATCTGGTCATCGGCAATTTTTGACGTCGTTGCTTCGTGTTCCACCGTTGCCGTATTGTTCTGAATATCTATTACAGGAAATGTGTGGGCACCGCAATTAGAACCAATCAAAAGCGAATCGCATTGTGAGAAATTATGGGCATTTTCGGCGTTTTTGCCCATTCGTACCAAACCACGGTATGAGTTATTGCTCTGTCCCAACGAAATTCCTTTTGAAATTATCGTGCTTTTGGTGTTTTTGCCAAGATGAATCATCTTCGTTCCCGTATCGGCTTGCTGACGGTTACGCGTCACAGCCACGGAATAAAACTCCGAAACAGAGTTGTCGCCCTTGAGCACCGTGCTTGGATATTTCCACGTGATGGCGGAACCAGTTTCAACCTGCGTCCACGAGATTTTCGAGTTATTTCCCTTGCATAGTCCCCGTTTCGTCACAAAATTGTAAATACCACCCTTGCCGTCCTTGTCGCCCGCATACCAGTTTTGCACAGTAGAATATTTTATTTCAGCATTTTCCATAGCGACCAATTCCACAACAGCGGCGTGAAGTTGGTTTTCGTCACGCATCGGGGCGGTGCAACCTTCCAAATAACTTACGTATGCGCCTTCGTCGGCAACAATCAACGTGCGTTCAAACTGTCCCGTCTTTGTAGCGTTTATACGGAAATATGTTGACAATTCCACAGGACAACGGACACCTTTAGGAATATATACAAACGAACCGTCGCTAAAAACAGCGGCGTTCAATGCAGCATAAAAATTGTCGGTTGATGGCACCACCGAGCCAAGATATTGCTTCACCAAATCGGGATGCTCGCGGGCTGCTTCGCTGAACGAGCAAAAGATGATGCCTTTTGCTTGCAATTGCTCACGAAACTGGGTGTGAACCGACACACTGTCGAACACCGCATCGACGGCAACTCCCGAAAGAACTTTTTGTTCCTCCAACGGAATTCCCAACTTATTGAATGTGTCGATTATTTCAGGGTCAACCTCATCGAGCGAATTGTATTTTGCCTTGTCCTTCGGTTGTGCGTAGTAACTTATGCTTTGAAAATCAGGTATTTCAAATTTCAAATGACCCCAATTCGGATGTTTCATCGTAATCCAATGGCGATATGCCTTCAAACGAAACTCCAACAACCAGTCTGGTTCGTTTTTCACAGCAGAAATTCGGCGAATAATGTCCTCGTTCAGTCCCGGCGGAAACACGTCGGTTTCCACATTCGACGAAAATCCGTATTTGTATTCTTCGGATTCTAAATTATCAAGAATTTCTGTATCGGCCATTGTTATTGCATTAATGTTTCGAAGTCAATTGCCGTATCGTTCTGCGTAAGTTCTGTAATTGTTCCGTTTTCACATTGCAGCGTACGTGCGGGATAGCGGCTCACCATTTGTGTATTGTGAGTCACCAAAAAGATTGCGCAGCCCAATTTTGCTATGGAATGGAACAATTGGAATATTTCATCGGATGTTTCCGGGTCAAGATTTCCCGTAGGTTCGTCAGCAAGAATTATTTCAGGGTCGTTCAACAGCGCACGGGCAATTGCCACACGTTGTTGTTCACCACCCGACAGTTGATGCGGCATTTCGTATTCTTTTTCAACCAAACCGACTTGCGTAAGAACTTCCAAAATACGGGCTTTGATTTGTGCCGTTTTCGTCCAGCCAGTCGCTTTCAGCACAAACACAAGATTGTCGTGGACATTTCTGTCAGACAACAATTGAAAATCTTGGAACACCACCGACACTTTTCGGCGTAGATACGGAATTTTTGACCGTTTTAAGTTGGTCAAATCATAGTCGGCGACAACGGCTTCACCGTCAAGCAATGGAATTTCGGCATACATTGTCTTCAACAAACTTGATTTTCCTGCCGCCGTTTTCCCAATAAGATACACAACTTCGCCTTCGCCTATAGAAAAAGTCACATCCGTAAGAATTGGACTTTCTGCGGCGTATCCTATAGTTGCCTGATTGAAATATATTTTGTTCGCCATTGTCGTAGAATTTTGTTTTGCAAATATACCAAATTATTACATTCGGAACGATGATTCTTATTCTGCTGATTTTGTGAAAATTGTCTGTGTTGGATATGCGAATTCTATTCCATTTTCCGAGAACAGACGAAATATTTCCATATTCACATCGGACTGTGTTTGGTAATAATCGCCCGTTTTTCGTATGTAATATATAAACAGAATTTTTAGGGAAAAATCGCCATATTCCATAAAATTCACCGAGGTTTTTTCCTCAATAGTTGGCACAGTTTTCGGCAAATCGCTGAGCAATTTCATTGCCAACTTCATTTTTTCAAGAGAAGTTTGGTACGTCAATCCCAACGTAAGCCGGATTCGGGTTGATGGCTCGGATGTCACATTTTCTATTGCATTGTCAACCACTTGAGAGTTTGGAATAGTGACAATTCGTCCGTCGAGCGTTTGAACGCGAAGGCTTCTCAGTCCAATATTCATAACATAGCCGTCGATTGTCGCAAATCGGATTCGTTCGCCAAGATTAAACGGACGATCGAAAAACAGCATTATGCCGCCCAATAGATTTTTGATTGTATCCTGCGCGGCGAGAGCCACCGCCACACCACCAATTCCCAAACCTGCCAACAGCGTGCCTATGTGTATTCCCACATTGTGCATCGCCACCAAAATACCCATAGCCCACACCAGATAGGTCACGGCACGTTGCAGAATGAATGTCATTCCCTTGTTCACTTTCGCATCGTCGCGAAGCGAAATTCTCTCGAACACATTTTGCAGTATTCCGCTAAACAACCGAGAAAATGCCCACGTAAAGTTGATGGTAATCAACACCGTGTAGATTTTTCCTATCGCAGTCTCTGCTGTTTCAGGAATATTGAGCCGACGAATCGCAAACCAAATCGCCGCGATGATGGCTGCAAACATAAACGGAGCCTTGAATTTCTCGACCAACAAATCATCGAGTGTGGAAGCTGTTTTTGCGGCAAGTTTCCCAAAAACTTTGGTAAAAAGAAAATAAATAAATTTTGCAATCAAAACGCCACCGACAATGATTGCAAGCGAAATCAATATGTCTAAAAGAGTATTATTCCAAACAATGATGTCTTTCATCTAACAGAGTTTTTTGCAAACATAACATAAATTGTGGTTTTTCGCATTGCCCTACGCCAAAAATACAATTATCAGCTTTTATTTGATAGAAATGCCAAAATGTCGGGCAAAAGCTCCATTCCTTTTTTTCTGCCAAGCTCATAAACAGCCAACATTTTTTCTTTGTTTTGCTCCATTCGTCCAATATGCAATGCCTCGTCGGGATAAATCACAAATGTTTTGCCCAGCCGTTCCTGTTCTTCAACATACTCTATTTCAGCGTTATACATTATATGCCGTTGTCTCATAGTTTCCGCAATTTGGGGATAATCACGATGATAGAGTTTGAGCAGTTTATAAAACGATGATGGTTCTTTACGATACCCTTTGGGTTGTGTCAACACCACCACATTTTTTTCGTAGCCAATAGATTGGAAAAATTTAAGTGGAATACTGTCGCTCATACCGCCATCGAGTAGTTTTTTGCCTTCCAGCTCCACAGGTTTCGACACCAGCGGCATTGACGCTGTGGCACGAAACCATTCCAATCCGTTGTAGTCGCAGTGTGAAATTTTTTTATAAACAGGTTCGCCCGTTTCCACATCGGTACACACCACATAAAAATCCATCGGATCTTCGGCGAATGCACCAGCATCGATAGGTTCAAGTTCCGTTGGGACAATATGATACGCATATTCTGCCGAACTATAATTGCCCGTTTTCAGCCATTGGAGAACACCCATATACTTGGGGTCGCCAATAAAACGGATATTACACTTCAGTCCGCGTCGCTGCTGATGAGATTTGTAACCACAGCCAAAAAGCGCTCCCGCCGACACGCCTACAAGCCCGTCAAACGAAAGTCCTCGTTCCATAAACACATTCAGCACGCCTTCAGTGAACATTCCCCGCATTCCGCCGCCTTCAAGAACTAAACCTTTTTTCATAACCAAATGATTTTATAGCAAAAATACGAAGATTGCCCATTATACAGATATGATATGTCGCTCATATTTGCATTTTGGTCTAAAATTTGATGCACGTAAAACAATAAAATACTTTTTAAATAGTTTAGGCTTGTGTGTAACTAAATATCAAAGGTTATGAAACAATTATTAAAACAGTCCATTGTGACAATCTGTACTGTTGCCGCGGCTACAGCAATCATATATGCCGCGCTATCATTTAATCACAAAAAAGTTGAGATAGTTGACACTATTGCCAGCGATTCCCAACCTGAATTCATTCAAAAAGCATCGTTTTCTAACGCCTCAGCGGGCGGCGGCATTGATTTCACCGAAGCTGCCGAGAAAGTAATGCCTACTGTTGTCCACATTGCTACAAAGACAACGGTTCGCACAAGCGCATATCCTCCGGGGTTCGATTTGTGGAGAGATTTCTTTGGCGAGGGTTGGGACGTTCCTCAAAAAGAGAATGTGCAACAAGCCAGCGGTTCGGGCGTGATAGTGCAGAAGGAAGGCTACATTGTGACCAACAACCATGTGGTGAAAGGTGCCGACGAAATCACCGTTACTTTGCACGATAAACGTGAATTTACCGCCACTGTCATCGGGACAGACCCTAACACCGATTTGGCACTTATCAAAATAGATGCTGACGATTTGACACCCATCAATTTCGCCAACAGCGACGACGTGAAAGTGGGCGAATGGTGCTTGGCTGTGGGCAATCCGTTCAACTTAAACTCAACTGTTACGGCTGGTATCGTGAGCGCAAAAGGTCGTAACATTAATATATTGAAACAAAAATATGCCATTGAGTCATTCATTCAGACCGATGCGGCAATCAACCCAGGAAACAGTGGCGGTGCATTGACAAATGCAGCTGGTGACCTGATTGGCATAAACACCGCAATTGCAAGTCCTACAGGCTCTTACACGGGTTATGGCTTCGCTGTTCCGTCAAACATAGTGTCGAAAGTCATTTACGATTTGAAGAAATACGGCGTGGTACAACGTGGATTCTTGGGCATTTCCATCCGTGATATGGACTCAAAATTAGCGGAAGAAAAAGGTTATAAAGTAAAAGATGGCGTCTATGTTGAAGCCGTTACCGACAACGGTGCTGCCGACAAGGCAGGTATCAAGAAAGGCGATGTTATTTGTAAAATTGACGGCGTACAAGTAACGACGTCGGCTGAATTGCAGGAAATCATCGGCAGAAAAACTCCGGGCGACGTAATAAAAGTTGAAATTGTTCGTGATGGTCACAAAGAGATGGTTTTTGATGTCCATCTGACCAACAAGGAAGGTAACGAAAGCATTATTTCCAAAGAAGACCAAGATGTGCTGAACGTGTTGGGCATCACAATTAAAAACGCTGATTCAAAAACGTTGAAGAAACTTAATTTGTCGAACGGCGTGGAAGTTGTGGAAGTTGGCGAGGGAGTCATCAGCAAACACACAAATATGCGTAAAGGATTCATTATCACCAAAGTTGACAACGAAAACGTGAAAGATGCCGAACAATTCTCAAAAATAATGAAGGGTAAATCGGGCGGCGTGATGATTGAAGGTGTTTACACCGACGCGGCTGGCACGTTCTATTACGCATTTGGTATGTAATTTGCTGTGAAGTAACAACGTATTCACAAAAAATATATCTTTGTAAAAAATTAGAAACTTAAATTGTAAACGATATGAAAAAATTAGTAGTTCTCTTCAGTACGATTCTTTGCTTTGCAACTTGTAGCTTTGCACAAGAAGAAACACAGCCACAAGAATCAGGTGTTGTTTTCGAAAACGTAGTTCACGATTATGGCACAATCAACAAAGGCTCCGACGGAAAATGTTCGTTCAAATTTACTAACACGACCGACACTCCGCTTATTCTTACGAATGTACGTGCTTCATGCGGCTGCACTGTGCCAAGCTGGCCACGCGAAGCCATCAACCCAGGCGAGTCAAATGTGATTAACGTAAAATACAACACCGAAAACGTTGGACATTTCACAAAACGTATTTCTGTGTTCACCAACAAACAAGACACGCCAATTATTCTTACCATTACAGGTAAAGTAGTTGATCCAACACCAGTTGAGGAAGTACCAGAAAACAAATAATTCAAAAGGTTAGACACAACATACAACGAGGAGCGGGTTTGTAATCCACTCCTCGTTTTTTTATTCGTTTTTCCAAGAAAAAGGATTTGTGTATTATAAAATAGTGTATATTTGACACTAAGTAGATACAGAAACAAAATGAACAAGAAATTTTTATTTGGAATATTCGCCGGTCTTCTTTTGTTTTCAACGACTTACGGCCAAACTGAGCCGATGAAAACAGCCGACCGCCTAAAAATGTGGAAAGATTCATTGAATCTGACCAGTGCACAACTTGAAAAATTGTGGGCAATCGAAAAAGAATACAACCCTGAATTCGACACGGTTAAATTCGACGGTGTGTTTGATGCTGCCAAAGCTCGTGAACACACTCGACAGATGAAAATAAAGGAAGTGCTTACCGAAAAGCAGCAGATTCGTCTTGCCCAAATGGAAGAAAACGAGAGAAAAGTCCAAGGGCAAACAGCATCGACACAAACTAAGGCAAAGGAGACCAACGGTTTCCCGAGCTACAACACGAATCCGCTTCCTCCCGACAAGACTGGTGTGGAGCATACAGCCATAGAAATCGCCAAACAAATGGGTTTGGGATGGAATCTCGGAAACTCGTTTGAAGCAATCAAATACGTTCCCGACGAAACCCGCGACGACGGCGTCTGGCGAAAGACTTCAGGCAAAGAATATCCAGACGAATCATTTGAAACGGCATGGGGAAACCCCGAAGTCACACACTTGATAACTGATGGCGTATACAAAGCTGGATTCAACGTTTTGCGTATTCCTTGCGGATGGGATTTGTATGTATATGACACCGTGAATGCAAAAATTCCTGATTTTTGGCTGGCACGTGTCAAAAAAACCATTGATTCTTGTCTTAACCGTCACCCCGATATGTATGTAATGCTCAACATTCACTACGATGGCGGTTGGTTGGAAACGAACTGCAATCCCGATATGCAGGAAATCAACAACAAAAAACAAAAAGCATACTGGGAACAAATTGCGACCTATTTCCGCGACTACAACGACCATTTGCTGTTTGCCGCATGCAACGAGCCAAACGTGCACAACGAGGTTCAGATGAAAGTGCTTGCCTCATATGAACAAACGTTTGTTGACGCTGTTCGTTCGACAGGTGGTAAAAACTACTACAGAACATTGATTATCCAAGGCCCTTCGACCGACATTGACGAGTCGAAACGTTTGTTTTACGCAATGCCGAAAGACGTGGTTGAAGGTCGGCTTATGTTTGAAGTTCACTATTACACTCCGTGGAACTTTGCGGGTATGACCGAAGACGCCGACTGGGGCCACATGTTTTACTATTGGGGAGAACGGAATCTGAATCCGAAAGACCCCTACCGTTGCCCGACATACGGCGATTTGAACTTTATGAAGGAACATTTTGGAATGATGAAGGAAATGTTCGTTGACAAAGGCATTCCAGTTGTTTTGGGAGAATATGCCTGCAACCGAAAAGAATTTTCCGACACGCTGATTCAACGTCTTCACAACCAGTCGCGTTTGGATTGGGATTACGAAGTGACCAAAAACGCATTGGAATACGGTATGATTCCTGTTTATTGGGACAACGGAGCGATGCGCGAGCCGACTATGGGTATTTTCAACCGATTGAACGGCAAGCCATTCGACCAAGAGGTTGTTGACGTGATAATGAAAGCTGGTCGCGAAGCAAAAAAGTATTGGAAATAAATCAGAACGAATATCCTACGCCAAAGGAGATTACGTGATATCCGAATCTTGAAGAATAATCCCAACCTACGCCGTCAACTGGAGTTTTTTTCTGTTGTTGACGATATTGATGAATAAAAAAATTGTAGGAAATATATACATCATAATTCTTCTCAAACGAAGAAATGCCAAATGTAGCACCAGGATTTATTGCAAGACGAACAGATGATTTTATCCTTGTTGTTGAGTTTTCCACAGTATAATTCGTCAAACATAAACCAGCGGCAATTGAAGGAGAAAGGAACAAATTCTTCGATGAAAATTTGTTGGCAAAGCTGAATAATATTGCATGATCGGACTCCAAACATTTTCCGTTTTTGGTAGATGTCCAATATGCTCTTGGGTCACCTTCCAAAAACAAATAACCTGCGCCAAGACTTACATCGTGCCATACGTTTCGATTATACCATAGAGAAATCACAGGAAACACATCGCCATAATTTTTATCTTCACATGGAGAAACATATCCTCCTGCATTAACACAAAAAGCATTGCATTTCACCTCAACTTCTTGTGCAAAACAAACTATGCAAGACAATGAACATAAAACACCTAATAATATAGAAACTCTACCTCGCATCATTACCATTTATAACTGCAACCAAGTGTAAACAAATGTCCATCTACTCCTTTTCTGCTAAAATCACCAACGATATACTGTTCTGAATAACCTAAAGATGTGACATTGATTTCCTCAAGCGAATAGTTAACAAATAAAAACACACGTTGTGACGGCAACGTATAGCCCAACTTTATAGAAGGGCGAAACATATTATAGAAAGAAACCTTGTCTATAAAAAGACAATCCTTCTCAAATTTTAGTATTCCTTTTCCAAAAGAAATACCCGGTGTGAGAGTCCAATTATATGAATAAAATGATTTGCTCACCCCTAACAAGAATGTGTTTTCAAAGGCATGATATTTTCCAGCTTCTAATGGTGGAAATACGGCTAAAGGCGAGTAAAAAAGATATTCTTCATATCTAAAAGTATATCCAACATCAATACGAATAACATCGTCTCCTAAATTTCGTGTGAACCAGACATTAAACGTTGGGACAATCCGTGTTTTGTATGTTGCAGATTCAAGCGTTACAGAACTCCTATAATAGTTTTGTTCATATATCTCCACTCCACCAATGCCAGTAGAAATCTCGTTTTTGAAGCACGATTTTGTTTCGGTCTGCGCCACACAAACCGTACCAATAATAACACCTATGACAAATAAAAGGTTCTTCATATCGATAAAAAGGCTCTACCTTAACAGTTATACAAATAAAACCATTGTTTACTTATATTGTCCATTGTATTGACAAAAGACTGCAACACAATTGAAAAAATTTCATATTGCAGATAAGAATAGTTTTATCGCAGTTCTATTCTTTTATTCCTCTCACCTTTTTCTCCCAATTCCATGCGGACAAAAGGACTTCGTTCAGTGGAGTTCGTGCAGTCCAGCCAAGTTCTTTTTCTGCAAGGGAACTGTCGGCCCACACTTCTTCGGTGTCGCCAGCACGGCGGCCAACAATCTTGTACGGAACTTTCACGCCTGTGGCAGCCATAAACGAATGAACTAATTCCAACACAGAAACACCTTTTCCTGTACCAAGATTGAAAATCTCCAAATCTGATTTATTCGAACCAGCAAGTAGTCGTTGCATAGCCTTTACGTGTGCTTTTGCAAGGTCAACTACATAAATATAGTCGCGAATGGCAGAACCATCAGGTGTATTGTAATCGTCACCAAAAACTGACAATTCTTTTCGAATGCCTGCAGCAGTTTGCGTAACAAACGGCACCAAATTATTCGGCACACCTTTGGGCAATTCTCCAATTTTTGCCGATGGATGCGCACCAATAGGATTAAAATAGCGGAGTAAAATTGCAGTGAAATCGTGATATGAAACAATTGCATCGCGGATTATGTCTTCGCACATTTGTTTTGTGTTTCCGTATGGCGAAGTCGCAGGTTTTCGTGGAGCAGTTTCGTCGATTGGCAATTTATCAGGTTGTCCGTAAACGGTGCACGAAGAGGAAAAAATCAAATGTTTTACGCCATTCGCACGCATACACGAGAGCAATTGCAAAAGCCCATAAACGTTGTTGTAGTAGTAATCCAACGACTTTTCAATGGATTCGCCAACGGCTTTATATGCGGCAAAGTGAATTACAGCATCAATGGATCCATATTTTTTGAAACAATTCTGAAGCAACGAAGAATCACAAATGTCAATTTGTTCAAACGCAGGACGAACGCCCGTAATTGACTCTATGCCATCAAGGACATTGGCTTCGGAATTGGAAAGATTATCAACAATTACAACCTCGTACCCCGATTGAATCAGTTCCACAACGGTATGCGAACCGATATATCCAAGTCCACCAGTAACTAAAATTTTTGCCATACGCTTATTTTTTTTGCCACTCAAACGAGCTAATCATTTCAATAATATCTTCGCGGATAAAATCGACCACTGGCGCAAGCGAGTCCTTATTTGGCGGAACGTTGAAGTACAGCGCCCCACGGACAAAGTTTTTTGTGCTGTCGGTCACGCAGAATTGCAGCACCGAAGCGGCATCGCCTTTTATGTCGAACAACAAACCATGAACGTTTTTTTCGTCGTAATGAAATTCCTTTGTATTGATAGCATCAGCGCGAACCTCGTGTTTAAATGCGAGATAATGAGCATCTTCCACAACCTTATCAAGATTTCCGTTCAACTGACGATAACTCACATGGACAGTAGCTTTCATCGAAGGGAATTGCACATTTACCCAATAAGGTTCCGCTCCAGCATCGGAGTCGTTCTCAACCTTTGCATACGAAGGAATTTTGAACGCATACGGGAAAGATTTTTCTGCGAACGCCACATAGTTCCGTTCAGGCAAATCAATACGGAAATAGCCACGCTGCTTGGGAACTTTAATCTCGCGTTCCTGACAAGCCTGTGCGCAAACAACAAGCATTATATAAAGCACAATTTTTTTCATACCACAAAAATATGAAAAAATCGCACACCTGTTCGATGTGCGATTGAGGAATGTTAGAATGGCAAATCGTCAACGGGTTGGTCGGCAATTGGGTATTCCATTTGCTGTTCCACCACAACGCTCGCCGCGGTAGGTTGCGGAACCGACTGCTGAATAGGAGAAGCCTGTTGTCCCAAAATCCCTTCAGAATCAGCCTTACGTCCTAATTTACGCAAGTCGTCAACAATAATTTCCGTTGAATAGCGGGTTTCATTGTTTTTGTCCTGATACTGCGAATAGCGGATTTTCCCCTCCACATACAACTGGTCGCCTTTATGGACATAATTCTCGCAGAATTTTGCCGTGCGTCCCCACACAGTCAATCTGTGCCAGTCAGTGCGGTCGGGAACCTCTGTCCCATCCTGACGTTTAAAACCTCGTTCGGTCGTAGCCAAACTCACATGTGCAACTGGTTGGTCTTCCCTGATGTATCTTACTTCTGGGTCAGCACCAACATTTCCGATTAAAATTACTTTATTAATCATGGTATAATAAATTGGTTAAACAACTGTACAAATATACTCACAATTATTGAATAAGTTCTGTACGATTTGCATCAAGTTTCACAAATATAAATAACAAAAGCGTAAATCCCCATAAAGATGAGCCGCCATAGCTGAAAAATGGCAGCGGGATTCCGATGACTGGCATCAAGCCTATTGTCATTCCAATATTAATGAGAACATGGAAAAACAAAATGCTCGCCACGCTGTATCCATAAATGCGTGAAAACGCCGTTCGTTGCTGCTCCGCATCGTACATTATGCGCAATATCAAATATACAAATAGTCCAATTATGACGAAAGAGCCAAGGAAGCCCCATTCTTCTCCAATGGTACAGAAAATGAAGTCGGTACTTTGTTCTGGCACAAAATCGTTCTTTGTCTGCGTTCCGTTAAGGAATCCTTTACCCATCCAATCGCCAGAGCCAATAGCAATTTTCGACTGGATTACATTGAATTCACTTCCTTGCGGGTCGGATTCAAGACCAAAAAACACATTGATACGAGTACGTTGGTGTGCCTCAAGTAGATTTGTAAACACATATTCCACTGATTGTGAAATAAATACGCTACCAAGAGCGATACCAAAAATAATCAACAATGTAGGGACACGTTTCTTGTATGTGTAAAACGCAACAGGGACAAATAAAATTACGAAACCAATAACAAATATTACAACAACACTACTATCTATATGAAAATAGCGATAAACCACAGCAGGAATAACAAATGCAAACGGTACGAGCAACATTTTCACTATTGAAATCTTATGAGCTTTCTGCATTCCATATAGAAAAAACGCCAAATAACAGAGCACCACGGCAATAATTGACAAAATAAGACCGCCCCAGATAATTGAAAGCGCAAATATCAAGATTGCATACACGCCAAGCAGAATAATAGTAAACGGCATTCCTTCGCGGTAGAACACCAAGAAAAACGCAGAGAACACCAATGCAGAGCCCGCATCGCCCTGCATTACGATGAGCAAGCCTGGCAATGCCAACAGTCCCCCAAGTTTCACAATATCGGACAATCGATTAATTTTGAAATCGTAGCGACCCATAAAACGAGCAACCACAGCACTTGTGGCAAGTTTTGCAAATTCAGAAGGCTGCACACGCAACGGTCCCACTTCGAACCACGATCGTGCGCCCTTAATTTCAGGAGCGAACAAATAGACTCCTACAAGCGAAAGAATTATGAGAAAATAAAAAATGTACGCAAATTTAAAGTAAAACCTACTATCAAAAATTAAAACACCTATTGCGAGCAAAAATGCGGCGATAATCCAAATCAGCTGTTTCCCATATTTTTGACCAGCATCGAAAATCGACGTGGCATTTTCGTCGAATACAGCGGAATAAATGTTCAGCCAACCAGCAAACACAAGAAAAACATAGATTACCACGATGTGCCAATCAATATTACGTAATATGTTTTCTACCTTCCGTGCCATCAGTTTTTATACGATATAGACTTCTCAAGAACTTGTTGCTCTCGCCAAGTGTTTGTAATAGTGTCAGTTAAATATTTTTCTATCATCAATACAGCCATTGGAGCCGCCAACGTAGCTCCGAAACCGCCATTTTCAACACACACGGCAATGGCAATCTTAGGATTGTTGCGTGGTGCAAACGCCATAAACATAGAGTGGTCTTCACCATGCGGGTTTTGGGCTGTACCAGTTTTTCCGCAAATATCCAATCCTTTTATCGCCAACCACCACGCCGTAGCGCCCGGGCCGCCGTTCACCACCTGATACATACCTTCAGTAACAATGTCGAAATTTTTCTTTGCTATAGGCAAATCATGTCGTTGGATAAAACTATTGTCGAACACCGTGTCGTCAATTTCCTTTACAAGATGCGGTGTATAGTAATAGCCTTTGTTTGCAATGGTTGCAGCGATGTTAGCCATTTGCAACGGCGTTTCGGTTATCTCCCCTTGTCCTATCGCCAGCGACACAATTGTTAAAGAATTCCAGCGGTTCTTTCCGTATGTTCTGTCGTACGACTCGGCACGAGGAATATTGCCACTTTTTTCGCTTGGCAAATCAATTCCCAATGGTTTTCCTAGTCCAAATGCTTTTATATACGACTGCCACTTTAAAAATCCTTCACGGACAGAGCCATACTTAGGTGCATCCATAATTGAGCGGAATTCGTTGCAATAGTACGCATTGCACGACATTTTTATTGATTCAATCAAATTGATGGGCGACACGTGATTGTGACAGCCGACGTGCAAACCTCCTGAATAATAACCAGATAGACAGCCATACATTGTATTTTGCGTCACGATTTCTTCCTGCAATCCAATCAACGCATTCACAGTTTTAAACGTTGAACCTGGCGGATATACGCCTTGTATTGGTCTATTGTAGAGCGGTTTTAGCGGGTCGCGGACAAGTTTATTGTAGTTCTCACTCACCAAACGTCCCACCATACTATTAGGGTCGAATGTGGGAGATGAAACAAGAGCCAGGATTTCTCCTGTTTTTGGATCAATAGCGACAATGCTGCCTTTTTTATTTTGCATCAATTTCTCGCCATATTGTTGAAGTTCGATGTCAAGCGTAGTGGTGATATTTTTACCAAGCACAACTGTTTTATCGTATTTTCCGTCCTCCAAAGAGCCTTTCACCCGACCTTTCACATCAACTTGATAATAATTGCCACCTTTCACGCCACGAAGATATGATTCATATCGTTTTTCCAACCCAATTTTCCCAATATAATCCCCCTGTTCATAGTAACTGTCTTTTTTAATATCGTCGTTGTTTACCTCGGAAATGTACCCCAAAACCAACGCGCCGCAATGATACGGATAATTTCGTACAGTTCGGGTTTGCACGTAAATACCAGGGAAGTCGAACAACCGTTCCTGCAAACGAGCGTAGGTTTCCGCACTAATTTGTTTTATAATGGGATACGGGCGGAACCGGCTTTTCTGCGCTTTTTTCAATTCTGTGAGAAACAAATCTTTATTCACATTGATAATGGAAAGCAGTTCAGCAGTATCCAAATCTTTGATTTGTCCAGTCACCACCATTAAATCGTAGGCTGCCTCGTTTGCCACAATCAATTTTCCATTTCGGTCGTAAATCAATCCCCGCGCGGGATGGTGCACCTCGAAACGGCGGCTGTTGTTGAGCGCATCGAGTTTGTAGGAATCATCAACGATTTGAATATAAAACAAACGAGCAATATACAGCAATGCCACACCAATGACAATAGCAGAAAGCAGTATTCTTCGGTTGCTCAAGTCCATCGTTACCGTTTAAACACAAAATATTCGCTCAAAACAATCACAAACACAGTGAGTACGATATTTATCAGCATTCTGAAGAACAAGAATCCTAAATCCTCGAATGTGAATGTAAAGCACAGATACAAAGTAATATGATGGATTGCAACGCACGGGATGATGTATTTCAACACCCATGCGAGACCGAATGTTGACAAAATAGGGATATTGTTAGATTCGTAGCCGATACGAGGTGCAAGGATCCGCAACACAGTAGGCCGCACCGCCGCCATCATAACCGTGGCGCTGGCATGCACGCCCAACGAATTTATAGAAATATCAACCATAAAACCTGTGAAAAATCCCAACAGCAGCACGACTGTTTCCGACATGTTTACAGGCAACATTAAAATAAACGCAAGATACAAGTAGGGAGAAATCATTCCGATAGCGGGTATGTTGTTGAATATCAATATCTGCAACAACATCAGCGCAATAAAAATGATACTATATCGTGTAATTTTCTCCATTACTGAATGTTTTCCAAATTTTCCCGTTCCTTTTTATATAAATCCTTCACAACATACACATAATCAATACGTTTGAAGTCCGTTGACAGGCGAACGTCAGCAGAGAAGAAATTATTATTTTGGTAGAACGATTCGATTGTTCCCACCATAATTTCACTTGGAAACAAATTAGAATACGTATTTGTCACCAACGTATCGCCGACATTTATAATTACATGCAGAGGTATTTCCTCAAGAGTTGCGATTTTGTAATCTTTTCCGTTCCACGTAAGAGAACCGTAAAAGCCTGAATTCTTGAATTTTGTACTAACCCTAAAATTAGAATTGAGCACAGTCATTATCAAAGAGAAATTCTTGGATGTACGAACAACCACACCCACAATTCCCGAAGGGCAAATCACCGACATATTTTTTTCAATGCCGTGTTTCCAGCCCTTGTTTATCGTAATATAATTCTGAATTTTGTTGGTGGAATTATTCAGCACTTTCGCAGGAATGTATTCATATTGCTGATTGTTTTCAGCGTCATTAACATGGGTAATGTTAATGGTGTGGTCGAATTTGGAATACTCCTGATTCTTATACAGTTTCGCATTTTCGTTTGCCAATCGTTGATTGGCGACATCAAGATAAAAATAACGGGTGACTTTCTGCGTAAGCGAATAAATCCGTCCCTGAAAAGCATTGGAAACCGCGCCAAACCTGCTTTTCTGAGGTTCATTGAAGTTTACAATAAAGATAAAAGATACTATTTGCAATATCAAAAAAAGCAGGATAAAGCTATGCTTTTCTATAAATGCAAATAGTTCTCTCATCAGTTATCGTCATTAGCGGATCAAGAATTGATATTTATCGATATTTTTCAAAGCGATACCCGTACCACGTGCAACAGAGTGTAGTGGATCTTCTGCAACTTTGAATTTGATGCCTGTTTTTCGTTGCAAACGTACATCAAGACCTTTGAGCAATGCGCCACCGCCCGTCAGCCAAATACCGTCGCGCGAAATATCGGCATACAATTCAGGTGGAGTTGCTTCCAATGCAGCAACAACGGCGTTTTCGATTTGCGTAAGCGGTTCTTCCAACCATGCCGCCGTTTCGATGTGGGAAACAGGGATTTCAAGCGGAGCAGCTGAAATTTGGTGAGGACCACGGACAATGTATTCCGCTGGCGGATTTTCCAAATCGGGAAGAGCCGAGCCAACGTGAATTTTGATTTCCTCAGCTGTACGTTCACCAACTTTTATATTATTGTTTGCACGAAGAGCTTCCTGAATTTTTGCGGTAAACACATCACCAGCAACTTTTATGGATTTGTCGCAAACAATTCCTCCCAATGCAATCACAGCGATTTCAGTAGTTCCACCACCGATATCTACTATCATATTTCCTTGTGCTTCTTCCACATTGATACCGATACCAATAGCGGCAGCCATCGGCTCATGAATCATATACACTTCACGTCCACCAGCATTTTCAGCAGAGTCGCGAACTGCACGAAGTTCAACTTCGGTACAACCCGAAGGAATACATACAACAATTTTCAACGATGGAGTGAAGAAATGTGATTTCTGTTCCATCATTTTTATCATACCACGAATCATAAGCTCCGCACAGTTGAAGTCGGCAATCACACCGTCTTTCATCGGGCGAACTACTTGTAATCCAGGGTGCACACGTCCCATCATTTGACGGGCTTTTGTGCCGATTGCAATTGCCTGTTGGGTATGTGTGTCAAGAGCCACAATACTTGGTTCGTCAACTACCACTTTATCATTTTGGATGATAATGGTGTTTGCAGTTCCAAGGTCAATTGCAATTTCTTGCGAAAGAAATGAAAATAATCCCATGGTTATTTTTTTTAATGTTTAAAATGTCTTCTACCTGTGAATACCATTGCTATGCCGAATTCGTTGCACGCGTCGATTACTTCCTCGTCGCGGATGCTGCCGCCTGGCTGAACAATGTATTTAATACCAAATTCGTTGCATGCTTCCACACTGTCCTTGAATGGGAAGAATGCATCGGAAATCAATACTGAATCTTCGATTTTGCATCCTTGTTTCAAATTGAAACGTGGAATTGTCAAGCGTTGCAAACTGTCGATACGGTTTGGCTGGCCCATTCCCGCACCTGTCAACCAATATGAGCCATCCTCCGCCTGCGAAACAAGCGACATCGAGTTGCTTTTCAAGTATTTGCATGCTTGTGTGCCGAATTTCGCCAAATCAATTTGTTTTTCGCTGAACGTTTTGTTCGTAACTGGCTTGTATTCTGTGTCCATACCTTCGTCTTCGTCTTGTACCAACAGACCGCCGTTTACCGAACGGTACAATTTCTCGCCTGTGATAGCAGGTTTAACTGGCGTTACCAAAACGCGAAGATTTTTCTTCTTTGCCAAAATTTCTTTTGCTTCTGCTGTGTATGACGGAGCAATCATAATTTCGATGAATTTGCCCGTGAACCAGTTTGCGATTTCAGCATCAACTTCGCTTGTGAAGCAAACTATGCCGCCGTATGCGCTCACTGGATCGCCCGCCCAAGCCAATTCCAACGCACGCATTGGTGTGCTTGCAACAGCCAAACCGCAAGGATTCAAGTGTTTTACAACCGAAACGGCAACTTTGTTTGGAACATTTTCCACCGAGTTGTATGCGTCGCTCGCCGATTTCCAAGCAGCATCGGCATCAAGCATATTGTTGTACGAAATTTCCTTTCCTTGCAGACAAGGAGAATTTGCCAACGTGTGTTCCAATTTCGTATTTGCGAATTGATAGAACACAGCTTTTTGGTGAGGATTTTCGCCGTAGCGAAGCACTTTGCCGTTTGTCAAGCTAATTTTTTCGGAACCTTCGTTGCCTTGATTGAAGTAATTGAAAATTGCCGAATCGTAGTGCGACGATACGTTGAATGCGTCGCAGGCGAAACTTTTTCTATCTTCGATTGAGCTAACACCTTGTTTTTCAGCCAACAAAGCGTCGAGTTTTCCGTATTGTTGTTTTGAAGCGACAATAATCACGTCTTTGAAATTCTTTGCCGCTGCACGAATCAAAGAAATGCCGCCAATGTCGATTTTTTCAATAATGTCTTGTTCCGCAGCCCCCGAAGCAACCGTTTGTTCAAATGGATACAAGTCAACTATCACTAAATCAATCTCAGGGATTTGGTACTGAGCCATTTGTGCTTGGTCGCCTTCGTTGTCGCGGCGAGCAAGAATGCCTCCAAAAACTTTCGGGTGAAGCGTTTTTACACGACCGCCGAGAATTGACGGATATGAAGTTAAACTTTCCACGGGAGTGACTTTACAGCCCAAGCTTTCCAAGAACGTTTGTGTTCCGCCCGTCGAATAAAAAGTTATACCTAATTCTTTCAATTTCAGTACGATACTATCCAAGCCATCCTTGTGATAGACTGAAATTAACGCCGATTTGATTTTTTTATCTGAACTCATTCTGTAAATTTTTACCGCAACAAAAGTATAATTTTATATTCATTTATTCTGCTTGAAACGCATATTTCCTTACATAAATATTTGTACCCTTTTCCAACACGTTATCAGGCTTGGCTTTATTGATTTTTGCAAGCCTATTCACCTGCATACCATAAAGTTGTGCAATCGTGTAGAACGTTTCCCCTTCGGCAACCGTGTGTGTTTGGTACTTGCTTTCAGCACGAAGCGATTTTCGTTCGATATAAACCATGGTACCAGCTGGGATTTCCTGTCCGACAGCAAAATCATTCATATCGTACAATTTCCACATTGGAATCGAGAATTTTCGCGAAAGCATATACATTGTTTCATTTTTGTCGAGAATAACAAATTTACGTCCATTGTTTTTATAAATCCTCTTATTGTGTTTTGTTGCAATTGGCTCGTTTTTCCAAGGCGTTGGCGGCGCAATTGTCGAATGCGGTGCATCACCTTTCACCACAACTTCCGCTTCCTGTTCCTTACGAGTTTTTTCTTTGAACGCATCGGGCGACATTGAGTCGTATTTGTACAACTGATTGTCCTCAATGATTTTAATCAGTAGTTTTGGATAATCGGGATTGGTGGCGTAGCCAGCACGTTTCAAGCCATACGCCCACGATGTGAAGTCGTTTTTATCAAATTCAAACAAAAACGCATATCGTTGCCCATTACGCAAAAAATTTGAGTGGTCAACATACGATTCATACACATCGTTATACACGCGAAAACATTCGCCTTTGGCGTCGTCATCGTGGTAAATCCGTTTTCCCTGCCACGAAGAGTGACATTTTATTCCGAAGTGATTATTCGATGCTATTGACAAATCACTATTGCCGTTGCTCGACTCCAAACAAGCCTGCGCAAGCGTGATGCTTGCCGGAATTCCCACACGATGCATTTCCAGCACAGCGTATTTCGCATATTTTTCTATATATTCTTCCCGCGACATCTTAGCATGTTGCGCGGACAAATTCGTCCACACACACAACAAAACAAGGAAAGACGCTATTTTCTTCATTTGACAACGGATATAAAACTACTTTTGACGTTCCCAAAAATAACGAAGGCACACAAAATAATGTATTCTTTCAAAAAAAAGAATTTCACAAGTTATCATCAATATAATAACAGAAATGCTGGTCGAATTTTCAACTAGCATTTCAATTATTTTATTTCCGCAAAAATCTATAAATTTCGTAGCGTCCTCATCGCATTGAGCACTGCCAGCACCGTAACGCCCACGTCGGCGAACACCGCCATCCACAAGGTTGCGAATCCCGTAGCGGCAAGTATCAGCACAAGCAGTTTCACGCCTATGGCAAACCACACATTCTGACGGGCTATGCGTATTGTCCGACGGGCTATGCGTATTGCCACGGCTATTTTCAACGGCTTGTCGTCCATCAAAACCACATCGGCGGCTTCTATGGCGGCATCGCTGCCAAGCCCGCCCATTGCTATACCAAGGTCAGCACGGGCAAGCACGGGGGCGTCGTTTATGCCGTCGCCCACAAAGGCGAGAAACGTGTCTTTCTCTTTTTCCGCCAACAAGCGTTCTACGTGATGGACTTTGTCGGCTGGTAACAATTCCGTGTAAAATTCATTGATGACGAGTTTTTTTGCCACGTGTTCACCTACGTCCTTGCTGTCGCCGGTAAGCATTACCGTTTTTTCAACGCCCATTTCGGAAAGTTTTGAAATGGCATCGGAGCTGTCGTCTTTTATCTTGTCGTTTATCACAATATGACCAGCATATTCGCCATTGATAGCAACGTGAATGATAGTGCCGACCTGCGGACAATCGTGCCATTTTGCGCCAATTCGATCCATCATTTTTCCGTTGCCCACGCATACGATGTCGTTCCCCACTTTTGCCTGAATGCCGTGGCCGGCAATTTCTTCCACGTCGGTCACCAAACAGCCGTCGGTTGCTTCGTCGGGAAACGCATCGCGGAGAGCGGCGGCAATGGGATGAGTAGAAAAATGTTCCACGTGCGCGGCAAGATGCAACAAATGATGTTCGTCGCACGTCTCGGGATGAACCGCCTCGACTGCGAACTGACCGTAGGTGAGCGTTCCCGTCTTGTCGAACACCACCGTGCCGATGTTCGCCAATGTTTCCATATAATTCGCACCTTTTATAAGAATACCGTTTCGCGACGCTCCGCCAATTCCGCCGAAAAACGACAGCGGAACGCTAATAACCAACGCACACGGGCAGGAAACAATCAAAAACGTCAGTGCCCGATACAGCCACGTGGCAAATTCAGCAGAGAAATTGCCCGAAAGTATCGGTGGAACAAAGGCAAGTGCCAATGCGGCAAACACCACCACAGGCGTATAAATCCGAGCAAATTTCGAAATGAACGTCTCGCTTTTCGATTTGCGTTCGCCTGCATTCTCAACCAATTCAATAATTTTTGAAACGGTGCTTTCGCCAAACGATTTTGTGGTGCGTACGCGAATCACACCTGTCAAATTCACACAGCCAGAAATCACCTCGTCTTCCACGGCAATTTCGCGAGGAACGCTTTCGCCCGTAAGAGCAACCGTGTTGAGCGACGAGGCTCCTTCAACCACAACGCCGTCCAACGGAACTTTCTCGCCCGGCCTAACAACAATAATTTCGCCTACGGCAACGTGCTCAGGTTCAACGACTTCGACCGTGCCGTTCCGTTCCACATTTGCCGAATCGGGACGGATGTTCATAAGGTGAGCGATGCTTTCGCGGCTTTTTCCTTCGGCATAGCCCTCGAACAACTCGCCAATTTGGAAAAACAGCATAACGAACACCGCTTCGGGAAATTCCGTCTCCGCACCAGGCAGAAATCCGATGCACAACGCCCCGATGGTGGCAATCGCCATAAGAAAATGTTCGTTGAACGCCTCGCCTTCCATAAGACCTTCGACTGCCTCTTTGAGCGTGTCATACCCAATGAGCAAATACGGAACCAGGTAAACCAAAAGCAACTGCCATGTGGCAAGATTGCAGTTTCGTTCAATAACAACCGCCGCCGCAAGCAAGATTACCGTGCAGGCAATTAGAATGATTTTTCCTTTCAGTCCACCTTCTTCGTGATGATGATGTTCGTGGGAATGTTCGTGTTCGTGACAATGACAATGTTCCTCGTGATTGTGTGAGCAACAATCGTGTCCGTGATGATGTTCTTCGTGTGCCATATCCTGTACATTTTAATTTTCTGGTACAAAGATGCGACAATAGTTTTGCAACTGAGTTGCAAAGAAAAAGGGCAGAATTTCTTCTGCCCTTTTTTTTCAACTATTTATCCCGTCCTAAAATAGCGTTACAAAAAAAGTAACGTGAAATGAAAGATAAAGAAAAACAGTATGTTAAGCGAACCCAAAAAGATTATTCAATGTCTTTTAAGTTGTCGGTTGTAAAGGAATACGA